>Ga0307475_10002068_pt1 | contig 12041 bp, 9 predicted proteins | sample atmos_gasesECM1C_FD_203317 | JGI IMG/M metagenome (GOLD analysis project Ga0307475, IMG submission 203317) | Hardwood forest soil microbial communities from Morgan-Monroe State Forest, Indiana, United States - atmos_gasesECM1C_515 | ecosystem: Environmental > Terrestrial > Soil > Temperate...
TGACAAATATCCCGGCCGCTTCCCGCTTGTTCACGTGAAGGACTGGGTCAAAGACTCGACGCACTCCAGCGGCTACAAGGGCGCCATGGGACAGAGCGTCAGGTACGACGGGCACATGGCTGATGTCGGCCGGGGTTCCATTGACTGGAAAAATCTTTTCGCGCACGATGACGAGGCCGGCATCAAGCACTATTTCGTCGAGAATGACGATCCGAAATCCGCATTTAATGACATCAAGATCAGTTACGACTACCTGCGCGATTTGAGATTTTAGCGAGCTCTCTGTCGGGTGCGGCATTCTGCACCCTTGCCTGGCTCGGATGTTTCGATATACGGACAAGTTCTCGACGCACGATAGATGGTGTGCCCCTCAATTCTGGGGTTCTTAATGCTTGGTGTCCAATTTGTCGTTTTTGTTCTGGTTTCTAGGCCCTCGATTCGAACGAACTTTGGTCCGAGCAGCTGATCTCGGCTCCCGGATCACCGGGCTCGTTTCGGGTTCGGACCGTCATCTGTGAACTGGCGACTTTCAACTTCCTCAGAGGAGCTCAACATGAAAAAAGACCTGTCACGCCGAGAATTCCTCCAGCGCAGCGCCGGCGCTACCGGTGCGCTCGCCGCTTCGCCCAGGATTTTTCTCGAGCCGGAGCACATTCCCTTGCCTTGGCAATCCACTTCGCCCGGCGACCGCGTGCGTTTCGGCATCATCGGCATCGGCATGCAGGGCTCGGCTCTGCTGACGAACGCGGTGCAGCTCCCCGGCGTCGAATGCGTCGCCGCCGCCGACCTCTGGGACGGTCGCCACACGCTTTCGAAAGAGATCGCCGGCGACAAAGTAGTCACCACGCGCCGCTACATGGAACTCCTCGAGAACAAAGAGATCGACTGCATCATCGCCGCTGTCCCGGATCACTGGCACAAAAAGGTTGTCATTGACGCGGTGAACGCCGGGAAAGACATCTACTGCGAAAAACCGATGTCGCATTCCGCTGCCGACGGCGTGGCCATGGTGGATGCGGCGAAAAAAACCGGCCGCATCGTGCAAATCGGGTCGCAGCGCGTCAGCTCGGTGATCTGCGCCAAAGCCAAAGAGCTGCTTGCGAACGGTATCGTCGGCACGCTCACGCTGGTCGAGGGGACCTACGGCCGCAACGATCCCACCGGCGCATGGGAGTATCCACCGCCGCCGGGTCTTTCCCCCAGCAATTTCGATTGGGACACTTGGCAAGGCGACACACCGAAGAAACCCTGGGATCCCGACATGTCCCCAAAATATTTCGCGCGCTGGCGCTGCTGGCGGGAATACGGAACGGGCCTCGCCGGCGATTTGCTCGTCCATCTCGTGAGCGGCATGAATTTCATGCTGGGCTGGAACGACCCGCCGCGAAAAGCCACGGCGCTCGGCGCCATTTTGCGCTTTAAGGACGGCCGCGACATGCCCGACGTCCACGCCACCCTCTTTGACTACGGTGAAGGTCGCCCGCCGGTTTATCTGCGGTTAAATCTGGGTTGCGAAAGCCCGGAGACCTATCGCTTCCAAGGCTCCCGGGGAATTCTGGAAGTGACGGAATTCACGATCACTTATTATCCGCAATCCGGCGTGGACGAAGCCCCCAGCTATTACGCTTATGGTTTTCCGCGTGCCATGCGCGAAGCCTGCTTCAAGCAATGGCACGACGAGCACGATCCCAAGCCCGGCAAAGAGCCCTTGTCCGAAGGCTACAACTACCGAGGCGCTTCCTGGGACGAGGAAAAGCCTCACCTCTGGAAGTTTTTCCAGGCGGTGAAGTCGCGCCAGCCGGTCGTCGAAGATGCCGTGTTCGGCAACAACGCGGCGCTGGCCTGCCACATGGCCAACGAATCCTATTTCCAAAAGGCCGCGGTCACCTGGGACGCTGCCACGAGCACCATCAAGAAGCAGTAAGCTTGCTCACCCGGGATTCTTTTACGAGGGGCACGGCTCTTCGTGCCCCGTTTCTTCTACCACTGCCATCTCCGTCCGCTTCCTCGCGGAACACCTGTTCTAGCCGTGCTTTCTGTCGTACGGCTGGCTGTGTCTACCGTTCCTTTGGCTCTTCGGAAACGATAGTTATGAGGAACGCATTGCGATCCGAGTAGGAAAACTGGTGCCCCTCGAGATCGGCGCGGTGTTCCAGCGACCTGTAGAGCTGGAAGCCGTCGTTCTGGACGGCGTTAAAGTATTTGACATTTCTGAGCACCACACCTTTTCCGTCGGCACCCGGCTCGCGCCTGAGCTTCAAGTAAGCCTCTCTTCCGTCGGCCAGCTTCGCTTCAACAATATCGCCCGATTGCCGCACTTCGATTGGCGCCTCCTGCACTTTTAACTCGCCCCACTCCAGACCATAAGTCTTCAGAATAATGGCCGCCAGAGCGTCGCGCTGCTCCTTCGTCGTCTTCGGATCGAAAGAGACGACCACCCACGTCCCCTGCTTCTCTGTCCCCCACTTGTCTCCGATGTCTCCCGTCAGCCAGTATTTGGCGTTCCTCAGATCAACGTTTCCGGAATGCCCTTCGCGGACGGTCACCGCCATGTTGAATTCGCACATGGGATGTTCCCCATGCTTGTTGAAATAGCACTGGCAAAACAGATGGCAACTGCAGGCTTCCACGTAGTCGGCTTTCATCCGCCAGGAAGATTCTTCCGGCGCCGCCGCCAATGAGACGGCCAGCGCCAAGACCAACCCAGTTCCAGCTAATGGTAATGCTTTCATGTCCGCTCCTTTTATAAATGAAATACAAACTCAACCATAAGCCGCTCGATTCCCGAGTTCTGTAACAAGCTCTCAACACCGTCTGTCGTGTAAGCGTCTGACTATTGGCCGGAGAACGCTTGGCAGGAAACGTTCGGGTGCCAATTCACGAACGCGCCATTGGGATTCTCCTTCCACGCCCACACGTGAAGCGTGTAGAACGCTGGGAGGCCGAAGCGATTAGGGCTCTCGAAATAATGAAAGAGCTGTCCCATGAGCTGCGGCGCTCCTTGACCGGGATGAGCTTTGTCCCAGTCGCTTGCAATCACGAGAAAGTCGGCGCCGATCAATTGCAGGTGGCCGTCGGGCATCGGTTCGTAGATCACGATCTGCGGGCGCGAGGCGTCGATTACACCGGAGCTCACGAGGTTCAGGTTCACAAAATGGAGTCCCATTGCCCCGGAGTCGGGCCCGCTGACACAGCCGAACAGCAGGGCGTACCCTTCCCTCTCTGCCACCGACACATCCTTGAACCGCTCAGTGGACTCCCGAACAGCTTTCAAGAGTGCGCCTTCGGCCGGCGTCAGTTCTTGAGCCTGTGCTCGGGTCGGGTGCGAATGTCCGGCCTGCGCCGCCACCCCTAACGGACATGTGCCCAGAAGAACCAGAGCCGTCACGGAATGCTGGAATCGCTTTGCGAGTCGCCCGATACTCATCGTAGAAGCCTCCTTTGGTTACAATTGGGACACCGCCGATTCAAGGCGCCTCATTCCTAAGCTGACCCGAGATGCGCTAAAATCGCTCGCATTCCCAGGTCTGAAGGGCGGCGCCAGGAACCGCTTATGTAAGCGCAAGGTGCCAGCCCCTAGCCCGGAATGTCTTTGAGAAGTTTTGAAAGATTTCTTGAGAATTTCTTGGTTTGGTGGATCGTTGAAAACAAGCCACTTATACAAGTTCGGTCCCTATCTGCTGGATGGCGCCGAGCGCGTTCTCCTGCGTGACGGACTGCCCGTAACTCTCCCGCCCAAGGATTTGGAAACGCTACTGGTCCTGGTCGAGCGGGCCGGACATATCGTCGAAAAAGAGGAATTGCTCGGCAAGGTGTGGCCAGGCGTTTTCATCGAGGAAGGCAATCTGGCCCGCCACATCTTCAACCTACGGCAGGCGCTCGGCGATAGCCCCGACGGTCGCAAATACATCGAGACCATTCCCCGGCGAGGCTACCGTTTCATTGCGGCGGTCCGCGAGGACGGAGCGTCGGCCTCCCTCGATCCAGCCGCCAACCAGGCCTCCGCACCAGCTCAAACCGGGCCAAGCCGCGCTTATAAGAGAAGCCCCTGGCTGTGGCTGCTGCCTTTATCCGCGGCGTTGGCCGTTACCGTGATTGTCGTATCGCGGCATTTCTCGACGCATCGGAGTCCTCCGCCGCAAAGAGTCATGTTAGCGGTGCTTCCCTTCGTGAACTTGAGCGGCGACGCGCAAGAGGACTATTTTGCCGACGGCCTCACCGAGGAGATGATTGCTCAACTCGGCCAGCTCCAACCATCCAGGCTCGGGGTCATCGCGCGAACGTCAATCGCGGGTTACAAAGGTACGACGGAGACCGTCGCCCAAATTGGCCACGAACTCGGGGTGGGCTACTTACTCGAGGGAAGCGTGCGCCGGGGCGGGGATCGCGTGCGCGTCACCGCGCAATTGATCCAGGCAGGGGAGCAGACCCATCTGTGGGCCGAAACCTATGAACGACCGCTAACCGACGTCTTGAACATTCAGCGCGAAATCGCTGAGAAAATCACGCATTCGCTTTCCATCCAATTGCTGCAGGTTGACGCCAACTCCGCGAGTTCGCATGTCAATCTGGAGAGCTATGACAAATACCTTCTGGGCTTGCACGAGCTCGGGCAAGGTTCGCGCGAAAGTGTGAATAGGGCGATTCAGTACTTTCAGGAAGGAATCGCCAAGGACCCGAAGGACGCGCGCATCTACGCGGCACTGGCCCAAGCCTACAATGCCGCAACCACCTATTACAGTTCCCCGGCCGAAGTGATGCCTCGGGCAAAGGAGGCAGCACAGCGGGCCTTGGAGCTCGACCCCAATCTGGCAAGCGCGCACGTCAGACTGGGTTATGTGCACTTGTTTTTTGATTGGGACTGGCCTGCCGCGGAGGCGGAGTACCGCCGGGCTCTCAACATCAATCCCAGCCTGCCAGAAGCTCAATTGGGTTATGCCAACTACCTCGGGACGGTGGGGCGTTTCGATGAAGCGCTCTCACGCGTCCAGCAGGCTTACCTTTACGATCCGCTGTCGGTCGAAAGCCGCAACGAAGCGCTTTGGATCTACTACTTCTCCGGTCGCATGCCGGAAACCATCGAGCAGTGCCAGAAAACCATTGAGGTAGCCCCCGCCTTAGGTACTGCGTATGCCGTCCTCTCGATGGCTTACGCCCAAATGGGGCAACAGGCCGAGACCCTCCGCGCTGCAGAGGACACCGTCCGCATTTCCAACAGCCCCAGTTTGACCGCCACGGCAGCGTGGGCGCTTGCGCATATAGGCCAGAGCGGCAAGGCCAAACAGTTTCTAACCAAAGCATTGGAGCAAGCCAAGGAACACTATATCTGCCGGTTCATAGTGGCCGATGCCTACACGGAATTGGGAGAAAACGAGAAGGCTCTCGAGTCCATGCAGCAAGCCTTCCTGCAGCGGTCGACTTGAATACCTTGGATCGGGGTGGATCCCCGATTGAACCCGCTCCGGAGCGACCCTCGATTTCAGGATCTGGTCCGCCGCATCGGACTTCCTACTGTGAGCCCTCACTAGCAATGGAATCCTTACGGTGTAGCCAATGCTCTAACCGCGAGTTTAGACTCCTTTGATTCCGCAAGCGCAAGTTTCAGTGCGCCTTTCCAGGCGCAAGATGAAAGTCGCCGCGCCCGGTCCGGTCGATGAAGGTAACGAATTCGTTGTCGCCTAGACCCTCGACATGGCGGTACATCCAAATTTCAATTGCGAGTGGCGTCTGCGGCCCTTTGGGGTGGGAGTCGATCTCGTCCGGCGGGCCATAGACGATGAGCATGTGGCCGCGATCGGTCTGCCAGCCCGGGGTGCCGGACGCTGTCCGAAAATGCTGGTTGGCGTAGTCAAGCCCGTGGTAGTGCTCTTCTTTAAACTTGTTGGGCGAGGAGCCCGGAGTAGAATTGCGACGCTCCCAGAACTGCTCGATAAAGTGGTCCCGCTGCTGATCCGTAGTGAGCTTTTGAAAGGCGGCACGCTCCGCATCGTCAATAATGTAGACCACATCCTCGTTTAGCCATTTGGAATAGGAAGGAGTTGCGGTGCTGCCCGTTTGTGCTTGTGAAGGGGCGGGGCCGTCTTTCGAGGGCTCGGATTGCCATGCCGCCCAAGATAGGCCGGCGGTGACAAGACAAGTGGGCTGAGGCGCAACACACGCCCCGCGGGCGCATTCTTTCGGCGGATATCCAGCTGGCCGAATACCACAGGCAGAAAAGACAGACTCCCGTGATCCAGAAGGGCCCGAGCCACGGCGCGATTGCGGCCAGACTCGGAATCCAGCCGTCCGCGGCAACGGAGGCAAGGGAGAGATTGGCCAGATAGGGCACGGGCGCATGCACGTTCCTTGCACCGTCGCCTTGCGCCGGCAGCAGCCGAAGTAAGGTGAGCCCGAATCCAGCGAGCATCACGAGCATCGCGGCGCAAGCGGCGGCGTATCGGACCCGGGGGGAGCGGACCGGGCAAGGCCGGGGCATGATAAAGGGAGAGAAAGACGGGCGGGCCGGTAACCATATCCTTGGCGCAAGGAACGCACCTCAGAAGGCGGCCTCACGAGAACCTCCGATCGAGTTACGCCTGCGGCGCGGCGGCGCCGGAGTGCTTGCCTGCCGCAGGCGGACTGCGTCCCTGCGATCGAAGGCCTTAAGCTGAGGGTTGGCCGCTGAGCATAAGGTTCATGCCTTACGTCTAATCACACATATGATCGGGGGGAGGTCATGATGCTGCCGAGGATCGCGTGCGGATTTGTTGCTCTGGCGCTCGGCGCGAGTGCGGGCGCAGGGCAAGTTACGACTTCGCAGTATGACAATTTGCGGACGGGCGCGACGCTCGGCGAGAAAGCCTTGACTCCGCAAAACGTGAACGAGAAGCAGTTCGGCAAGCTCGGGGCATTCCAGGTCGATGGAGCGGTGTACGCGCAGCCGTTATTCCTCCCTGCCGTAGAGATTCCCGGCAAGGGCAAACACGACGTGCTTTTTGTGGCGACCGAGCATGATAGCGTGTATGCGTTCGACGCCAATCGCCCGAATGATCCGCCGCTGTGGCAGGTAAGTTTGCTGGACAAGAAGCGCGGCGAGGAAACGGTTCCCGCAAGCGACGTGCAATGCCCGTTCATCCAACCTGAAGTCGGCATTACGTCAACGCCGGTGATTGATCTGCAATTGGGAACCCTGTACGTGCTGGCACGCACGATGATCGGCCACTTCTTCAAGGACAACAAATATTTTCAAACTTTGCATGCGTTGGCAATCGCCACGGGGGTGGAGAAATTTGGCGGGCCAAAGCAAATCGCGGCGTCGGTTCGGGGCCGAGGCGATGGAAGCAAAAACGGGGAAGTGCAGTTCGACCCGTTGCGAGAAAACCCGCGCGCGGCGCTGCTGCTCGCGAACCATACCCTCTATCTTACGTGGGGCTCTTCTTGCGACGTGGACCCGTACCACGGCTGGGTGATGGCGTACGACCCACAGACGCTCGAACAGAAGGCGGTGCTGAACGTGACGCCGAACGGCAGCGAAGGCGGCATATGGGCGAGCGACGCGGGACTGGGCGCGGACGCGGATGGCAGCGTCTATGTGGCCACCGCCAACGGGACCTTTGACGCCGCGTCGGGAGGGCGGGACTACGGCGACTCGCTGCTGAGGCTCGAGTTGAAGGATTCTTCGCTAGCCGTGACTGATTCCTTTACGCCCTTCAATCAGGCGCAACTGAGCGACGCGGACTCCGATTTGGGCTCGAGTGGGTCGCTGCTATTGCCCGATCAGCCGGGCCCCCATCGCCACCTGCTTCTACAGCCCAGCAAAGGCGGGATGATTTACGTGATCGACCGTGACCGGATGGGACGGTTTCAGCCACAAGGAGATGCGGTGGTCGAGACGATTCGCATGGCCGGGGGCGGATACGGCGCGATGGCGTATTGGAACGAGCACGTCTTTTTTGCGTCGAGCGACGACTATCTGCGTGATTATGCGATCGAAAACGGGCAGCTCACGTTGAAGATGCGGTCGAGCATCAAATTCGAGAACCCCGGCGCCACGCCTTCCGTCTCGGCCGGCGGGAACAAGAACGCCATCGTCTGGGCGATCGCGACAAAGACTTGGAACGGCGCCGAGCGGCCTGCGGTGCTCTATGCCTTCGATGGCAACAATATCGAGCAGCCGATTTACACTTCGGAGCAAAACAGCAAACGCGATCGCGCCGCGATGGCTACACGGTTCGTGATCCCGCTCGTCGTGAACGGGCGCGTGTATTTCGGAGCCAGAGGGGAAGTCGAAGTGTATGGATTGCTGAAATAAAGTCAAATGGATCGGGGGTTAAGCATTGGGGATTAGGAAGCAACGGGGGAGAGCGATGAGAAGTCTTCGAAGAGCAGGCCGACTATACGGGTCGACGCTGGTTGGGCTTGCGCTCGGGTTCATGTTTGTTTGCGCGGGCAGGGCGCAGGAGCCGGTGGGCTTTACGGAAGTCACGCCAAACGTTCTGGTGTTCGCCACCAGAACGGGCAACGTGGTGGCTTCGGTTGGGCAGGATGGCGCGCTGCTCATCGGAACGCCGTCGGCAGACAGCACAGAGGGCATCAACAGCGAACTGGCGAAGCGCACGAAGTCTCCGGCCCGCTATGTGTTGATTGCTCCGGAGGACCCTGCCCACTCGGAAGGTGATGCGGGGTGGGGACGGCGCGGCGCGTTCGTGGCCATGCAGGAAAAGGCGCTCGAACGAATTGGCGGGCACGTCATGGGGGCGCCCAAGCCGCTGTCGGAGGAATTTGTGAAGATGGGCGTCGACCGACCGAGGGTTTCGTTCTCGGAAGTGATGAGCTTCGACCTCAATGGGGAAGCGGTCCATATCGTGAAGCAAAAGCCCGGTTACAGCGATGCCGACACGCTGGTGCATTTTCACCTGGCCAAATTGGTGTATTGGGGCGAAGTGTTTCCGGGGGAGAGCTATCCGGAGATTGATTTCGACCATGGCGGGACGCTCGATGGCCTGCTGAAAATGCTCGACGGATGGACCGATCCCGGGTTTCACGTGGTGCCGGCGCGCGGCGAAGTGACGAACGGGGCGGGCCTGAAAGCGTTTTGCGACATGATCGTCGCTGTTCGCGACCGCGTGCGGCATTCGATCGATGCCGGGCGGACGGTGAACCAGGTGACCGGGGAGCACCCGACGGCGGAGTTCGATGCAAAGTGGGGCCACGGGCGAGTTCAGCCCGACGCATTTGTACAGGAGATCTATCGGGCGCTGAAGACGGGAAAGTGAATGGAACCAAAAATGGCTGCGCTAAAAAGATTGAAGGCGCAACAGCTGTTCAGCGGTTGCGCCCCCTTCCATTGGGCCGCAAAGTTTTTGAAGCTTTCCGGCTCAATCTGGGCGGGAGGATAGACCCGGCGATTTTTCCTGGCAAGAGGAATCTGGAAGTTTCGCTGTGGAAAGCTGTGGACGGCTGTGCAAAAACGCAACGCAAGCTTCATGCCCGGCGCTTATGCGCTGGGCTAACATGTGCCACACCCCTACGGTGCTTCGTGAAGAATAACGGCCGCCAGGGCTGTTCCAACAACCCACAATCATGTTGCCGCAGTTGTCGCATATAGGGATCGTAACGGGAAGGATCAAGCCACCGGAGGTGCTGCGGCCCTTTCACTTGCGACCGAAGAAGCGTCGCCCAGGTCAGACAATTGAAACGCAGGAGGTTCCGGCGGAAGCCGGGAAGAAGGCTGGGGCAAGAGAGAACGAAAGAAAGGAAGCTGAGAGCCGGCGTTCAGCTTGGCCCTCGTAGCTCATTTTGGGAGCCTCGTGTGAGACGGGGTTAGCGCCAGTTTTTGACGCGGGGCCAGATCTGCTGCAAATTCCCGCTCAAGCCGCGACCAAGCAGAATCGGACGCGTCTCATAGAAATAGGCGTAAGGGATGTCCAGGGTTGCAGCGACTCCGACGGAGGCGAATTCCCTGCGCGCGTCCGCTTCAGGCACGCCCACGAGAATGGCAAGCTCGCCGGTGTAGTTGCGCGGCCCCCAGAAAAAATAATTTTGATGGCCGCTAATGGCTTTGGGCAGTCCGTAGCGCGGGCCGAAAAAGTCGATCGCGCTGGCCTGGCCGTAGTTGTCACAGAAAATCGCCGTTTTGGCCTGTTCTCCCGGAGGAAGCGCGTGATAGACGCGGGCCACGGCAGCGACCTGCTCCTGCCAGGGCATTTCGTCGGCGTAGTACTGCGGTAGCGCGGTGCCGACGAAACTGCGCTCGGTGGGCTTGGGCTGCAATTGCAAATGCGATTGGTAGCGCAGGAAAACATCCAGCGGGAACACAGGAAGAACAAGAGGGAGAGGAAGAGCTATGCCGATCGCAAGCCATGCAAAACAAACCGGCTTGAGGACCGTGCGCCATTTGGACTGTCCGCTGGTTTGCTGCTCCCTAGAACGAAACAGCAACTGCTCGACGGCGAGTGCGCCTGCGGCAAGCAAGATAGGGTAAGCCGGACCGGAGTAATAGTCCTTGCCGTGGGAAAGCAGAAAGAAAGCGAAGGTGAGGAGGAAGGCCCATCCGAATACGCGAAATGATTTTGCCGCCCGAGAGAAAAAATAAAAGAGCAAACCGCCGAGCCAAAACGGCAGAGTAAACGGATTCATCATCGCGATTTGCTGGCCGATGTACGCAGCCGGCGGGTAGGCAATGTCCTTTCCGGTGACACGAATGTTGTGCATCAATTCGAGAAACGGCCAATGATGCTGGATATTCCAGATTAAGTTGGGAAGGAAGACCAGAAGCGCCACCGCGCCGCCTGCGAAAAGCCAAGGATTGAACAAGAGTTTGCGCTCGCGCGTGAGGAGCAGTCCCAGAAGCAAAGCGAAGGCAAAAACCGCGATGGAATATTTATTTTCCATGCCAAGGCCGACGATTGCGCCAAAAGCCAGCCAGAGCTTTGGGTTCTGCGTCTGGATCATGCGCAGAATCGCGTAGGCGCAGCCGGTCCAAAGCAAAGGCTCGAAGGCGTTCATCGCGAATTGATGGTCGATGACCCACCACACCGCGGGAGTTGCGGCTAGAGCGGCCGCGAGCGCGACACCAAAGCGCTTCGCGCCAAGTTCGCGGGCAAATGCCGCGATCAAGATGATGCGCACCGCTCCGGCCAGGGCGGGCCAGAAAATCAGCGCGTAGAGAGAAGTGCCAAGCGTATGCCGTGCAATCCAGGCAATGAACGGAAAGAGCGGGGGCAGATCGACGTAGCCGAAAGCCAGATGGTGGGAGCAAGCAAGGTAATACAGCGCGTCGCGGAAATAGCCGTAGCGCGCGGCAGTGGCCATGTGCAGTGCGAAATAGGCCAGCGCAATGAGGTAGACGCTGGGCCACAAGGAGGGCCGCGCCGAGGAGTCATCACTCAAAGGTGTGGCGGACAAAGGAGCGCCAGCATAACAACAGGGAGGAAGCGAGGCAACCGTCGCGAACGGGCCATAGGAGTTTGAGCAACCGAAGCGCCGTTCATTCCGCGAGCGGGGGACAACCAGGAAACTCCCGGAGTGAAGTGTTGCCGATGTAGCCCAAGTCAGCGATGCCGATTTTGCTGGAGTAGTAGCCGTCGCAGGTCATGTTGCGGAGAAGTGAGAAGAAGGAAACACCCTGGCTGAGCGAAGGATCCTGCTTCGCGTTCTTGCGGAAAGCGATGAGGTCGAGAACTTCCTTCTTTTGCTCTGGCGTGCAGTCGAGAAACACTTTGCCGTAATGGTCGGTGCAGTAACCGTCGAGCCAGAAAATGCCGCCACCTAGCCGTAGCTGATACTTTTCATTTTCGCTGGTAAGGAGGTCGATGAATTCGGGAGCGCCGGCCTCGACCGCGCCTCCCGATTTCTCGTCCTTGGGAAGGATCATGTCGCAGAGAGCGACGAGCGCGGCGTACTGGGATGCAGAAAAATATTTCGGACTGTAGCTTCCCGTTGGCGAAGCGACCTTTTCCTTGTGGACCATTTGGTGGACGTATTCGGCGGCTTCGGCGGGAATGACCTGCAAGACGGAGCCGGCAGCGCCGACGGCAAGAGTGCGGAGGATGTCGCGGCGA
>Ga0307475_10002069_pt1 | contig 12034 bp, 12 predicted proteins | sample atmos_gasesECM1C_FD_203317 | JGI IMG/M metagenome (GOLD analysis project Ga0307475, IMG submission 203317) | Hardwood forest soil microbial communities from Morgan-Monroe State Forest, Indiana, United States - atmos_gasesECM1C_515 | ecosystem: Environmental > Terrestrial > Soil > Temperate...
GTTTTGTACTCCTAAACGCCGGAAAGATCCCCGACGCGAAAGTCCTTGCGGCGAGGATTCAGGAAGCCGCCAGAACTCCTGCGGAACGCGAGAATGCCCAGGAACTTTTCATGGCGATTGCCAGCCGAGAGGAGTACGAGCGGCAAGCCGCCGCGATCGCCGAGCGGGCCAGGCATCAGGAAAGTGTCGCCGTGGTGACCTTGGGGAAGCCTGCAGGTGTATCCCCCAAGAACGATACCGCCGCAGCCGGCTCATCAGCGACTACGAAGACAGGTGCGTCTGCATCTGCGGCCGGTGCGAATCGCCCTAAAGGGTCGGAGTTTGCGGTCGAAGGGAATATCGCTTCAGCCGATTGCGGGAACGGTCCGGGAAAAGTAACTCTCTCCGTGAACAAAACGACGATGAATTTCCGCTTCGCAGACTTTGCGACTCTGCAGGTAGTCACCACCGCCAAGCAGGACTCGGACGAACCGCCGGCCTGTTCCAAGTGGAAGGGCCGCCGCGTCCGACTTTATTTTTACAAGACGAAGGGCAAAGAATTTCTGGGCGAATTGGATACGATTCAATTTTTTTGATAGACCGTACTTTGACACTGGCAAAGGCGCAGAGTATCGTCTTGGGAATCTTTCGCTAGGGCGAATCCCAACTCAGGAGAAAACGGCATGGCCAGACGCCGATTCTTGTCGCACTTGCTGGGTCTCCCATTTCTGACACTAGGAGCGCAGGCGCAGGAATCGAAAAGAGTTCTGAAGATCATGATGAGGAGTTCCTGGGGAACCGACGACCCGACCCGGGCCTCATTTGTGTTTGCACATGCGCTCGCGTTGTCGGACGCTGGCCACGAAGTTCAGATATTCCTGACTGCTGACGCGAACTATCTTATGCGCAAAGCTACCTCGGACGCGGTGATTCCTATGGGTTGGCCGCCGCTCAGCGAGTTGCGCGAGAAGGTCGTCGCCAAACGCATTCCTGTCTTTGCTTGAGGAGCTTGCTCCCGGGCCCGTGGGGTCTCGGAAAACGATCTCGCGAATTGGCACGCGAAGTTCGGGAATCCTGCCATCTTCGTTTCTCTAGTCGAGTGGGCTGACCGGGTCATCTCCGAATAGGGTCGCATTGCTTTTCACCAGGTAATTGCCTCAATGATTAAAGCTGCGTACCGAACAAGTGGACAAGTGGATCGGTCAGAGGGTACATGTCCGGTAACCCGGCCACTCTGGCGCTATCGTCAATTCAGCCCAATCGATTATTCTGAGGTGTGACTGAAAATCCAGGCATAACCCCCGAGACTCCACATCGGCAAAGCTCCCTCCGATGCTTCCTCAGGTGGTTGCTCGCCGGAGTGGCGCTGCTTTGGTCGGTTGCTGTGCTGATTCTTGTGGCTGCCCGGTGGATCGACCCGCCGACCACCGCGGTGCACATGGAGCGGCGCTTGCAGGCATGGATTCAACACAAGCCGTATTACGAACGATACGAATTCGTTCCGATGAGCCAAATCTCGCGCGATTTTCAGCATGCGGTCATCGCCGCGGAAGATGTGCGCTTCTACCAGCACCATGGATTCGATTGGCACGCGATGCAAATCGCTGCTGAAGACAATATGGAAGGCGGCCGCATTCGCGGAGGGTCCACCCTTACGCAGCAACTGGTAAAAAATCTGTTCTTCGGAACCGGCCGCTCCATTCTTCGCAAGGGCGCCGAGTTCACTCTTGTCCCGGTGGCCGAATTGGCTCTCGGCAAGCGGCGCATTCTGGAACTCTATCTCAACGTGGTCGAATGGGGACCTGGAGTTTATGGCGCGGAGTCGGCGTGCCGTTCCTACTACCAAACTTCGGCCCTGGATATCGACCGGGAACAAGCGGCAAGACTCGCCGCGATTCTGCCGTTGCCCCTGAAGCGGCGGCCCGACCACATGAATCGCTATAGCAGTCTCATCCAAGAGCGGATGAGCCAAATGGGTTGGTAATCGCGCTTAACGTTGTTATATTGTTCACAAAATTCAGGCCCGCGGGCCGGAAATCTCCTCCGGCGTGCGGTTCCGAAATCCTAAACTGCCGTAAACAAGTACCGCGAAGAGGCGCACAGACGTGATTGCAAGACGCTGATTCAGATCGGATTCCTTGTGAGTGCTTGCGTTCTCTCCGCCATCTGTAAGGACGTAAATGGCGTCAGCAGACGAGGGGTGATCAAGGAGTTGGAGTCCTTGCAAAATGGCGTCCCTAAGGGCGGTTCTGCCCTTAATGTTCTTCTTGACGAAATTACGGTCCGCAGCGATTCGCTGAAGCTCGTTGCCTACAGCTGGGTTCCCAGATGAGAAATCAACTTCGTTGTAGACGCGATCGTTAAAAACCAGCAGAGCCATCCGAGACCTTTCCTGATTTGCCACAAAAAAATCGACTGCGAGACTGAGCTCCAGAGGCCAGAGCTCGGACTCACCTTGCGCACTTCCCGTGCTTCCGCTGGTATCGAGAATGAGCACAATGCGAAGCGGCCGCGGATCGGGGACGAGCGAAAGAATTTTGACCGGATTGCCGTGAATTCTTCCCTCCAGATCGGATGGCGTAATTTCTTGAATGGGAAGATTTTGTGCATCGCGGAAGCTCACCGGCAAGCTACGATGCTGGCACGAAGCATCCTGTGCTGCGCCATACTGGACGATGCACAACACTAGAAGGAAAGCCACGCAGCAACGTCCTTTGTAGCCGAGATCGTTCATCGCAAATTTACTGTATCGAGTAGCGCGCACGGCGGCAACACACGACCGTATTATCCAAAATGGGTTCAGTTCCCGGTACTAAGACCGGTAAAACCCCGCGTGACGCGCAGGGTCCCGATAAACAGCGGTTACCGCCCAAGTGGAATGGTTAGTGGTGGCGCGGGAAGAAGGCCGGGACGTGGCGAGCGTATTCGACGCGTCGAAGAGGCAGTTAAGGCTTACCAGGCGTTGACCGATACGTTTCGTTGATGGGCGCTGACCAGCGCGCTTCGCAGCTCCATATTAAAGTCCTGTATTATGTACCGCCGGTTCATCTTGGGCAATCTAGTGCGCGATTTTTCACACGCAATTCGGAGCCTTCGCAAAGATAAGAAATTTGCGTTTGTGGCCGTGTGTACGCTGGCGCTGGGGATTGGGGCCAGCACGGTGGTCTTTAGTGTTTTCTACAATTTCTTGTTCAATGCGTTTGCGGCGAAGGATGCTGGGCGGCTGGTGGTGCCAGTAGTGGAAGACCTGCAAGAACCAGGTTACGCGGGCCACGGCCACCAGTTGTGGATCAAATGGGCCGACCTGCAATACCTGCGCGAACACAATCAACTTTTTGAGAACTTGGTGGGATCGCACAGCGGGATTGCGGCGGTGCGGTATGGCGCACGGATCTACCAGTTTGAAAATGGCCACGTATCGCCAGATGCCTTCGATTTCTACGGAGTAGCGCCGATCCTCGGGCGCGGGATTATTGCGGAGGACGGCAAGCCAGGTGCACCACTCGTTTTTGTGATGAGTTATCGAGTGTGGAAAGGCGAGTTTGCTGGAGAAGCGGGGATTATCGGGAAGAGTTTTGTGATCGAAGGCGAGCCGGCGACGCTGATCGGCGTGATGCCGGAGCGATTCCATGGATTCGGAGTGACGCAGGAATTCTGGGTGCCGGTGGGCGAGGAGCAGAGGTCGGCAGAGGCCGAAAAGAGAAGGAACGTCAACGTGCTGGCGCGCGTCAAGCGGGGCGTCACGTTTGCGACAGCCTCCGCGGAGATAGATGTGCTGGTGAAGCGGCTGGCCGCGATGCACCCCGATAATGACGATTACCCCAAGGAGTTCACGGCGCGCGTGGTGGCAGCGAACGATTATTTGATGGGTCCCTCCGGCGCGGCCACCGTTTTCAATTCCAAGATTGATTTGAAAAGTATTCTCTACGACTTGCTAGCAGCGGTGCTCCTGCTGCTGTTGATTGCCTGCAGTAACGTGGCGAACCTGCTGCTGGCGCGAACGACTGCGCGCGAAAAGGAGCTGGCGGTGCGCGCGGCGCTGGGCGCTTCGCGTTGGCAGATCGCTAGGCAGCTCTTGATGGAGTGTTTGCTTCTGGCATTGTGCGCGTGCTCACTAGGATGCGCTGTGGCATGGATGGCCATGAAGGCGGTGAACGCAACGATTCATCAAAAGGCCTGGGCCCACATGAGCGGAGAAGCCGTGGTCGGGCTGAATGTTCCGGTTCTGTTTTTTGCCGCGGGAATCACGTTGCTGACCGTCGTGGTTTGCGGACTGGTCCCGGCGTTTCGGGCGACGAGGCGCGATTTGCAGCCGCAACTCGTGGGAAGCGGCAAAGGAGCCGGAAGCGGGCCTCAGCATGGGAAGGTCCGCGCAGCGCTGGTGATCGGGCAGGTCGCGCTTTCTATTGTGTTGCTGATGGAAGCCGGGTTGATGATGCGCAGCCTGTACAAGCTCACCCATATCGATCTGGGATTCAACCCGAAAAATATCCTCGTTGCCGCCTTCGCGCCGAGCCGAAAGAGCGATCAGATTCCGGACCGAGCGCTGATTGCTTCGGCGGAGGGGCATGCGCGGTTCCAGAGAGCAGTTGAGAAGATCAGACAATTGCCGGGAGTAGCCAGCGTTGCGGTGAGCAATACGATTCCGGGTTACGGTCCAGCGGAAGGTCCGAGAGTCAGTGCGCCCAGCGCGACGGGAGACGTCGAAGCAGGAATGGACGAATCTGATGAGAATTGCCTCGACACCCTCCAGATGCGGCTGATCGCCGGCAGATGGCTTTCGCGCCTGGAAGTACAAACGAGACAGTTTGCGGCGGTCGTCAATGAGCGCTTGGCGCACGCCCTTTTTGGGGAGACGAATCCCGTTGGGAAGCAACTGCAAGTCAAAGGCTTCAAAAGTACCTTCAATCATTCCGGCGCGAATTTGCCGGAAAATGCGGTTTTCGAAATTGTCGGAGTGGTGGGCGACACAAAAAATGCCGGGCCGCAGGCGCCGGTGCTTCCGATGGCGTTCATCCCGCCGATGATTACCGGAGACTTCACTCTGCAGGTGAGAACAAAGGCCGACCCCGGATCGATGATGCACGCGGTGCAAGAAGCAGTGTGGTCGGTGGACCGTGGCGAAGTGTTTTGGGTGTTCGGTCCCTTGTCGGAATCTCTGGAGCAGCATACCTACGCGACGCCGGAATTTGGCGTGAGTTTGTCGGGACCGCTGGCAGGGATTGCGCTATTGCTGGTGGTGACCGGCGTCTTCAGCGTTATGGCGTATGCGGTGTCGCTGCAGACGCAGGAGATAGGTGTGCGCATGGCGCTGGGCGCACGGCAAGGAGACGTGTTGCGAATGGTGTTGCGACGCGGTGCGGTGTTGATTGTCGCAGGAATCTCTATCGGCTTGCTAGCGGGCTTTGCGTTGACGCGGTTCTTGGCCAGCCAGATTTGGGGAGTTTCGCCGACCGATCCCTGGACCTTTGCAGCCGTTGTCGCGTTAGTCACCGCAGCGGGACTGGCGGCGTGTTACTTGCCGGCGCGCCGAGCGACGCAGGTGGATCCGCTGGTCGCGTTACGGTACGAATAAAGGGAGTGGGTCCTAGGCTTCCATTTCAGGTGGGCGCAAGGACGGATGCCGTTTGCAGATCGGCTCAATTTGTCCAAACACCTCGTACAGCGCATGACCGACGGCACGTTTGAAGGCTTTGTATTTCTCTGGTGAGGTCTGGCTTTCAACTGCGCGGATAGAATCATTCACCATCATCCGCGGCAGTGGCACAGGCAGTTGAGCGGCCTGGTAGGCCCGTGGAGACTCGAACCCCAGACCTCTATTGTGTAAAGCGGCGTGATTACGCACTGCCAACAACTTGAAGGGCTTGCGGGGTTGCCTAAGAACGTATAACTACGTCTAAGCCGAAACTCTTACGAGTGAAATTGCAGGTGAGAAATATTCACGCTCGCAAACAGTACTGAATTTGCATTCGAGCTGGGCAGTTATTTTGGTATCGGTGAATCCATGCGCAAACCCAGTTGGGCGAACAAGAAGGCCCAGACGTCTGCGCCTTCCTCGACTTGCTCGTCCAGACTGGAGTCGATGCCATGCCCCGTGTTGGAGCTCGTCCGCAAGAGCAGCGGGGCTTTCGAACTGCTAGCCGCTTGCAGCCGGGCCGTAAACTTTCGAGAGTTTGCCGGATTCACGCGCGGGTCGTTCGCTCCTGTCAGAAACAGCACGGCCGGGTATGCGGTGCCATCCACAATATGCTGATAGGGTGAATAGGCGTACAGCGCTTTGAACTGCTCGGCATCTTTCACGGTGCCGTATTCGGTGATGTTGAAGATGGCATTAGCAGTGACGGCTTCGTTTCGCAGCATATCGTAGATTCCTACGAAGGATACGACCGCGCGGTACATCTCCGGATGTTGCACCAGCTCCGCGCCCATCAACAAACCGCCGTTGCTTCCGCCGATGATGGCGAGATTGGCCGGCTTCGTGTACCCGGCCTCGATCAAATGCTGCGCGCACGCCGCGAAGTCATCAAAGACGTTTTGCTTTTTCGTCAGGTTGCCGGCATGATGCCATTCCTCGCCGTATTCGCCGCCGCCCCGTAGATTCGCCACTACCGAGACGCCACCACGGTCCAGCCATAACCGAATAGTTGGATCAAAGAATGGTGCCAGGCTGATATTGAAGCCGCCGTATCCCGTTAAAAGTGCTGGCGCCGAACCGTCGAGCTTGATCCCTTTCCGGCGGATCACGCTCAGGGGAATCCTCGTACCGTCCCTCGACACCGTCCACTCTCGCACGACTTCCGCATCGCTGAAGTTCACGGGCGAAGTCTGGTACAACGCCGTGCGCGTGGCTTTGCCGGTGGATGCGTTGTAGCGGTAAAACGCACCTGGGGTCAGGTAGGATTCATTCTCATAGAGAAGGTCGTCGCCACGGAGTGAAGTTGCGCCGTACACGGCGGACGTCGGAAGCGTGGGCACTCTTCCCTTGGCGTGACCCTTCTGGTCGAAGACACGGACGTCTGACGGACCTCCAATGGAATCAATCACGTAGAGGAGTGTTGCCGAGGGCGCAAAGGTTTGAATGGCGGCCTCGCTCTGCGGCACGACCGTCTCGGCATTGGCCAACGCCGGTTTCCCGAGCGGTAGCCGCAATACCTTTCCGCGCGGCGCATTGTTCAAGGAGAGGAGGTATAGCGCCTGATCCTTCCCCAATGCCGCTCGTGTGATCTTGTCTGAGAACTGCGCCACTTGGGTCCATTCGCCGGTCCGCCCACCACTTAAATCCATCAGGTAATACGCGAACTCACCACCGTCGCCATTTGCCACTTGCGCCAATACGTAGCGGCCATCATACGACGTGTCCATCAAAGTTTCCGCGATGCGCGGGAATTGTTTCCCGATGGAATAGATATCCGCGCTTTCGGGCGTGCCAAGTTTGTGAAAGTAAATCTGCTGGTAGAAGTCCAAGTCCTCCTTAGGCCGCTCACTGACCGCGGGATACCGAGTGTAGAAGAAACCGGAGCCGTCGCTGTTCCACGCCACGCTTCCACCGCCGGTCCCCTTGTTGGCGCGGGGGATCACGTCACCTGTCTCTTTTCCGGTGGCCACGTCGTAAACGTGCACTGTCCCTTCTTCACTGCCTCCTTCGGAGAGCGACACGGCGACGTAGCGGCCGTCCAACGAGGGCACGTAGAAATCAATCGCCGTGGTGCCCTTGGGATTGAGTTGATTGGGATCGAGAATCACGCGCTCCGAGGCTAGGTCATCGAGAGATTTCAGGATAATGAGGAACGGCTGATTTTTTGGGGGCTGCACCTTCATCGCAAAGAAGATATCCCGCGCCAAGCGAATCGAGTAATAGCTGACCGAAGTCGCATTGGCGACGTCGCGGAGCCATTTGCGAATCGGCTCGCGAACGACCAAGCCATCCAAGTATGCGCGTGTGCGCTGATTTTGCGCGTCGCTCCACGCGCGTACTGCGGGATCGTCCCAATTCTCCAGCCAGCGGTAGTCGTCGGTGACTTTGACGCCGTGATATTCATCCACCACCGGGTCTTTCGGAGTGGCCGGGAGCGGCGCGGGGGCCTGCGCCCTTGCCGACGCGGCCATCAGTAGCGCGCATGCGAGCAGTTTCATTGGACTCAACATTTTCATGGAGCCTCTTGCAAACTACGGCGCACCAGACTCGAGAAGCGTCCAGGGAAAAATAACGAGCTGCACATCCCCAACGGCGTCGCGCCAAAAGCAAACGCCCGCTAATCTAGCACAACCACGTCTTGATCGGCATGCCTTAGGCCGACGAATTGCCAAGTAAGGATCTCTACAAGTTGCGTTAACCCAGCATCTGCTGGAGTTGAGATATAACAGTTATACGAAGATGCGATTGCCCTTTGACGAGCGGAAGAGCAATACGGTTGAAGGCGAACCCCAAACGGGGTATAGGGTTTGAGGAGGCGCAGGAAATCTTTTCGCATCCCTACTATCTTGACCAGCGCTCCGACATGCCGGAGCAGTACAGAGCTATCGGCTGGGTGGGAGAGAAGATTATATGCGCTTATCTTTGAGGTGCGAGAAGACAAGGAAGGAGAGTATTACGACCTCGTGACTGTATGGAAAACAGCCAAGCAGGAGCAACAACTTTATGAAGAGCACTCGTAAACAGAAGATGCCTGTGGCGGCAGAAATCATTGCGTGTCTCGCCGACAAGGAAAGGATGTCTCGACTTTTTTCACGAACTCAGGCCATATGATGGGTCCGATCCAACGGGTCAATGTAGATTTCGCGCCGCCAATGCTCGACGAACTGGACAACGCTGCAAGAGAACTGAACATCAGCCGCCAGGCGCTGATCAAGACCCTGATCCGAAAGGCGCTTGACCAGCATTATCTGGCAACTGCACGCCAGCCTGCTGTGAAGGAGCGATAGGTCAGACATCCCTCAAACCGCCCGACGCGAAGCACTCTACTTGCTCCGGTTGAACACTGGCCGAAGCAAGCAATTGGTGAGGCGGGCTAATCCGTAAGTGCTTTGCAATTTGAGTGAGCGACATCAAACATAGGTATGAGCGACCCGAGACACAAGCAACAGATCATACCGGACACATAGGTTACACTTTCCCCCTTTTTGGGGGAGGGAGTGAGGCCGTGGAAGGAGTGTTCGGTCATGGATGAAAGGCTGCAGTTTGTGGCTCGCCGGCTACGAACGATGAAAGCGCTAAGAAACGCGCCAACGCTGGTAAAGGTCCAACACGGCGCCGGCCGCGCTCATTGGTTAGGCCGGCCTACGAATGCGGTTCGAAGAGGCAATCGGCATGGCTCGGCGTATGGCTCCTTCCTCGTTTGAGTGCGACTGTGGTCACCAGTCGCATTTCTCTGAGGGCACGGTGCGTGACATGGAAGCGGACAGTCGTCGCCGACACAAACGGATGCACCTGCTGGATTCAGAGGCCGAGGAACACGCTATCGAGTTCGAGGAAGGAGTGGCGACTGCGGTTATTTGTCCGAAGCAGGGTCGGCGCAAACTCACGGGCTGGTAGAATCCTTGAATGATACATTCGGCCAGCGGCGAAGAACCAGGGAATCGAAAAGCGTATCGGATGGCATACTTTTCGCCGGACTTACGCAACACTTCTGAGGATCGTCGGCACAGAATTCAAGGTGATGCAAGAGCTGATGCGGCATTCGTCGTGCGATCCACGCTGGACATCTATCCCGTGCCATTGACTCGCCGCTAAATGCCATGATAGCATGATATCACTCTTGATGGAGGGCAGGTGGAGCGTGGGACAACTGGTGGTCCGGAACCTTGAGAATGCGGTAAAGACACGCTTGCAGCGTCGCGCCAAACGGCATGGTCGCAGTATGGAGGAAGAGGTGCGAGATATTCTTCGCAGTGCGGTCAGCGAGGAGGAAATTCCCAGTGGCGGACTCGGGACTGACATCTCCAGGCTATTCATGAAAACCGGTCTCGACTTGGATGTACCTGAGCTCCGCGGGCACGCAATCAAGCCGGCGACGTTTGAGTCATGATCGTTCTGGACACGAACGTACTCTCAGGACTAATGCGGCAATCACCCGATGCAAAGGTCATTGCCTGGCTCGATCAGCAGCCTCGCACATCCGTTTGGACAACATCAGTGACAATCCTGGAGGTCAGGTTTGGACTTCAGATCATGGCAGCCGGGAAACGAAGGGCTCTGTTGCTGGAGACCTTCGAAACCGTCCTCGAGAAAATGGGTCGTCGCATCGCTCCTTTTGATGATGCTGCGGCCATACAGGCCGCAGACTTGATGGCCTTCCGGCAGCGCAAGGGTCGACCGGTTCATCTGCGCGACACCATGATCGCTGGCATCGTGGTTGCACGCCACGCGACTCTGGCAACTCGCAACGTGGTCCATTTTGAGGATCTCTCTGTGCCGGTCGTCAACCCTTGGCTCGTCTAAAAGTCAGCATTAACTACCCGAGGTTTTCTAAACTAAACATGCCATACCGACAGCGCGGTTGACCCGTCGCGCGTGGATCGAGTTTTCGTTCACGGCCACCGAATTTAGTGCTCCGTTCCACATTTAGGACACAGAGGACGGCAGTACCGTTAGCCTGCTGGGCTGGCACGCGTTCGTAGCGCGTCCCTCAGCGAGGAAACACTGGCCCTCGCAATTTCGTAACATGAGTCAGAGGCCCTTATGCGCCGGCTCGCTTACATCGTCATCGCCTTGCTTCTATTAGCCCCTGTAGGCGCCGGGCTAGTCGGCCGCGCCATCGGTCCAGGTCTTCGCCATCCCATGCGCTTGAACCCAGAGCGCCTACAGCAAACAGCGGAAATGCTGAAACGATCCGGTGCCGCAAAAGAGGACTTAAACGTCCGCTCGCCTGACGGCGTCGAATTGCGCAGCTGGAAAATCCGTCCTCGGTCGCCGAATGGTGATTGGGTGCTACTGTTTCATGGTGTTTCGGACAATCGCGCAGGCGTCCTCGGCCACGCCGAGTTTCTGCTGCGCCACGGCTACAGCGTTGCGATGATGGACTCCCGCGCCCACGGAGAAAGCGGTGACGACATGGCCACCTACGGTTGGAAGGAGCGGTATGACACGGTCGCCATTGTGAATGGCTTATATTCGACCGAAAAAGTCAGTCATCTTTACGCGCTCGGTGTTTCGATGGGCGCGTCAATCGCGCTGCAATCGGCGGCCGTCGAGCCGCGCATCGAAGGCGTTGTTGCAGAAGACCCATTCGCCGACTTGCGGGAAGTGAGCTACGACTACGCGGGACTGCATTTCAGTCCATTTCTCGGCAAGACGCTTTTTCGTCCGGCGTCCATTTTCGCCATGGAGGCACTCGCGAAAGCTGGCGGATTCGATCCCGACGACGTATCTCCCGACAAGGCCGTGGCGGCGCGTCCCTTCCCTGTGCTTTTGATCTGCGGCACACGAGACGCCACGATTCCCTGCCGCCACGCCGAGCAAATCTATCGGACTGCGACCGGACCGAAAGAGTTGTGGGTGGTAAGCGGAGCGGCCCACGCTTCCGCTCTTGGCCACGCTCCGGCGAAGTACGAAGAAAAGGTCGTACGTTTTCTGCAGGAAGTGACAAACGATGACCACTGTTCTGTTAACTGAGCTGACGCAATCCTCGCCAAACCTTTGATATAAGGCATGCAACTAGGACGACCAAGGCTCCAAGAAAACCATACATGGCGACCCTGTGTGACGCGGGCTGCTAGTCAAGTTCAAACTCCCAACCGATGCCTGGTTGCGGGTCATATTTCGCGCTCCGGAAAGATACGCTCGAATTGCTGGTGAGTGGCGTGCTGCCACTATGGGAGGAAGCCTTCAAAGAAGGCCAATCTCAATGATGATGAGTCCCACGAGAGCGATGACCTGCATCGCTCGTTTGACATATGTCCGGCTGGTCACAATTCGCCTCAGCGGTCCATTGAGTAATGGCCGGTCTCATGACCAATGGTGAAATTTGCTTACCTCGCGACCTCATAGCGCACCTCGACGACGCCGTCCGGGTACTTCTTGGTTGAAAGCAAGCGAAGTACGATGTCCCGATGGCGC
>Ga0307475_10002071_pt1 | contig 12032 bp, 16 predicted proteins | sample atmos_gasesECM1C_FD_203317 | JGI IMG/M metagenome (GOLD analysis project Ga0307475, IMG submission 203317) | Hardwood forest soil microbial communities from Morgan-Monroe State Forest, Indiana, United States - atmos_gasesECM1C_515 | ecosystem: Environmental > Terrestrial > Soil > Temperate...
CTCGTAGAGAAAGTTGCCGCAATCGGCGTTCGGCAGGCCGCCCATGTCGGTGAAGGTGTTGCCTCCGTCGCTGGAGAAGGCGAAGCCGGTCAGCTCCTCTTTGTTATTGGGCGACCCGCAAGGCGCGTAGAATCCCGTGGCGTCGTTCCAGGCTTCCACCACGTAGGGACCGGCGGCGGCAATCGAGGTCTCGGATTGCCCATAGGCCTGCGTTCCGTTGTTTTGGTCTTCCAAACGGTTGCCGGCATCCACATTCGTCGTGCTGAACGTGTTGCCCGAACCCTTGCCCGAGATTGGACTCGGCGACGGCAGCTTTAACAACGGAAGCGCAGGCCCGTTGGGCTGTCGCCCGAAGCAATACATTTGCGCACCAGCCGAAGCCTGCAGTTGATGGTTGGCTATCTTCTGGCAAACCGGATGATTCGGATGTTGGGCGCTCGCCCCAGTGGCGCTCACCAACAGCGCGATGAGGGTTAGCAGGGAAAATCGAGAAAGTCCCATGGACTTTCTGAAAAAGTGCTCGAAGGCTTTTTTGTATTCGTTCATACACATGGTGCCATCCTCCTTTTTCTTGAATCGAATGTGGTTTTACTGTGCTCCCTCACGCTTTCGAGTGGGAGCTACGAAGAGATATGTTTTTGTTCTGCAAAAAAGAGATGAAAACCGGGTGGCCTGGGTCCCGGAAGCACGGACACCATGGGGAAATTTGAGTTGCGGCTCAGTGACTGCTCGCTGAAGCCTTTATGGTTAACGCAAAAGGTTACTGGGAGCGGGTAAACTGCCAACCTCGCCAGTACACTGCTATGCAAGTACGATTCTTGTCAAGAATCAGTACTCATAAAACTGTGGGAAACTGTGGAAAACTGTGGAAAACTGTGGAAAACACCAGGATTGCTTACAGGGAGAATCGTAGCGGAGCTGAAGAGGGAAAGAGACCGACTCAGTCGAGCCATAGCGGCACTGGACGGCCATTCGCCACAATCCGCAGCAACGACGAGTGCTGTTCCCAATCGAGCCACTCGCAGCAAAAAGAAGGCTGACCGTCTCACCCCCGCAGGTAGAAAGCGGTTGTCGGACATGATGAAGAAGCGATGGGCGGAGCGAAGGAGGAAAAGTTTCAATCGTCAATAAGACCCGAAGTTACTAAGAGGATTTTTCTGGAGAGGACTGCGTGCCGGAATCAAGCCGAGAAGATTTGATGGCTCACGGTGAGCGCTCCTCGACCCGACGCTTCGTCGGGTCCAATTTATGAATCATGCTCAAGTGCATTCCAATCCCCAACTCAGCTGCGCTCTTGGAGGCATACAGACGCCGTCGCCCCAAGCGCCATGGGCACAGCAAACACTGTGCCTCCCAACGCTCTAATCCCGGCGGACTCGACACGAGGCGACGCACCACGCCGTTCGTCTTCATTCCTCCGCCTCATTGCAACTCATCAATCATGGACTGCTTCCAATCCCCGTTGACAAACTGCGTGCCGCACCACCGGTCATCGTGGTAGGGTGCGGTGTTGCTCATCTTCGATGAATGCCCGCAGATGCGTTCTGGCGGAGTCGAGCTTGAATCTGGCAACACCCAGCGCGTTGGCGGCTTTCTCGCGTGGCGCCAGCCAACTTTGCGGTAGAGCGGGATTCGCACCGCGCACGACCCGAATGCTAGTCTCCGCCTCCGAAATGTAGAGCAGAGCCGCTCCCATGTACCCTGCCACAATGCTGTCGAACTTCTCGGCATTGGCTATCGAACTACTAAAGTTCGTGGGCCGCAGTTCAATGACATCGGGCAATTGCGGATAGGAGTCAGAACGCATTCTCGTCTGCCACTGGTCAACCATGTGAATGGCAGCTTCGAGATTGAAACTTACAGCAGACAGGTCGATTTGCCGTTGTTGTTCGGTTTGTCTTAGTAAAAAATCGAGAGTCTGCTGCGCGATATCAGCTTGTCGTTTGGAAGCGGCCACTTCTTGATGACTCGCGTCCGCCTGACGCTTCGCGTGCCAAGCATAGTAAGTAGTAAGAAACGCGAGCAGTAACACCGACACGACATTCGCGATGGCAGCGTATGCCATCACTTCATTTACAGTAAGGCCGAACACAGTCATCCGGGAGATTATAGCTTCAACCCGGTGTCCATAATGTCTAGACAGGTTGCTCTCTTGCGTGCGGAATAGTTGCAGCAGCTTGTTAACAACTAAGCCGAGCGTCCAGCAGGCAGCTTCCACCCCCGCTGCGTTCGGTGCTGGGCGGTCGCAGATATGCCTGCGCCAGAAAATCTGCGCAGCCCGCCATCATAATGCAGGGGCAATGATTAATCGCGTCGGGCGAAGACTGTATGTTAGGCTCCAGCGCAAAGGAGTCTCCAATGAACCGATTACTCTCTTGGTTGTGCCTACCGTTGTTGCTGGTGATGATTTGTCCGACCCAAACTTCGTCCCAGTCCTCCGACGAGGAAACTCTGAAAAAGCTGGAAATTGAAGGCGCGAAGCACGCTGGGACGAGCGACGCAGATATCGCGTTCGGAAAGAAGGTTAGTTCGGAGCACGTGGTAACAGTAGACCGCTGGGTCATGTTAGCGACCAGACTCCGGCAGATGTCGAAAAAATGAGTGTAGGGATGAGAAAGGCTGACCCTGACATTAAGACCAGCGTCGAAATTCAGGACATCAAGGTAAGAATTTCTGGCGACACTGCTATCGTGACATATTCAGGTACATACAACGCGACCGGCCACAAAGATGCGCGTTATGACGTTCCGAACGCGAAGTTTGTGGCTGTAGATACATGGCAAAAGCAATCTGGAAAGTGGAAAATTTTGGCTCAGACGTTCGTTGCGACTGAACCAATTCCTAGCGACGTGTATAAGCTCCCACCTCCGCCGGGTGTCCAATAGCACCTGTATGACAACTTGATGACCGCTCAGCTTTCAGCCGGGGCTGCCGAAAATGACTTAACTCGGCGCAGGGCGCTCGCAGATATGCCCGCGCGGGTAGTACAAAAAGCGCGTGCGGCTTTTGAACGCAGCAAGTTAGGCGTTGGGCACCAGCGGTCGAGTTAAGATGCCCAGAACGACTACCAGCGCAATTTCGCGCATCGTTGACACTCCAAACACTGCGACCTAAAATCGGCTCAACTTGTGTTCTCCCTCCGGAGGTGACCGATGTCGTTCCAAGGAAAATATGCGCTAATTACGGGAAGCTCGCGAGGAATTGGTCGTGGAATCGCAATCAAGCTGGCGCAGAACGGTGCGAAGGTTGCTGTCCACTACTATCAGAATCAATCCGCAGCGGAGGTAACTCTCGCAAGAATTCGGGAATGCGGCTCGGATGGTTTCATCGTGCAGGCGGATGTCTGCCGGATGGAAGAAATCACCCGCATGTTTGGGCGCGCCAAATCGCAGTTTGGTGCGCTGGACATTTTTGTGAGCAATGCAAGAACTGAAATAGGTACGTTCTACAAGTCGCCCATGGAAATCGGACTCCATGAATTCGACACGGCAATCAATTCCCAAGCGAAAGCATTTTTAGTCGGCGTGCGCGAAGCATCTCACTTGATGCGAGACGGCGGACGCATCATCGCGATTACGTATGCGCCGGGCGGCACCTTTGGCAGCTGGCAGCCGTGGGTGGCAATGGGTGTGGCGAAAGCGGCCATGGAAGTCCTCAGCCGCTATTTTGCTGTTGCACTCGCTGCCCGGCAAATCACGGTCAACATCATTAGTCCGGGATGGATTGAAGACAGCGTTCTAAACACTTTGCCCGAACCCGTGCAAGATACCATTCGAAACTGGCACAAAGAGGGATGGACGCCGATGGCGCGGCTTGGAACGCCCGCCGACATTGGAAACGCTGTCGCATTACTCAGTTCACCGGAAGCTGGTTGGATTACGGGGCAGCTCCTGCACGTGGACGGGGGCGCATCGCTTATGAACGCGCATCTGCCGCTTCAAATCCAACAATCAGCGCCGAGAGCCGCGCAATCGGCTTAGCGGTAGGCTTGATAACAACAGAATGCGACGCGCCGGGGACGTTACCACCGCAACTCCAGCTTCGCAGCTTCGTGCCCTGTCTTGTGGCTCTCCCGCATCGCCGTTCGAGCTTTGCCAAGCCACGTGCTGACCTTGTTCCATTCATCGTCCGTGTAGGCGAATCGGTAGGTCTGCTCACAGCGCGGACATTTCACCGTTTGCTGGTTCGGGAGCGTATCAATTTCAACGGCTCTGCCGCTGACGATTTTGGTTAACGAGACTGCCACGCCCTAACGTCCCAAACTCTGCTTCTCGTACGAGCCAGTCCGGCAATCCACTGGTAATCCAACGTCAAACCCCTCGATGTCCCCAATTGCACCATTGAGGCAATGCTCTGCGGCATCGCAACCCCGCTCATAGCAGGCTTGCATCGTCTGCGGCGATGGACTCCCGCGACCCGAAAAGCTCCTCCTGCGCGATAATCCAAATCGAATCTTAGAAAATCGAATGAAATGCGGAGATGTCGGAAGATACTGCATGAACAACGCGTTCGTGGAATCCTTCCATTTGGTGAATTCCAGCGTGATTCCGTGCAGCGACCTGATGGTTTCCAAAGCAGCTAGTTGTTCCTTGAAAAGCTCAACTGCTTGCTGACCGTTCGGGCTGAGTTTCTCGCTGCCAGTCATGGGTCGTTTCTAACTTGTGGGATTTGTCTCGGCTGCAGACAGAGCTTACAGATTCCGTGCGGCGGCATTCCTCATTATAGGGGAGCAGAACGGCTCGCGCCATTCACGCCGCACGCCGATTTCGCTTTTGGACGCGCGGGGATGGTGCTTTCGTTTGCTAACACATTGCGTGTCGCCAGCAAGGGTCGGCGAACATGCGCAACGCGTTCCACCCGAATTGCCGGTCACTTGCCCCCAGTATCCGTAACCGAGTTAGCCATTCGGTGTAGCCACTTGACTACGTCATCCATTCGGGAATACCATTCCATTCAACTAAGGACAATCGAAGGGAATGGCTCAGTACATCGCCCGAGTTGAGCTTCACTTCGCTTCTTATTCGAATTACGAATTTCTGAATTCCCAAATGGCGCAACAAGGGTTCGTCCGAACACTGGTTGGAGAAAACCGCACCACCTACCAGCTTCCCACAGGAACTTATGTCCTAAGTTCAAATATTGCGCTGCAGGACGCGCTAGATAGAGCAGTAGAGGCTGCAAACATGACCCTGAAGTCCAGCGCTGTGATAGTAGCTGAATGGACAGCAGCCACGTGGAAAGGACTCGTGCCCGTGCCACAAGGCCGCGCAACGCCGGACAGCCCTTAACTTTTGGAACATCTAAATCGCCAAGCGCCGTGACAAGGTGGCGATGAACGGCGCATCTTGGTGGTGCCCACGCTCCAAGGAGCCCTACGGTGGCACTTTCATTCGAGCAAATCCTCGTTGATGTGTATCGGCAATTGTTTAACGACAGTGCCGATGTGGTGAAACTTGGAAACCGGCAATTCCCAGTTCGCCGTAGTCGCGTGCACCGTCTGCGGCAAGTGGACTTCTTTTTTGAAGGACATGATGTGCGCGGAATTCAACAGAGTCCAAATGCGAATAACCGCTGGGCAGCGCTAGTTCGGTCTGGCAAAAAGGTCGCCCAGTTTCTCAGCGACGGTCGTTACGTCGCGAGCGTAGTTGACGGCAAGGTTACCCGCTTCAGTTAGAGTGACTGCGCCGAATCGAAAAACCACGCGCCATCCTCCCAGCGTGAATCCAAATACTACTAGGCGCGATTGCTGCTCCGACTTCTGCAGCTCTCTTCGGTAGTCTCGCCGTTCCGCCACAGCTTGGGAACGCTGACGACGATGACTCGCAATCCACTTCGGTCGGCTCGTGCCAAAGATGCCGAATGCCGATTTCGCTTTTGGACGCGTGGGGATTGCGCTTCGATTGTGTTAACAGATTGTGTGTGGCGACCACGGGTCGGCGAACACGCCTAATACTTTCAACCGGAATTGCTGGGCTTTGCCAACAGGCGTTCCTGATTCAGTTGGCAGGGCAGTTTTCATTTTCCATTTATTTTCCATTTAAGGCTTCGAAATTGAAGCTAAGCGCCGCCGTTCCAGCATATAGTGTGATATTCCCAAGCTTGAGGTGAGGGTTCGATTCCCTTCTCCCGCTCCATATTCCGATCGCGTGTGATCCACTTTACCTGGAGAAAACTGCCTAACTATGTCTGAACTTCGTGCAGCCGGATCGATTCGACCACCAATTGTTTAGAAGGTTGCCGAGAGGCATCGCACACGATAGTCCCCCGCACGCCTTCAAGACAAGATACTCACGGCACAGACGCGAACGCCCGTTTCGAACGAAAACGGAGTTGTTAGCTCTTGGGTTCTTTTTCCTTGTTTTTCTCTTCGTTCGAAGGCTTTGTCTCCTTCGGTGGCGGATTGGACTTTCTTGTTTCTGGAGGCGGCGCCTGTTTCGGCGCATTTTCGTGCGGCGGAGGCTGGGTTCGGTTGGGCGGCGGTGCTTGCTTGTTCGGCGGAGGTTCACTCGGTCGTGCCGGAGGTTGATTTTCGTGAGCTGGCGGACGAGTTTCGTGCGCGGGTGGTTGATTCTCCTTCGCCGGTGGATGATTTTCGCGCGCGGGTGACTGGTTTTCATGCGCCGGTGGCTGATTTTCTCGAGCGGTTGGATGAGCAGGCGGTTGATTTTCCCGCTCCGGTGGTTGACTTCCTCGTGTTGACGGCTGCGTTCTGGACGGCGGAGGCGCCGGCTTGTTCGCCGGGGGTTCATTGTTTCGCGCCGGCGGCTCATTCTCGCGAGCCGGCGGTTGATTGCCGCGCGCAGGCGGCTGGTTCTCTCGCGCTGGCGGATGAGCCGGGGGTTGAGCTTCTCGTGCCGGTGGCTGATTTTCGCGCGCGGGTGGCTGCGTGCGGTTCGGCGGCTGAGCTGGCCGACTCGACGAAGGCTCATTCGCTCGTGCGGGCGGTTGATTCTCGTGAGCCGGCGGCGCGGCTCGGTTCGCTGGAGCCGGCTCGTTGGCACGTGCTGGCGGTTGATTGGCGTGTTCCGCTGGTTTCTCAGGTGGTGCTGCGTTTGGCCTATTCGGCTGCCCTGCAGGCGGCTTTTCTGCTGACGGTTGCGGTGGCCGATTGGCTGGCGGTGCTCCAGCTTTGTTCGACGGCTGCGCTGGAGCGGGCTTTGCATTCGACACAGTGTGAAACACGTTCGGTGTGGGTTTCGTCTGGCCCACGGGAATAGCCCGAGGCGACGGAGCCATCTTCGTTACGACCGGTCTGCTTGCAAGCTTTTCCGGTGGACGCGCGGAGGGTTTCGCAGAGGCATTAGGTCCTGCGACAGCCCGAGGCGTAGGAGCAACTGCGGCGGTCTCCACTACCCGTGCGTGCTGAATTTGCTGAGGGTTTACTTGGACGTGAGCCCTGCCCACAGGCTCACCATTCTGGAACGTATTCCTCGAAACAGCGGTAACCGCGCGCGGCGAATCCTGATACATGTAAGTGCGGTTCACCACAGTCGTCCGATTCACCACCGTGGTGTTGTAGACATTCACCACTTCCGTCCGGTTGATCACCCGCGAATTCGTCACGTTGACCCTTGACACATACACTTCGCTCGCGCGGTAAGAGGGCACCCACACGTCCCGCGGTCCCAAAGGAAACCATGCCACTCCAACTCCGGCGGGACCGCCGAGTTCGATCGATGCCGCCACTGCTCCTCCTCCAACGAACGCCACCAGCGCCGGCGCATACACCGGCCGCTCGTACACAGCGCCAGCTACAGGAACAGGCCCAGGGACCCAACACCAACCACCTCCTGACACCTCAGCCCAGCGACCATAGTGGAATGGTGCAAATCCCCAAGGCTCGTCTTCGACCCACGTCCAACCCCATGGCGCAACATATGCCCAATGTCCATTGCGATACGGCGCCCAATCCGCGGCGACTCCGTTCGGAACCCACACATGGCCATACTCCCGATCCTCGCGCCACGTACCATGATCATCGAGATCTTCGTAGCCGATCACGTCCGGCGAAACATACCGCGACGATTCGAACCTGTCTTCACGCCGGTCGCGTTCCACGGCCCATTCCTCAAAGTTATCGGGCTGAGGAAGCGGCTGCTCGTCGTAGCTCACTTGATCCGTTCCGGAGAAGGTGTATTGCTGCCCGGGTCCGGCGTTATAAGCCTGGCCACCAGCAGTTACTTCGGCCGCGCCGCCTTCGACATACACCGTGCTCGCGTTGCCATCCGCGCTTACATCAACACGATATTTGCCTGGCCGCAGAATTGAAAAAGCCAGATTCGGAGTATCAATCTCGTAGCTTTCGTTATCTTCGAGATGCCGAACCCGCAGGGACGCAGAGCCTTGCGCCACCTGAATCTGCACCGCTTGATCCGTCAAGTTCAGGAACGAAACCGCCGTCTCCGATGAGAGGCGAAGCACCGCGCCTCCCAGATGTAACTCACCCCGCGAGCCCCGGTCTGCCCACAGCTGATCTCCGGTAGTTAGCGGACGATTCGGATTCGCTGCAAGCCACTCCGATTCTCCGGCGGGTTGAAACGAAACTGAGCCCTCAATGAAATTCAATCGCGCCACCCTGCTCGGCGGATCAACGTCCTGGGCTCTAGCTATGCTCGGCAAAAGAACGAACAATGCAATGACTGGGAACAGAATCGCCGGACGAGAACGTGAAATTGAACGAAACATTTTCAAATGCCTCTCTTCGCGCGTCTCTGTTCGGCAGAATCGTACAAAGCCGCACGCGCAATCTCTCCATTTCGACTTGCGTGATCCCTGGGTTACCGCTCTTGCCGGGAATAGGGCGCGGCAATCAAGCACGCTTGAACTGCAGGTGCTTGCACGACCGCTGGGAGCGCACTTGTAGAAAATCGTAGCATTCGAGGCTCGCTCGCGCCATCGGGTCTTTATCGGATATTGTTAATTGCAAACGCGGTCGCGAACGTGAAAGAACTTATCCAAGGCTTATGACCCGGAAATCGCCGTGTGGCAACATCTAGCCCGCAAGCTGATTGCACGCCCGCCGTTGCCAGATGGGACTTCGATACACACAACACCCGATTTTCAAAGTAATGTAGCTTATGCTACTTTCCACTCGGCGAAGTAAGCAGCCAGGCCACGGTGCCCAACGGTATATTGATCGCTGACGACAGCGGCCTTTTTCGAAAAGCCGTTCGTGCCTACCTTACCCAAAACAATTTCGAAGTTTGCGGCGAAGCGATCGACGGGAATGATGTTCTCGAGAAGGCAAACAACCTTCAACCCCGTTTGATCCTTCTGGATCTCCGAATGCCCCATAGGAACGGTGTCGAAGTCGCTTCCCTATTAAGGGCAAGGATGCCGACGGTGAGGATCGTGCTGCTGACGATGTACGAGGAAGTCTTGAGCTACAAGGCGCTCATGACCGCGATCGGCATTGATGATATCTTGGCGAAACCCGACTGTTTCAAGGGCCTTGCGGCATGCGTCCAGCGCCTGCTCGATTCGCAGCAAGTACTGCCGGAGAAAGAATCCTGAACGACCGAATTGCGACCAGCCGAATTCTGAAAAAAAGCCCAACCAGGAAAACTCGCGCCTCAGTTCCGGCAATTTATAGCTTCCTTCTCGCAGCGCTTTTATGCAGCAACGCCGCATTCCCGAATGTACGCTCGCTTGTCGGCGTGCAATCCTCGGCTGCAAAGCCGATCCAACGAATGGTCGCGATCACGGTCGATGACCTTCCCGGCGCAGAACCCGGCACCCACCACGCCATCGGCAATCTGAAAGAACTCGAGCGCATCAATCGCGCCATTCCCGCCGCTCTACGCGCGCACCACGTTCCCGGCATCGGATTCGTAAATGAATGGAAGCTTCAGGTGGACGGCCAGCGAGATGCGCGCGCGGCGCTCCTCGAAATGTGGCTCGACGCGGGTATGTCTCTCGGGAATCACACCTATTCTCACCCTGATTTCCAGACCACGCCGCTCGATCGCTATGAAGACGAAACCATTCGCGGCGAAGTTATAACCCGCGCACTGATGTCAGCCGCCGGACAGAAAGAAAAATATTTTCGCCACCCGTTTCTAAATACCGGCCCCACCGCCGAAGCCAAGTCCGCCTTCGAGGCCTTCCTCAAAGACCGAGGCTATCGTGTCGCGCCGGTCACCGTGGATCCCTCCGACTACATGTTCAACGATATCCTCGGCGAATCCGCCGAGAAGAAGGACAAAGAACTGGGCGAGAAGGCAAAAAAAGAATATCTCGTATACGCAAACATTGTATTTGCTTACGAGGAACAGGAATCGAGAAATCTATTTCAGCGCGAAATTCCGCAGGTGCTGCTGATCCATGATAGCGATCTCAACGCCGAGTGCCTGGATGCACTGCTGACGCAACTCGAAAAGCGCGGCTACAAATTCATCTCCCTCGACGATGCCCTCGCCGACCCCGCTTACGCAACGCCCGACCTCTTCGTCGGCGGCGTAGGCATCTCATGGCTAACGCGCTGGAAGCTGGCCTTCGGCCAAAATCCCGACTACCAAAATAGCCCCGAGCCCCCTAAGTGGGTGCAACAAGGATTCGAAGAAATCCGCAGCGCCCACGCCAAGCACTAAGGTCTCAGTAGTGGCCCTGTCATCCTGAGCGCAGCGCGCTTGCTGCGTCCGCATTCTGTGGCGGGGCGAAGTATCTCAGCGTACGTTCACGCGCGGGCGTCGCACCCTACGCAATCGCCAGCGGAATCGCCTTCTTCCACTTCCCCTGCGCCTTCAAAATCAGCTCCACCACTTCCCGAATCGCACCCTCGCCACCCTTCACCGTGGTGATGTAGTGTGCCGTTTTTTTTACTTCGAAAACCGCGTCGGCGACCGCGACCGCAAGACCGCATCGCTGCAAAATCGGCAAATCCGGAAGGTCATCTCCTACGTAAGCCACTTCCTCATCCGTCACGCCGGCCCGCACCAGAATCGCCTTATACGACTCCAGCTTCTTCGGCTGTCCCTGAATCACGAATTCCATTCTTGACTCGCGCGCCCGCCGCGCATTCGCCGGCGAATCACGTCCCGTTATAAATCCGGTGCGAATTCCCATAATACTGGCCAGCGTGATCCCCGCACCGTCATGTGCATTAAACATCTTCATCTCAGCCACGCTATTGTCCGGAAACGTTTGCAGGCACACCCAGCCCGGCGTCATCGTCCCGTCCACGTCCATCAATAGCACGCGAACCGGCTTCGCCCGCCGCATCACCTTCGCCGGAAATTTAATCTCCCGAATCGCCATAGCCCCGTTCCGTAGGGGCGGGTCTAACCCGCCCGCCTCCCCATCAGCAACGCTCATCCATTAATGTCTGACGCCCTCAAAACAACTGCAACGTCCACAAATCATGAATATGCACCACTCCCTCAAACCGCCCCTCCCCATCCACCACAATTACCGACGTAATCTTCCTCTCCTCCATCAACCGCAGCGCGCTCGCCGCCAATTCCGTTCGACGCAAAGTCACTGGATCGCGCGTCATGCAATCCGCTGCCGTCAACTCCAGCACATTCTGCTGCCGCTTCTGCATCACGCGCCGCAAATCCCCATCTGTAATCAACCCGAGCAGCCGCCCATCCGCTTCCGTCACCGCCGTAAGCCCCAGCCCCTTCCGGCTCATTTCATAAATCACGTCGGGCATTTTTGCAGTCGCCAGCACGCGCGGCGACTTCTCTCCCGCATGCATCAACGCTTCCACGCGCCGCAATTTCTTCCCAAGCCGCCCGCCCGGATGCAGCGCCGCAAAATCCTCTTCCTTAAATCCGCGCCGGTCCAGCAACGAAATCGCCAGCGCATCGCCCATCGCCAGCGCCGCTGCAGTTGAAGCCGTCGGCGCCAGATTCAGCGAACACGCCTCCTCTTTCACCGCGATATCCAGCACCACATCGCTCGCGCTCGCCAAGCTGGAACGCGTCTTCGCGGTAAGCGCGATCAACCGAATCCCCATCCGCTTCACCGATTCGAGAATCTCGACAATCTCTTCCGTCTCGCCACTCGTAGAAATCGCCAGCATCACATCG
>Ga0307475_10002072_pt1 | contig 12030 bp, 9 predicted proteins | sample atmos_gasesECM1C_FD_203317 | JGI IMG/M metagenome (GOLD analysis project Ga0307475, IMG submission 203317) | Hardwood forest soil microbial communities from Morgan-Monroe State Forest, Indiana, United States - atmos_gasesECM1C_515 | ecosystem: Environmental > Terrestrial > Soil > Temperate...
ATGATCTTTGCCGTAAGTGTGGCTGCCTGTGCCGCCAGTTTCTTCGTCCATCCACGCAATGACCCGAATCGTGCGTTTGGGATGCACGTTTAGCTTTTGCAGTATCTCTGCAGTTTCCATCGCGGTTACAACACCTGCACCATCATCGATGGCCCCAGTGCCAAGGTCCCAAGAGTCGAGGTGCCCTGAGACCACGACGATTTGCTCGGGATGTTCGCTGCCTTTGAGATCGGCGATCACGTTGTAGCTTGTCACGTCGGGAAGCTTTTGGGGAGTGAGCGTGAGATGCATGCGGACTTTGCCTTGAGCCGACAGATACGCGATGAGCTCAGCATCTTCGGCAGTCATCGCTGCTGCTGGAATCCCAGCCGGAAAGCTAAAGCCGGTGTGGGGCAGCCGATAATCCGCATTGCCGACGGATCGTACGAGGGTCGCTATTGCGCCCAGGTCGGCCGCGGCCTTTGGTCCGGCACCGCGATATCGAACCGCCTCACCATACGCAGCAAACGCGAGACCAGCGGCAGCCTTCCTCTTGTCGAAGATCTCGTTGAACAATACGATCTTCCCGCTGACTCGCTCTCGTCCCAGGGACTTGAGCTCGTCGAAATCGCTGACCACAACCACGTCGGCGGTAATGCCCTCGGCAGGCGTTGCCGTACTTCCACCTAGGGCTGTAAGCATGACCTTTTGCGAAGTTCCCGGGACGTGGCTCGCATATTCGACCAGTTCTGCGCTCTCCGCACCCCGTACCCAATGTGGCACTTTCACTTCTTCCAAATGAACTTCCAGACCAAGCTGGCGAAGTTCTGCCGCCACATACTCCACCGCGGCCTGCGCCTGCGGCGACCCGCTGGAACGCGGACCGATGTTCTCCGTGAGATGCGCTAATTGTTTGTAGGCGTAATCATCGGCTAGTGCGGCGGTCTTTATCGCGGTAAGTTCCTGTACCAGTTGCGGCGGGAAATTTTCCTGGTCCTGCTGAGACTGCTGTGGCGCAGAAGCCCACGGACTTGGCGGCTGGGCTGGTTTTTGAGCTTGTCCGCTTGCTGCGGAGAGGAAAATAAAAGTGAAACAGGTCGAAACAAACGTGCTAAGGGCGAAGTGGGTCTTGATCATGATCTGGGACTAGTGTAGCCGGAGTACAAGCTGACTGACAAAACCGTGGGAAGTTTTGTATGCGAGAACTAGACTTCACCGTTGCCTTTCCGCTGCTAGCTCTTCATCCGAAATAAAAGTGGCCCCATCTCTGGGGCCACGATTCAAAGAGGCAAGGAGTTTTGGAAGGTTAGGTCAGGAAAGGCGATGCATGGAGCCGTTCTGCCAGCCGGAACGGCGATTCGGGAAATGTCGAGAACAATGGAAGAGAGTGAAGGTCATTTTTCACTTTCAGTTTGCGGCCTCTTTTGCTGGCAGAGAAAGCTGCATTTCCCGAACCAAAACGAAGTTGTCGATATTCCTCGTGGGCGCATGCGCGTAAGTAGCACCACGAAAAAGACTTATCGCCAAGCAAGGCGCGCTCCCAAGAGCTCCAAGGCCGGACGTGTTTGTTTTCCAAGTGCAGACTTGTGCACATTCGTTGCATTCGACTGCTTGGACAACGCCACCAGAAGCCAAGCTCCTAGCGGGGTTTGGCGGCAGCGACGAAACTGGAACGCAATTCTGGGGTCTAGCTATTACCGGCTACAGTGCGCAGCTTGCCAGGCAAGAAATGGTACGGCGGCCAAGGCCCGCTGATGGCAACTTGGCAGTTTTTCAACTGCTTGGCGGCTGTATTGTAGCGGTTCTGATATTTCTCGACCGACTTTGAATCAATCAAGTGGGCGATGTCAATGAGCATCCCCTCGGGAGCGACCTTCTTGCAGCTCACCTCTTCTTCCAGCGGATTGAAGAGCTTGTGCACCTGCACGGAAAGGGCCCGAGCTTTGGTCTGTCGCTCACGCTCGCGGGAAGCCTTGACCCGAAGCTTTGCCAGATAATCGCCCCCTACGGTGTCGGGCAATTGGACGTCGATCATGGCCTCTCGCAGCGAGCCGTCGCGGACCATGAGCTTAATGTGCATTTCGGATTTTCCACGAAGCCTCTCGACACTCAGGCCGAACGCTCGCCGGTTGACCCGGACAGCTTGGCGTAAAGCGTCGTCGCTCTCGAATATGGTTCCGAAACGGAACGGCAGGACAGTGGAATTGCGGAAACACCCACTGATGACCCGCGCATGGTCGATCGCAGCTTTTTGATCGAGTTCTCCCAAGGTGTGATCGTATTCGCTGACGATCACGGCAAATTCGCCACTAGGGTAGCTCAGGACCGCAGATCCATTGACTCCCTGCACGCCTTCGATCAAGAAGGGGCGCCGGGTGCGGGTTCCATTAGGGAGGGATTGATGCTCAGTAAGGCAATACGCGTACCACGCCATGTTGAACTCTCCGAACCGGGACGGAGGCGGACCTAGCCGACTCTCGAGTTAATTCGCCAAAGCTGAAAATACTAGTTAGTCAGGAAGTAAGTAACGGGCGGTACAGGGTCATAGGACGCATTTACGACCCGCGTCCTGTTTCCATATTACTTCGGTTCGAAGGGAAAATGCAACTTTTTCGTAGCAAGCAGCATCGCGAAGGCTATTTTTTCACAAGCGGGAGTCTCGATTCGCGTTCCTGCAGGGCCAGCAACACGGTCCGCAGCATCTCGTCGGCGGGGGCAGGCTTGCCGGTCCAGATTTCGAATTGGCGCGCCGCTTGATAGACGAACATCTCGATTCCAGGGATGATTTGTGCTCCCCGCTCCCGAGCCAGTTTTAGCAGCCGAGTCTCGGCTGGATCGTACACCATATCAAAGACATAGCGGGCATTGATCTCTTTCTCTTGCAACGGCGTTTCGCGGGTGTTGCCCATACCGACCGGGGTGGCGTTGATGATCACGTCGAAGGCGAGTTTCTTTAGGTCAGCACGCTTTACGGAACGCGCTCGGGCTTGCCTTGCCAGCTTCTGAGCAGGTCTGGCGGTCCGGTTCAAAATATATACTTCACACCCGCGTTCCTTGAGACCGAACACCGCTGCGCGAGCTGCGCCTCCAGCCCCGAGTACTAGAATTTTGGCGCCCTCCAGGGTCGTCAGTCGCCGTTCCAACGGGCGGACTATTCCAGCCGCGTCGGTATTGAACCCATAAAGCTTGCCGTCCTGGGCTCGAACCACGGTGTTGCAAGCTCCGATCTTGGTGGTATGGGAGTCTGTATTGTCCAGGTGCTTAAGGATTGCTTCTTTGTACGGCATGGTGACGCTTATTCCGTGTAGAGGAATTTCACGCATGCATGTGAGCAGATCCTTGAGCGTTTTGGCGTGCAAGGCGAGATAGACGGCATTCACATTCTCGCGGCGGAACGCAGCGTTCATAATGGCCGGCGAGAGCGAATGGGCCACGGGATCACCGGCCACCCCATAAACGCGTGTGGCCGCGTCCACTTGTTCAATACGGTAAACGTTCCGTAATTCCTGCGCTGTTATTTGCCCGGGAGCCGTCTTTTCGTCGGGACTGACCGCAGCGAAAGTAAAAACACTCCCGGCACGCACACCCAGTACGCGGCTGATAATGCCTTGTTCTCCCATGCACAGGCCCACGAGAGAATGTTTGTCGCTCTCCTTCGCGAGAAACTTAATCATGGTGACGTTGTCAGCGAGGGTGGTCGCCGTGGAGACGATCTTGTAGAAATCTGCCGACAGGGGCAGCATCTTTTCCAAGGTTGCGTCGAGCTTTTTCGTTCCCCGGAAATCATGGAACGACAAGATCAATGCAGTTCGCCCGCGAAGCTTCTGTAATTGGGCTGGCTTGCACTTGACTGCGGTTTGCAGTTCAACATCCAGCAATTGGCACCCGGCGGCCGCCGCCTTAGCCAAAACATCCAATTGCGATGCAATGGAGCCGCGGAACTTGCCTCCGCTGATTTGCCTGCGACAGGTTGCAATTACCACTGTGCCAGGATGCGACTCCATGAATACCTTGATCTTGGGAATCGCCAAGCCAGGCTTTGGCAGGTAGTCCAACCTGAACTCAAGAAAGGAGTTATCGCGAACCAGCGTCTCCGCCTTCTCAATCATCTCAGCCGGATCGCTCGCGGTCACGGCCACGCAAACCCGTGGCATGCGCAGGGGAAGCAGTCGAGGAACGTATCCGGCAGCAGAACTCATTCTGCAGAACTCATTCTATTGTCTTAGTTTGGTCCGGCGCGAAATATTACAAGGGCCTAAATGTAGATGCAACAACCGATTAACGGACCCCCCGAAAAACTTTTGCCCAACAGCGGCTAACACCCTCGTAACCTTGACCCCCTCCCGCTCCCTTGTTACCTTCCGGCTGAACCCTTTCTTTTCTAGCACTTGACAGGGAGGGACCGTTGGAGGTCCGTTCCCGGAGGTAACATGAAGAAAACAGGATTGTTAGTACTATTAATTGCGACGGCATCTTGGGCTCAATCGGCCCCCGCGACTGCGGGTGACCAGGATACTCCGCAGGCGACAGTGGCGACTTCCACGAGCTTTCCCACCGTCCGGGTGCAGACCCCGACTTATGCTGATTTGTACTGCGCCGGCTTCATCAACAAACAAACCCTGCCCGACGCTAATTTTGTTGCCGGCGGATTGCAGACCCCCGGCACCACGAAGTTCGTCAAGGGAGACATCGTCTATCTCGAAGGCACGGGATACACACCGGGCGCTGAATATGAGATCGTGCGTGCGTTGCGCGATATCAACGAGTACGAGATGTATCGCGGCGAGAAGAAAGTGCTCAAAGCCACCGGTCAGCCCTACGAAGAAGTTGGCCGAGTCCGCATTATCGACACCCGCAGCAGCCACTCTGTGATCGCCAGGGTCGAATACGCGTGCGATCCCGTTAATCCGGGCGATACTGCGATTCCCTTCGCCGAAAAAACCGCCGTAACCTTTCATTCTCCGCTGCGTTTTGACAGGTTCCTGCCGGCCAGTAACAAACTGTCAGGCCGCATCGTGATGGGGAAAGACTTCGACGCCGAAATGGGCACGGGGCAAAAAGTTTACATAAACGTAGGCACAAATCAGGGAGTAAAAGTAGGCGATTACTTCCGCGCTCTACGCTCCTATGAGGCCGCTCTGGAAGATCCCGTAGATTCGCTCTCCTTCAAGGCTTCCACCAATGAAGACACCCAGAAAAAGCAGCCATCGATTGATCCGCACCTGTTCACGAAGGCGAATGGTCCGGTAATTCACGTGCGCGACTTGCCGCGGCGTTCGGTTGGTGAAATTGTCGTGATTGGCGTGACACCGACTACTGCTACCGGCATGATCGTCTTCGCCCTGGAAGATGTTCACGCAGGAGATAACGTGGAGATGGACGAAGTCCAATAGTTTTTAGCGAGCAATTTGGCGCAACAAAGAACAAAGAACGAAGACCGGGGGGACGGGTAACCGTCCCCCCGGCTTATTTTGGTCGGTCGCTAGGCTGGGTTGTGTCTGAGTTCTTATCGCCGAAGATCTCTGCGGTAAACGCTTCGATCGTTGCGCCCCTTTGCCATGCGTCGAGAGGTAAGCCTGCTTTGCGGCAGGTTTGCTCGAGGAAAGTGGTGCTACTCCATCTGTGTTCAACCGGCACTTGTGGCAGCAGAAGCCCGCGATGCCCCGCCATGCCGATTAACAGGCCGTGGCGGCCCACTTCCACTTCATCGGCTCGAATCGGACGCGGCGGAGAAAGAATGCTAAGCTCAATTTCCAATTCAGCCACCTCACTGAGCGTGACCGGCTGGAAACGAGTGTCATCAAACGCGGCTGCGCGGGCGGTCTCTGCGACAGTGCGATAGACCGAACTGACGGGGAAAACATAACCAACGCATCCTCGCAAAGCTTCGCGCAAGTAAAGCGATGTGAATGCGCCGCGGAATTCCGCAAGGTGCGACGTCGGGGGATCGAACGAAAGCTCCCTCTTCTCCAGGGCCGAAAGAATGGCGTCGTGGGCTAAACGTAGAAGCAGAACGCGCTCCTCTTTTGAAAACTCCGGACCGGATGAATCCGGATCCGCTAGATCGGAGGCCGAGGATCCTCCGCCTGGCTGTGCGCTCGTCTGATGGGAAGAGTGTTGCGACGAAAACGGATTACGTGGTGGTAGCGACATCGCGGTCAGTTTGCTGCGGTGCGGGCGCCGGCTTCTTTCGTCGGCTGAGGATAAACGCGCGGCGCTGGCGCTTCACCACACGACGGTCAATCTTCGACCAAAAGGCGGCGAAGTAATCTATCGCAGATACCAGTGAAACGCACACCATGAACCATATTGCCAGATAAGCTATCGAGTGAATCGGGAATACAAAGTTGCCGTAAATCGGCCACTGTATCCAGCGGTGGTCGAGAATCACGGCGACGACGGAGACGATCTGGACCACCATTTTAAATTTGCCGAGATCGCTCGCCTCGATGGTGAATCCTTCTGATGCCGCGATGGAGCGCAGGCCACTCACCAGAAATTCGCGGCCGATGATGACCACCGCGATCCAGGCGGGGACCAAACTGGGATTGAACTGCACCAGCGTCACGAAAGCGGCAGCGATCAGGAGTTTGTCTGCGAGGGGATCAAGCAGGATGCCAATGGTGGTGATCTGGCCGCGCCTGCGAGCGAGGTAGCCATCGATCCCGTCGGTGAGGGAAGCGGCAATAAACAGAGCCGATGCCAGCAATTCTTTCGCCCCATTTTGGCTGCTGAAATGGCTGCTGGAAAGGATCCAGATCAGCAAAGGAATGCTGAAAATGCGGATCAACGTGATGGAATTAGGCAGATTCACCACAGCCACGAAGAGATTCCGGCGGGGCGACCGGAAGACCTGTTTGATTATCCTCCACGGCGGGAGGGAACGCAATAATGCGCAGTACCGTTATTAAGCTTCTACGGCGAGCCTGGAAGTCAAAGCCCGCTGTGGATTGAGTTTTTTCGCAGCCCTCAAGTCGCGCCCTCCCCGACCCACCGCGCAAAAACGATCTATGAGATCCCTTCGAGACGCCACTTGGTGCGAGTGTAAGCGATGCGGAAGCCTTTGCGCTCGGCGTTACGCTGAGAGTTGCTGGCCGCTTCCGCTACCATCATTGCCAGATCGCAGCCGTGGTCGCGGGCGTAACGCATGCGTTCTGCCAGCAGGGCGGCCTGCAGGCCACGACGGCGCAGTTCTGGAACTGTAGCCGCGCCTCCAAACAAGGCCACTCCCTCATGCATGGAGAGCACTCCCGCCGCTCCGGGCTCACCGTCAACCTCGGCCAGGAAGCACACGCTGTGCTCACGAGCGGAGGAGATAGCGCCGAATTGTAGGAGAAAATCCCTAAGTTCGGGATGATCGTGGGACCAGCCTCTCGTGCTTATGTTGTTCCACAGTTGCGCCTCTTCCGGACCGGTAACGCGTACCTTGATGTTGCGGGGAAGCTCAGCGAGGCGAGTTTCAACCGGACGGTAGAGAACGTTGCTAATCTCTACTGGCCTGTACCCGCGGGCGCAAAGCAAGTCCAGGGCAGGAACGCCGACCAGCGGGCTCACCTCATGAAGCACGGACGCCCCCCGGTCGAGAAAGAAGCGTTCGATCGTGTCGAGCGTGGACGGAGTCAAGTCCTCGAAGAGTCCTAGTCCAAAACTCTGCGTTGTAGGAGAGTCGATCCCATCGAAGATGGCGTACGCGCCTGCGCACTCAATCCATTCGGAACCGCTGTCAGGAAATACTCGACGCCGCGCTTCGGCGAATTGAATGCTCGCGTTGCCCTCAGCACGCTCCAGACGCCGGGAGAGTGAGAGGTCAGAAAACAACATTTCAGTCGAGCTCAACTATTTCGGCGCGGTCGGCGCGGCTGCGGTCGATTTTGGCTGCTTGGCGATGATCTGATCTTTTATTTTTTCGTAGGTCGCCTGCGGGATGATCTTCCTGTGCACCAGGTCGAGTTTGGTTCTGTAAGGGCGTCCGGCGATGATCTTCTTGGCGTACGCATCGCCGATACCAGGGAGCGCATCGAGTTGCTCCGCGGTCGCGGTGTTGATATCCAACTTCTGGCCGGTCGCGGCCGAGTCGGCAGTAGCGGATTGGACCGCGGCACTCTCTCGCGCGCTCGGCGAAGTCTCGGAATAGCCTATCCCGCTTGCGAGAGAAAAAGCACAAAGTAAGGCGAGACTGCGGACAATCAAGTCTCTCATTCGAGCCTTCATGAGGCCTCCTATGCGTAAATGCCGCGTTGCCGGATCGTATACGCCACACGATCGATCGCCAGCATGTAAGCCGCGATACGATTGTTCACATGGTGGGTCTCGGCATAGCGGACCACATCCTCGAACGACGATTTCATGATGGTGTCGAGCTGCTCGTTGACCACGGATTCCTTCCAGAAATAACCCTGCCGGTCCTGCACCCACTCGAAGTATGAAGTGGTGACGCCGCCGGCGTTGGCCAGAATGTCGGGAATCACGAAAACTTTTTTATCCGCGAGCACCTCATCGGCAGCGGAAGTGGTTGGTCCGTTTGCACCTTCGGCCAGGATGCGGCACTTCACGCGATCTACGTTGCGCGTCGTAATAACATTCTCGGTAGCCGCAGGAATCAGGATTTCGCAATCCGTTATCAATAGTTCTGCGGCGTCGTACTTTTCGGCTTCAGGGAAGCCGTGCACCGTGCCGTTCTTCTGGCGAAACTCCACCAAGGCCCGCAGATCGATGCCATTCTTGTTGTAAAGCCCTCCGCCGACCTCGGCGATGCCAACGACTTTATATCCGGCTTCGTGCATCAGCAGCGCGGCATTGGAGCCCACGTTGCCGAAGCCTTGAACAATCACGCGGCTGCTTTCGCGCGATAGGCCCAACTTTTTGATGGCTTCGTCGCAAACGATCATGACTCCACGGCCCGTGGCTTCGCGGCGTCCGCGCGAGCCGCCGATGTTGATGGGCTTCCCAGTCACCACCGCCGTCACCGTTTGGCGCATGTGCATGGAATATGTGTCCATCATCCACGCCATGATTTGCTCATTAGTGTTCACGTCGGGTGCGGGAACGTCTTTTTCGGGTCCGATGAATTCAATCAGCTCAGCCGTGTAGCGGCGGGTCATGCGCTCCAGTTCACCCATCGACATCTTGTGCGGATCGCAGATCACGCCGCCCTTGGCGCCCCCGAAGGGAATGTTCACGACGGCGCACTTCCAGGTCATCCAGCTTGCCAGCGCGCGAATTTCGTCCAATGTGACATCGGGAGAGTACCGGATGCCACCCTTGGCGGGACCACGCGCAATGGAATGCTGCACCCGAAAACCCGTGAACACCTCGAGATGACCGTCATCCATCTGCACCGGAATGTACACGGTGAGTTCACGGGCGGGATAGCGCAATACCCGCCACAATCCGTCATCCAGATTTAACTTTTGAGCAGCCAAATCAAAGCGCGCGCGCTGCGATTCCCATGGATTAATCTCTTTCTCCATGGACATAGTGGTGGTGGTCATAAATGTTTTCTCCGGAATGATGGCGATTTCGAATGCTGGCCGGCTGCCGGTGGTTTGAACCGGTGATGACAGGCAAACGTTCAAAAGTATATGGGGGCTGAGCAGGGCGAAGCAAGCCAAGACAACGGATCAGATTGATCCCAAAGTGGAACTCAGTCGCGGAGCCGGCTAACTGCGCTTGCCGGCTCCTTTACGCGCGTCCTCTCAATGAGCGGAGAAGTTAAATCACAATCTCCATGCCTTCGGCGGCGGCGCGCACTTTCGGATAGTAATTGCGAGCTTCCTTGACGACCTTGTCGATGCAGTTGTCGTCGTGGTCGGGATCGTGGTGGAAGAGCACGAGTTCTTTGGCGCCGCTTTCCATGACGATCTTGACGGCTTCGCGCCAGTGGCTGTGTCCCCAACCGCGGCGGCGGGCTTCGTACTCTTCGGGAAGATACTGTGCGTCGTAGATGAGCACGTCCGCGCCTTCTGCCAGCTTACGCACAGCTTTGTCGAAATTCGCATCGCCCGGCTCGTTGTCGGTGGCGTAGACGAGCACGCCTTCCTTCGTCTCGAGACGGAATCCCATGCATCCCTGCGGATGATTGAGCCACGCGGTCTGGAGCTGAACGCCCTCGTCGAGGGCAACGCGTCCACTGTCGATGTCATAGAAATCGCGCTTGGCCTTCATCTCATTAAGATTCACCGGGAAGTACGGCGAAGCCATTTGCTCGGCCATCACCTGCCGGAGGCTGCGGGTGCGACTCGAACAATGGAAATGAAACTCGCTGTCAGGACTCTCGTACAGCGGGCGAAAGAACGGAATGCCTTGAATGTGGTCCCAGTGGAAATGCGACACGAAAATGTGAGCCGAAATGGGCTGATTTTTCTTGCTGAACTCGCTCTGCAGTTGTTGTCCCAGAACGCGAAAGCCGGTGCCGCAATCGAATATGTAGAGATGGTCGCCGAACCGTACTTCCACGCACGAGGTGTTTCCCCCATAGCGCAGGTTCTCGGCTTGTGGGGTCGGCGTGGAGCCACGCACGCCCCAAAACTTAACTCGCATAAGCTCCAGCCGGCTTGATATTCTCTGACCCTCAATCTTCGGATGCCGGCGAGCATTCGTCAATTCATTCGCTGGTTCCTTGTGGCGGCTTGACGTGCGTCCCCTATAATAAAAACCCCTGCCGTTCGGCTCCGGATGAAGTATTAGAAACTGCTGGCTCAAACGAAAAAATGCTGCAACCTGAATTCAAGGAATTTTCGCGCCTCGCTCGCTCGGCCACGCTGATCCCAGTGGTGAAATCGGTGAGCGCCGATCTGCTCACGCCCGTCTCTGCCTTTCTAGCCATTGCGGGAATGGAGCCGCACGCGTTTCTGCTCGAGTCGAACGAGCGCGGCGAGAAAATAGGCCGCTACACCTTTCTCGGAGCACGACCCTATATGCGGGTTAGTGCCCGCGACAATGCCATAGAGATAATACTCGGCCGCAGTCATGAGCGGCGCGAAGGCAATATTTTCCAGGTGACGAAACAACTGCTCCGTGAGCATCAGCCTGCACTCGTGCCCGGACTGCCACCCTTCACCTCAGGCGCCGTGGGATATTTCGCTTACGATGTGGTGCGCCAGCTGGAGAAAATCGGCGAGCACGCAAAAGATGACCTTGGCCTCCCTGATGCCGAACTGATGTTCTTTGACCGGCTATTGGCCTTTGATCACTTGCGGCACCAGATTCATATCGTGGCCGCCGCCGATGTTTCTCGCGAGAGCCCCAGACGTGCCTACGATCGTGCTGTTCGCGATATTGCTGCGCTCGAAAGGAAACTCGCGGCGGGCTTCCGGCCCGCTATGGGGCGAAAGTCTGTACGACGAGCTTCTGGCAAACTCAAGATCCACGCTGGTACGAGTCGAAAACGCTTCCTGCGTGGTGTCGAACAATGCAAGGAGTACATCGCTGCCGGAGATATTTTTCAAGTGGTCCTGTCGCAGCGGCTGGACTTCAAGCCCGAAATCGAGCCCTTCGATCTCTACCGTGCCCTGCGTCAGGTCAATCCCTCGCCGTATCTGTATTTTCTGCGGATGAATGACACGCACATCCTCGGCTCATCTCCGGAAATGTTGATACGGGTTACAGGACGCAAGCTCGAATATCGGCCTATTGCAGGCACGCATCCCCGCGGCCGCGACGAGGCCGAAGATCAACTTCTCGAACAGCAGATGCGTGACGACGAGAAAGAACGAGCGGAGCACGTGATGCTGGTGGATCTCGGGCGCAATGACCTCGGCCGCGTCAGCGAATACGGCTCGGTCAAGGTCAAGGATCTGATGTATGTCGAACGCTACTCGCATGTCATGCATCTCGTCTCGGCGCTCGAAGGCACATTGCGCCAAGATCTCGATGCGCTCGACGCTTTCGCCGCGTGCTTCCCCGCGGGCACGTTGAGTGGAGCTCCCAAGGTGCGCGCAATGCAGATCATCGAAGAACTTGAACCCGTGCGCCGCGGTATTTATGGCGGGTCAGTCCTCTACGCTGATTTTGCAGGCAACCTCGATTCGTGCATTGGTATTCGCACTATGC
>Ga0307475_10002073_pt1 | contig 12028 bp, 8 predicted proteins | sample atmos_gasesECM1C_FD_203317 | JGI IMG/M metagenome (GOLD analysis project Ga0307475, IMG submission 203317) | Hardwood forest soil microbial communities from Morgan-Monroe State Forest, Indiana, United States - atmos_gasesECM1C_515 | ecosystem: Environmental > Terrestrial > Soil > Temperate...
TCATAGGCCAATCTGAGGTTTCGTCGGCGGACGAGCAAAGATTGATTGGCGAGGCATCTCCTGAGCAGCCATTCCTGAAGGCGGGACATTTTCTTTGCGTATTGTTCAGGCATCCGCCCTTCAAATTCTCCGTCGTCGTTGGTGCCAACGAAAATTCCGACGTGGGAAAGCGTACGGAAAGCCTCGGCCGCACTCCAATACCAGCGCGGAGACGAAAAAATCTCGCGGGCGGTGAGCTGCCCTGCCAGGAGGGAAAGCTCCAGAAAAGTCGGGGCGCTGCACTCCTCGTCACGAAACCGGGCCACCCTTTCGGCTAAGCGGCGGTCGGAAGTCACAAGCCAGCCACCTAATCCGGTGGAAACCGGCTTCGACCACTGCGAGCTGAAAAACGCGGCGTCCCCTGCATTTCCGACTTCCTGCCAGCAGCCATCGTCTTGACGGTAACGCGTTCCGAATGCATGAGCGCAGTCCTCGATCACCGCTATTCCCTGCTCCCGCGCCCAGACGGCAATTCGGGGCGCGTCCGCGGGGATGCCATACGTATGCTGCAGGATCAGCGCTTTGACGCGTGCATGCGAATGCACTTCGAGAACATCCGAATAAGCGCCAAGTGAAGGGCTGTACGACTCCGGATCGATATCAGCGTAAACGGAAGAAGCTCCGGCAAATTTAACAGCAGCTGGAACCGCCGCACAGGTATAGCCTGGTACGATAACGCTATCGCCTGGTCCGACAGCGAGGGCCTTGAGGGCTCCATACAGTGCAATACGCCCCTTCCAAAATGTGAAAACGTGCTTGGCTAGCGTACCGCCCACCAGAGTATCTTGCTGACCCACGGATTGAACGACTTGCTCCATCTATACTTGCCCCAAGCCTTCCAGCGATCCAACATCCGGATCCATACTAGAAGCAGGCACCATGCGAGCCAACCCGCTCATAACTTCCGCTCGAGTGCCTTTCCCCGCTGCGGCCTCGCCCCGAATGAGCTGGTCGAAGCTCGTAAACTGGAATTCATCGAGAAGTCGCTCGATCTTGGGCCTCGTAGATTTCAAATTGACGTACGACTTGAATCGCCGCTTCCAATTCATTGGCAGCCGTGGATGATCCGGATCAATCTCACGAGGATGCACATAAAAAATGACGGTCCGTGGCTCCCCGAGAACCCGGCGTGTCATTTTCCGAATTACGTGGTAGGGAAAGAATCGAAGATAACCTCCGCCAAAGAAACAGAGGGGCCTCCCTAAAACCTCTGCGACACTCACAGGAAATTCGGCCAGCCTGCCCGAAACACGCTCAATCCAATAGGGCGCTCGATTCCCGTCCTCCATCGCGCCATGACCGTGCCGTGCTGGAAACACCGACGAATCGTAAACATATTCAGCTTCGATGAGCTTGTCGAAGAACCAGTCCGATCCATGCGTTAACGAAAATCCGGCCGCGCGATAGCCCCAAACGGCCTGACCAGCTACGTCCTCAAGAATTCTTTTAGCTCGTAGCGCGTCCTGATAAAACGCTTCCGGACTCATCTGATAGACCAGCCTATGCGCATAGCCGTGAGACGCGATCTCGTGCCCATGCCTTGCAGCTTCCTTTACCAAATGGGGAAAGCGCTCTCCGATCCACCCCAGAAAAAAACATGTCACGCGCACGCCTCGCTGTTCAAAGATCTGAAGCAGCCTCAGGAAATTCCCTTCGACCCGTGACGGCAGCCTATCCCACTCTGTGACATCCGGAGTGGAAGGCAAGTCCAGGATATGAAACCAGTCTTCGACGTCGACCGAGAATACGCATTTCATGGGCATTGAATTTATTCGGCGGTTCCTAGACCCCTGCTCGGCAAGCCGTCCGGAGAGACTTTGCCATCTTAGGCCGTCCTTGAAAGATATCTGCGAGTCAAAACGGGAGCAGGATAGTGAATGCTATGCGTTCTGCTGCCCGCGCGAATATGCAGCGACTTCCCAGACCGCGAAGCGCCGCCCAAAGCAAGCCTGAATAACACCGATGACCGCCGCTATGTTTACGACCAGGAAGTAATACGGCATCGTAAAGACCGCGCTTCCCTTTCGACCAGCCAGGTCGAACAGCCAACCGCCCACGGCTAAAACGTAAAACAATACTTGTAACGCGAACAAGAAAGCGAAAAAGGGCCGCGCCGAAAGCTCAACTGTGGTCAATAGAATTACAGTCATGGGAATCAGTGCCAGCCAGCGCAGAACCTTTCGCGAAAAGAATTGCCAAGTCCGAAAACCTCGAAGGCAATGACGGAGACGCCACAACCCTAGAAAGCCTTGTCCGCAGATGCGGCGTTTCCGATCGTATTCCTCGCGAGAGGAGCGCATGGCCGTCTCAATTGCGATCGCAGCTGGGTCGCAGAGAAGCGCATATCCCGCGTTGCCAATCCAAAGTGGCAACTCAAGATCATTGGCTAGATCTGGCTGCAACTGATGAAATAGTGAGCGGCGTATCGCAAATAAAGAACCGTCACACACGATGACTGACCCAACCCGACTTTCGAGCTGGTCGATCAGCAATTCGTAATTGAGATAGGCTCGGGTGCCCGAACTAACCGCCAGCTCTCGGTCGTCGGTTTGCGTATGCTCTGTCCCAGTTACACAACCGACGCGAGGGTCAGCGAAATAGCGGACCATCCCGCGGAGGCACTCTTTTCCGATGTGCGTATTGGCGTCAGTGAAAAGTAAAAGATCGCCGGTGGCCAGCTGGGCAAGACGGTTCAATGCTTCATTCTTACCTACTCGGCTGTCCATGCGAACGTATTTCAGCCGTGAATCTTTGAAGCTCTGCAGGATTTCGTCAGTCCGATCTTCGGACGCGTCAGAGGCGATGATCAGTTCGATCTGGTCTGGGAGATAATTCCAGGAAAGCGACTCAGAAACCTTCCACCCGATGTCCTTCTCCTCGTTGCGGGCAGAGATCAGCACAGAGACTTTTGGAAAGTAGTCATCCCGAACCTCAGGATGGAATTCGTTCCAGAAGCCCGCCAGCCAGAGAAGGAGGAAATAACCAAAATAAATATAGGCCAGCCACACGACACTCGACCAGAAAAGAATCGGACAGAGGCGGATCATCGCGAGCCCCGCCCAAGAAGAAGGATTTTGATTGTCTTAAAAAAAATTAGGACGTCGAGACCCACAGAGCCATTCTTGACGTAGAAGAGGTCATAAGCCAGCTTGTCTTTGTTATCCTCGATGGAAAAGTTATATCCACGATTGATCTGGGCCCACCCAGTCGCGCCCGGCGTGACGCTCCAGCGCTGATGGTAATACGGAATCTTCTTCGCATATTCCCATTCTTGCTCGGTAACGAATGGCCTTGGCCCGATAAAATGCATATCGCCACGCAGGATGTTAAGGAGCTGCGGTAGCTCATCCAGTCGGGTGCGTCGGAGCAGCCCACCGATGCGCGTGAAACGCTTATCGTATGCTTCCGCGGGACGATGGTTGTCGTCCTGGGCCGTACTGTCCCACATAGTGCGAAACTTATAGAGGGTGAAAATACTCCCTCTCTTCCCAACGCGTTTTTGCCGGAAGATCACCGGGCCTGGAGAGTCCAGGCGTATGACCAAGGAGATTAAGGCCATCACCGGTAGGGCCAGGATCACGGCCAGGACGGATAGAACGAGCGAAGCCATGCGCTTGTACATCACGAATGGCCGAGAGGGCTGATAGCCGGGAGAAAATAGGAGCTGGCTCAAACCGACAAATTCTACCGGAACCTTTCCGGTTACGGCCTCGTACACCTCACTGGCGTTCTGAATTTTCACGCCACAACTCTTCAGGTGCAGTAGGGCCTCGACAGGAAGCACTCCTCTTCGTTCTGACATCCCCACAATAATGCGATCCGGTTTATAGGGCGTGACCGAGCTCAGCAGTGAATCGAGTTCGCCTTCACTCGAAGTCTCAGACAACTTCCGCTCCGCGTTCTCCGGGGTCTGCACCTGTCCAACCACGCGGATACCGAATTCTGGACGAGCCCTTAGCTCCTCTACCAGCAACCTGGTTAGCGGACTGTCGCCGAGAATCAATGTCCGTTCCGCGAATTGCGGCAGAGTGTTCCATATGAGAAACAAACGCCGACAGAGCAGCAGCAGCAGCGCCCCCAGAACGAAGCCGATCAGGAAAATCCCGCGACCTAAATTAAGGGTGGGTTCAACATAGTAGAGAGCAGCGAGGAGTATGCAGACCGTGCCCAACATTTGGATCATGCGGGTGAGCACTTCCCGCTGGTTATTTAAGATAGAAGAATCATATAAATCAAAATAGTACATACAAGTGACAAAGGCCGCCGATACGACCAGAATCTTCTCAAAACCCTGCTCGTAGCTGAGCATGATGATGACATCGTTGGTGCCCAAGCGCGCAATTGCCGCCGCCATGAAGGCAGCCATCACAAGGCACGCTTCCGAAATTCCAAGGAAAAACGTGCGTGCAGGGAAATAGGCATTCAAGAACCGGATCACTGAGGGACCTCTTTACTTTTTTCTCTGCGATCCGAAGGTGTCGGTCCCGTCCTTCGGTACGGTAACAACTTGATCTCCGTAATCTAGGCGATCGAATGCCGAGGTTTCGTTGAGGACAACACCAACCAACTTTGGATCATCGAGGCCCGCCAATCCATTCTTTATAGCCTTGATCGGGGCCACACCCTCGCGGACCACCAGGAGCATGCCATCGACTAATCGTGACCATAGGTTGGCATCGGCGGTTGGCAACATAGGCATAGAATCAACCACAATCCAATCAAACGAAGCACCCAATTTCGTGAAAGCCTCCGCAAATCGCGCCGATTGCAGGATTTGTGAAGGCTGATCGCAAGCTATCCCTGCACCGAGAAACCATAGCGGCATTTCGTTCAACCTGTAAACATAACGGGTAATACTCGGTTCTCTACCGTTCCACCAATGACTCAGGCCGGGCAACTGGGTCAAGCCCAACAGGGACGCGAGCGTCGGCCGATGCAAATCTCCTTCCACCAGGAGAACTTTGAAATCCGAGTGCTTCGCCAGCGTCACTGCCAGATTCGCGGCAACCAAAGTCTTGCCTTCATTGATCACACTACTGCTGATTTGCAGGCATTTCAGCTCTCGCTGGTGGCGCAGGTTCTCCAGCCGCGTCGCAAGGGCACGAAATTTCTCAGCGCCCAGACTCCTTGGGTCTTCCAACGCAATAAAGCGTAATGCTGGAGAAACATCCATCTTCGCCGACGGTGCCTCTTCCAGTTCGATTGCTGGGTCCGCCAAGAAACCCCCTAGCAATTCGGCTGGTTGGATGGACTCGTCGGTGGCATCCGCCGCCCGGCCTTGATCCTTTTCCATTTGCCGCAACGCTTTATATAACCGGCTCATTTCGTCTTCACTCCCGATTCCGATTTCGTTTCATCGAAGGCTCCCCTTGGAGACTTGGCGAACTCTTCGACCAGTCGGTACAGCTCCATGAGAATCTTTTTCCGCTGTTCAATCTTGCTCGCACTCGGGACGGACGATTCGGTGACCGCATGATTCAGCCGAAGATCCGCCGCAACCCCTTGAACAATTTCGGGCGTGATATTCTTTGCCTGCTGGCCGTAACCCGCCACCAGGGAGTTTTCACATAGGGTGTTCGCCAAACGAGGAATGCCCTGAGAAAATCTATGGATGGCCTCGATTGTGGTCTCGGGGAAAATAATAGTCCTGTGAGAATTTGCCCCGGCTAGTTCGAGCCTCCGATGGATATAACTTCTCAACTCCTCCAACCCTAGCGGCTCCAAGTGGCATCGCAAACCGATTCGCTGTTTGAGCTGACGCAACTCCTGCGAATCGAGCCTACGGTCCAGCTCCGGCTGTCCCACCAACACGATCTGTAGGAGCTTGTGCTGGGAGGTCTCTAGATTCGTCAGAAGGCGAATTTCTTCGAGCAGCTCCCAGCTGAGCAATTGAGCCTCATCTACAATGAGTGCTGTTGTGGCGCCACGGCGCGAACGCGCCATCAAGTAACTGTTAAGAAGCGCGAGAGTCTCGCCCTTTGAGCGAGCCGCCGAAGGGAGACCCAGGTCGCTTAGCACATGCGCTAAAAAGTCCTGCACCGAAAGCGTTGGATTGTAGGCGAAAGCGAACGCGATTTGGTTCTTAGTGAGAGCGTCGAGAAGACACCGGAGAAGCAGGGTCTTCCCAGTACCGACCTCGCCAGTGACCACGACGAATCCCTTTCGTCCAAGCACTCCATAAGTCAGAGTCGCCAGCGCCTCGTTATGGCGTTCAGTCGGGACAAAAAAGAAAGGATCGGGGGTCACCTGAAAAGGATTCCGCGTCAACCCGTAGAATTTTCTATACATCGCCCTCAGCCTTTATAGAGCGCGTAAAGGTTGCCTGCCACGATCAAAATACCTATCCCGAATGCCGCACCAATTTCCTTCCAACGACCCCGCACGCGAAGACGATCCTCTCCGTCTGTGCTCAAATGCGGAATACCGACCAATACGCGGGCCGGCACAAGCCCTTCAAGGTCTTGCTCCCGCCGGATACACACGTTTGTCAGTTCCATGAGAGCGCTTAAGACGACTCCGACAGCGATTCCAAGCGCCAAACCGGCGAGACTCACCAAAAGATGATTCGGGGCCGAAGGCTTGTCCGGCAAGCTGGGCGGATCGATGACAATGAACTGTTCACCCTGCTGGCGCAGCTCGAGGCTGGTGGCGAGTTGCGACTGGTATTGCTTCTGGAGAAGCGAGTCGTAATTGGCCTTTGATTCTTCATACCCACGAGAGACGGCCTCCAGCTCTTCTTCCGTTGCCGGTGTCAGATTTAAGCGCGCCTGATATGCAGAAATCTTCGATTCGAGGTCCTGCTGCCGCCTCTCATAATTCTGAATCTCCAGTTGATTTGCGTTGAGCTGGCTTTGGATCTGCATCATCGTCGTCAAACCGCGTTGTCCTTGTTCTGCCACGCCCGGGGGGGAGACGCTATTCTTGATTGCATTTTCCGTTTTCTGATTGGAGACTACTTCGGCTTCGATTTGTTTTCTCAGGTTTTCCGTCTGCGCAATTTTTTCTTTGAGAGCTACGATGTCCGGGTAATCGTCGGTATACCTCGAACGTAAATTCGCAAGCTGGAGGCGCAGGTCTGTCCCCTCGGCAGATTGATATTGTTGCCGCAGTGACTCGAAGTAGAGTTTCTGCTGCTTGGCGGCATCGAGAGCTCGCTCGGTGCCCTGCAGCTGACCTTGCAGACCCGCTAGGATTTGGACGTTGCTCTGCAACTGGGTCGGCAGGTAGCCCATATGCTTCGCCTTGAAAGCTTGAACCTTGGCTTCTTGCTCTTGCAATTTCTCTCGGGCGTCTACGAGCTGCGCGCCGAGGAAAGCAGTTGTGCTTTCGGAAAGTTGCTGCTGCGCCTTAAGATTTTCGTCAATGAAAAGTGAGGTAAGCTCGCTGTTCACCTGCTGAGCGAGTTCGGGCGAACGGGCGGAGTAACTTATCTTAAAGGCCGTAAGTTCTGAGCGACGATTTTCTTTTTTGTTGTCCGAGCGCACGAGTTCGATTGTGATGTCCTTCCGCATTTGTTCGACCGGATCGCCCGCTTGCAGAAGACTACTCAGACTGTGAGTCGGGGGATAAAGATGAAAGCGATCGATAGCGGCCTGAAGACGCGTGCGGCTCAGGATCTGTTGCGTCATGCTCTGTACACGGTCCTGGAGATCAAGCGTGACGTTGGGCATCACATATTTCTCGGGAACCTTTTGCTGTTCCACCAAGATCAGCCCTTCCGACCGATAGCTGGCGGGCCAGAGCCAACCCCCAGCCCATACAACAGCCCAGCATAGAAAAGTAGGAAGCAATAACCACCAGCGCCGTCGGCGAACGATGGCCCAAGAATCCTCCAGACTTGGCAGTGCGTGATCCTGTGATTCGTCAATCATCCCTACCCCTTCCGGCTATAGAAAGTGTCCCCAAAAAAGAGACGCGCCCCGAGCATTCCAACTTTTCTTGCACCTCTACAGCCAATGTAAAGAGATACCTGAGGTGGCGCCCTAAGCATTGTACTATCAATATGTTAAACTAGCCCCAGTTAATTAATATTTCGAATGTTTTCTCGTAATCTTTCCGCTTCGGCCACAATAATTGAGTAAGTGGGAAAAAAATTCCCAATATCTCTTTGCTGATAGTTCCGTCCAAGGGAAGCGAAAAATTACGAGATGAGCTGGGGTTGTCAATTCTCCTCAAAAAAGTGAACAATTGCAAGAGAACCGGGTCTTCTTTCATTGGGGTTCGGGGCATGGATGGGCGAGCAAATAGCGAAGGGTGATTCTCAAATCACAATATTCAGAGGATGCAAAAACGAATCGTGTAAGCGAATTGCGAGCCTGCAGGCACTGCAGGCAGTGATCTATGCCAGAGCATCGGCTCTCTAATTCAAAATCTGCATTTACACCGATTGTAAACGCTGTGCCGGACATGGCAGCAGGAGCGACACGCACAAGCGTAGTTACTAGTAGATAATTCAACGCGCAAGCTAAATTTCTCTTTCAACCCACAGCGGCTTGAAAGCGACCTTGATCACTGTCGCTGCCCGCCCTCATGTCTCTATCGAGTTTCCCTGCCAAGGCTCGACAGTGTAACGCTTGAACGCGATGAACGGCATAGTCAAGGAGTCGAGGCACATGCGTGGTAAAAATTCGAATATTCCAACTGGATCTCGTAGTTCTTTGCGTTGAGCGGGAAAATCCCGAAAATCACCCCCCCGCACAGATCCCCAATCTCTGAACCGAGCACGGCACCTGACTTGAGCGCCCTGAATCCCGTGTTTATATCGGGATCGGTGATACTCTCGAATAGTTCATGCGAGAGTGTCGAACTGGTCGAGTCGATGAGTGCACCATTCGGGCTTGGCTGCGGAACTGTGCATCCAGCAACGTCTTGAAATGGCTGGACGGTGTAGTACACGGCTCCGATATCGCTGAAATGCACGGTAAAGTGATAGGCGCAGAAAACCGAAGTAGCCGGGTTGTCCGGTGAATAACACGGCCCTTCGTCCATACACGTGTCAACGCCCTGAGGGATAAACACGTGATAGACGTGGCCGTAGCCGGCTCCTCCAATCTTTGCGGCCGAATGCACAAGCGTCAGGATGTCATTTTCACTGAGTGTTGGCACACCCGACGTACCAGCGAAGATGGTCACGCTGGCCGTGAAACTCGTACCCACGGTGTAGCGATTGACGGCAGTCGATCCGACATATTGGTCTACCAGATGAATAAAGTTGCTCGCGCCGAGATTAGTGAGAAATACCGTCGGATTCCCCCAACAACCACCGCCGGCTGGGGAGCAGTTGATGAAGATTGGGTGGGATTTCGCAGTTACGATCGTCTTGCCGGTGGAAACAAGTTTAGTCACATCTGCTGGATAGAACGCGGGCTGTGGCGGGCTCGCCACGGAACCATTAACGGCGAAGTCGGAGTCTGCAGTTGGAGACGACTCCGAGTCCAGAATGACGGGCTGGGGAAACTTGATGGGGGGGAAATCCGCCGCGACGCCTTTTGCCGCCGGAGTATGCGCCAGTAAGAGGTGGTAACGAACCCCCGACGTGCCAATGGTAGCAGCGGCTGTGTCCTCCGGTTCCACCCTCAGGTGGACAACAGAACCCGTTTGTGTTGTGACATCTTGTCCGCTCTGCGCGGCTGCGTTTGGCTTGGTCAGCCACCCCGCAAACACAACCAAAGAAATAACCAAAACAACGGAACGCAATACTCTATTGATCGTCATGATTCTCATCTCCTCCCTACAAATCTTCAAAAACACCCGCACAGCCTTCAGACAAAGCAGACACAACCAGAATTACCCAGGGAGATTGTGCATGCTGCCATATCTCTAAAGCCGTATGTAGCGTTGGCGTCGGTCGCGAGTGCGTGGCCTGTTGACTGAACGACAATCGGGAAACGAGACTAGCGCCCGTCGTGCCCGCAGCTCAACGAGAATTTCGTCCTACTTCGCGGTTGGCCGAAAATGTACACCTAACCACCTCGCCATGCAATGCTCCGCCCGCGTTTTTCAGCGCAGAAACCCGGCATGAAGATCACAAAGCTCAACGTAACGTTTTTTAAAGAAAATGAGCTCCTCGGATACTGTTCTTCCCTGATCTTTCGGGTCACCAAATTGGCCAGCACACGGTTCGTCTATGCCTCCTGACGTTAGTGCCGTGATCCTGCACAGCATGGCTCCGCAGGTCCGCCGTGTCAGATGCCCCTTCCAGCCGCAGTCAGCGGTCGCGGGTGTTGATCAAAGTTTGGCCGGTTCTCGCCGCAGCAGGTGAGCGCGAGCGGCAACTGCGTGTTTGCCCCCCCGAGCGTCGGTAAATGTTGTTCGATGAGCTCGCTGCCGCTATAGCGGCAAACCCGCACAAATACAGCTAAAGATAGACACGCAAAGTTTCGTTGGTAGAGTTCAAATCGGAAGTCTGGGCTAATACTCGGAGCTATCGGCGCAAATGATTTGGGACGAATTCAGGGCGCTGTAAGGGTTCGTTGTTGAATTTCACCATGACTTGAGAAGGAAGCATTACGATCCCACTCCGCCTTGACGCTAGCGACCCGCGTAAGCGTGTGGGATAGGCTCATTTCATCGGTGTGTTCAGCCAACGCTTCAGCTTTTGGAGTGACGGGAAAATTCTCGAGAAAATGGCAATTGCCTCACTCAAGATGGCGCGGAGCGCTGCTCTTACCCTCTCAATGGCCAGTTTAAATGTTCCTGAGAGTTTCGAAAGATCGTCATAGACGGCCGAACTCTCAAGCATACCAGGTTTCACCTTTTGGAGTGACCGAGAAATTCTCGAGAAAATGGTAATCGCTTCACGCAAAATGCCGCGGAGCGTTGCTCTTACTCCCTCAATGGCCAGTTTAAGTGTTCCTGAGGGTTTCGACAGATCATCATGGATCGCCGAGCTCTGCGGCACACTACGTTCTGCTGCTATCACCTGCTTAATCTTCGGCTCCTCTACCATTCGGTACAGCTCAGGTTCTTCTCTGGCCCGAAGATTGGCATCTTCTAGTATCGGTTGGTTGGTTTCCGAAACCTCCACCATTTGATGCGACCCAGATTCTTCTTCGGCCCGAATGTTGGCATCTTCTAGCATCGGTTGTTTGATTTTCGAGACCTCTGCTATTTGATCCAACCCCGATTCTTCTTTGTCTGAGGGAATTCCGTGGGTTTTCGATATGAGATGGCTGAACCGAACCAAACAGTCCAGTAAATTCTCAGCATAGTTGGTTCCGGAAATTTGGTCGGTGTGCGAGAGCAAATCTACCGATAGGAAAGAGGATGTTCGAAGGTCACTGCTGTACCGCTGCGGAACACTTTTGGCCATGTTCGACATGAGTTGGGCCATGGTTGTGGGTGTGAGGCCCTCGTATCTCGAAGGTGCTAGGTAGGTAAAGATTTTCCAGCACACATAAGCCGCCCGCTCTGAGATGCGGTCATCAATCTCGCAAAAGCGAACAGCAACGGCAAACAGTTCTTCCATAATATAATCTAGGGCGGTTAAGTCATCGGGCTTACCTTCACTAATTCTGACTAATTGCTGTCGGAGCGGCGACTGCACCAACGCGATCAATTCTTCTAATTCATGCTGCATCCCTTCAATGTCGGCCTGGTCAGCCGACGTCACCGTCGATGGTAAATCGGCAGCTCCCGTTGTAAGAGGCGTCGGAAATGCCTCGTGGTTTGCAATGGTTTCGACAGCGATTACGAGGTCACGGCCCGAATCGGACTCCAATATATAGCCGCGAGCCCCGGCACCGAGGATCTCTTGAATGAGCTGGTGGGAATATTGCATACATAGCATCAATATTTCCGTATTTGGCGAAACTGTCTTTATTCTTTTAGTTGCTTCCAAGCCGTTCACTTCCGGCATGCTGATGTCTAGAATCGCGATATCCGGCTTTAACATTTTCGCTGCTGAAACGGCTTCGCGACCAGTAGATACCTCGGCGCAAATTGTCCATCCAGGATGACTTTCGACGAGCATCTTTAGACCATTCCGCGT
>Ga0307475_10002074_pt1 | contig 12025 bp, 10 predicted proteins | sample atmos_gasesECM1C_FD_203317 | JGI IMG/M metagenome (GOLD analysis project Ga0307475, IMG submission 203317) | Hardwood forest soil microbial communities from Morgan-Monroe State Forest, Indiana, United States - atmos_gasesECM1C_515 | ecosystem: Environmental > Terrestrial > Soil > Temperate...
ATCAAGAAGAGGCACCTCTAACCAGTCCATGGCGTTCGTCGCGAAGAAAATATTCCTCACCAAGGGAGTCGGAAAACACCGAGAGCGCCTTTCGAGCTTCGAGTTGGCCCTGCGCAATGCAGGAATCGCTGCCTGCAACATCGTCCGCGTCTCCTCCATCTTTCCACCTTACTGCAAATTGATTTCGCGGAGCGAAGGATTGAAGCATTTGAAGTCAGGTCAGGTGGCATTTACGGTGATCAGCGAGAATCAGACGCGCGAACCACACCGGTTGATTGCCGCGGGCGTGGGCCTTGCTCTTCCCGGCGATAAATCCATGTTCGGATATCTTTCCGAGCATCACTCTTTCGGCGAGCCGGAAGAAGTGGCCGGAGAATACGCCGAAGAACTCGCCGCCGAAATGCTGGCTACGACTCTGAACGTGGAATTCGACCCAGACCTTTCGTGGGATGAGAAAAAAGAGGTCTATCGGATCTCGAACAAGATCGTCCGCACCATGAACATCACGCAATCCGCCGTGGGTGATAAGCGCGGATTGTGGAGCACCGTCCTGGCTGCCGCGATTCTTCTGGGCGAAGACGACTGACCTTTCCTTTTCCGTCGAACAACAACATTGCAGCGAATTTCGTGGTGTCTGCGAATCTCTTAGACTACGGTTTCTTGCTGAGCGTGCTCGCAGCTCCCTGGATCAAAGCCGCAACCTCTGCCGGCCTGGAGACGTAGACCACGTGGCTGGCGCCTGCCACTTCCACCGTGTGGCTGTTAGCTCGCTTGGCATACCAACGTTCAAGGTCAGGATTAATCGTTCTGTCTTTTCCGGCCACCAGCATCCAGCTTGGTTTGGTTCGCCACGCAGCCGTTGTAATCGTAGCTTTGAAATTGTCGGCGAAATTGAACACCTGCGATCGCGCCATCAAATCGGACTGATCTTGGGAGAGGTCGGCAGCGAACAGTTCATGAAACTGCGCGGGGTCGATGTAAGTGAATCCGTCTGGCGTCTTCTTGATCGCACCGGACTTGCTGAGGTCACTCGGGAATTTTTTCCCGTCGTCAGCCTCGTTCTCTCCCGCATCCGGCATGTGAGCCGCGATGTAGACCAACCCGGCTACCGAAGGGTCGTTCCCAGCTTCGGTGATCACAGCTCCGCCATAGCTGTGAGCGACAAGAATGCAGGGGCCGTCTTGTAGCGCCAGAATGCGTTTGGTGGCGGCGACGTCTTCTTTGAAGGAGGTCTCCGGTTCCTGCACGATGCTGACGTTGAAGCCTTCCTTCACCAGGATATCGTAGACGCTTTTCCAGCCGGAACCATCCGCCCAAGCGCCGTGAACGAGAACAATATTCCGAATGGGATGATTATCGCCTTGTGCCTTCGCGTTCTGCGCGTAAAGTGCGGAGCACGTCGTCAGAAGCAACAGCACGCTAAAGAACGACTGAGACATTGCTCGGACTACCCCTATGGGCCTCATCGGATCACACATTGTTTGCTCCTCCTTGTAATCAATTTGCGTCTCGGTATGGCAACACGTGCTTTCAGAAGGAACTCGAGGAGCGTTTCAGCTCCCCGAGTCCCATCTTACTTAGCCCTGCTCCTTAAAGCACCAGATAGACAACTTGGACGAACTGGTCGCCGTTGATGATGCCTTTACCCCAGACGGGATCGAGATCGGCGAACGGCTTTTCCGCGACGGCTTCCTGGGCGGATTTTCCCGCGGATTTCAATTTCTGGACGCGATCGCGCGAAATGATGAGCATGTCGCGGAATTTGGTGAGGTCCGTTTTGTTGCCGAGCGGGCCGTGCCCCGCAACGATCCTGGTGTCGTTGTCCGCGAGCGAAAGAATTCTATCGGCAGCGGCAATCGTGCCGTCGATTTTGCCCCCAGTACCGGGGTCGATGTAGGGGTACATACCATTAAAAAACAAGTCGCCCATCGAAATCACGTTGGCGTTTTGAAAATGGACGTAGATATCCGAATCCGTATGCGCGGGAGCAACGTGTTGTAGCACGAGGGTTTCGCCGTTGGCTCGCAACTGGTAACTGGTAGCGAAGGTCTGCTGCGGCAAGGCGTCCGCGGGCGAAGGGTCGAAATGCAAGCCGGCTAGCGCACCGTCTGCTCCTCTATACAAGACGGGCAGATCATGAGGCTCGGACATGCGTTTTTTAGTGTTTTCGTGCGCGAGGACCGTAGCTCCCGCGGCGTGAAGATGTGCATTGTTATCGGTGTGGTCGAAGTGCCAGTGGGTGTCGATGACGTATTTCAACGGAGCATTGCCGAGGCCAGCGAGAGCCTCTTTGAGTTTGGGCCAAGCGGGTGCAACGAAAGTGTCAACGACGAATTTGCCGTCGGGGCCATTGAGGACGACCACGCTTCCGCCCGGGCCAGAGAGCATAGTGAGACGGTCAGCAAGCTCTTGCGTTTGGATGGGAGCGGCGTTGAACTTGGCGCGCATACTCGCGAGCAGGTAGGCCGCCGATGGCGCTCTTTGCGCGTCGCTCACTGACGAATGGGCGAACACCGCGGGAAACAGCGGCGACAAAAATGCGCCGCCGGCGAGCGCAGCCGCACCTCGCAACATTTCGCGGCGTGAGGCTTGCTTCTGTAAGAAATCGAATTTCATTTTCTTCAGTCCTTCCTTTGTGGCATCGAACTCCTCATTTGCCACACCCAGTTGGATAGTCCCGCATCTGATTAGAGTTATTGTTTGTTTTGCTGCCTGTGATAAGGTGTGCAAATAAGGTGGCACGATGGAGCTCCGTCACATTCGGTCATTTCTTTCCATCGCCGAGACACTGCATTTCGGGCGTTCTGCGGAGTTGATTCATCTCAGCCAACCAGCCCTAAGCCTTCAGATACGAGCTCTTGAGGAGGAGATCGGCGTGCGGCTCTTCGAGCGGAACCGACGGAAAACGACCCTCACGGCGGCGGGTTTTGCTTTTCACGACGAGGCCGCTCGAGCGCTCTCGCAATTGGATCAAGCGATTCGCAAGGCGAGGCTGGCTAGCAGTGGAAAACTGGGAGTGCTGCGGATCGGCTTCATCTCAACTGTCGGAGTTGAGATTGTTCCCAATATCATTCGTCAGTTTAGAGAGTTAAATCCCGAAGTAGAGTTCTCTTTGCGCGCTATCCCCACTGCGGATCAAGTACGGATGCTGGAGACCGGCTCGCTCGACGTTGGATTTTTTCGTCTGCCAATTGGAGGGCACTCGGCTCTCGATGTCGTTACAGTGCATCGCGAAAGGTTCGTACTCGTGGTACCTGCGTTTCACAAACTAGCCAAAAGAAAAAGGGTGCGCCTAAGCGAAATATCAGGTGAGGACTTCGTGATGTATGAGCGCACCTACGCTCCTGGGTTCCATGACCTGATCTTCGGGATGCTTCGTGACGCCGGAATTGTTCCCAATGTTTCTCAGACTGCGGCAGAGCTCTCCATGCTAATTTCACTCGTGGACGCGAACATGGGTGTCGCCATTTTGCCCTTATCGGCAGTCCAACACAGCGTTGCTTCCGTAATCGCTTGCGACATTCTAGACAAGATACCGATGTCTGAGATTGGTATCGCCGTCAGTGAACGAGGCCGAGCGCCCGTGGTGGACAAATTCAGATCTTTCGCTCTAGAAAAGTTAAGCCGGGCAAGGAAGTCTTCCCCTGCTAGTCGGAGTTGACTGCGAATCAGGATCGCTTTGGTCCGACTTGTCCTTTTGACTGAACAGGCTCAGCGTTTTTTCAAATATCCGATTCGCTCCAGCACGGCTCCCACAACGAGGGGCAGGGCCACCGTAGCATCGTCGAGCACTTCCGCGAATCGCCCGCCTTCTTCCGGCGGCACGAATTTTCCCCACGACACGGCCTCTGTGTACGTGCTTCCGGACAGGCCGCCCCAGTTCACCGGCTCAGGACAGATCCTTACGCCGTAATTGTAGCGTTTCAGCGGCAGCTTCTCGTAGCCGCGGCGCGCCAGCAACTCCGCATAGACGCCAAACTGCTGCGCCCAGTTGCGCGGTACGCCCCCGCCGATCGTGAAAATTCCCATGCGCTTGGTGGCCAGCATTGTGGAAGCGTAAAACTCGAAATCTTCGTAAGGATCGAACCGCAGCAGCCTCTTCCCTGCCTTCTTACGCAGGCGTTGATGCAGCGCGACATCAATCCCCAATTCGGAATCCGTGAACGCCGGAACAAAGACCGGCACCTTATGCTCGTAGCATGTTTTCAGGATTCCCCGCCCCTTCGTATGCTTCGAAAGGTACTCGCCGATTTTCCGATTGATCTTCCAGCTGCACAGCACCTCATCCGCATCCCACTGCTCGAGGATGTGCTCCATCGTCTCTTCCACATGGTCGAGGTTCGATTCCGGTTCGAGCGAATCGTACACGCGGTTGTATCCCGCCTCGAAAAGCTCGCGGTCATTCATCGTCTCGTCGTAACGATAGTGATGCAGGCCTTCCGCTTCCACGAGCCCGTGCGCCATCAGCGCGCCGGTTGAGACGATGGCCTTGATGATGCCAGCTTCGACCAAATCGCAGAAAACCAGAGCCATTTTCGCTACGGTCATCGCACCCGATAAGGTCATCACGCCGAAGCAGTCTTTGTCGCGCGCCATGGCTTCGAGAACGTCCGCAGCATCGCCAATCTGGCGCGCGGTAAAGGCGGTCTGCCCCATCGCGCGCACAAGTTCATCGATCGTCCGAATTCGCGAGAGATCGAGAGGGTAAATGGGAACGAGTTTGTCTTTGATGGGGTCGTGCAGGATTCGTCCCGTTGCGCCCTTTTTCTTTGCCATTCGGCGTCCTCGCAGGTAATGTAGTCTCGTCTGGCCCGTCTCGCGCGAAAGTTTTGTTCTCGCGCGCCTCATTGATAGTACAGATGAGGCATTCGTTGAAAGACAAATCTGTTAAGCATAAGTTTCAGCGCAAGCATTGAATGTGAATTGCGTGTAAACGTGAATCCACAGCGAGTCTAAACCGACGATGACACGATACACTCCGACGCCGCCCGAAAATTTCGGTGGCCTTCCCGACGAACATTCGCAATATGCAACGTCGCGCGCCGTAGTTTTCCCCGTGCCGCTCGAACGGACCACCTCATACGAGCATGGCACGCGCAATGGCCCTGCGGCCATCCTGGCCGCCAGCCGCAATATGGAGCTTTACGACGAGGAACTCGAGCTCGAGCCTTACAAGGAGATCGGAATTCACACGCTTCCGGCCATCGACACTTCCGACGGCACTCTCGATGAAGTGATCAGCGAAATTTTCACAGCGCAGCTGGGCCTACTTGAAGACGGCAAATTCACCGTCGCCCTCGGAGGCGAACATTCGCTTACACCTCCGCTAGTATCCGCAACCGCAAAAAAATTCAAAGACCTCAGCGTGCTTCAAATTGACGCCCATGCCGACCTGCGCGACGAATATCACGGAAATCCCGCAAGCCACGCCTGCGCGATGCGCCGCGTGGTGGAAGTGTGCCCCGCGGTGCAGGTTGGCATTCGCTCGCTCTCTGTGGAAGAAGCGCAGGCGATTCCTCATCTGAACACCAGTATCTACTGGGCAAAAGACATTGCGCGCGCGCCGCTGAAAAGCTGGATCGCGAAAGTTCTCGCCGATCTCAGTCCGAATGTTTACCTCACGATTGACCTCGACGGTTTCGATCCCGCCTTTGTTCCGGCAACGGGCACGCCCGAACCCGGCGGACTCGACTGGATGCAGGTCACTTCCCTGATTCGCGCGGTCGCCGATCATAAGAGAATCGTCGGCATGGACGTTGTTGAGCTTCTGCCTCAACCGGGCGACCACGCGTCGGATTTCCTGGCCGCGAAGCTGGTTTATAAGTGCCTCGGATATATTTTCTGCCAGCAGTAGCCTGTTCGTCCGCATCCGGCTATCCTATAGAGGAGCAGCCTTTACCACGCCAACCGGCAGCGGAATAATCTGTATAGAAGATCTTTCAGAGGAGTTTCATGACAAGCTTCGCATTCGCCTCATTTGCCTCGACTACATTGGGCACCGCAATCGTCACTGTTGCGAACCAAATCGACGAACACACCGTTTACGTTCAAGTGACTTCGCCCGGCTTTATTGCCACGATTATCATTGGCTTGCTGGCGGGCTGGATCGCCGGTCACATTACGCGAGGGCGTGGCTTCGGCTGCATCGTTGACGTGATTCTTGGCTTGATTGGCGCGGTGATCGGCCGTTGGCTCTTCATAAAACTCGGAATCGCGATTGCGCCGTGGGGTTTCTGGGGCACGCTCGCGGCGGCCACCGTCGGCGCCGTTCTTCTCGTTGCCATTGCTCGCCTCTTCGCGGGCAGCAGGGATTGAACTGCCGCTTCATACGTGTCATTCTGTTGTGCCAAGCATGTATTTCTGCAATAAGGGGCAAGGAATGTGGAAGACCCGCCCTGGGGGCCGTGCCCGCATGACGCGAAGCTATGCGCCGCCCATAAATCAAGAATGTCGGCCGCACTCGAAAGAAAGATAAATTGAGCCAATCCTCAGTATGGGCCATCCCGCTCGGCGGGCTTGGCGAGTTTGGAATGAACATGCTTGTCGTGCGCACCGCCGACGATATCATTATCATCGATGCGGGCTTGATGTTCCCCGAGCAAGAGCTGCTCGGCGTGGACATCGTCATCCCGGACACCACGTACTTGAAGCAGAACAAGCGGTTGATCCGCGGCATCGTTCTAACGCACGCGCATGAGGATCATATCGGGGCGATTCCTTACATCATCGCCGATCTCGACGTACCTATTTACGGCACTAAGTTCACGCTCGCGCTCGTGCGCAAAAAACTCGAAGAGCACGGGCTGCTCGACAAGGTCAAGCTCCACGAAGTGGCTCCGGGCCAGACGACTACTCTTGGCGCGTTTCAAATTGAATATCTGCATGTGACTCACAGCACGATCGATTGCGTGGCGCTGGCCGTTCGCACTTCTCTTGGAGTGATTATTCACACCGGCGATTTCAAAATCGATCCGACGCCGGTTGACGGCAAGCCTTTCGACCTGCACGCGTTCGCGCGCTATGGGCAGGAAGGTGTTCTCGCGCTGTTTAGCGACAGCACCAACGTCGAGCGACCCGGTTTCACGCCTTCGGAGCGTTCGGTCGTCGTGCGGCTGGAAGAATTATTCCGCGCCGCGCCCCAGCGGATTATCGTTTCTTGTTTTTCGAGCTCGATTCATCGCATTCAACAGGTGATCGATCTCGCGCGGGTGGTCGGGCGTAAAGTGGGCTTCGTCGGGCGCAGCATGGTGGACAACATTGAAATCGCGCACGGTCTCGACAAGTTGCGCATTCCCGATGGTAGCGTCGTTCGTCCGCAGGATATAAAGGGCTTCGATCCCAAACGCATCGTCGTGCTTGCGAGCGGGACGCAGGCTGAGCCCCTTTCGGCAATGTCCCGGATCTCGGTGGATAATCATCGCCTGATGAACATCGCCGAGAATGACACTGTGATTCTTTCTGCGCGCCAGATTCCGGGGAACGAAAAAGCGATTTTTCGCATGATTGATCATCTTTTTCGGCGGCGCGTTCTTGTTTATTACGAAGGCGGACGATCTGCGCCGATTCACGTTTCCGGGCATGCTAGCCAGGAGGAGCAGAAAATCCTGTTGCAGCTTTGCAAGCCGAAATATTTCATTCCGCTGCACGGTGAATATCGTCATTTATTCCGGCACGCTGCGCTTGCCGAGCAGATGAATGCCGTCTCGGGGGAAATTTTCTTGCTCGAGAGCGGGCAGCCGATCGAATTTACGCCGGATGGCAGCGCCTATCGGCGAGAGCCTGTCACCGCCGGGCGCGTGTGCGTCGATTCCGGCTCGCTCGAGGAAATCGAAGAAGTGGTGATTCGCGATCGACGCCATCTTGCGGAGGATGGCGTCGTGGTTCCTATCATTGCGATCGATAAGCACACGGGGCATCTCGAGGGGCCGCCTGAAATTGTCACGCGCGGGTTTTTGTCCGAGGACGGCCAGGAAATCCTGAGTAAAGCGCGCGATGTGATTTTGCGGACGGTCGAGCAATCTACCGCCGAAGAGAAAACTGACTGGGGCGTGATTAAGGAAAAAATCCGCGCTGATCTGAAGCGGTACCTGAACAAACAAACCTCGAAGCGTCCGCTGATTCTGCCGGTGATTCTGGAAGTGTGATTGCTGTGCCCGCACCGAAGCAAGCACGCCACTCTACGAAGATCTCATTGCGGCCGTACACGCCGGACGATTTCGAAGCGCTCTACGAAATTGACCAGGCCTGCTACGTCCCGGGCATCGCCTATTCCCGCCCGGAACTTCGCGCCTACCTCCGCTTTCCCAATGCGGATTGCCTGATCGCCACGATTCGCGGCAAACCGGCCGGCTTCTGTCTCACCGCGTATCGCGAAACTCGTGGGCACGTCATCACCATCGACGTGCTCGAGGCTTATCGCCGCCACAAGATCGGCTCGCGCCTGCTAGAAGCCATCGAATCGCGCCTCGCACAGGCTGGCGTCAATGAAGTAATTCTCGAAACAGCAACCGAAAACCACTCCGCAATTGCCTTCTGGGAAAAGCATGGCTATCGTACTCGCGGTATCTGGAAGGGCTATTATCCGGGCGGCCGCGACGCCTACGCGATGATTAAATCGATCGCCTGATTTCTTCGCGACAGAATTATCGGGGGCATCTTGAACGATTATTTAATCTCTCTCATCCTCGGGATCGTCGAAGGCCTCACCGAATTTATTCCCGTCAGCTCCACCGCTCATTTGCGCATCGCCGAATTTCTTCTTCACATCAATCTGAGCGATGGCTACTGGAAGATGTACACGATTGTTATCCAGCTCGGCGCGATTCTCTGCGTGCCGATTTATTTCCGCGAGCGCATCGCGAAATTTCTCTCCACATTTCCGCGTGGTGAACGCGGTAATCGAAACATCTTCACGCATCCGCTTAGTCTGGTTCTCATTGCGTTCGTCGTCACTGCGATTCCAGCATTTCTGCTCACAAAAATGATCGGCGAGCATCTCGAGAACCTATACATCATGGGGATGAGCCTGCTGGTCGGCGGAATCGTGATGTGGTTCATTGACGCGATGAACTCGCCCTCCGAAAAAGCCGGCCCTGAGGCGCCGTACAGCCGCATCCGCACCTGGCACATGGAAGATATGTCGTTTGGCCAAGCGATTTGGATCGGCGCGTGCCAGATTCTTTCCGCGGTTTTTCCCGGCACCTCGCGTTCGATGTCCACAATCGCTGGGGGACAAGTGGCGGGGATGTCGCGCGCGGCTGCGCTTGAATTTTCGTTTTTTCTCTCGATTCCTACGATGTTCGTGGCAACAGCTTATGCCGCTTTGAAGTCTGTGCGGGGCAAAGGCGTGGTGAATCCCATCGGCGTCAGTCAGATTGACGCGCATGGCTGGATCGTTCTCGCCATCGGCTTCTTCGTTTCGTTCATCGTCGCCTATGCCAGCGTCGCGTGGTTTATGAATTGGGTCCGGTCGCGCGGCTTCGCGCCGTTCGCCATTTACCGCATCATCCTTGGAGCCGCGGTTCTCTACTGGGCTGCCCACGTCGCGATGTAATAATCTCCACAGGGAAGAATACGTTGGCTACCGGTACACCGCATTTGAATCCGCAGGCAACCGAATCGGAATTGCTTCACAATTTGCGGCTCGCCATCGTCAATTACTATCTGAATGAATCGAGCCCTCATAGTGGCTTAATCGCGGATAGGAACGAACCGGGATCGCCCTCGAGCATCGCGGCCGTGGGGATGGGACTCAGCGTCTACGTCGTCGCGGTTGAGCGTGGCATCCTGTCGCGAACAGACGCGGTTGATAGAACCCTGGCGCTCTTGAGGTTCCTTCACTCCAGCCGTCAGAATCCAGAACCAAACGCCACGGGCTACAAGGGCTTCTACTACCACTTTCTCGACATGCAGACCGGCCTGCGCGCGATGGAATGCGAACTCTCTACCGTTGACACCGCGATCATGATGGCGGGCATTCTTACGGCAGCGGCCTATTTCACCGCCGATCATGACAAGGAAATTGAACTGCGCAAACTCGCTGACGTTCTCTACCGCCGCGTCGACTGGCAATGGGCCCTCAACGAAGGAACCACAATCACTCACGGTTGGAAGCCGGAGTCGGGCTTTCTTCCCTACCGGTGGGCCGCGGGTTACAGCGAAGCGATCATCCTTTATGCGCTGGCTCTAGGCTCGCCCACGTTTCCCATCGATCCACAAGGCTACAGAGAATGGATCGCAACTTTCGAATGGAGAAAACTCTACGACATCGAGTACGTCTATGCCGGCCCCCTGTTCATTCATCAGATGTCTCATCTGTGGCTGGATTTTCGCGGCATCCATGATGCCTTCAACAGAAAAGTGGGAATCGATTATTTCGAGAACAGCCGGCGAGCCACTCGCGTTCATCAGCAATATGGAATCGAGAATCCACTGAAATTTGCGCACTACAGCGAATACGGATGGGGACTAACTGCGAGCGACGGGCCTGGCCCGGCAGCCGTTAAAGTGAACGGTGTCGACAGAACATTTTTCGGCTACGAGGCGCGCGGCGCTCCATTCGGCCCTGATGACGGCACGATTTCACCGTGGGCGGTCGCAACATCCCTCCCGTTCGCGCCCGAGATTGTGATCAAGACCATGCGCCACATCATCGAACACCTCAAATCCCTCTGCCGCAATCCATATGGAGGATTCATCGCCAGTTTTAATCCGACTTATCCCGACACCAGCAATCTGCACGCGTGGACCTCACCATGGATCTTCGGTTTGAACGAAGGACCGATTCTGATGATGATCGAAAATTATCATTCAGAACTTATCTGGAACACGATCAAACGATGCCCTTACGTCGTGAAAGGCCTCCAGCGCGCGGGTTTTCGCGGCGGCTGGCTCGACCGCTGACCTTCCCACACTGTCGCAGAAGTCCGCTGAGGTGTAGACGTTTGTTGGCTGCCGGTGGTAACCTTTCGCGCTCGACCTTCGCACGCGAGGCTCTTTCAGCCCGCCAGGATTACACCGCATGGAACCCGACCCGAAAAACGGAGCTAATGCCCCTCAAGGCGTGCCCGCCCTTGCCCAACCTGTGGCTGCGCCGCTCAGCCGCGCCGCGATATTCTTGGTGGTAACACTGAGACCTGAGCCGCAAACTCGAGCGACGGTCCGGTCGTTCTGCGGAGACCTTAGCGGGATCTTTCGAGCCGTGGAAATGCGTGACCTTGAGGCCGGCCTTTCCTGCATCATGAGCATCGGCTCCGACGCCTGGGACAGGCTCTTCGGCTCGCCGCGGCCGGCAATGCTGCATCCCTTCCGGGAAATTCATGGTGAGAAACATACTGCAATTGCCACGCCGGGTGATTTGCTCTTCCACATTCGTGCCAAGCGCATGGATTTGTGTTTCGAGCTTGAGACTCAAATCATGACGGCTCTAGGCGACGCCATCGCGCCCGCGGACGAAGTGCAAGGCTTCCGCTATTTCGACGATCGCGATCTCATCGGCTTCGTTGACGGCACCGAAAACCCGCGCGGGCAGGCGGCCGTCGACGCGGTTGTTATAGGTGACGAGGACCCGGCCTTCGCGGGTGGAAGCTACGTCCTCGTGCAGAAATACTTGCACGACATGCAGGGTTGGGACGCCCTACCCACGGAAGCGCAGGAAAAAATCATCGGCCGTAAGAAGTTGTCCGACATCGAATTGGATGATTCTGTGAAGCCGACTTCAGCGCACAACGCGCTCACCACCATCACCGTTGACGGCAAAGAGGTGAAGATCCTGCGCGACAACATGCCCTTCGGCCGGCCCGCGCAAGGGGAATTCGGCACCTATTTCATCGGCTACTGCCGTTCGCCGCGCCCCATCGAGCAAATGCTCGAGAACATGTTTATCGGCCGGCCTCCCGGCAATTATGACCGGCTTCTCGATTTCAGCCGCGCGGTTACGGGCAACTTGTTCTTCGTCCCCTCCTCCACGTTTCTCGAAGCAGTGGCGGACATGCCCGACGATGGAGCCGGAGACCTAACGGAAGAA
>Ga0307475_10002075_pt1 | contig 12023 bp, 13 predicted proteins | sample atmos_gasesECM1C_FD_203317 | JGI IMG/M metagenome (GOLD analysis project Ga0307475, IMG submission 203317) | Hardwood forest soil microbial communities from Morgan-Monroe State Forest, Indiana, United States - atmos_gasesECM1C_515 | ecosystem: Environmental > Terrestrial > Soil > Temperate...
GTCTTTCAGTTGATCAATGCTGATTATGAAGAGAAGGTAGTCGAACCTACATTACGCTCCGCCATTCGTGAGGCTACCGCCTCACATACTGCGAACGCCCTCTACACCGGCGAACGTGAAATGGTGGCAAAACAGATTTACGACAAGCTCACAGCTGACTTGAATCAACGCGGTCTGATCGTGGAGAACGTCCTTCTGCGCGACATTCAGCTGCCCGCCACCCTGAAAGCCGCGATCGAAGCCAAGCAGCAAGCCGAGCAGGAATCGCTGGCCATGAACTTCCGCCTGCAGAAAGAAACCCAGGAAGCCCAGCGCAAACGCATCGAAGCCGCCGGCGTCCGCGACTTCCAGCAGATCGTGGCCCAGGGCATTACGCCATCTCTGCTCGAATGGAAGGGCATCGAAGCCACCGAGAACCTGGCCAAGAGCGCCAACTCCAAGGTTGTAGTAATCGGCAACAGCAAAAACGGCCTGCCGCTGATCTTAGGGCAGTAGCCAAGTGTTGGAAGCGAGAAGGTCCACGTAGGGACAGCGGCCTCGGCTGTCCCGGCGCCACAGGCGACAGGCTTACGCTGCTAACATGAAACCGTGCCCGCACTCCTCGACGTCCGCAACCTGAACATCGACTTTCCCGCGAAGGCCGGAGCGACCACCGCCCATGTGGCGACGGGCGCCTCGCCCGTCCGCTCGAACCAAAGCTCACGAATCCTCCCCGCAGTCCGCGACCTCAGCTTCTCCATCGCCTCCGGCGAAGTACTAGGCCTGGTCGGCGAATCCGGCTCCGGTAAGTCGATCACATCCCTCGCCATCATGCGGCTGCTTCCGCCGCAGGCCCGAGTTTCCGGCGAGATTCTATTTTCGGAGAACGGCACGCCTCGCAGTCTCCCATCTCTGCCTGACGACTCCATGCGCCAACTCCGCGGCTCCCGCATTGCCATGATCTTCCAGGAGCCGATGACCGCTCTCAATCCCGTGATGCGAGTCGGCGAGCAGATCGCCGAAGCTGTGCTGGCCCATGGAAGGCGCTCAAACAGTGAAGCCGCAAAGCTCGCCGTACAAGCCATGACAGATGTCGCTATTCCCGAGCCCGATCGCCGCGCCCGCGACTATCCGCATCAGCTATCCGGCGGAATGCGCCAGCGGGTCATGATTGCAATGGCGATCGTGAACCGTCCGCAATTACTGATCGCTGACGAACCCACCACCGCGCTAGACGTCACCATTCAGGCACAGATTCTCGACCTGCTCGCGGGCCTCCGCGCAAAATTTGGCTTGACGATGCTCTTCATCTCGCACGATCTCGCGGTTGTTTCGCAGGTCGCTGACCGCGTCGCCGTGATGTATGCCGGCAGCATGGTCGAGCTCGGCACGAAGCATGAAATCTTTCGCTCCCCGGCCCATCCCTATACGCGCGGCCTCTTGCATGCCGTGCCTGACCTGAAGACCGAACGCACTCGCCCGCTCGAAACCATCGATGGCACTGTCCCGCCGCTGCATGCCATGCCTCCGGGTTGCGCCTTCGAGCCCCGTTGCGAATTCAGAATCCCCGAATGCACACGCGCCCTGCCGCCGCTGGCAGAAGTCGCGACGGAACATTGGGCCCGCTGCCCGGTGATCAACTCCAAGTGATCTACCTGTGAACCTCTGTGTCCTCTGTGGTAACAGTTTTTACTTAGGCCCGAGAACTCCGCAAGCCCGAAGTCTTCCCACTGTTCTATAATCCCCACTTTGCCGGTGTTCATTGCGCATACTTCTGCTTAGCGACATTCACGCCAACCTGGAAGCCATGGAAGCCTGCCTGGCGACAGCTCCGCCCTACGATCTCGTAGCCAATCTGGGCGACGTTGTCGGTTACGGCGCCAGCCCCAATGAGGTCATCGACCGCTGCCTGAGCCTGGGAAAGATCTTCGTTCGCGGCAATCACGACAAAGCCGCCACAGGCTTGCTCGAACTCGACGACTTCAATCCGCTAGCCGCCGCCGCCGCCCTCTGGACCCGCGACCAACTAACTGCGGAGCACCACCAGTGGCTGCACGATTTGCCGCAAGGCCCAATTTCCCTCGAAGGCTTTCCGCAGGCGCAACTCGTTCACGGCTCGCCCGGCGACGAAGATGTTTACATTGTTTCCATCGGCGATGCGCTGGTCCCGCTCTTAGCCAATCCCACTCCGCTAACTTTCTTCGGCCACACCCATCTTCAGGGCGGATTCTTCGCCAACGGCAACAGCGCTGACGGCTTCCGTCCCGAGTACCGCACCGTTGGTCAACACGAAACCATCTCTCTGCAACTGAAGCCGGACACGCGCTACATGATCAACCCCGGCTCCGTCGGCCAGCCGCGCGACGGAGACTGGCGCGCCGCCTTCGCGCTGTTCGATACCGAAACTCAAGTCGTGCACTACCACCGTACACCCTACAATCTAAAGTCCGCGCAGGACCGCATCCTCGCAGCTGGCCTGCCTCCGCGCCTGGCCACCCGTCTGGCCGCAGGCCGCTAAGACGCTCTACTTCCCCGCCAACTCCCGTTTCACGGCCTCACTCACCATCTTCCCATCCACCCGCATGCCTGCCGCGGAGAAGCGCGCCATGGCCTGCTTCATCACCGTGCCCATATCTTTCATGGTGGCAACGCCCATCTCTGCGATCACGGCTTTCACTCCGGCAACCACTTCAGTTTCGCCCGCGGCTTTCGGCAAATAGCTTTCAATCAGAACGATCTCAGCGGCTTCTTTGTCGGCCATCTCCTGGCGTCCGCCTTTGGTGAATTGCTCGACCGACTCCTTGCGCTGCTTGATCAGCGTGGTCAGCACGGCCTGGGATTCTTTGTCATCCAGCGGCGCCATCTTCTCGATCTCGCGATTCTTAAGCGCCGTCTTGACCATTCGCAGCGTGGAGAGGCGCGCCTCTTCGCGGGCCTTCATGGCTGCTGTGATGTCTTTTTGAATTTGTTCGACCAGGCTCATAGTGGGCCAATTATATCGGAGCAAGCAACGGGTACGGACTCGGATGTTCTCGATCAAATTCGCCACCAAACGATCCTGACGCGCATCTCATGCACAGGAGGAATCAACCATGAGCAGAGTCGCAATCTGGGCGCAGTTGGAAGCCAAGCCGGGAAAAGAAAAAGAGGTGGAAGAATTTTTGAAATCGGCGCAGCCGCTGGCCGAGCGCGAAGCCGGCACCCTAAGCTGGTACGCTATTAAGATGGGTCCCGGGCAATACGGCATCTTCGACACGTTTGCCGACGAAAATGGCCGCAATGCCCACCTCAACGGCGAGATCGCCAAGGCGCTCTTCGCCAAAGCGAAGGATCTTTTTTCGAAGCCGCCCGATGTCGCCAAGCCGGAAATTCTCGCTGTGAAGTCTACCCGAGCCTGACGCCATCCAAGCGATGCGCTTTTGCATAACTCCGGCGCGCATTTCAGACCTGCCAGCATTCCGATAGACTACTGAAGTCAACTTTCACAGATCCTCAGGACCTATCGGAATGCTACGCAAGAATCGTCTCTTTACTCCCGGGCCAACGCCGCTGCTGCCGGCGGCGCAGATGGCGATGGCTTCATTCACGGCGCATCACCGCACCGCCGACTTCCGCAATCTGTTCCAGCGCGTGCTTGCCGACATGAAGGAATTTATCGGCACCAAGAATGAGGTGCTGGTGCTGGCCAGCTCGGGTACTGGAGTGATGGAAGCGGCCGTCTCGAACCTGACCTCGCCGGGTGACACGGCGCTGGTGCTGACGGCCGGAAAATTCGGCGAGCGCTGGGCGGAACTGGCCAAGGCGTTTGGCTGCCACGTAGAGGTGCTCAGCGCCCCGTATGGCGAGACATTCTCGCTCGAGGACGTTCGAGCGCGCCTGAATCCCTATGTGCGCACGGTGTTCGTGCAGGCCACGGAGAGTTCCACCGGGGCGCGCCACGACATTGAAGGGATCGCGAAAATCGTGCGGGCTCAGGGCGAAGAAACGCTGCTGGTTGTAGATGCGATCACCGGCCTGGGCACAACTCATCTCGACGTGGATGGCTGGGGAGTAGATGTGATCATAGGCGGATCGCAGAAGGCTCTGATGATTCCCCCCGGTCTCGCTTACTGCGCGGTGAGTGAGCGCGCATGGCGGCGGATGGAATCCACGACTTCGCCGCGCTTCTATTTCGATTTGCGCAAGGAACGCAAAGCCGCGGCCAAAGGTGAATCTGCTTATACCCCGCCAACATCGCTATTTGCGGCGCTGGGAGCGGCCTTGGAGTTTATTCGCGGCATGGGAAATGGCAATCTGGCCAAGGGCCGCGAAGCTCTGGTTGACAACGCCGAACTCTGCGCCGTCATGACACGGGTGGGAGCGCAAGCCCTGGGATTGAAGCTCTATTCCTCCGCGCCCGCTGCCGCACTCACCGCAATCCGCTCGCCGGAAGGGATTGATTCCGGAAAAATCATCAAAGAATTCCGCGAGTCGTTCGACGCTGTCGTGGCCAACGGACAAGGGGAGATGAAAGGCCAGCTTTTCCGGATCGCCCACATCGGCTACTACGATTACCTGGACGCCATTGGCATTCTGGGCGCGCTCGAACACGTGCTGGCCGCGGTGACCGGAAAGAACGTCGAGTACGGCGCGGCCGTGCGCGCAGCCCAGCAAACTTACGCGCACAGCCTCTCGGGCAAACGGCAACCGGTCGGAGCGTGAAGCTCCGTCCAACGGTTTTATGACCCTAATTGATGGTGAACGTCATGCTGTTCGACGTTTCCGCCATAGTTCCGCCGCCGTAAAGGCCGCCGGGAGTGCCGGGATTGGTAACCGTAACCGCGGCTGTACCCGAAGTCGCGAGATCGGCATTTGGAATCGTGGCTATCACTTGGTTCGCACTCACATGGGTAGTGGACAGAGCCGTGCCGTTCCAATTGATGGTCGCGTTAGTGTTGAAGTTGGTGCCATTCACCGTCAGGACGACGTTCATGGTGTTCGCTGGGGCGCTGCTAGGGGACAAAGAGGCAATGTTCGGCATGGTCCCAGCCACCGCTGGAGTGGTGGATTTCTTGCTGTAGCCGCAAGCGATGCCTACCGCAAGCAGAGCGGCTAGTAATATGGTTTTCGCATTTTTCATGACTGTTCTCCTACGGGACAACGCTTAATAGGGCCCCGACTGAGAGCAAGCTTAGGAGAAAGCTCCTGCACTGGTGTCAGGACAATGTCATTTTTGTGTCACTGTTTTGTCAGGACTGGACTTAGCTAAAAAACAGGGACCAAAGGATTAACATCCCTTGAAGATCGTCATCGCAGAGAAAATCTCGAACGCCGCCGTGGAGCAATTGAAAGAGCCGGGCTGGACTGTTCTTACCGCCGACCAACTGTACGGCAAGCTTTCCGAACAGCTCGAATCAGCCGAGGCTCTGATCGTCCGCTCGGCTGTGCAAGCCGATGCCGCTCTCCTCGCCAACGCCAAAAAACTCCGCGTGATTGGCCGGGCTGGTGTAGGCGTGGACAACATCGATCTCGACGCGGCTACCCGGCAGGGCATCGCCGTGATGAACACCCCCGGCGCCAATGCCGTGGCCGTGGCAGAACATACGCTCGGCATGATGCTGGCCATGGCTCGCCACCTGTGCCGCGCCGATGTGCTCATGCACGCCGGCAAGTGGGAAAAGAAATCCCTGCAAGGCACGGAACTGCGCGGCAAAACCCTGGGCATTGCCGGCTTGGGGCGCATCGGCATGGAGGTGGCACGGCGGGCACGGGCCTTCGGAATGGAGGTTATCGGGCATGATCCGTTTGTTTCCGTGAGTGTGGCCAAGGAGCAGGGCATCCGCTTGGCGACTCTGGACGATCTCTATGCGGCGGCCGATTACATCACTCTGCATGTTGGTCTAACACCGCAGACCACGGGCATGATCAACCAGGCTGCCATCAAGAAGATGAAGAAAGGCGTCCGCCTGGTGAATTGCGCGCGCGGTGAACTGGTGCATGAGTCTGATCTGGTGCAAGCGCTGAAACAAGGCCACATCGCCGCGGCAGCGTTTGATGTTTTCGCTGACGAGCCCTTGAAGAACTCTCCACTTCAGACGATGGACAACGTGATTCTTACCCCCCACATCGGCGGGCAGACTCACGAAGCGCAGGAAGCCGTCGGCGTGCAGATTGCGCAGCAGGTCCGGGAATACCTGAAGCACGGCGTAATTCAGAATGCGGTGAACGTGCCCTCGGTCTCGGCGGAGGAATACGCCGAGATGCAGCCCTACATCGTCCTGGCGGAGCGCATGGGAGCGTTTCTCGCGCAGATCTCAGAAGGCTCGATTGAGGAAATCTCGCTGCGCTACAGCGGCCACATCGCCGAGTGGAAGACGGACCTCATTCGCAACGGCGCGGTCAAAGGCATCCTCAACCAGACTCTGGACGAAAAAGCCAACCTGGTGAATGCCGTGTCTCTGGCGGAGGAGCGGGGACTCAAAGTTCACGAAGCGCACAAGGCAAAGGCATCAACCGGCGGCGCGGGAAACGTGCTCTCCATCCTTCTCAAGAGTTCGAAGGAAGAGCACATGGTCAAAGGTGCCGTTCTGCGGGGCACGCTGCCGCGCCTGCTGCACATTGATGACATCGACGTGGAAGCGCCGCTGGAGCGCGACCTGATTTATCTGCGCAATCGCGACGTACCGGGAGTGATCGGCAAAGTAGGAACGATTCTAGGCGAAGGCGAAATCAATATCGCGGACTTCTCACTGGGAAGGCGCAGCACGGAGGTCGCCTCCGAGCCGCGCGAGGCTATCGCCGTCGTTCACGTAGATGGACCTGTACCCGACGATGTGCTGAAGAAACTGGAGCAGATTCCAGCGGTGCGGCAGGCAAAAGCGGTGCGGCTGTTTTAGGATTGGTCAGTTCCAACGACTAAGACTTCGACTCGTCCCGCCGCAGCTTCCGACTCTCTGCCAGCAGAGCCATCGAATGCATCAAATTTTGTAACGTGACGATCCCCACCAGCCGCTGATCCTCGACCACCGGAATAATGCTGAGATTGCGCGACGTCAGCTTGCGGAAGGCCGAAGCCAGCGATTCTTGCCGCACCGAAACCTCAAAGATTTTATTCATCACAGCCTGGACGTAGCCGTTGCCTTCCATGCGCAACGCCTCCAGAATACGTTGCCGCGAAATCACCCCCACCATGTCGCTGCCACGCACCACCGGAAAATCGTCTTGCAAGGAGTGCACCGCCTTTTCCAGCGCGTCCTCCAGCGTGTCTGCAGGTGAGAGGGTCGCAAAGTCGGTCAGCATGACTTCTTCCAGCCGCACGTTATCCAACACCGACTGGAAGATGACCGCCCGCTCCTCGAGTTGCGCCGCCGAAAAAATAATGATGCCCACCATGGTGAGCCAGGCATTGCTAAACAAACCCGCCACCATGAGAACCATAGCCACCGCATGGCTGATCGAAACCGCGCGCCGCGTCGCGGCCGCCGGGTCGCTCGTGCGCGCAAAAAATGCGCGCAGCACGCGGCCACCATCGAGCGGATAAGCCGGTAACAGATTTAACCCAGCCAGATAAAGATTGGCCCACACCAGGCTGCGCGGCAGGTTGCTGGGCTGCAGAAAAGGCCACTCCCACGGTTTCGCGCCGGGAGCAGCGGCGTAACACATGCCCACTGCGGTCAGCGCAAACGCCAGATTCACCAGCGGCCCCGCCAGAGCGATGCGCACCTCGCGCTTCCACGCGGCCTCAGCCGCCTCAGGCTTCTCAATCTTCGATTCATCAAAAACCGTCACTCCGCTGAGCGGCAGAAGAATCACCGCCTTGGCAATCAGCCCGGCGCGGCGCGCGACCAGCATGTGCCCTATTTCATGGGCCGCAACGCATGCCAGCACAATGCCCACCAGCGCCAGGTCCCGCGGGCCGTTAGGCGTGTGCTTCGCGTTGTATTCCGTCCAGAAAACAAACAGCGGCAGGATCAGGAACGTCAGGTGCAGCCGAACTTCCACTCCAAACAAGCGCCCAACGTGAATCGAAAAACTTCTCATGAGGTCTTCGCTACTACAGTTATTTTACATGGTCCGATATATTGGCTCGGGGAATCGAAGGTACCAAGCCCATGCGCGTGATCGCCGGAAAATACCGGGGCCGTCCGCTGCGCTCCTTGCGCGGCACGGACATTCGTCCCACATCCGACCGCTTGCGCGAAACTCTGTTCAACGTGCTAACTGCAGGCAATCCCTCCGCGCTCGAGGGCAGTGTGTGGCTGGATTTGTTCGCCGGCACCGGCGCGGTTGGAATTGAGGCGCTCAGCCGCGGCGCCCGCCAAATTTATTTTGTGGAGAACTCCGCTCCGGCAGTGAACCTGATTGAGCAAAATCTTAGCAGTCTTGGCGTTGCAGAGGGATACCAAATTCTGCGCGATGATCTATTACGAATCTTGTGGCGGCTGAAGCGTCAGCATGTCCATACCGACGTAGTGTTCCTCGATCCGCCCTATCGAATGCAATACGCCTACGAAGAAGCGCTTACGGCTCTGGCGGATTCACCTCTGGTCTGGGCTATGACTCTGGTGATTGCGGAGCACGAAAAGACTTTCGATCCGGGCGATGAATTTGGCGCGCTGCGAAGAATTCGCAAGCTGCTGCAGGGAAACGCCGCTCTCAGTTTTTACCGCATCGGCGGGCAGCCAGACCTCAGTAAGTAATCACATCAGCAATTCGTTGTTGCGGCGCACGATAGGGTGCTGCATCTCCTGCAGATCGTTCTTCACCATATTCAGGCCGTAAACGCAGCCCTCGAATTCGCGCGCGAGATGCGCGAACAGCGGCGCAACTTTGGCGTACTCGAAGTGCTCGAACTTCGATACGATGTAGTAGCTTTCCTTGCCCGCCTTCATCCACTCCACAAAACTCTCCAGCCGCTGCCGCCGCAGGCGAAAGTGATTGATGCTCTCGGGAAACATTCCCGCAAAAAACAGCGCGTAATCGCCAATGTGCTTGCGCACCTGGCGCTCACGATCGAAAGAGGGCGCAGGCCCGTACACCGGATCAGATTCGAGTAGCATTTCCCCCAGGTCGGCGAGCGGACGGTCGGCCGCGTCCCGAATCTTGAATAGTTGATCCGCCTCGCAAAACTCCGTCAACAGATGCGAGACATACGCTACAACCTGCGGATCGCGAATGCCGATCTCTTCGGCATAATGCCGCCCAACTAATTCCTGAAAAAGCTGACGCAGTGGATGAGATTCCGGAATCATGTTTAAACCCCTTGAAACCCCCTGTTGCGCGCCCACTTTCAAATGCTGCTGGTACCTAGTTACCTCAGTTCCAACCCCAACGCAAGTGACTTTTGTTTATCCCACGTATCACTTTCGCTAATCATTGGAAGGGTGCGGATCCTTGCAAGGTTGTGTGTTGGCACACGAGGCTAGCGGCTGCTAATCACACCCTTTAGCCGTGCTTAGAATGGACTGTACGAAAGGAATCAACCCAAATGGAACGGCTGAATATCTCCAGCGGCACGCCCTGGGAACCTACTGTCGGTTACTCTCGTGCAGTAAAGGTCGGACCTTATGTCCACGTATCGGGCACCACTGCCACCGCGCCGGGCGGCAAAATTGTTGGCGTCGGAGATCCCTACGCCCAAGCCATTCAGACCTTGAAAAATATCGAGAGTGCCCTCAAGAAAGCAGGCGCAAGCCTGCAAGATGTGGTGCGCACACGAATCTACGTGATCAACATCGCCGAGTGGGAAAAGATCGGCAAAGCTCACGGAGAATTCTTTCGCGATATTCGTCCCGCGACCTCCATGGTGCAGGTCAGCGCGCTGATCTCGCCCGAGATGCTCGTCGAAATCGAGGCCGATGCCTACGTCGCGGCCAAGTGAGAGTAGAATTTCACCGTTCAAATCTTTGATCCGTTCAAAACTTGTTTCGATTCGCCGGGGGGAACTACGCATGAAAAGCCGTATGGGAATACTGCTTCTTGCATTCGCAATTTCGGCAACCGCGCAACAGAAGGACAACCGCGTTCCGAACTCATCGGCTGAATCAACAACCGTCATTCGCGCCGGCTTCCTCATCGACGGCAAATCCGACAAGCCGCGCCACGATCAGCTAATCGTCATCCGCGGCAATCGCATCGAAAGCGTCAGCGACGCGGCGTCCGCCAAAATTCCCGCCGGACCGGCTATCATCGATTTGTCGAAAGCCACCGTCCTTCCCGGCCTCATCGATTCCCACACCCACATCTTCCTGCAGGGCGAAGATCCCGCCGAGGGCGGATACGACGTCAACATCCTCAACGCCCCACTAGCCTTGCGCGCGGCCCGGGCCACGGTTGCGGCGCGACGCGCGCTGGAGCAGGGCTTCACCACGCTGCGCGACGTCGAGACCGAAGGCGCAGGCTACGGCGATGTGGGCATCAAGCAGGCCATCGAGCAAGGCTATATTCCGGGGCCGCGCCTGTTCATATCGACGCGCGCCATCTCCACTACCGGCGGTTACATGCTCGAAGGCTACTCCCCTGAACTCGACATGCCGAAAGGCGCGGAGATCGTCGATGGCCCGGTCGAGGCCCGCAAAGCGGCGCGCCAGCAGCTCGACCACGGCGCAGACTGGATCAAGGTCTACATGACGCATCGTTCCTGGGTCGGCAAGAACGGCGAGCTCGTCTCCCAGCCAACGTTGACCGTCGAAGAGTTGCGAGCAATCGTGGATGAAACTCACGGCTGGGGAAAGAAAGTCGCTTGCCACGCCTATGGCGGCATCGGCCTGCACCGCGCGCTGGATGGAGGCTGTGACTCCATCGAGCACGGCCTCGATCTGGATGATGCCGCCATCGCACAGATGCTGAAGCAGGGAACCTGGCTAGTCCCGACCATCAGCGCGTATTACCACGATTGGGGACCGGCCGATACTCCCGGCGGGCAGCGCGACCGCCTGCGCGTCGCGGTTCATGAGCCCTCATTCAAGAAAGCGCTCAAGGCAGGAGTGAAAATCGCCTTCGGCACCGACATGGGCGGAATCCCTTGGACTGAGCCCATTGCGCAGGAATTCCCGCGCATGGTCGAATTCGGCATGACGCCGATGGAGGCCATTCAGAGCGCCACCTCGCGCGCCGCCGTGCTGCTCGACATGGAGGGAAAGATCGGGGTACTTGCGCCGGGAGCGTTCGCCGACGTCATCGCGGTCGGCGGCGACCCGCTGCGCGACATAAAAGCACTGGAGAATGTGCAATTCGTCATGAAGGACGGCAGGGTCTTCAAGAGTGAAGGCAGCCCGAAACAGTGACAGCGGAATTCCCATTTCGACCCGGCAAAATAAAGATTCGTAAAATCGCTTCAATTCACTTGACATCCGCTTCAGCGTGAGCATAATTCATCAATCCCGTTCCTGATTCAGAGCGGACGGCTCAGGGGGCGATGTCGAGAGCCGAGGAGGTTTTATGAGCGTGCTGGAACTTTGCGACCGGGAAATTGCGGCGGTTCCGCTGGATGCCACCGTCGCCGATGCCATCAACAAAATGCTCGATCACCACGTCGGAGCCGTGGCCGTGGTCGATTCCGAATTCCGCGTTGCCGGAATCTTCACCGAGCGCGACGTCTTGCGCAAGATGGCGCTCAGCCGCACCGACCCGCAGACCACGTCGATTCGCGACCTGATGACCACACCCGTGGAAATGGCAACGCGCCGTACCGGCCCAGGCGAGGCGCTCACCACCATGCTGGAGCGTCATTTCCGTCACCTTCCGGTAGCCGACGACGACGGCAAACTCCTGGGGATCCTCTCCATCCGCAACCTGCTGGAGTGGCGCATCGACGACCTCTGCCACGAACTGGATGCGCTGTCACAATACGTCTCGAACGATGGGCCTGGGGGTTAGGAAAAGAGGCTAGCCGCGTTTCGCGCGGCCTTTCTCACCGATGGCAACCACTCCCTCTTCCGCCAAAGCGATTGCTGGCGTTCGCATGGCCGCGTCAGTTTTCTTTCTGCTCTTCGGCGAATACAAACTGGCCGGGCCCGGCTTCGCTCACGGCGGTTTTCAAGGCTATCTTCACCAATACATCGCCA
>Ga0307475_10002076_pt1 | contig 12020 bp, 15 predicted proteins | sample atmos_gasesECM1C_FD_203317 | JGI IMG/M metagenome (GOLD analysis project Ga0307475, IMG submission 203317) | Hardwood forest soil microbial communities from Morgan-Monroe State Forest, Indiana, United States - atmos_gasesECM1C_515 | ecosystem: Environmental > Terrestrial > Soil > Temperate...
CATAAGCAAAGAGAGGGTTCTACCCAGCATCCGAATGGTTCACTAAAATTGATGGCTCATCAGCAAAACCGGCTTATGCTCCAGAGGAGCTCTGGAGGTCAGATATACTCCTGACACTCCGGAGAAATCCATATTCTCCCATTGGCTCCTGAGAGCGGAAATATAGTTGATTCCCCAACTTTTTTGATTTTTCCCCCAAGGCCTATATTTATCCCCCAACCTGTGTTTTTTTCCCCCGAGCAGTGCATTGTTCCCCCAGCTGGTTGTTTTTTTCCCCCACCAAGTTGTGTTTTCTCCCCAAATTGCCTCTAGCTCCATCAATTCTCATCCAATACAAATGATTTATATACCATTGGAAAGCTGAACATCGGCTCTACAAGATGATGTAGTTTATTTGCTGATATTTGTTGATAGTTGTTTCACAAAATATGAAACATGTCAATACAATGAAATGTTCATGTAGCATCACACCCATGTAAAAATCTTCACACCAACATAGCTTAACAAATGACACCAAGCCAGACACTTATAAAAGAAATGTATAATATAGAATTTATAGAGGAGGTAGAGTCATCTCCATAGGTTGTAAAGATTATAATCATTCTTATATAATTTAAGAGTCACTGATTGTTTAGTAATAATGATCAATTTTTGAATGTAGGTGACATCAAAACAATTACTAAAATTCATGAAAAAAAATTACAGAGAGGAGAGGGGTTATTATGAATATCCAGGGGATGTTTTTTTTTTCAATACTCATTCCACTGCCCTGCCACACATATACTGTTGCACTCATGAACAGATGTGAATAATCTGATGAGGCCTATACCTCCATCTCCAAAACCCCTTGATTTATCATGACTATGGTATGCAAAATCAATAAAGTTGTGACATAAATTTATGTCAGACACTACCTGTGAAATTGGGGGTCCACCATCATAAATAGGTCTTCTTTGTCACTATCTTGCCTTGCTTCCACTATTTTGCCTAAAAAGAATTAGGTTAATGTCAGCACTGCAACAAATTGACTACTGCTTACCCTGTAGATCAGCAATGAGAAGCCTTTTCTCTGATTTGGCCACAACATAGTGCTGAAATGCATCCAAAGTTCTTGTAATCCTTTGTATTTTACTGCTCCCTTCCCTCCAAGCTGCTGAAATCTCCCCTGTATCACTTGATATCTTCTCAAAATTTCCCCTTTCCAAGTATGGTGACATGAGGAGGTATTTTGACTTCAGATATGATGTTAAATTGGGAGGTTTTCTGTTGCTTGGTATCATTTGAATCATGTGTAGAGTTGTGAACTCAAAGGCTGGAAGGCAAAGTCAGTGGAATATATTCTTTGAGATTAAAACATACCCATCAGATCCTCCATTTTAATCATCTTGTGATCCAGTAAGTTTTCAACTTCATTCCTAAATCTTGAGGCCCAATCTCTGGCAAGATATTGGTTCAGCATTGCTTGTTCACAATAATCCCTCAATGTTGCATCTGAGAGTGATGTGTCTTTGAATTGCAGAAAAGCAAAGCGTGTAGAAGTGTTCTCCCCCTAACAATGCAGTCAAATTGACATTGTGTTATGGATTTACAATAATGTGACATACCAGGACTGCAAATTTGGAGAAACCCTCTCCTATCCATCCAGTCTGAACATCTTCTTGGTGCCATTTGGAAATGGCAAATCTGGATGGCTGGTCTGAGGTGACTAGAGTCCAGGGATCACCAGGCAGCTTCTCCACATAATTGGTTTGAAGGGCCATAAAATGCATAAATTCTATAGTTGTTGGAATTTTTCTCTTCCTCTTTGGTGATGTAGTGAAAACTAATCCAAATCATAATCAACAGAATGGTGAGTGAGAAGGGCAAGTTTACTTACCATTCACTATTTCCAACATAGAAATGATATTGTAGTTGGAGTGTCTGGGTGGAGAAGGTGATCTGAAACCTTTGGCCCTCCTTCTGGCTCTTTGCTTGTCTAACTCTTCTTCAAAGTCAATCTCATCTTCTTGAGATGATCCCCAGAGACTGAGATCAACAAGATTGTCCATATCCCATTCCATTAAACCCTCCTCTACTCTTGCTGATATAGCAAATAGATTGATAGTGCTGGGAATGCAGGATAGAGCATCAAGGACAATCTGCCTCTTGGCTTGAGCAGTGCCCTTAACTTGAGCAAAAAATTGCTCTGTTGGATCTGTAGGTGTGTATTGCCATCCAGATCCTTGGGAGGTTGAGGGATATGTAGTCTGAACACCTGTGAAGCGTGGCTTTGGCTTAGGAGCACTGTAGCCTTGCTTTAGCTCTATGTGGTGTGACTTGTGATGGATTGTGTTGAAATGGGCTTTGACAATGGAATGTGGAAATTCCTTAAAGTTTCCAGGTATATGTGGGGATAGGGAGGCAGAAGAAGGCCATTGCCATTGTTCAGTGTGAGTGGGCAGGTGGATGGAAATGCCAAAATGGGTGTAGAGATATTCCAAATGCTGTTGATAGAGGGCCTCTTGAGTTGCTTCTCCTCCAACAAGATAATATAGGGCTGCCACTGGAGCATGCCTCATCTTTCCATTGTTAAAGTCTCTGTTTTGCTTGGTGGTTGCAGGTTGGAAGACAGGGTTTCTGATGTCATCATATGCTAGCACATCAGAGGATCCAATGTGTCTTAGCACTGATGTAAAGTGGCCTCCTGCATCAGGGAATGGGTCTGCAGTGGCAACAGTTGATGCTTGGTGGAAGGTAAGGGAAACCAATGTGTAGTATGCATGTGATCCAGGGATTGAGAGGGTTTCTGGGGTGTCCCACTTTTGTTTGGGCTACAAATGTGGGATCAGTAAACAGTATTATACATACTGAGAAAGCAGCATCAAAATCACTTACTGAGATGTTTGTAGCTAAGTCCATCATCCAAACTACTGGATAACGCAGCACCCAATTGCGTGATACATGCCCATCTATGTAGTGACACTCTCCTTTTGCTGGTTTGTTCATACAGTAACCACTTTGAGCAGTGAGATTGCCATCAGTTGCCCCTTGTGAATCAAGCCATGTCTGTATACTGCCATTATTGGCATCATAATAACTAGGCTGCATTGCAGGTGAGTATGCAAATGCTAGTCCTAAGTGGGCAGAATGGCCATTCTCTGTGGTGCTTCCAGGGCAAAAGACTTTGGTGAGGAGGACTGTATTGAAGTAAGACATGGAGCGAAAGTCTTCAGTTCCTGAGCTCATTGAGCGTATTATTGACATCTTATAATTAAATGAATTATCATTAAATCAGCAGAGATTTAAGTGGGATTGTGCTCACAAATGGTGATTCCTGATCCCCAATCTTGTCAAGTGGGGCATTCCCTTTAGGCATAAGCAAGCGCTGTTGGTACCCATTCCTAATTTTGCGCAATAGGCCTGGAACTTCTTTTTGTGAAGCATAGGAATACACAAGATTCCTAGCTGTAAAGGAGCGCCTTAGGTCTCCAATCCTGCTTTCCAGAGGGTGTGTGAGGGGAGTATTGTCAAACTCCCACATCCAGAATGCCCTATCATAGAGTGAGACAGCATAAAGGGCCTCCCACTCCCCTGAGTCCAACCAACAAGAATTATCCTCCCATGGTGTTCCTTGGTAGTGAGATGTAGAGGGCCCAGGAAGTCTTTTGGGAAGGATTGGGAGGGTTTTGGGGGTAGTTGATCCCATTTTAAGAACAATTCCCATGACAAAAACACTCTCCATAGGTGGATCTAATCTCCTCACAAGGACAGGGGATCTGCTTGGAGATGTGATGATGTCCATGAGCACATCATTTTCATCATCAGGCTGGCTTTGCTGTAGCACTGGGGAAGGCAGGGTGGCAGGGAGATTTGGCAGTGCTGTTATTTTTGGTGGAAGTGTATCAATCAAGACATAAAAATTCTTGATAACACCACCAGCTTTAGTGGCTCTGACAATGGGAGGTGGTGGGATATTGAAGGGATCAGAGGTGTGTTGGTCACTGTCAGTGCCAGAAGTGTCTGTGTCTGTGTCTGTGTCTGCAGGTTTAAAGCCCTTAAAAGGGATAGGATCTTTTATGACTCCTTTCTTGGGGTGATGAGGTGGGAGGGGGGAGGAGGGAGACTTTGGGGAGGGTGTTCTGAGCTCCCTTTCTGCCCAATTGGCAAATGAATCCAGGGTTTGTGTTGCAAGGTCTAGTGCAATGTGATCTCTGGCAAATGAGGCTGTTTGGGGGGACAGGTGTCTTGTTGGTAGAGATGGGTGAATAAATTGACTGATCCAGTTGCGCAATTTTGTGAGTGCATAGATCCCACAATCTGAGTTGTTGGTTTGTTGAAGGGCATCCTTTAAAATGAACATGTTAGTGATCAATATTTCAAGTCCCAATACAATAAATTGCACCATATCCTCCAAGAACTGCCACTCATCCCTTTTCAGCTCATAACCTGGAATCCCAAATACTGACATTCCACCTTCTAAGTACTGGAGTAGCCATTTGAAGATCTAGGTTGTGTATTAGATTTTATGATATATTCCACCTATTCTTGTAAAACTTACTGAAGTCCACATTTTGGAGTCATTTTTATTGTAAAGGGAGCTGGAATACACCATTTGATGACTTTCCAAATCTGCATGGGCCACAGTCCAATGGGAGCCATGTTTTTCAGATGTAATAGTTGCAATATTTGTCAAAGGCTCTGCAATGACAAAGAACCAATGTGGTGCCCAAGGAGACTAAACAATATGTTTGATTTCTGTTTTCTATTTCACATGAAGTGTTTCACATACCTTTTTTTTGGTAATCCCTTTTTTCCAAGCATGAACTGGTTTCATTCCAGCTTCAGACTTGGAAATACAGGCTGAGGCTATGAATGCCACTGCAGTTGGAGGCACCAGAAGGATTTGACTCTGAGTATTGTCACATTCAGAGAGGAGTTTTGCATAGTCCTCCATAATGATGTCATTGATCCAGTTATTGGATGCAAGAGATTTGCATGCATGTTGATTTTGAGGTGTGCCACTTTCTCCTGCATACCATTTGGCAACCTGAAAAGTGGTTAATTACCACATAGTGTGATTTATAAGATAGTTACCATTTGTTCTAGCTGAGGGTAATGCAATATGTTCTGATATGGGACAGGGGGACTCTGTTTAAGAATTGTGAGCTTTCATGGGAATTTTGGGTAATTAAAACAACTGACCTCAATTTTCTTTTCCTTCTGCTTGGCAGAGTTAAGTGTAGATTTGGATTTAGGTTGAAGTTGCCCCTCTTCATCAAATTTATAAGTGGTTTTTGGTGGAGGATTTGGAGGCCCTTGATAGTGTGGCAGCTGAACATTAATGTGAGCATCTCTGAAGGCCATTTATCATTTATTGAGACTAACTTTCTTTGAAATTGTCACAGATTTCTTGTGGCGAATGGTTTGCATGGCCTTTGGCCTCCCTACATGACCTATTTGCACAATATATGTTATATTTAGTAGGTAAAGCACAACCATGAAGAACTTACTTGTAGTTGAGCTACTTTTCCAAGCATCAACTGATTCTGGAACCAAGAAATGAAGTTTTTTGAGATGGTTCTCCATTGCCATCCCCACATCCTCATCTTCATATGTGAGAGTGGGCTCTTTGATGTCCTCTATAATGATTGGGAGAGGATGATGTCTCCTAGTCTTAGTGGGCTCATCCCCACTATCTTCACTGGAAGAGTCTGAGTCTGATTCTGAATTTGAATTTGACTCTGACTCTGACTCTGAGTCAGAGTCTGATTCTTCAGTAGAGGAGCCAGCACTCTTCTTGGTAGTGCCTTTGTGCTGAGGAACATAGAAATCTATTTTCCCACTAGTAAGTAAAAAGTAAAAATATATAGATGATTTCATACCTTTTTGTTCTTGCAAGTATTGATCAATGGAACCATTGCTCTCAAACCAGGAAGCAGCATGCATATGTTCACAGTACTTTCCAGTTTGAGTGAAGGAATTGCAATGGCAGTTAGGGGGAGATAGAGTGACTGAGAATTTTTGTCTCAGCTCCACAGTCCTGCCCTCCTTCCTTTTTTGCCTGGGAACCAGGGATTATGAGAGAGATTCAATCACAGGGAGCAAAAAACTGACACAAGGGCCAGCACTATGTATGTGCTATTGGATTGATATATCCAATTACCCTCCCAGAGGTCATGCCCTTTTCTGGTCAGTATGATGTAGTCCTTGGACCATCTTCTCTCATTGAAGGGCCAATTTTGATAATAGGGGAAGAAATCCATGAGCAGAATGCTGCCTAAGCGGTCAATTCTATATTCAAAATTGATTTAAAAAAGATGATGAAGGTGTTAATTTAATACAATTTACCTTTTATTTTGCAATAGATTTAGGAACACCAAGTCAAAGACTCTGAATGCAGACTCAATTGGATTATTGGTATTCCATCCACTATCTCTGGTTTGATCCTTGGGTAAACCAATATCAGTGGTGGAATCTGCAACAGGTCTCAGCTGTAGATTAGCTTTGAAAATGGAGTGAATAGTCATACCAAGCCAACTACTCCACCAGTTATCATTGAAGTATGCTTTGATGACAGTAGCATTGCACTTGTGCTTTGCAGCAAGGTCATCAACACCTTCATTGAAAGATTTAAGGAACTGGGACTTCCAGGTGCTCAAAGATCTGCATCTTTGGGCCTGTCTGAATAGAACCAGAAGCTTTTGAAGAGCATCCTCATCCAATTTGTGATGAGGAGGGGCCTTTCCACTTTTTGGGGCCTTCTTAGGTTTGCTTTTTCCCCAGCGAATGAGGGCTTGGATAATGTGGAATTGACAAAGTCTTATTCTAATGTCAATCCAGACTAAAAAAAATGGGGTTTCAGTCAAAGAAAATTGAGTTTTGCAATATATATACCATTTCTGAGGGCATTGTACTCAGCTTGGGACTTGTCTATCATTGCATGACTGGGATTCCAATTTCCTTTGTTTGTTATGACTTGTGCCATTTCAAGAAGCTGATCCATTTGCTCTTCAGACCTGAACTGTTCTGGATGGAGCAAAGAAGGATTGGCTACAAATTTGAGGTCATGGTGGTTATATGTAGAGAGGTAGTATGTTAGCCTTACCACAGATGAGTTGTGCATGTTCTGTGACTGCAAATTTTACTTTCTGTAAGAACCTAGTCAAGGTCACTTCTTGTATATTAGATGATATCATTGCTGCAACTACAAATTTTATTTAACCTCAGCCAACCAGCTGGAGTGATAATTACACTCACTGGGGATCATCTTCATCTGACTATCCAGGGTTACCAGAAATGTCAAAGGTGCCACATGCTCATTTTTGTGTCTCCAAGAGGAGTCCAGTGCAATACCATTTGCTTGCCACATGATAGCAGCTTCTAGTGCAGATGGTGCTGTGCAGATAAAGATCAGAGGTTCTTCTTCTTCTTCATCATACTCTTGGTAACTGAGATGTAATCAGAATAAATTATGTGGGAAACAAATTTGATACAAACTCAATAACCATATCAGGCCTGGATCTGGCCAGGAGCCTCAGGGCCTCAAATGATTTTCTTGCAAGCTCTTGTCTCCTCTTGCTTCTAGTAATAAGGCCATATAATTGGGCCTTTGAGGGTCGCCTAAATTGGGGAATGATGTCAGGGTAATCTGTACTATTTTGAACCTGAGTATTATTTGCAAGAGCTTCTTGCTCTGAATACAATCTCTGGCAATCTGTGAAGTTGCAAATAAGAGATCACCCTGCACCAGATATATAAAAGCCTCACAGATCTGTGCCTTTGCTGTGGTTATCAGAGAAGGATTCTTAAAAAAAGAATCCTTTAGTTGTGTGTGTAGCCTTTTGCTCCAGTCCAAACAGTAAGTTGGAGAGGGATTATGAGAGCCAAACTGCCATATGTTGGCAATGTTTGGCTGATTGCTGTAAACTTCCACCTATTTATATACTCCATAAGACTATCACAATAAAAAAAGAAAAAAGAGATTACACTTACATGAAGTTTGCATTGGCACTTTGAGGTCCCCAATGTTGGGTGGGGTTTTTTAGATTTCCTGGGGATTTTCCCAGACTCATTCTTAGCTTTATGAGTCTTGTTATGGGTGCAAACAATCAGTCAAAATTGACAGTCACACATCAAACATAATGAACCTTTGCAGATTTTCCTTTTCCAGATTTTGAGCTTGTGTGCTGTTGAGCTGCATGTGCTCTTGCTTGAAGACCTTCCTTGATCTTCATATGCACTTCTTGGCTTGGATAAGTGCATTTCTGTCCACACCAGTAAGTGGCTCTAAACACAGGAACATTGTGGGAGAGAAGTATGTCTGGGTTAAGACTACCCAAACAAGGTCTTGTTGCTGGGTCACTGGATCCTTCAAATGCTGGCTGAAGGTTGCGCATCACAAAGGCTTTGTTAGAGGTAGAATTATGGAATCTCCAGTCTTGCCTCTATAAAGTAACATTTATCTTAGTAATATTTCCCAGCATTTAAGAAGAACATACTTGGGTGTCAAACCAAAGAGGCAGGTCAGGAAACTCAACTTCTGCAACTTTATTCCAGCCCTTATGATCCATTACCCTAAGTGAGGCACCTTTCTGTGTGGCAGCCCCAGCATTGATCTGCTCCATATTCACTGTTACTGAGCGCCCTGTGAAGGCTTGCTGCAATAAAAGCTCTGGAGGGAGCTGCAGCTCTTCATTTTCTTGTTGGAAATCACCCTCATCATCAGAGGGATGCATAGATTCTGCATTATCTGTGGATGGAGACTGGGGGGTAAGCTGTGAAAATAAGAAGTTAAAGACTATATATGTGATTGGTTTTGAAAACCTTACAGGTTTGGAAATGTTCTGTTGCAGATTATGGTAGGATGTAACTCTTCCAGCTGGCCTTGGGGGAGGAGGCACTGCCTGAGAATAGTGTTGAGGTAGTGGCAATAAACATAGGTAGGTGGATGCTCACTGGTCTGATAGCCTTAGATGAGGGGTTCTTAGACATGTCTAGGTATCCATATGCCTCAAGAAGGATTCAGACATTGATGAGTTGAGAGCCCACCAAAGACTAAAATTGAAACTCAGGAGGGAGGGGGGATTTGTAGGTGCTGGCAGAAAGAGTGTATGAACTTTATATGTTTATAATGAATAGTATGACATCAGGAGTTACACACTGAGCCCCCAGGTGGGTCATTTGACCTTCTTTCATGATAAGGAGCCATGTGCCCATGTGATGCAATACATATGCCCTCTCATGACAAGTCTTCTGATACTTCAGAACTGGGAATATATAATAAATTCATTGGACAGCCTTGGATACTAATTTCCCTTTTCCACATGTCCTTTCTCCAAACTGTTTAGCTCCCTAAGTGCCTTTGTAAGGTTTTTTCCCACTATATCAAGATTGTTTTGACATCTGTACATGGTGATCAGTGAGAAAGAAGCACACACATGATTTTAATAAAATAAAATACTTGTCATATTCTTCCTGCATCACATCCAATTCATCCTGGGCATATTCTATATCTGCATAAAGTTCTGATGCCTTCCCCTCCAGATACTTCTGCTTTTGTTGTTTTGTGGTAATATATTGTTGCAATGCTGTGATTTTCTCCTCCTCAACTTCAGGGATTGAAGATATTTGAGCAAGCAGAATTCTTGAAAAATGAGTGAAAGTACCATTTGCAACCAGTACTCCAGCAATATTGGTAGAGGAAGCCATGGGGGACTGAGCAGTTGGTTGACAATGCATATGAGGCTCAAAGTGCCCCTTAATATAGACCAGAACTATATTGTAATCATAATATGATAGTAACAATGATGTCAGAGATATTTAGAAGAACTCCACTATGCCAATGAGCTACCAATGATGTCAGAGTATTTAGAAGAACTCCACTCACAATATGCCAATGAGCTACCATTGATGTCAGAGATAAGAACTCCACTCACAATATGCCAATGAGCTACCAATGATGTCAGAGATAAGAACTCCACTCACAATATGCCAATGAGCTACCAATGATGTCAGAGATAAGAACTCCACTCATAATATGCCAATGATGTCAGAATATATGAAGAGCATACCAAACTCAATTGTAATCATAAATATGCCAGTGAGGTAACAATGATGTCATGTATCTCCATGTGAGATGATGATTGATGCATTCAAGGCTGTCCACAAGTCCAATTCTTTATGAGTGACTCCGAAAAATCATCCATGGGAAGCATGATTCAGACTTGGATGATTTGTTTCCCACAGCTCCAAATCAAATCAAGTAAAATCACAGGTGACTTGGAGATTTGTATATTACAGTTGCAACTACAATAGCAATAAATATTGCCCCTTGGGTGACTAGGGGGGTGTTTGGATATGAGACTAGGGGGTGTCTATATATGATAGCAATTTAAATCAGCCAGATCCAATTACTGGTTATGGAAATAATCATTGTTTTTGCTTGCTTCATATCAGTTTTGGGGAGCTCCAATAAAAATAAGTGAAATTCATATTATATTAGCAGGCTATCAGGCGCCAAGTATGGTGAAAAAATCTTTGAAATCGCTTCATTAGAACCCAAGATAGGTTTTATTGAGGCTCAAACATGTAACTGTAATATCTTGTGTTCTAATGAAGCAATTTCAAAGATTTTTTCACCATTCTTGGCGCCTGATAGCCTGCTAATATAATATGAATTCTACTTATTTTTTATTGGAACTCCCCAAAACTGATATGAAGCAAGCAAAAATAATGATTATTTCCATAACCAGGAATTGGACCTGGCTGATTTGAATTGTTGGGATACATATATATGCCTCCAATGTTGTTGCAATTTATTCAGAATTATTGCAACTTTCGCTATTATCCATTAATGATGTCATTAATAATATTGAGCCACATTGACTATATAAGACTTAGAACAGGACATCATGCCATCATCCTTCCACCATCCCCCCCTGTTGAACCTATACACAATGAGCTCTGGATCTTCTCACATTGATGCTCCTGAAGGTATGATACACCTGGCTTGTGTTTATCACTCATTTTACTTATACATTGGTGTTCACTGTTCAATAGCACTTGATAATTTGGATGTCCCTCTACGAGTGCTTTTTGAAGGAACTACAACTATGGTTTCCCTCTTTGCTGCTCTTGCTACTGAGCAGGCAAAGTACAAACAGCTCAAGGAGGACAATGATACTCTACAAGCTAAGAATAATAGCTTGGAGGAAACCATCCTATTTCATAACTCTATTGTACTTCGGTATGTCCTTTATATTCATTCAAAATTCTCAGAGTACCAACAAATGGAATTTGCAGATTTGAAGAGAAACATCGTCAACTTCAGTTTAAAATAAACCAGTGAGCCTTTTCTGGATCTTTTATGTCTTTCTAACATGCCACCACCTTTCAGGGCTGAGAATACACTTGCGAATTTAACCAAGAAGGTGGCAGAAAAACAAGAAATTGACCAGCAACTTCATGATAAGTTGCACCATCACCAACATGGTGCTGCTAGTATGAATTTGAATGCGATAAAATTGAAGAGGTTTGCAACAAGGATCGCTGAAGAGGCTGAGGACATAATTGAATATGCAGAAGCGCTTGATGCGATGAAAGATGATCATGATGGAGAGTTGGAAATGTATGGTGAAATGTCTGAGTAATCTTTTGTCACAATGTATCACAAATGTACAATATTTCGATAGCAGATTGTTCTCACCATGAAAAATGACCTTCAATTATATATCTTGTGTTTTTCAAACAACTGTCAATACATATCAACAAGTAGAGTGCATCACTGTGTAGATCTGACTTCCAGCTATCCAAAAATATATAAATCATTTGTATTGGGTAAGAATTGACAGAGCTAGAGGCAATTTGGGGAGAAAACACAACTGTGTGGGGGAAAAAAACAACCAGCCGGGGGAACAATGCACTGCTTGGGGGAAAAAAACACAAGTCGGGGGATAAATATAGGCCTTGGGGGAAAAATCCAAAAATTTGGGGGATCAACCATACACACGTGTTTCAAACTGAAAGTTTGCTGGTGACAAAGC
>Ga0307475_10002077_pt1 | contig 12020 bp, 8 predicted proteins | sample atmos_gasesECM1C_FD_203317 | JGI IMG/M metagenome (GOLD analysis project Ga0307475, IMG submission 203317) | Hardwood forest soil microbial communities from Morgan-Monroe State Forest, Indiana, United States - atmos_gasesECM1C_515 | ecosystem: Environmental > Terrestrial > Soil > Temperate...
CGCGAGCCAGCATCTCGGTCCACGATTCTATGGCTTCGGCTTCACCCTGGCCGCGGCGCTCACAAGCCTCCTGGGCTTGAACGCGCTGTCGAGCAAACTCGATCGCCTCGAGTACGAGACGTTCATGCGTTAGAGCTGCTGCGAAGCGGCGAGGTCCGCTGGAGTTCTTGAGCAATTGCCTGGATAGGCTAAACTTAGGGAATGCGCAGGGCTGTAATCATCGCGCTGGCGCTGACGGTTTCCGGGTGCTCCGGAGAGATAGGCCCCGCGCCCGATCAAGGCCCGGCATCGTCGTCGCGGGGGCAGCCCGATGCCGCGCCGACCGCCGTCGGGCCGGACGCCGCGTCGCCGATTGCGCCCCCTGACGCTGGCGGCATTCCGGGGAAGGCCGACTCCCCCTCAGGCTCTCCCGGTGCCGACGCTGCATCGGACGGCGCTTCTGCAGCGCCCGGTTGGTGGCACCCAACTCCGGGCATGACTTGGGACTGGCAACTGGTGGTACCCATCGATCAGTCCGCGATGGTCGATGTCTACGACATCGACCTTTTCGAGAACACAGCCGACGTCGTCGCCAGCCTGCATTCCAAAGGTCGCAAGGTCATCTGTTACGTCGACCTTGGATCGTGGGAGAGCTATCGGCCCGATGCCTCCAGTTTTCCGAGCATTGTTTTAGGCGCGACGTACGTAGGATATCCGAACGAAAGATGGCTCGACATACGACGGATCGACCTGCTCACGCCCATCGTTCGTTCTCGACTGGACATGGCCAAGGCCAACCGTTGCGACGCCATCGAAGCCGACAACATGGACGGGTACGACACCAACACCCATGAGAGTTCGGGGTTTCCTCTGACCTACCAGGATCAGATTGCCTACAACCTCTTTGTGGCCGGCGAAGCCCATGCTCGCGGCATGGCTATCGCCCTCAAGAACGACATTTTCCAAGTCATGGACCTCCTCCCCGATTTCGATATGGAAGTCAACGAGGAGTGCTTTCGATACAGCGAATGCAATTTGGTGGAGCCGTTCGTTCAGGCGGGCAAACCGGTTTTCGAGTGCGAATACACCTTGACCGCGGATCAGTTCTGTCCGCAAGCGAAACCGTTGAACGTCAGCGCCATTCAAAAACACCTGAATCTGGACGCGTTCCGAATAGGGTGTCCCTAGCCAGAGCGCTTCTCAATTGGTCGACCGGGCTCGGCTGGGGGTGTGAGGTAGAGCGGGCCGCGCTCCGTCTCACCAAACCGCGCAACACATGCGAAAGCGCACTGCAGCGGTAGGTCGCGAGAGACGGCTCGGCCGCGCTGGAGAAGCTGCGCCCGCCGAGCCCTCGCGGGCGCCGTGAAACTCCAGCAGTCGTGCCAGCTCAGGGGTGGCAACTGGCGTTCGCGTCCCCAAAGACCTCGATCTCCCAGATCGATATTGCATTGCCGGAACAGCGAACCGTGGCATTGATCCGCACATAGCGACCGACGCCCGATAGTCCAGTGTGATCTACGCCGGCCGCCCAGTCGGCCGGGGGCAATCCGGTACCCACCGTGTTTCCGGTGATCGACTTCATCGTTGTCCAGGTAGAGGCGTCGCTCGAGACTTGCAGCTCGTAGTCGGCCGCACAAGCGCGATGCCAGGCGATGCGAATGCGATTGACGAAGGCCGGCGCGCCCAAGTCCAGGTAGATCCATTCTGGCAGGGCGCGTTTGCCCTCCCAGCGCGTGGCAAAGTTGCCGTCGATGGCCAATGTCGCGGGATTTCCCGGCAGGGCGGAGGATGCCACGGCTCCATGGGTCGTCAAAGTGTCGGACACACATGCCACGCCGGCATCGGGCCTGGCTTGGACGTAACTTGCATCGGCGTCGCCCGTAGCAAGCATGCTGCCCTGGCCCGAGTCCTCGAGGAGCAAGCCCGCGTCGCGCGCGGAGCTTGGGGAAGCCCCATCGTCGAAGGACGATCCCGTGGGCGACGGGGCTGCAACCCCTCCATCGTCTCCACCCGCACTGAGATAGGAGTTGGGATCGGCGAGGGGGCACCCCGCCAGACACAGCGAAAGACAGACACCAAGCAGTCGGGCCACCGCCATGAGCGTCGCGGCACGCACCAGAATAATCTAGCCTGCCGCTGTGCTCGGCTCAACTCGCTCCGCTTCTCGCCCACGGCCATGAGAACGTCGCCTAAATGAGATCTCGCTCCGCGCTGGCCCTTGCACTCGCCCTTTGTATTCCTCTCCCCCTGTGCACTCGTCCGTGCTGGGGCCAGAGTTCCGCCGATGAGGTCTCGACCGCCGCTGCGCGCGCTCGCTTCAACGAGGGGGTGCGTTTTTACGACCGGGGAGAGTACGAACTCGCCCGTGCGGCGTTCCTTCAAGCGTATGCGCTCAAAAGACACCCTGCTGTCTTGATCAATCTCGCACTCTCGTGCATCAAGAGCGGCCACGCCCTCGAGGCCTATCGGGACTTCAAGCAATTCCTGGCGGAGGGGGCCGACATTACGGACAAGCAACGAGCCGAGGCAAACCGAGGCATTGCGCAGGCGCTCGCACAGCTAGGTCAGATTGATGTCGCGGCTACAGCGGGCGACGAGATTACGGTGGATGCAACGCACGTCGGCACCGCGCCGCTGGTTGAGCCGATCGCAATCGAGCCTGGGGCGCACATCGTGACGGTCAAGTCGCCCAACGGTGAAGTCAACACCCAGAGCGTGTCCGTGCTCGCGGGGCACGAGGTCGCCGTCGTTGCCTCCGGAGTCGCTCCAAAGCCAGCGCCACTCTCAGGCGATCGATCATCCCCGATACAGGCCGAGACGCCGCTGCTCACGGCGCAGCCCGGCGAGGCCGTGCCCTACTCATTGCCGCCGTCCGTCTCTTCGGTAGGGCGCCCACTCCCCTCGATCGACGACCGGCAACCGAACGGCGAGACGCGCAGCACCGGCGGCCTGTTTCCGGCAAACATGGCGCCCTTCTACGTCTCGCTCGCCGCTGCGGCGGTGGGCGGCGGCTTGGCCGTCGGGATGCAGCTGGAGAAGCTTTCCGCGCAGCATGCCGCCTCCGATGCGAGGGAGTTTTTTCAGACGCACCAGGGCACCGCCACCCGCTTCCAGCTCGCTGCGGCGCAAGCTGCCGTGGCGAAGGACACCGATGCCGTGAACGGGGACGCGACGGCGAGCAACGTCGCCCTTGTCGTCGGGGGTGTGGCGCTCGTCACATCGGTCGTATATTGGGCCCTCGCAAGGAGGAGCGTCGTTTATTCCGGCGTCTTGCCGATACGGCTCGCCCCAGTCGGCGGCGCTTCGTCGGGTGGCTTGCGTGGTGGCTTGCGCGTAGGCGTCCCGTTCTAGTCCATAGTCTAGGCCGTAATGAACGCTCCGCTCACCCTACGGTGGAAGGAGACGATACGGGGTCTCCTGAATGGCATCCGGATATCGCCAGCCGGCGCCCGCCCCGATGACTTCAACCGCAAATAGGGCGGCGTCCCCCGGCACGGTGGCCGTGAAGTCGAGCCCGGTCGCAGACTGCGTTCCCGGGGCCGACTGCCAGTCGGCCGTGGAGCGAAGAGGCTTGTAGAGAATGCTCACGCTTCCTGCTGGCAGTAGCGCATTGGCGAGGGTGGCCGTTACAGTGCGCCCAGCCGGTGAGGGAGCCGCGCTGAGAGCCGCCAGTCCAGGTCCGGCAGCCCGCTGGGAAAAAAGCCACTGGGAGGCGGGTGGCAGGTCCGACCTGGGCGCTTTTGGCGTTGCCGTGATCAACGCTTGGATTGCGTCGATCGAAGCCGGGTCTTCGGCCAACCATGGGACCTCGGCGCTCCAGTGGAATGGCGCGAGCCCCAGAGTGCGCATGCGCAGGCCATCGTCGAACGGAGCGATGTATGCGGTGTCGCGCGCAAGGTCTCCCCAAGCGCCGTCCGCAAGCGCAGTCTCTTTGCGCGCTGTATCGAGGTAGTCCGCGCGCCCCGTGCCGGCATAAACAGCGAGAGCCGTGGCGGCATAGAGCTTGTGACCGAAGTAGGTTCCTAGATCTGCCAAGGCGATGCATTCGCGCTGAAGGTCCCGGCCCTCCGCGTTCGAGGGGTCGAGCGCGACCGACGCGGCGGCCCGCGCGCGGCCGGCGTCGTCCAGCACGATTTTCGCGGTGTCTTGAGGTGCAATCCGAGCCGTGGCCCGCCCGTGCAACAGATCGTCGGCCGCCTCGTACGGTGTCGCCACGGCGAACGAATCGAACGCACCGTGCCAGGCTCCGCTGCAAGCATGCGCTGGAGGCGGCGTGTTTGACGGCGACGCCCAATATCCGACCGGCCCGCCCCATTCGAGATCCGGCGCGAAGTTGCGCGAGTCCGGCCCGCAAGTATGAGCCGTCTGAATCCAGGGCACGATATCGCTGGCGGCCTGCACGGCGTCCCACAGTGCGTCCGTCTGGACCCGCGCGGACAGCACCGCACGAAGAGCGCGTTCCGATGTCTTGGGGTCGTACGCGAGCCGCCCATACAGGTTGTACATGAGCTCGTCGCGACGGAAGGCCCAGGGCGAAAAGCCGTCTCTCGCCGCCCGGTACGTATGATGCTGAGGGAAATACGCGTGGGGCGGCTCCAGCGTGAGGCCGCGAACACTCCCGGACATCGAATAGCTGGCAGACAACCGGCGCGCCCGAGCAAAGGAGGCTTCTCGAAAGACCCTGTGGGTGCCACCCGACCGAACCTGCCAAACGAAGTCGTACGGCGACGGCGCATCCAGATAGTCTTCGTACGAATACGACCCCCAAGTAGCCATTAGCCCGCCCGCGATGGGATAGGGAGGGCCCAGGTGTTCGCCGTTCAACTTCGCTTCGACGATGAAGTTGCCTTGCGCTGCTGCGACGATCTTCAGAATGTCAGCCTTGTTCGACTGCCAAGTGCGCGTGTATGCGGTGGCGCCGCTCTGCGCATCGAGAATGCCCGCCACGAACGTGTCCGTATACCAGGTCGCGGGCTTGAGGCTCTCGCCGATCCGAAAGCCCAACTTCCACAAACCAGGCACGCGCGTCGCGACGTCGCGCGTGGCCTCTCGGGTGTACGTGCGAAGCTCGGTATCGTCTGTCAGGGCCTGTGGGCCATCCCCGGTTGGACTCGTGTCCGACCGGTACGTCATGAGCCCGACGCGAATGCCGCGGGCGGCCGCCATTTGGGTGATCGTCGCGAGCATGGCCGCGTTCCGCGCGCGATCCGGCGCGGGCACTCCGACGTCCGGATACGTGGCGCTCGTACCGAAATAGAGCAGCGCGTTGGGAAAAATCGTGTTGTCCAAATCGTACATGGCGTGAAGATCGAGAAAATCTAGGCGCGCGCGCGCCATCATATTGAGGTATTCGCGCCAAAAAGAGACGTCGAGAAACCACCATGAGGTTTCGCCGGGAGCGGGCAGCACGAGAAACAAGTTGGCTGCGCGCAGCGGCGTGGCGGGGGCGTTCACCAAGGAAAGCGAAGCCACCGCAACCTGTACCCCGTCGAGGCGAATGCGTTCGGCGAGCTCGAAGGCGCCGTACATCGCGCCGACGCCATCGCGGCCGATGACGATCGGCGCGCCGGCCGCGAGAACGATGGCGAACGACTCTGGGGCACTCGGCAGCATCACCCCCGCCTCGGCGAGTGCGTCAGCGGCTCGAGGTTCGCTCTGCAAGAGCACATCGGGGGCGAAGGGATTGCCTGCATCGGCCAGAGTGAGCGCCAGCTCGCATTGCCCATACGCAATCGGCGACGAAGCGCTCGCCAGGTCGCAAGGGCCGGGTGCGGCGTCACCGGCCGCGTGCGCGGTTTCTTCAAGGCCGCCGTCCGCCGTTGCGCGGGGACCCTCGTAGAAATTTCCGTCGGCAACGTTGGAGCTTCCCGACGCACGCGGCGAGCCGTGATGGGCGCTGGAACAGGCCACCGAGCATGAGACGAGTGCGGCCATGCACCCGGCCCGTGTAGTCATTGGGAATTCCATTAAGCGAGAGCGGCGCAAAGAGAACTGACTATGTCACCGGCGGGGGTCTGCGCAAGGAGGGGAAGCTGGCCGAGGTCTGGATTTCTCTGGGGCCGGCGGGTCATTGGTGCAAGCGCGCCCATAGCTGCAGCTCTCCCCGCGTTGCAACTTGGAGAAACGAGGCCAGCAGCGTGGCTTCAAACGTCGGATCACACCCTGGTTTGGTGACCGCGAACCCGGCTTCGGCCAACTCGTGCGTTGCGGGTCGCCCTTGATCGTGCAAGGCCAATCGAGGCGTCGGCGGAGGTGGTGGGTCCGGCGCCTGCGGGAGGAGTGTAAGATCGGCGAGTTCATACACGCCGTCCGCGTAGGGAGCCGCGCCACCGCACGCGCGAACGATCGTCATACTTGAGAACGGGCCGATCGGAGCAAGCGACGGCATCTTGGCGAGAGTCAAGCCGTTGGCAAATGACTTGGGCTCGACCCCATAGACTTTCGCGAACTGCCAAAAGACGAGGTCGCCCGCCAGGCTGTCCCACTGCATGTTTCCGTTCCACAGGAGGTGAGTCACTCCGTAGCTCCTCAGCAGCTCGTACACGGCCTGTGGATTGCCAAGGCGCCCGTAACTGATGCCTCCCTGGAGCGGGTCCGCATCCGAGACGCTCATCGCGCGAAGGCCCAAGTGGATGTGGGACTGATGAACGAGTACCTTCGCCCCCTTGGGAAGGGCGTTGCCCACGTCGAACCAACCGCCGTAGGGGGTGAAGCGACGGGGGTCGTTGCGGAAGTGGGCCGACAAGAGATCGGTCACCGCTTTGACGGGCGATTGCCGAAGCATCGAGTGCGATGGAAAAAAGTACACGTCCCCGCCCCATACGACTTGCGCGGCTACCAAGGGGACTGCCGCGATGCGAGCGACGAACCCGGATTGCCAAATGAGAGTCAGCGCGGCGGCGACCGCGCTGGCCATCCAAGGCACGAGCGCTTGAAGATAACGATCCTGATGCGACATCCAATACCAAACGAAGACTCCGACGTTCCCACACAGAAAGAGGAGCATGGTTCGCCCGCTCTTACGGAGGAACGGCAACGCGACGAAGAGCAACGTGAAGAGCGACCCGAAAACCGGAAGCTTGCCGTGGAACCCCGGCCAATCGTGGGGCACGAATGAGAAGTTGAGAACGCCGTCGACCAACGTCTCGTGGAGTCGCTCTCTCAGTGTGCCGGTCGGCTTCCAGAGGCCGAGCTCAAAAACGCGAAGGCGTTGTGCGGAGTCGGGAGTCCAAGGGTGGACCCGGAAATGTTCGTGAAGAAATGGGTAAAAGGGATCACCGTAAAATATCCAGTTCTTCAGCCAGTGAGGGGTTGTCAGCGCAGCGCCGGCGGCAAGGGTGGCGGCGGGACCCTGCCAAAGGTGCCGAGGCCAAGCGAATCGTCCGCGCAGAGCCTTCGCACCAAGCCAGAAGAACCGCGCCAACCAGCCTATCGCAGGACCGGCGACCAGCGCTGCCGCCTGGTATTTGGTGAGCACCGCGCCGGCAAGCATCGCCGCGAAGAGGGCACAACGACGCGGCTCGAGCGTGTCGAGCGCCCGCCGCAGGCTGATGCAGATCGGCACGGCCCAAAATGCAGCGATGTGATCTGCGGCGATTCCGAGAGCGGAGTCGTAGAGGAAGATGCCGGGAAACAAGAACGTCGCCGTCCATGCCAACGGGGCTCGGGAGCGAGGGAGCAGCGTGCGAACGAGGGCAGGCATCCCTGCCAGGGTCGCCAGAAATACGGTGAATTCGAGGTGCGCCGCGAGTTCGACGTGATCAAAAAGACCGAGTGCAGGAAGAAGGAACGCCCACGTGTACAAGAAGCTGGCGAGGTGCGGCACCGCTGCATCGAACCAGCCCTCCGGGGATGCGCGCACCGCGCCCTGCGCGGCATAGTGTTCTGCGAGCGGTAGGTGGTACCACCGCGCGTCGTAGGCGGCATTCTCCGGAGTGAGGATCTGAAAGTAGATCATCGCGATTCCGAAGGCGCCATAGAGCGCAAGCGGAAGGAACCAGAGGGGCGCCGCTGGATGAGGCTTGCGACGGGCATGGCGCAGATGACGTACGAGCCGAGCAAGGTACGGGACTGTGGCTCGAGAGCTCACCAAAGCCATGACCACAGGGAGTGCGATTGCGAACGTCGGCCCATACAGCGCGAATATCCCCCCAACGAACATCGCCAGGAAAAAGGCGAGCACTCCAGTGGCGAAGGCGAGCGTTGTATGCTCCGCGAGCGGCAGGGTGCGCCGCCACATCATCGCAAGGATCCCGTGCCCCGCGCTGAAGCACGCAAATGCCCATCCGGCCGATATCGCGATGACCTGCGCATATCGCCAGAACAACCACTGGCCGATGGGGTAGTGGCCGTGAACGACGGAGAGGAACTTCGCTGCCGAAAGGATGAGGACCAAGCAGAGGATGGTCATGCGAAGGCGAAGGGCAAAGGCGGTTCGCAGTCGACAACAAATGTTGTCGAAGAGGTGCGTGTAGGCGAGCGCGACTTGCGCGCGGAGCAAGGCTCGATCCTTCACGCCGTCACCCTACCGCAAAAAAAACGGTGCAAGCGCTGCAGTTACCGCTCTCGATGGCGATGGAGGCGAATAACGAGCCTGCGGAACTGGAGCCGTCGTGCGAAAATCGTTCGCGTCGAGCTCCCCCATATCGGCCCCTGTCAGTACATTCGGGAGCACCGGGTGGCCCTGCATCGTTGCCTTCCCAGGGCCCCCGCGGGTAGGGTCGAGAGCTGGCGCGGTGTCGTGCACTAGAGTGGAGCTATCTATTCTTATTCCGTGCCTCAACGAGGAGGCGTGTCTCCCGCCGCTGCTCGATCGACTGGAAGCGATGCTCAGGGCGAGTCCGTTCGCCACGCGCGGTGGCGCCGAGGTCATCTTCGTCGACGACGGCTCGACCGACGGGACCTGGGCCATTCTCGAACGCGCGGTTCGCGAGCGAGGTTTTGTCACAGCGCACAGGCACGAGCGCAATCGTGGACTCGCGGCCGCCTGGCGTACGGGCGTGACACACGCGCGCGGCAGGTTGGTCTGTACGTTCGATGCGGACCTGCAGTATCGGCCCGAGGACATCCCGCGACTCTATGGTGCGCTCGAGGCAAGCGGCGCGGACTTGGCGCAGGGCTCGCGCTCCGAGCGACGCGACACGGGATCGCGGCTATGGATGTCGCGATGTCTCAGTGCTTTGTTGAATGCGATGTTCGGGATGAGGCTTGCGGACAATAAGTCGGGCTTCGTCATGTGCCATCGGCACGTCTGGGCCGACCTTCTTTCCTACCGCGGGCGCTACGCGCACTGGCAGATACTTCTGCTTGTGGCGGCCCACGCGAAGGGTTACCGGATCCATCAAGTGCCCACGCCTTTCGACGCTCGGGTGCACGGCCGTTCGTTTCTGACCGATCTGCCCTTGCGAGTCGTTTTGCACGTGCTCGCCGACCTGGTTCGCGGGGTGGTTGAATACCGTCTCGGGCTGTAAGGATGGCGGAAGCGCCGGAGGGTGCGCCATGGCGTTCCTTGACCGGCTTTGCCCCCCAAGCTACCGTGACCGCGGCACGTAAGTATGCATGACCGAAGGGATTTCATCGGCCAGGGAGCCCCCTCGAGTAAGCGACTTTTGGATTCGAGGCCGGCGCCCCCCCCTTTGGCGATTGGGACGCTCGGGCTGAGCGTCGTCATCCCAGTACACAACGAGGTGGAAAACGTCGTCGCGCTCCTCGACGAGCTGGCCGCGGTCCTGTCGTCGCAGCCCCGCAGCTACGAGGTAATCGTCATCGACGATGGGAGCACCGACGGCACGACACCTCTCTTGCGCAAACTGGTAGCGGAACGTCCGTACTTGAAGGTGATTTTCTTCCGGCGCAATTTCGGCCAGACCGCCGGCTTCGATGCAGGGTTCCGCGCGGCCTCGGGAGCGATGATCGTGAGCATGGATGGGGACCTGCAAAACGACCCTCACGACATTCCCGCGATGCTCGATCGGCTCGACGACGGATACGACATGATTGCGGGATGGCGGCGGGCCCGGAAGGACGCGCTCGTTCTGCGCAAAGTCCCTTCACGCATTGCCAATTGGTTGATTCGCAAGGCCACTGCTACTTCGATACACGATCTCGGGTGTTCGCTTCGTGCCTACCGGCGAGAAGTGACCGAAGAGCTTCGCCTCTACGGCGAGATGCATCGTTTTATCTCCGTTCTTGCGGATAGTATGGGCGCACGAATTGCCGAGGTGGAAGTCAATCATCGTGCGCGCAAGGCGGGTGTTTCCAAATACGGTCTGCGCCGGACGGTGAAGGTAATGCTCGACCTCATGACTGTGATGTTCATGCGCCGCTATCAAACGAAGCCTATCTACGTATTTGGCGGTCTTGGTTTTCTCATGGCGGTCATGAGCTCGCTCATCTTCGTCTACGTCTTGTGGGAAAAGCTGCATGAAGGGATTTGGGTTCACCGCAACCCGCTGTTTCTAGTCGCCGCAATGGGAATGCTCGTCGGCGTGCAGCTTCTGGCCACGGGGCTCATCGCGGAGCTCATCATCCGTACGTACTACGAGTCTCAGAGCAAGCGGGCGTACTCGATCGCCGGGCACGCCGGGTTCGAAGATCACTGAGCACCACCCTATGTGCGGCTTCGTCGGCTTCGTGCAACGCACGCCTGCTCCCGAGCAGCTCTCGCCGATGCTGCGAAGGGTCGTTCATCGTGGGCCGGACGGGGAGGGGACGTGGATGGGTGGGCTTGGCGAATGGTTCGTCGCGCTCGGCCATCGCCGGCTGGCCATTCTGGACATCGCCGGGGGCGCGCAGCCAATGGCCACGCCCGAAGGGTCTGCGCAGGTCGTCTACAACGGTGAGCTCTACAACTTTCGCGAGCTTCGGGCCGAGCTTGAAAAACGAGGCGTCGAATTTGAAACACGCAGCGACACAGAAGTGCTCCTGCATCACTTGGCGACTCATGGGGCGCAGGGCCTATCGGCGCTCAACGGCATGTTCGCATTTGCCCTTTGGGACCACGCGCGCGGCCGGCTCCTTCTGGCGCGCGACCGGGTCGGAATCAAACCCCTCTACTATGGGGCGCTGCCCGATGGGGGTATCGCATTCGCATCCGAGCTGACCGCCCTTCTTCAGCACCCGCGAATGGGACGCCGGCTGTCCGCGGCCGGTCTCGAATCGTATTTCTTCAGCGACTACGTGAAGGCACCGCTGACTCTAGTCCAAGGCGCCAACAAGCTGCCCCCGGGCCATTTTATCGAATGGAGCGAGGGCCAGATGTCGCTGCCGCGGCCGTACTGGAGTCTGGTCGAGTCGCGCCCCGCGCTCGATTCCGGTCACCCCGAGGTATTGGCCGCAGAGCTGTGGTCACGTCTGGGCGCCGCCGTCGAGAGGCAAATGATCGCCGATGTGCCGGTGGGAGTGTTTCTGAGTGGCGGCATCGATTCGTCTTGCGTGGCAACGCTCGCGCAAGAGCGCTCGCCGCACGCTCTGCGCACGTTCTCGATCGCCTTCGACGACCCCACGTTCGACGAAAGCGACTACGCAAGGAAGGTGGCGCAGAGAATTGGATCGGTGCACATCGAGCAGCGTCTCAGCGAGGCGAACCTTCTCGATGTCGTCGACGTCGCTCTCGCGCAGCTCGACGAGCCTCTCGCCGATCCCTCGTATTTGCCGACCTTCATGGTTTCGCAGCTGGCGGCCTCGCAGGTGAAAGTCGTTCTCGGTGGCGACGGCGGTGACGAAGTCTTCGGCGGCTACCCCACGTATGGCGCTCACCGGGCAGCCCACCTCTACCGTCGCCTGCCTGCCTTGCTCCGCCATCGCGCGATGGGTGCCATCGTTTCTCGACTTGGCGAACGCGACTCGTACCAGAGTTTGGAATGGAAGATGAAGAGGTTCGTCTTGCGTTGGGACGACGACACGCGGCGAAGACATCTTCGATGGATGTCGAACCTGGATCTCGACGACTTGCGCAAGGGCGTCGCTGGATCGACCGGGGCAATCCCATCTGCTTTCGGGGCGGATCTCGAGCGACTCGCGCGACTCGACGAATCGCTCAA
>Ga0307475_10002078_pt1 | contig 12019 bp, 8 predicted proteins | sample atmos_gasesECM1C_FD_203317 | JGI IMG/M metagenome (GOLD analysis project Ga0307475, IMG submission 203317) | Hardwood forest soil microbial communities from Morgan-Monroe State Forest, Indiana, United States - atmos_gasesECM1C_515 | ecosystem: Environmental > Terrestrial > Soil > Temperate...
CCGCCGATTCGAAAGGAAACCTGTTCACCACCGAAACCTACCGCGGCCAGCGCGTGCAGAAATTCGTCAATAAAGGCCTGGCGCCGGTCACGAAAAAGGATCAGGGCGTCGTCTGGCCGAAAACGAAGTAGCAAAAGGAGAAGTCCGCTTTATTTGCGCAAGGAGAAGGCCATGAGGAAAGCAATGTTAAGTGTTCTCGGATTCGCGCTCGTAACTTCCCTGGCGATTCCCAGCGGATTCCGTGCTCAAATGCAGAGCCCGTCGCCGCACTTGCCGCGCGGCAACGCCACGGATGTTTCCAACTCGGAAATTGAAGCCCTTGTGGAAAAAACGGGGGCAGCCGTGGTCAGCGATCAAGCGATTCGCGTGGTCAGTATCAACGGCGAATACAACGTCGGCGTGGGAGTCGTTCATCGGGCGAAGACTTCCGGGAAGGACGCCCCCAGCGGCATCGAGCACAGCCAAATCACGGAGGTCTACCACGTCATTTCGGGGAATGGAACTCTGGTCACCGGCGGAACTCTCGACAATCAAAAAGAATTTCCTGGCGAAAGCCCAGTCGTCGCCGTGCTGAACGGGCCTAGCACGGGAGGCACGGCAATCCAGGGCGGCGTCAGCCGCAAGCTCCGCCCTGGGGACGTCGTCATCATTCCGCCAAATACGCCGCACTGGTTCAGCGAAATCACCACGGAGCAAATCGTCTACCTTGTGGTGCGCGTCGATTCGCACAAAATTCTCCCGGCGGGATACGTCGCCAAGTAGGCAGGACACTGATGCCCCGCCACCTTGCCCAATCCCTGGCTGCGGTGCTTTTTCTCTTGCCGTGCCGGACGCCTGCTCATGACATCCCCAACGACGTCACGGTGCAGGCCTTTGTCAAACCGCAAAGCGATCATCTCTATTTGCTGGTGCGCGTGCCGCTCAAAGCCATGCGCGACATCAATTTCCCAGAGCGCGGCCTAGGTTATCTCGATCTGAATCGCACCGCGCCCATGCTTCCCGGCGTTGCCACGCTGTGGATCTCCGATTTCATCGAAGTCAACGAAGGCCACAGCGCCCTTCCAAAGCCGCAAGTCATTGCGGCCAAAGTGTCGCTGCCCTCCGACCGCGCTTTTGAATCCTACGAAGCAGCGCTGGCGCACGTGACTGGCCCGCCTTTGTCGAATGATACGACCGTCTCCTGGGATCAGACGATGCTCGACGTCTTGTTTGACTACCCCATTCAGTCGGAGCGATCCAGATTTTCGATCCACCCTGAGCTCGCGCGACTCGGTCTGAGCGTTATAACTGTTCTTCGCTTCCTCCCGCCGGGCGGTGCAGTTCGCGCCTTCGAATTCACCGGCGACCCCGGCCTGGTCCGGCTCGATCCGAGGTGGCATCAGGCAGCTCTTCGCTTCGTGGACCTGGGCTTTCTGCACATCCTCGACGGAACCGACCATCTTCTCTTTCTCCTTTGCCTGGTCATTCCATTTCGACGCCTCGCCGCTCTCATTCCTGTCATCACCGCGTTTACCATCGCGCATTCGATCACTCTCATCGCCTCCGCCTACAACTTCGCACCGAGCTTTCTCTGGTTTCCCCCGCTGATCGAAATGCTAATCGCCATTTCCATTGTTTACATGGCGGTCGAAAACATCGTTGGCGGCAGCACCTTACAGCGCCGCTGGATGATGGCCTTCGGCTTTGGTCTGGTGCACGGTTTCGGCTTTTCGTTCGCACTACGCCAGTCGCTACAGTTCGCCGGCTCTCATATGCTCACATCGCTTCTCGCGTTCAATGTCGGTGTCGAGCTGGGGCAACTTCTGGTGCTCGTTATGCTCATCCCTGTCCTACAGTCTCTTTTCCGCCGCGCTGTCCCGGAGCGTACCGGAACGATCATCCTCTCGGCGCTCGTGGCTCATACCGGATGGCACTGGATGCTCGACCGCGACACGATCCTCCGCCAATACCGGTTCGAGCGGCCGACTCTCGATGCCGCTTTCCTGGCGAGCGCACTGCGATGGCTCATGCTCTTTGTGATCCTGGCAGGACTAGTCTGGCTCTTGGAGCAGACATTTGGGTATTGGGCAAAACGGACGGAAGGACAGGGCTGGAGAGTTTTCGCAAGGATGCTGGGGTTTGGCGGCGGCAAGGTCTCTTCGGGAGAGCAATAGTAACAAGCGGGCTTGCGTGTGATGAAGCGAAAAGGGCTTCACGACGCCTTGCTCGGAACCCATTCGCAGACGGCAAATAAGAGAACTTGCAATAGTCTTGAAATCCAACTACGGTAGGCGGCACGCTTCTAAAGAGGCTGGGCGAATCGCCCATGGCGCAAGAAATGTTTAAGACCCTGCAATTCTACTGGGGCGCGGCTCGGGGCTATCGTTTCAAACCTTGGAAGAGTCCATACGTTTGCTGGCGGTTTGAGACATTTCTGGGACCCGAAGCCGCCGACATGAGCGCTTCCAAATTCTTTCACCTCGCTTGGAAATATCGCGAACACATGGAACGATTCGTGGACTGGGCCGCCGAACGCCGCCGCTTTCAACATAGCCGGCACGCCTAGCCGTTTACTTTTCCCTTCTCAGTCTCCCTGAAATCTCCCGGGTGATCCCTCCAGTCAAGGGTATAATGGCTTCTAGAAAGAGGATCCATGGAAGAGCTCAAGATCCTCCAGAAGACGGCAGCCTTGTACGAGGCTCGTTGGTGGGAAGCAGAGGCCAATGGCCGAGTCCACTGTTACCTCTGCCCGCGCCATTGCCACATTCATCCCGGCCAGGCGGGATTCTGTTTCATTCGCATCAACGATGGCGGGAAACTCTATAGTCTCGGTTACGGCTCGCCCGCCGCGCTCCAAATTGACCCCATCGAGAAAAAACCACTAAGCCATTTTCTGCCGGGTACGCGCGTCTTCAGCATGGGCACGGCGGGCTGCAACATGGGCTGCTTCTTCTGCCAAAACTGGGACATTTCGAAATCGCATGCGGACCAGGTCCGCTCGCAGCACGTCCCCCCGGAGGATGTGCCGATGCTCGCGCTCAAGTACGGCTGCGATTCCATCGCCTTCACGTACAACGAGCCCACCATTTGGGGCGAATACGTTATCGACATCTGCAAGGAAGCGAAAAAATACGGCCTGAAAACCGTGATGGTCACGAACGGCTACATCACGTACGATGCGTTCCACGAAATTTACGACCACGTGGACGCCGCCAACGTGGACTTGAAGGCCTTCACGGAGAATTTCTATGGCAAGATTACGCTGACTCATCTGCAGCCCGTTCTGGATACCCTCGAGTGGCTGAAGAAAGAAACCAGCGTCTGGTTCGAGCTCACCAACCTGATGATTCCAACGTTGAATGACGATCCGGCCGAAACGCAGAAACTTTGTGATTGGATCATGACTCACCTGGGACCCGACGTCCCGCTGCACTTCACCGCGTTTCATCCCGACTTCAAGCTGCAAGACAAGCCAAGGACTCCAGCGGCGACTCTTCATCGTGCACGCCAAATCGCACTCGACACCGGGCTACACTACGTCTACGAAGGCAATATCTATAGCGAAGGCGCGAACACCTACTGTCCGCAGTGCAGGGAGTTGCTTGTGCGCCGGTCCTGGCACGACGTCCTGGAGAATCGCATACGAAACGGCTCCTGCCCCGAATGCGGATTTGCCATCGTTGGCGTCTGGAGCAACGGCAATTCCGGGAAGCCCGCCTCCTCACGAAACCTCGCGGCAGCTTCCAGGAATTACGGTCACCTCAATCTTTAGCTCACGCCCGCTATCGCGGATGGAAATGATAGAAGCCTGGTCCCACACGCATCGCGTGATGCCAGGCCAGCGGGAAAGCCCACCAAACCATGGTGCCAAGAATCCCCTGACCGAGCGTCAGCGGCAGGATGTTGCGTTCGCGCGCGAAAAGCCAAGCCATAATCATTCCGCCGATCGCAGTGAGCGGAACCAACACGGGATTCGGCCAATGCAGCGCGGCAAAGATGGCGCCGGCCATCAGGGCGGCTTGCAAACGGCTCCGCGTGGTTTCCAGAAGCCGGTTCGTCAAGTAAGAATTCAGCGCTACCTGCTGGAGCAGGCAAAAGGCGAGGTATCCCAAAAAGTGTTTGCGGGCCAAGAGATGGCCTGGCGGGCGATGGAGTGCTCCCAGAAATACTCCCACAACAAAAAGCCCGAGGATTAACGGAACAAAGACCATTGCTGCACGCTTGAGGGAAGGCCATAAATTGTCCGCACGCCAGCCCATTGTTTTCGGAGTGTCCCGGTGAAGCACAAAGCTCGCCATGAGCCAGACGGGGAAAACAATCCAGGAGTACCAGTAGGAAGCCTGAAGCCGCCAAATATACCAGGCGACGAAAGCACTGAAAACGAGCGATTCGATGAAATTCAAGAACCGAGACGAGCCCATGGAAATCGATTTCTCAATCCGCGCGTCGCTCTTCATCAGGATGGCTTTGATCGAGGAGCCGCAGCGCGCTCTCGAAGAGTTTTTCAATATCTTCTTCGGTGGCCTGGTGAGGCGCGAGAAACCCATGCAGATCGAAGTCGGGAAAACCACGATTCGTCACCCGCGCGGGAAGCAACTGGCGCAGCCGCCGCGATTCGATGGCACCCAGGCCACGGATCTCCTCGAACATGACGCGTTGCAGAGGATCTTGAAAAACCGTAGGATCGATAAGCCTGCATATTTCCTGTCGCGTGCCGCTCTTGATCAAAACCGAACAAAGCAGCCGTAGGGTATCCCGTTCCAATTGAACTTTGTCTTTTGACTTTGGAACATGCATAAGTTCACTCCCCGCCCTAGAGCTCAAGGCTCACTCTGCTGTTCAGTCAGGTCTTCGATGGCACTGAAAGCCAGCGCAAGGGCCGGGGAGAAACCGGATGCGCGAACCCCAACGCCAGGGCCAGGCATCAAAAGTGGGAAATCCACTTTAGATGAGATGATACTTGCTCCGGCGAGGTTGCGTTCGAGAGGATACGGCAGATGAGCGAAAAACACCGGGTGGTCATACTTGGAGGAGGATTCGGCGGATTGGTCGCCGCGCAGAAATTAAAGCGCGCAGCTGTTGAAATCACGCTGATTGACCGTCGGAATTTTCACCTCTTCCAACCGCTTCTCTATCAGGTGGCAACCGGGTCTCTCTCACCGGGAGAAATTGCCGCGCCCTTGCGTGGCGTCCTGAGCAGGCAAAAGAATGTCCAGGTTCTCCTCGGTGAAGCCGTGGACGTTGATCCCGAGGCCAAGCGCGTGACGCTGCGCGACGGCGCCGCGTTCACCTACGATTCGCTGATCGTCGCCACTGGTTCTCAGACCTCTTATTACGGAAATGATTCCTGGCGCCAGTGGGCGCCGAGCCTGAAATCCGTGGAAGAAGCCACCGCCATCCGCCACAAACTTCTCTTTGCCTTTGAACGCGCCGAACGCTCCGCCACCCACGAAGAAACACGCGCCTGGCTCACCTTTGTGATCGTCGGCGCGGGCGCCACCGGTCTGGAACTAGCTGGTGCGCTTGCGGAGATCGCAAACGAAACCCTGCGCCACGACTTTCGAAAGATCAATCCGCAAGAAGCGCGGATTATTTTGATGGAAGGCGGCCCGCGTGTCCTGAGTACTTTCCCGGAAGACCTCTCCGCCAAAGCCGAAAAACTGGTCACTCGTCTCGGCGTGGAAGTGGCCAAAGGCGTGATGGTCACGAAGATTGACGGGGAAGGCGTCACCTACAAGCGCGGAGATTCCGTCGAGAGCCTCGCGGCAAAGACTGTTCTGTGGGCCGGCGGCGTGGCCTCCACGCCCTTCGGTACGAAATTGGCGGAACGCACCAAGGCCGAGACCGATCGCGGAGGCCGCCTCATAGTGAATCGCGACCTCACCGTTCCGAACTATCCGGACATTTTCATTCTCGGCGATTTGGCGCATACCCCCGACGAGCAGGGGAAGCCGCTCCCAGGCGTCGCACAAGTGGCCATTCAAGGCGGTGCGTTTGCCGCAAAAATCATCCGCGCCCGTCTGCAAGGAAAAGACGACCTGCCGCCGTTCCATTATCTAAACAAAGGCGAGATGGCCGTCATCGGCCGTGCCGCCGCCGTCGCCAACGTAGTTGGTCTCCACGTTTCCGGTCTGTTGGCCTGGCTGATGTGGCTGTTTATCCACCTCATCTACATCGTCGAGTTTCAGAGCCGCGTCAGCGTCTTTATCCAATGGGGGTTCGAATACCTTACCTTCAGCCGTGGCGCGCGCCTCATCACCGGCGATGACGCCACGGAATCGCTTGCGCAAGCCCGCGTGTCGAGCACCAAAGGAAACAACAGGTGAGCAGATCGACAGTCTGACGTCGCTTGTGAAACTGAAAGCCAGAGTTCCCTGCAGACCTTCTCTAAGTTCTGGGCCAGCACAATCTCTCGGAACGGAGGTCCTGGTCATGTGATCTTCATGGTCCTTGGGATTCTCGCCGCCAAGCGCTTCCCCGCGCAAGCCGTCCACGCAGCGTGAGCGCGCTCATCAGTTTCGAAGGATTGGTGTATCCTCCTCGTCAGGCGGAGCATCAACTTATTCAATTCCGCGCTAGGCGGAAACAGGGAATCTCGATTCCGGGAAAGGTTTAACTGTCGGAGGGGCACATGATAAGGATTTCGAAATACAAATTCTGGATAGGCGGAACATTTTGCTTGGCCGTCATCGGGCTGATTATTGGAGCGACGCGCCCAAAGCATGTATCGGGAGCGCAGCCGGGCGCTTCGCCGGACGTTGAGGTCATGCAGGTTGAGCAGAAGGATGTTCCGATTTTTGGCGAGTGGATCGGCACGCTCGACGGATTCACAAATGCCGACGTCAGGGCACAGGTCACGGGCTACTTACTGCGGCAGGGCTACCAGGAAGGCGCATTCGTCAAGAAGGGCCAGTTACTCTTCGAGATCGACCCGCGGCCCTTTCAGGCAGCGCTCGACCAGGCCGAAGGGCAGTTGGCGCAGGCCAAGGCCGTGCTTGCAAACGCCCAGGCAGTGCAAGGCAGGACCGAACTTGACGTCAACCGCTACACCCCTCTGGCGAAAGAGCAAGCCGCCAGCCAGCAGGATCTGGATAACGCCGTCCAGAACAATATGGCGGCGAAAGCAACAGTAGCGACGGCCGCAGCTCAAATTAGGACGGCGGAGGCTGCCGTCGAAACTGGCAAGATCAACCTCGATTTTACCCGCCTCACGGCACCAATCGACGGAATCGCCGGGCAGGCTCAGCTTCAAGTAGGCGCCCTGGTCAATCCAAGCAGTGGGCCCGTGACCTCCGTGTCCACCGTCGACCCCATCAAGGTTTATTTTACGGTGAGCGAGAGTGAGTACCTCGACTGGAACAAACGGTTTCCGACAGAAACTACGCGGCAAGCGGCTGACAAGAGTCTGCGCCTCCAACTGATTTTGGCTGACGGCTCCCCCTATTCACATGAGGGCACATTCTACTTTGCGGACCGCCAAGTGAATCAGAGTACGGGCGCAATTCGGATCGCCGGACTGTTTCCGAATCCTGGGAATATTCTTCGCCCTGGGGGCTACGGCAGAGTTCGGACGGCTGTCCGCATCCAGAAAGATGCGCTCCTTGTCCCTCAGCGTGCGGTGTCGGAGCTGCAAGGAGGCTATCAAGTAGCGGTTGTAGACGCCGAGAACAAAGTGAGCATCCGTTCGGTCAAGGTCGGCGATCGCGTTGGCACCCAGTGGATTATTGCGGACGGACTGAAGCAGGGAGATCGCGTGGTGGCCGAGGGCGTGCAGAAGGTGCGTCCGGGCACGCAGGTGAACCCCAAGCCGTTTGCCGCAGAGGCGAAGGTAAGGTAAATCCAATGTCAAAGTTCTTTATCAACCGTCCGATTGTCGCCATGGTGATCTCCATCGTCATGGTGATTGTAGGCACCATCACGATCCTAAGTCTGCCCGTCGCGCAGTTCCCCAACATCGCTCCGCCGGAGGTTCAAGTCCTGGCCACCTACGTTGGCGCGGACGCGCAAACCCTCGAACAAGCGGTTGCCACGCCCATCGAACAGCAAATGAGTGGCGTGGACAATATGAATTATATGTATTCGCTGAACGCCACGGGCAACTCGAACACGACCCTGATCGTGAACTTCGACATAAAAACCGATCCGAACACCGATTTTATTCTCACTCAGTCGCGCGAAACGCAGGCCGCTTCTCAGCTTCCGGTGGATGTCAACAACTACGGAATTACCGTCCGGAAGTCGGTAACCGCTCCTCTCATGTTGGTTGCCTTGTACTCCCCGCATGGAACGTATGACGCCAAGTTTCTGGCGAACTACGCGTACATCAATATCAACGATCCGTTCACGCGCTCGCCGGGCATCGGCAACGTTCAGATATTCGGTGCGGGCCAATACGCAATGCGGCTGTGGGTTAAGCCTGACCAATTGGCAAAGCTGGGCATCACCGTTCCGGAAATCGTCAGCGCCATTCAGGCGCAGAACACGGTGAACCCAGCCGGAAAAGCGGGCGGCGAACCGGCACCCAAAGGTCAGGAATTTACCTACTCGGTTCTCGCGCAAGGCCGCCTTGTGTCCCCGGAGGAGTTTGGACAGATCGTCGTGCGCGAGACCCCCGACGGAGGAACCGTACGGGTCCGCGATGTCGCCCGGATCGAACTGGGCTCCCAGGACTACAGCGTAGCAGGCCGCCTGAATGGGAAACCGAGCGCCATCATTGCTGCCTACCAACTGCCAGGTTCGAACGCGGTTGACGCAGCCGCTGGGATCAAGAAGCTGATGGCCGAGATGAAGCAGCGCTTTCCGGAAGACATGGATTACGCCATCGCGCTGGATACGACGCGCGCGGTCACGGAAGGCATAAAGGAAATCGTCGTCACCCTTTTGATCGCTATCGCCCTGGTGATCCTTGTGGTCTACCTTTTCTTGCAGGGCTGGCGCGCTACGTTGATCCCGCTGTTGGCCGTACCGGTCTCGCTGGTCGGCACGTTCGTGTTATTCCCCTTGTTCGGCTTCTCCATCAACACGCTTTCTCTCTTTGGTCTGGTGCTGGCGATCGGCCTCGTGGTGGATGACGCCATCGTGGTGGTCGAGGGCGTGGAACGCCACATCGAAGAGGGCATGACGCCGAAGGACGCGTCCTTGAAAGCAATGGAAGAGCTCTCCGGCCCCGTTGTTGGCATCGCTCTGGTTCTCTCCGCCGTCTTTGTGCCGACCGCCTTTATTCCCGGCATCACTGGCCGGCTCTACCAGCAATTCGCCGTCACGATCGCGATTTCGGTGCTCCTGTCTGCGTTCAACGCGCTTACGCTCAGCCCCGCACTTGCCGCGCTGTTGCTCCGGCCACGGACACAGAGCCGCGGGTTGCTCAGGCGATTTTTCGATTGGTTTAACCGCTCGTTCGAGCGTGCAACCGAAGGCTACGTCCGTTGGAGCGCGGTGTTAGTACGCAAGACCGTCGTCGTGGTCGTGTTGCTCGTGGCCTTTGGCTTGGCGGGTGGCTTTTTTGCCAACCGAGTCCCCTCGAGCTTCCTTCCGGACGAAGACCAGGGCTATGCCTACATCAATCTTCAGCTCCCGAACGGAGCTTCGTTGGAACGCACGACGGCAGTCGCGGCTGACGTTGAAAAAATACTGGCAAATACACCGGGAGTTCGATACTCGACCAGCGTCGTCGGTTTTAGTTTGCTCAGCTTTGTACGCACCAGTTACAACGCGTTTTTTTTTGTGACCCTCAAGCCGTGGGGCGAGCGCAAGACCAGAGCCGAGCAATTCCAAGCGATCAAGGCGCATCTGAACCAGGAATTGAGCCATCTGCCTGCGGCGATTGCTTTCGGCTTTTCGCCCCCCGCGATTCCGGGGGTGGGCACCTCCGGAGGATTCACTTTCGTGCTCGAGGACCGCTCCGGCAACGATGTTCAGTTCCTGGCAAATAATCTGGGCATTTTTCTCGAAGCTGCACGGAAGCGGCCGGAGATCGCCGGCTTGAGCACCACGTTTCTGGCCAGTGTGCCCCAGGAATTTATCCAAGTGGATCGGGATAAAGTGCTGAAGCAGGGTGTGCCTCTCACCGACGTGTACAAAACGATCCAAGCGTTCATGGGCGGCTATTTCATCAACTATTTCAACCGTTTCGGCCGTCAATGGCAGGTCTATATCGAGGCGGAAGGGGAAGACCGCGCCAAGGTGGAGAACGTCGGACAGTTCTATGTTCGCAACAACAACGGAGACAATGTTCCGCTCTCCACACTGATCAGCGTGAAGCCGCGGCTTGGGCCGGAGTTTACGATGCGCTTCAACGAATACCGCTCCGCGCAAATCAACGGCAGCGCGGCGCCGGGCTATAGCGCGGACCAGGCCACGGCGGCGCTTGAAGAAGTCTTCAAGCAGAACATGCCGCGAGAGATGGGTTTCGATTACTTAGGCATGTCGTTTCAGGAGCAGAAGGCGCGGGAGGGAGTACCTGCTTCGGTGATCTTCGGACTCTCGCTACTATTCGTCTTCCTTATTCTGGCGGCGTTGTATGAAAGCTGGTCGCTGCCTTTCAGTGTGCTGCTGAGCACGCCCGTGGCGATCTTCGGAGCCTTTGGAATCCTGTGGTTGCGTCGCGCACTGCTTGGCGTTTTCCTGCCCCCCTACATGGTCCAGATCGAGAGTGATGTCTACTCGCAAATCGGGCTGGTCATGCTCATCGGCCTAGCCGCTAAGAACGCGATTTTGATCGTCGAGTTCGCTAAGGAGGAGTACGAAAAGGGAAAGCCTCTGACGGATGCAGCGCTCGAAGGGGCCAGGCTTCGTCTGCGGCCGATTTTGATGACGTCCTTCGCGTTCATTCTCGGCTGCGTGCCGCTGTGGACGGCGACCGGCGCCGGGTCAGTTGCCCGCCAAATCATGGGCACGACGGTCATCGGCGGGATGCTGGCCGCCAGCGCGATCGGAATCTTCTTCGTACCTGCGATTTTCTACCTGGTGGAGAAATGGTCAGGTGCGGGCAAGGAGCACGCTCCAGGAGCGTTGCCGGCAGCGCCCGCTCCAGCGGAGGCGGACTGAAATGGATCACCGCGAGAACGGCGTGAAGCCAAGAACGGCGGAGCCACGTATGAAGAAACTGGCGTCATTCATGGTCGCAGTGTTGGTCTCTGGTATAGTCGCGGGATGTAAGGTCGGCCCGAACTACCGCCGACCCGTCGTTCAATCTCCAACGGTCTACCGTGACCTGAGCGAAAACCCACAGGTTCAGGCTCAGGCGGCGTCCTATGCTGATCTTCCCTGGTGGCAAGTCTTCCAGGACCCGCAATTACAAGAACTCATCCGCATAGCGCTAAAGCAAAACTATGACTTGCAACTTGCGACGGAGCGCATCAACGCAGGGCGCGCTCAGGTTGCTATCACGCGCTCCAATCTCTTTCCGCAGGTGCAGGGCAGCGGCGATTTCAGCGGAGGGAAAGAGCATAACTTCCAAACCAAATCAAATTTTCTGACCCTTACTGCCGACGCGGCATTCCAGTTGGACTTCTTCGGTAAGCTGCGTCGCGCGACCGAGGTGTCACGCGCCCAACTCCTTGCGACAGAGGACGCGCGGCAGACGGTCATATTAACGCTCGTGAGCGACGTGGCGAGCGACTATTTCGCGCTCCTGCAACTTGACTTGCAACTCCAAATCACGCACGAGACCGTCAAGACGCAGGAAGACTCGGTGAAGCTCACCAATCTTCGTGTCGAGCACGGCGTGGCCACAAAGCTTGACGTTTTGCAGGCTCAGCAAGTTCTCGATTCGGCGAACGCTCAAATCCCTGACCTGGAGCGGCAGATCGCGCAGGAAGAAAATGCCATCAGCATTCTCCTTGGCAACTACCCGCAGGCCGTGCCACGCGGACGCCCGCTGGTCGAGCAGTCGCTTCCTCCCGAAGTGCCGCCTGGCTTGCCTTCATCGCTCATCGAGCGCCGGCCCGATATTCGCGAAGCCGAGCAAATCCTGGTCGCCGCGAACGCGGAAATCGGAGTCGCCAAGGCCCAGTTCTTTCCGCAAATCTCCCTGACCGGG
>Ga0307475_10002081_pt1 | contig 11999 bp, 11 predicted proteins | sample atmos_gasesECM1C_FD_203317 | JGI IMG/M metagenome (GOLD analysis project Ga0307475, IMG submission 203317) | Hardwood forest soil microbial communities from Morgan-Monroe State Forest, Indiana, United States - atmos_gasesECM1C_515 | ecosystem: Environmental > Terrestrial > Soil > Temperate...
CGCCCTTTCTTCTATTCGTGCGCCTCTACTGGGGCTATCAACTCATCCAAAGCGGCTGGGGCAAGCTCCATCATCTCGACAAAGTCACCGAATTTTTCACCAGCCTGAATTTACCGATGCCCGCGCAAACCGCCGTAGCCATTTCCTGCCTTGAATTCTTCGGCGGTATCTTTTTAGCCATCGGCCTGCTCTCCCGCCTGACCTCTCTTGCACTCACCATCAACCTGATCGTCGCCTACATCACCGCCGACCGCGAAGCCCTCTTCTCCATCTTCTCCGATCCCGACAAATTTTATGCTGCGGCCCCATACACCTTTCTCGTCGCATCCGTCATCGTATTACTGTTCGGCCCAGGAAAATTCGCAGTGGACACCTTGCTGAACCGCTGGTTTCCCACCTCGCCCGGAGAAAAAAAACCTCCCCTGGCTTGGTGATCAAACCTTCGCCGGAAAAAGCTCTTTGGGGTCCGCATGCTGCAAGCCGTGCTCTCGCGCTTTCAAGTCTTCGTTGTACTCTTGGCCCTGCTCACAATATCTTGTTCCCTTGGTGCTCGCGCGCCTCAAATGACTTCTACCCTCATCGTGGGCGGTTCCCACATTGATATCACCGTCGATGACGGCAAGCTCAACGTTCCTCAAGCCGATCTCATCGCCTGGATTCAAGCTGCGGCCGAATCTGTCGCCGGTTATTACGGCCGCTTTCCGGTGCCTCATCTCACGTTGCGCATTATGCCCTTTTCCGGCCACGGCGTTCGCCACGGCATGACGTTTGGCATGCGCGGGGGCTTCATAAAAATTGGTCTCGGCAGCGACACTAGCAAGCCCGAATTAATGAACGACTGGATGCTGACTCACGAAATGATCCATCTGGCTTTTCCCTCTGTCGCCGACGAGCATCACTGGATCGAAGAGGGCATCTCCACTTACGTCGAACCCATCGCGCGCATCCGCGCCAGTCATATGAAAGAAGAACAAATGTGGGCCGACCTCATTCGCGACATGCCCAAGGGCCAGCCGCAGGCCGGTGACGAAGGCCTCGACCGCACCCACACCTGGGGCCGCACCTACTGGGGCGGCGCGCTATTTTGTTTTGACGCCGACGTCGAAATCCGCCGCCAGACCCAAAACAAAAAAGGCTTGCAGGACGCTTTGCGCGGCATCCTCGACGCCGGCGGCAACATCACCAATGATTGGGAACTCACCAAAGCTCTAAAAATCGGGGACCAGGCGACAAGCACAACTGTACTCACGGATTTATACAATCAAATGAAAGACCGCCCCGTTAGCGTTGACCTCCAGGAAAAATGGAAGCAATTAGGTATTGAGTGGGATGGCTCCGCCGTCCACTTGCGCGACGACGCTCCCGAAGCCGCGATCCGCCGCGCCATCACAGGAGCCGCTTCGCCCGCCAGCCCAAGCGCCGACGCGGCCGTTCACTACGCGGGCAACGCCATCGCCGTCATGGCTGGCCGTAAATCCTCATAATCCGCTTTTTGCTAGGAACCGAATATCTGTTTTCCGCGGCGACAAAACCCCAAGGGTGCCCCAGGTTCGCAGTTGAGTTATGAACCTGGGTCTTTCTTTTTCGCGCCAAGGGTTCCGCCACTGAACCCATCTCCCCCAGGAATCGTCCGAGCGAACCGCAACTCACGCAACGTAATATTCGCTGGCCGTCGAATCTCCACGTGACTTGAAACGATTTCCGGAAATCGTGGAGTGGGTTTGAATTTACTTCGGAGGGCGATGGCTGCCTAGGATTAGGCACGCTTCGTCGTCTTCTTCAACGAATCGCTTTATTGTCGTGAAGGTTGTTCGAAGCAGTTTCTCAACTTCGTGCTTCGCGCAGTTTCTCGAATGAATCCAGACGAATTTCGGCGGAGTTCCCGAGAAAACACTTCGCGCTTCAAAATCGGAATCTTTGGAAACGATGGTCAAGCCTCACTCTTTGGCCTATTCCCAGATGGCTTCGCCGGTGGCGCTACCGAGACCACACTCGTGAACATGCGACGAATCGGGATATAGATCAGACAACGAATCGACGAGTCGCGGAGAAAGATTCTCGTCGAAGAGCAGCTTCACGCGTTCAGAATCTCGACCCTGCGCTCGCGATCAGCGGCGAACGCCAGGCAAGCGCGTATATCTTGCTCGGTCAAATAGGGAAAATCTTGCAAGATTTCTTCGTGACTCATTCCTGATGCCAGCTGTTCCAGTACATCGTAGACCGTGATTCGCAGCCCGCGCACACAGGGCTTTCCGCTGCGTTTTCCCGGCTCCAACGTAATAATCCCCGAATAGTCCATAGCGACACTCGAAGCGAAAAACCGTGGTTCGACAATCACCTAGCTTACGGCACACCGATAGAGGCGATCATCTCTCATCCGGAAACACCGGCAACACCAGCGTGTTCACCGTCGCCGGATCGTCCCGCAACTTAATATAAAGCAGCGTCCCATTCGGCCGTGGCACGCTCATCGTCGACTCCATAAATCCCGCCGGCACCGGAGTCGTATGCGTAAATTGCGGATCCGACGCCACCGAATCAATCAAAAATAAATTCGTCCCGCTCAACTTGCACTGCTTGTCTGGACTATCCGGGCACCGAATTTCCTTGAGCGTCGGCAGTCGCACCAAATTCGCCAGCGGCTGCCAATCGCCCTTCGCCCCGTCCGCATCCACAGGGCGAAACCGCAGCGGACCAAACGCCGAGGCCCCAAAACTCTTCAACGGATCGAGTGTCGCCAGCACATTTTCCGCATCCTGCATAACCAGGTTCCCGTCGTTCACGCTCAGCGAAACATGAAACGCTTCGTCCGCCGTCGCCACCTCAATCTTTTCCTCATGCGAAAACTTTTCCGGGATCACCGCCTTCAAAAAGAAAGCCAGTCGCGCATCCTGCGGCAACTCATCCGCACTCCCAAAACGTAGCGCAGTCGGCGTCGGCCCCGGCTGCACATTTTTACTCATCAGCGTCACCTTCGGCCGCGCGGCCTCCACGGTGGTCTGCAAGTCCAGCACTCGCGCATCTTTCAACGCCACATGCGCCACTACTTTTTCTTCTGGCAGTAATGCATTCGCCGTTGGCGCGGTCGCAGCGGAAAGGCGTAACTCGTCCTTCTCATTTGCGCGCGACAATTTTGCCGGCGAAAATTTCACGCCCTTCAACTCCACGCTGTCCACTTCATCCAGCCGCGTCCCGCGCAACACTCCTTGCTGATCCCCGGAATTAATCGTGAAGCGCTCCAGATGCGCGGCCTCCGAATAAGTGTGCAATGTCACCACGTCGCTTTTCGCCAAACCAAATTGCTTCACGGACATCGTCACCACACCCGGCGCCTCGTCTTTTAACCCCACGCCGACTTCCAGCGTATCCACGCGCAGAACTCTCCAAGTCGTTTTCAATTCCGTGCCTTTTTCGTTTTTAAAACTGACCTTCTCCACGCACACCGCGCAGCCCGACTGCACATGCAACGCATCATCGCGCCCAACAATCAAGGCGCTCTGTTCCTCGGCTGCAACATTCCATTTGCTGTTACGCGCACTCTTCAAATCAAATCGCGGCCCTTCATAAGCCTCAAATCCCCAGGAGCCGCGCAGAGTCCCGGTAACTTCCGGTTCCAACTCCCGCCCTTCCAGTTCGTGCGCATCAATCACAAATCCGCCATGCACCGCATCTGCCCTGGCCGGCAATTTCACCTCCGCGCCAGCCTTGTCCTTAAACTCCAACACGAAGTGATGTCCAATGTCCGTCGAAAAAACCAGTGGCGCGCCTTCCACCGCCAATACCAGCGAAGGTTTTTCCAGACACAAAACCTCCCCAGCATGCACCGGCCGCAGCGGCGGCAATTGCACCGCTTCTACCGCAGGCAGCCCCACCACCAGCACCGATTTCGGTTTGCGAAACGACGGCGGATTATTGAGCCGCAAATTTAATTGTTCCTGCTTCGGCAGCGCCAGTGAAGGAAAATATTGATAGTCAGGAGTGTGAAAACTCTCCAGGAGTTTTGCCAGATCCACAATCGCCCCTACGTACGGGCTGTAAGTTCCGCCGCCAGCCAAAGATGTGGTGCTTACCGCTCCAATTAAATCGGTGGAAGGACCGGAAGTCAGCGCTGCCACCATCGATTGGCTATGCCCGTCATCCAAAACTTTCTGATCGCTGTTTTGCATCAGGCACGACGGCTGCTGCTCAAGCGGCTTATCGAAGCATTGCATTTCCAACTTAATATTTAGCGTGCGCGCCAGCAGCACCGAGCGATCATGCAATTGTTTCGCGTCCAAGCCCTCGCTTTCTCGCACCTGCTCCATGTACTGATCCAACCGAGAGCGATCCAGACTCGCCTGATTCAAATCCTGCGACGCACGGACGAAAAGTCCCGGCTTACCGCGCACGGTCGCTCGCAGCGATCCATAATCGCCCCCAGTTTCTGGTGCGAGAAACAAAAGCGCCTGCTGCGCGCCCTGCGGCACAGTCACAAAAAAGCCTTCTTCGCGAACTTGCTTGTTCCACGCCTCCGCTTTCGTAAACCAATTCTCAGGCGGTGGATTGGTAGCCCCCCGCAAAAAAGCGATGACCACCAAAAAATGTACGGATTGCGAATCAGGAAAATCAGGATGCACCCACAACCGGTCTCCAGCCTGCAAATTCGGCACGTTCGCAATCGGCAGTGTCTTTCCCGCGCGCATTACCTTCATCTCGACGCGCGGCCCGGATAAATCAAACGCCGCCGCCGCAGCCCCATCCGCCCACACGCTGCGCACCGCGAAAAGTGTCGCGCACGTGGCTGCGATTAGTGCCATCGTCAATGCACCGCCCACAGCCCGCCGCCTGCCTCGATTCTTCATGCCACGACGCATCATCTTTTCAATCTTCATTAACCGTAAGCTCCCGCAATAGAATAAATGGGCGATACCTCAACCTTACTCCACGCCCGAATTTCAGTGCGCTTAAGTTTTTCGATTTTGCCACCGGGCTGGACGCGCGGCGTACAAGCTGTGTTTATTGTGATGCACTCGGCAGCCAACGAGGAGCTTCTTAATCCCCGCTGGCTTTCCTAAACAACAACAGTCGTTCCTGTTCGGTCAAGCTACGAACTTCGCCCTTCGGCAGGTCCCCCAACTTCAACGCCCCGATCGCCACTCGAATCAATCTCAAGACTTCTACACCTATTGTCTCAAACATCCGCCGAATATGCCTATTACGTCCTTCATCCAAAACAATCTCCAACCAGCAATTGCGTTCACCTGACCGTATCAGGCTGGCGCTCTTCACTCGCAAAAACTCTCCATCCTTCACGGTAAATCCCTGCTGCAACTTTTCTATCATCACTGGTGTCGTCAGTTCTGCAATTTGAACATGATAAATCTTGTCGATATGCGCTTCCGGCGCGGTAATCTTCGCCGCCCACTCCGAATCGTTGGTGATCAACAGAAGGCCTTCGCTGGCTTTGTCGAGTCTTCCCACCGGAGCCGCCCAATTCAAAGAACCATCGTTATATTTTTCTAGAAAAGAATAAACAGTTTCACGTCCATGCTCGTCACTGGCGGTGGTTACCACGCCACGCGGCTTGTTTAACATCAAATAAATCCTTTTCGCTTTTGTAATTTCGTGGCCGTCAATCTCTACGCGGTCTTTGCCCATATGTACTGGCGCTTCCACATTCCTTCGCACCTCTCCGTTAACGCTCACGCGGCCTGCGCGAATGGCTTCTTCCGCGCGGCTCCGCGAACAATAGCCCATCTTTGAAATGGCTCGTGCCAATCCAACATTGTGCTGTTCGCGAGCAGGCTCGCTGGAATTGCCAGCAGTATTTTTAGTAGTCGCAGAATTTGTCAGGCAGATTTGCGATTTGTTCGAACGCGGATTTCGGTGTCGGGTCATCGGTGGAGAATCTTAAAAGCAGTCGGGTGATATTGATCGAAGCTAGCTCAATTATTTTTCTTGTCGGGCGCTGGTGTAGACGCTTCGTGTTTCACTTCTCCATACCGGGCCGCCAACCAGGCCCGCGCCTCTTCGGGATGATAATTAAACGGTCCCATACCTCCGCGATACGCGATCCGTCCCCGTTCATCAATGATGTAAATCCGTTCCGGCCAGGCCGCATAAGCATCATTCGCGGCATTACTCATATCATCGATACCAAATTGCGTTGGGTAGTTGAAGCGCTTCACAAAATCATTCGCAATCGCCACGCGTTGCTCCAGCGTTTTCGGTTGGGCGTAACAAACATCTTCCTTCACATTGGATTTCATCTGCCATTCGTCTGTGGGATGCGCCTCGCGAACATACACGGTCAGAAAGTCCGCGTGATCTTTATAGTCTTTGTAAATTTTCACGACGTCGCCGACCTGGCGCCGGAAAGGGGGTCAAGTGTAGCTCCCGAACACAATTACTAACGGCCGCGCACCGGTGCGCTCGCGGATATGAAAACGGCTGCTCCCGTCCAGCGCCAGCAGGGAAGCGTCAGGCGCATTGTCGCCCACGCGGAGCGTGCCTCGATGCATGTGCGGCAGCGCGTAACGCACCATCCCATACGCGCCCCGGATGCCGCCGGCCATAACCGAAAGCCCAATCACCGCCGCTAAAATCAGCAGCGCCACAACAGCGCCAACCCACTTCAACAATTTTCCTCCGAGCTTCACTTATCGCTGAATTTCGGCACAGGAAATTTAATCGGTCCGCGCCCATCATCGTCCAGCAATTTCTCGCGGACCTTTTTGTATCGCGCCAGAGCTTTCTCAATCACCGTTATCGCCGCGTATGCGGGACGAATGTCTTCGACTTGCACGGTCTTGCCTTCTAGTTGTTTGTAATCCGAAAAAAATCTTTTTAGCACTAACAAGCGGTGCGGAGGCAGGTCCCGCGCTTCCACGTAACTGTTGAACTCCGGGTCCCCAGTGGCTACCGCGATCACTTTGTCGTCGCTCGCGCCGGAATCCACCATGGTCATCAGTCCGATGGCCCGCGCCTGAATCAAAGCCAGTGGTTGCACCGCTTCCTGGCAAAGCACCAGCACATCCAGAGGGTCGTCATCTTCCGCAAAAGTTTGCGGAATGAAACCGTAGTTGGCGGGATAATACACCGCCGAATGGATGATGCGGTCCACGCGCAGCATGCCACTGGTTTTATCCAGTTCGTACTTCACATTCGAGCCCAGCGGGATTTCGATTACCGCCTGAAAATCCCGGGGGAGATCGTCACCCGGTGAAACGTCATGCCATGCGTGCAACATAAAAGTCCTCTTTCCTCATAACCACATTTTCTTCCTAATTACTACTAACCGGGCGCTCTGAGACGTTTGTGAATCCAAGACCCAGGTTCATACCTCAACTGCGAACCTGGGGCACCCTCCGTCATTTTTGTGGCGGAGAGTAAATGACATCGCGGCGATTCCCATAAACTCAAACGAAAATAATTCTCTCCCGATCAAGCCCTCGCTTTGTCGATCATCTCTTCCCAGATGCCTTTACTCTTCAAAATCAATTCCACCACTTCTCGTGCCGCGCCTTTCCCGCCGTCAGCGCGCGTTACATGATGCGCCACGCGCTTTACTTCTGGAGCTGCGTCGCCTACCGCTACCGCCAAGCCTACGCGCCGCATGATGGTGATGTCGGGTAAATCGTCACCGAGATAAGCCACCATCGCTTCCGTGGCACCGGTCTTCTTCAAAATGTCTTCATACGCTGCAATCTTGTGCGCCTGATGTTCATAGACAAATTCAATTTTCAATTCTTTCGCGCGACGCTGCAAAGCAGCGCTGCCACGCCCGGTAATTACGCCCGTACGAATCCCCGCCGTGTGCGCCAGACTCAGCCCTTGCCCATCATGCGCGTTAAAGGTTTTAATTTCTTCCGTCGAGCCATCCGCCAGCGAAAGTAGCGTGACCCCGCCAGCCGTGATGGTGCCATCCACATCCATCAAAAATACGCTGATTTGCTTCGCCCGCTTAGCAACCTGCGCTGTAACGCGCGCCGCAATTTTCTTCGCCGCTCTAGCCAATTAAAATTTCCTCCGGCCCGTTTCTCGACCAAAAATGTTTACATCAATTCAAGAGTCCACAAATCATGCAAATGCACCACACCGAGAACAGCCTTCACTTCATCCACGACCACTATCGAAGTGATCTTGCGCTTCTCCATCAAATTCAAGGCCTCACTGGCCAACACGTGCGGCCCAATCGTCTGCGCTCCGCGGGTCATGCAGTCTGCCGCGCGCATTTCCAGCGTCGCGCCACGATGTTTCTCCATCAAGCGCCTTAAATCCCCATCCGTTAAAATCCCCGCTAACCGCCCATCCGGCTCTGTCACGGTGGTCATGCCCAGGCCCTTCTTGCTCATCTCGTGAAACACATCGGGCATCATCGTTTCTGGAGACACGCGAGGCAACGCATCGCCCGCATGCATCAAGTGTTCGACGCGAAGCAGCTTCGACCCCAACCGCCCCGCGGGATGCAGCGCCGCAAAATCATCAGGCTGAAATCCGCGCCGCTCCAAAAGTGCAATCGCCAGCGCATCGCCGACGGCCATCGCCACGGTGGTGCTTGCTGTGGGTGCCAGGTTCAGAGAGCACGCTTCTTCCTTCACGCTGACGTCCAGTACTACGTCACTCGCTTCTGCTAGTGTCGAGTCCGTTTTTCCCGTCAAGGTGACCAGCGATATTTCGAGGCGTTTCAAGGCTTCCAGCAGCCGCACAATTTCTTCCGTCTCTCCACCGTAGGAAACCGCCAGGAGCGCATCCCCGCGTGCCAGCATACCCAGATCTCCGTGCAGCGCTTCTGCAGGATGCAGAAAAAACGATGGTGTGCCGGTGCTCGAGAACGTCGCCGAAATTTTCCGTCCGATCAAGCCCGACTTGCCCATGCCGCTGACCACAACGCGGCCCTTGCACGCAAACAACACATCCACGGCGCGCTCAAAGCTGCCGTCCAGGCGCGCCAGCACATCTTGAATCGCTTGTGCCTCGATCCGAAGAACACGGCGCGCGCAATCGAGACTCATCGCGCTCCCCAGCTCCGCACTAATTCCGCAACTTGCTTCAATCGCTTCAGCAGGGAGGCGAGCTGCGCGAGCGGCAGCGCATTCGGGCCATCGGAAAGAGCGGCGCTTGGATTGTCGTGTGTCTCCAGAAAAATTCCGTCCACGCCCGCAGCCACTCCAGCGCGCGCGAGCGCCTCGATGAATTCCGGTTGCCCGCCGCTGGCGTGTCCCTGCCCGCCAGGCAACTGCACCGAATGCGTCACGTCATATACCACTGGGTAGCCAAGTTTTTGCATCACGGGAAACGCGCGCATATCCACGACTAAATTGTTGTAGCCAAATGATGCACCGCGTTCGGTCAAAATAATCTGTTCATTTCTGGCCCTCGAAATTTTCTCCACCACATTGCTCATATCCCAGGGCGAAAGAAACTGTGCTTTCTTTACGTTGATGATTCTCCCAGTTTTTGCGGCGGCCACCAGCAAATCCGTTTGCCGCGACAAGAACGCCGGAATCTGAAGTATGTCGCAGACTTCCGCAACTGGCGCAGCCTGCGCACTTTCATGAATATCGGTGAGCACCGGGACGCCAAAATCCTTTTTTATTTTCTTCAGAATGCGCAAGCCTTCGGCGAGTCCCGGGCCGCGAAAAGATTTCACCGACGATCGATTAGCTTTGTCATAGGAAGCCTTAAAAATGTAAGGGACACCGGAATCGGCCGCGACGCGCGCAATCTTCTCGGCCATCCCGCAAGCGTGCGCCTCGCTCTCAATCACACACGGCCCGGCGATCAAAAAGAGCGGATTTCCAGCGCCCAAGCGCAGCGTGCCCAACGCGATTTCACGTGGCGGATGCGGGCTCATGCGCCCAACAACATTTCGAGTATTGGTGCCATGCGGAACACTGAAGATAACACGAAGGCCGCAGCGCCAGTCACGTAGCGCTTGGCTGGATGTTTTTTGCGTTGCGGTTATGACTTATTTATGGATCGGTGGTCCAGCCCCATGAGGGTTCGGATCCGGTTACGTGCATATTGGTATGCAACCTTACCTGGTAGGGTTTTTTGTTTGTGGGTTGGTTTGCGGGTTCGTTTGGTGAGTGGCTTATGGTTTCGGTTGTCTCTTTGCTTGGAGGTGGATTGAGTGGCGAACTCAATTCTTTTTCAGTTGGGCTAATGGCGGCTGGGCTTGGTTTCGTTGAGGTTGGATTTGGTGTCGCGGAGTTGAGTGGAGTTAGGGTTGATGGAGTTGAGGCTACGGATTTGAGGACTTGGGCGGCGAATTCGGCGCGCGTGGCGGGCATGGGGCGGCCTGGGCCACAGGCAAGGTAGTCGTCAATCGAGGCATGAGCGGCTGGCGGCGCGGCGGCGGCGCGGCCGGTAGTTGATGGTGCGGGATCATTGGTATGTTGGGGGGTACGTTGGGGCGTTGGCTGAGCGGAAGGTTGCGGGACAATTTTAGGGGAATGCACTTGCTCCTGTGTAGGCGATGGTTTTTGCGTACGCACGGGCTCTAGCGCAGGGGCGGCCTGCTGAGCAGGCAGGGTTTTCTGGGCAGGTGTGGCCTGCTGAGCAGGCAGGGATTTCTGGGTAAGTATGGGTGCGGGTGGGCTGCATGGGGGAGCGGCTAGGGGTTTGGCTTTTTCGTGTTCGGACAATTGGGCTGCGGACGGATGTTGGCTTCATTTTTTGTCCTTAAGTTGAGGATGGAGTACCCACCCCGGGTGTTTTTTGACGAAAGAGTTCGGAAAGTGTTGAAAACAAAGGGTCGCTTGCGCGAAAAAAGTAAATAGTTTGTAAGATGTTGAAAACATTTGACTTGGAGGGTTGAGGCCGGAAATTTGAGTTTGGTGGCTCGATCATTTGTACTTGTTGCGAAGCACGCGGCGGCAGCGGCTGTTCGCAGGCGGGCGTCGGTGCCGGTGCTAGGACGGACGGATCGAAGAAAGATTCCTCGACTGCGCAGACCGGCTACTTCGCAGGAGCGAAGTAGGACGAAAAAGCCGGTCTGCTGCGCTCGGAATGACCGTTGATGGTGTACTGCGGCAATCATGGCCTATTTTACTGTTTGGATATGGTAATTACTAATAATAAAAAGGTCAGGCGGCGGAACTGTACGAACGGGCAGGATCTTGGAAGATGTAATTAAGGTGTCGGATGTGAGAGGTAAGAACCGCACTGGCGCGAATCAAATCAAATGATTAATTAATCGTCGTATACTTCGGGCAGGATTTTCGCATGTTACGACTTCGCGTCTTCGTTCTCCTGGTGGGTTTGTTCTTGGCGACCTGCACGCATGCCCAGAAAAACTCAAAACCGCCAAAAGAAGAAAGCTGTTCGGTTTCAGGCATTGTGATCAAAATGACGGATAGCGCGCCTCTAAGAAAAGCTCGTGTGAGTTTGATAAGCGTGGAGGATCCAACTCGCACCGTGGCTACGGTAACCAACGCAGACGGGCGCTTCGCACTGAAATCCATCGAGCCGGGCCCATATCGCCTCTACGTGAGTCGCGTTGGATTTGTTTCCGAAGGGTATGGGCAACGCAAACCGGATGCACCGGGCGCGGTCCTGACCTTGCGTGCGGGGCAGGACTTGAAAGATTTGCAATTCCGGTTGATTCCGGCTGGGGTTATCTCCGGCAAGATTTACGATGACGATGGCGAACCATTGCCAAATGTCATGGTGAACGCTGTTCGTCAGGTGTACTCAGAAGGAAAAAGAGCCCGCGTTCCCGCAACGTCTGCTTCGACGAACGACCTCGGTGAATATCGCCTGTTCGATCTTGCCCCCGGACGTTATTTCGTGAGCTGTGTTTATCCTCGCTGGATCCGAGGTGGGGACGAAACAGACTCCACTGATACGGAGAAGGAAGGTTACGCAAAGTTGTATTACCCGGGAACAGCGGACGTGGCAAAAGCGGGCCCGATTACGATCAAAGCGGGCGAAGAGTTTTCTTCCATTGACATCCTGATGCGCAAAGTTCCTGTGCATCAAGTACGCGGCATCGTTTATAACCAGATCACACACAA
>Ga0307475_10002083_pt1 | contig 11991 bp, 14 predicted proteins | sample atmos_gasesECM1C_FD_203317 | JGI IMG/M metagenome (GOLD analysis project Ga0307475, IMG submission 203317) | Hardwood forest soil microbial communities from Morgan-Monroe State Forest, Indiana, United States - atmos_gasesECM1C_515 | ecosystem: Environmental > Terrestrial > Soil > Temperate...
AATTCGGCTTGGAACCTTCAGCTACTGGGCAAACAGCTATTGGGGTGGTGCGGTTGCGGCGCTTGGCGGCGCGTTGGTGCTGGGCGCTCTGCCCCGGATCAAGGAAAAACAGCGAATCCGGGACGCGGTCGGCATGGGCATTGGTTTGGCCTTACTGTTTGGTAGCCGCCCATACGAGAGCCTGTTTTTGGCGGTGCCGATTGCCATTGCTCTTCTCGTTTGGCTGTCTAGGAAGGATGAGCAACGGATACAGGGAAAAGTTCTGCGCACGATTTTGCCCCTCGGAATTATCGTCATTGTTACCATCGCCGCGATGGCGCTGTATTGCTGGAAGACCACGGGACAACCGTTTCGGACACCTTACCTCGTGCATGAGAGGATTTATTCAAGTGTGCCCCTTTTCCCGTTGATGCACCTCAGGTCAGCGCTTTCCTATACTTCACCCGAGCTACGGGAATTTTATGAGGCACAGCGTGAACTCTTCAGTTTCGCCGTACAGCATCCTTTGCAAAACATCCTCCTCCGGAGTTTCATCTTCTGGCTTTTCTACCTCGGGCCGATGTTGACGGTACCGTTTCTGATTTTGCCGTTAGCATCGCCCGTCGGAGCGAGATTTTCCGATTTTTCGGCAGCCGTGCGATTTCTCCTGCTGGCTGCGGGTGTTTCATTCTGTGGAATGGCGTTGCCATTCCTTTTCTTGCCGCATTATGCAGCGCCGGTTACAGCCCTGGTATACGCGCTCGTTTTGTGGACGATGAAATACATCCGGCCCTTGTTCTTTGGGGCAAAGCCCGTGGGCTTGGTAATCACCAGGGCAATCGTTGTGTCTTGCGTTCTGCTTGCACTTGTTCGAATCGCAGCGCCAGTTTTGGGAATCCCCTTGACTCCTCCAAGATTCAAGACTTGGGCGGCGGAAAGTTATAAATTCCCGGAACGCCCCGCCGCGATCTCGGTACTAAATGGCTTGGGTGGATTGCACTTAGTATTCGTCGTCGCCCAAAATGGAATCGACCAAAATACGTTTGACTGGGTTTATAATGCGGCGGATATTGACGGCTCGAAAATCGTGTGGGCGCGCGATCAGGGCCCACTAAGAAACCAAGAGTTAATCAACTATTATAATAATAGAAGAATCTGGATGCTCGATCCGAAAGGCACCCCTCCAGCGCTGATGCCATATCCTTTCCCCCAGGCAACTCAACGGCGCTGAATGGGCGCCGCAGTCTTAAAGATAAGTTGTTGAGCCGGAGCCAGTTACAGGATCGCAAGACGACCTGCCGATGAGAAAAAAGACGCATCGTGGCAAAGTCTTGCGCCTATTGGGCAAACCATTTCCCTCGCAGCGCATTGCACGAGACTAACGGAAACGTAGCATTGCTTGCAGACACCGCCAAGCAAGAATTGGGATCTATGGGTACGAATGAGCCTCGCTTTGGAACTTGAGCGAACTCCCTGACTTGCCAATCACTGAAAAACTGAACATTTACAATCTGGAAGCGCCATATCGGCAAACGCCGTATCGACACGTTACGCGGACTCGTGACGAGCCTATCTCTGAAATATGTCGCTCGTAAGGATGGCAGGCCAGACGGAGCGTTTTGGCATCAGTATTGCACGTTGATTTCTCTAAAGGCCTCGAGTGTGCCGGATCTGTCTCTCGACACAATTTTTCGCTCTGAAGCTTAGGTTGCAGGCCAGCTTGTGAGTGTACGCGGCCGCTGGCGCTTGAGATTCACGATTTCGAAAGGCTGGTCACAATGCAGCTAGGGGGTGACTCAGTGAAGGCGCTCTTTTTCTCTCTTATCACATGGATTTTTATTGTCCCCTGCGTAATCGCCATTTGGCTGATCCTTGCGTTCCTGCGTGCGTTCATGCCGAATCTTTATCTTGCCTCGGCCGGAGTTGTGGTTTCACTTGCGACGCTGGCCATCATGCGCGGACTGCTTTGGATTCCTCAGTCATCCAGGGAACATTTTCGAGTGCCTCTCACCAAATATGGGCATCCGTCACACTCAACACGCGCATCGCTCACCCATTGACTGCACACGGATGTACCCATTTCCGTCTTCCCAAGCCACATTTTCATAACTTATCTCGTCGGGAAAATGCTGAATGTGCCTGCCAGGCTGGCATCCAATCTTCAGGAGCTAAGGTCGCAATTAGCGTCCTCCGCTAGACGCTGGAGGATCGTGAATAGGTTTCATTATCTCTTTATATTGTAAATGCACTGACCAATACTCTGCACTTCTTTCGGCTTTGGCCAGCACGCTGGACTGGTTAACGCACAACACCAAGGATTTCACCCAGGCGGTCGCAAAGCGGGCTAGGTTGCGCATCACTCCTCCTGCGGAGGTCTTCTGAGCTCTCTCGCTCGCTTAACAGCAAAATCCTTCAGTACGTACTTCCGAGAGGCCAGTAGGGCCCGTATGTCCCATCATTTCAATGCCTTGGGTACATAGATTAGGATGCTGTCTAATAAGCACAATATACTGGACATATAGCCTGGCATGCTGTACGCTTTGACGTTTCTCCGAGAGGTGCCCGACAATGCATCCCCAGTCCAGCGCAGTTGACGAAAAACAACGAAGCCCTCTTCTCCAATTCTATCTTTCCGCTCTCGCTTTTGTGAGTGTTTTCATTCTCACGGAGTATTCGCCGTCGCCTTGGCGGGGAATAATCCGCGTCGCAATGGTCGCCATCGCTGGTTTTGCCGTGTGGGCCTTGCTTCGCTTCCTTAGAGCGGCTGACGAACGCCAGCGCCGAATCAATTTCCGAGCTTTGCGCTTCGCCTTTGTAGTTGGTTTGGTTCTCTCTCTCTTTGGAGGCTTTGTGCAAGGGTTTGGCGTTCTTCATGTTTCCTGGATTGGTGTCCTCGGGTTGCAACTCATCCCGTGGAGCTTCGGTTTGATTTTCTATTCTTGGCGGCATCAATGAAAACACGACTTCGCGTCTTGCGTGCCGAACGGGAATGGTCTCAGGCGGAATTGGCGACGGCCGTCGGCGTAACTCGTCAGACCATCAATTCGATTGAAACGGGCCGGTATGACCCGAGCCTTCCCTTAGCTATCAAGATCGCGCGCCTTTTCGGCAAGCACGTCGAAGAGGTATTTCTTTTTGACGAAAGCGAACTGGCAGCGCCGGCAGACACTGACTACTAGTTGAATCCGAGAATGATGACATACCGAAGTTCACCCCATCGAGTGATTCTTGCCACGCAGCACTCGAAGAATATTCCCGTCCGCGAGCTCAGGTGAATCGGAAGGAGTCATGGAATGTCCCGGACCTATCACATTTCTGACTTCGCGGCGTTCCTCAGGAAGTATGGCGACTCAGCGCGTGACCGCGGAGACTGGGAAGAGCCCCCGCGATATGACAATCGTCCCCGCCGACCGGATCGTGGCACGAATCGAGAATTCAGACAGTCACAAAATGGACATGACCGCTGGCGAAAAGTCTATCGTCTTCGGAATCGGGAGTATTCACTCCGCGAGTCAGAAGTCAAAACCCTCATCGAGGTAGGCAAGTTTCGAGTCATCCCAGCCGACGACCTCGCGCGGTTGGGTTATCGAGGTGACCGCTCGCAGATGGAAAGCGACGTTCAAAATCTTCGTCGCCAGGGACTCATCGAGCAGAAGAGCATCGAGGGGCACGAGTCTTACTCAAAGCAAGTTCTTACCCTCTCGAAAGAGGCTCACAGGCTTCTTTCAGAACGGAATTTAATTCCAGATCGACAAGCGATCTATCATGGGTTCGTCAAAGCTAAAGAAGCGCGTCATGATGCCGACCTTTACCGGCTCTACCACAAAGTCGCCAAAGAAGTTGACCGCGTCGGCGGTAGGGTCCGCCGAGTCGTCCTCGACTACGAACCATGAAGGAAACATTCGAATTGTCACTCACAGAGCCAGACCAGGGGGCCACAGGGGGAAGAGACAGCGGAACGACGACACCAGGGTTGGTTGGAGATGGCAAACGCTCAGTTGTTGAGCGTCCTCTGACATGCGAGGAAGCAGCGGCCTTTGTAAGAGTCCATCCGAGAACGGTCAAGCGCATGGCGCGCGCGGGTAAGGTGCCAGGGCATTTCCGTTTTGGACGTTGGTATTTCTATGCAAGTGAACTGGACTGCTGGATGCGATTGGAACTACACTCGGCACGCCACCCTTGAGGCTCAAACATAAAGGAGAATTCAATGTTTGAGCGCAAGAGGTACCAGTTCGGCTATGTGCGCCAGAAAGAGCGAAAGACTGGCCCGCATGTCTGGGTCTGGGAGTATCGAGATAGCGGTGGTTCTCATTCGGTGATTCTGGGAACGGTTGAGCAAATGAGCGAGGCGGAGGCTTGGAAAGCTACAGAGGGCCGGAGATTGATATTGAACGACCCTAAAGCTGCCGAGCAAGTTTCGTTCGGTGCGGTGTTAGATCGGTATCTCTTGGAGGCATTGCCCGAGCGGAAAGTGACCCGGTTCACTTATTTGAGTTGGATTAGGAGTCAGATCCGGCCCAAATGGGGAGCTCATCCCGTCGCGCACGTGAAACCTCTCGCTGTAGAACTGTGGATCAAAGGTTTGCCACTTTCCGGCAGGAGCAAGGGTCACGTTCGCGAAGTGATGCACATGCTGTTCGATTGGGCTATGCGATGGGAATTGATCCCGCATGATCGGAATCCCATGAGCCTGGTTCGGGTAAAAGGTTGTTCCAAACGAACCAGACTTCCGAAGATTCTGACCATCGAAGAGTTCAACCGGCTCCTAGAGAAGCTAAAGGAACCTTACAGAACGATGGCGCTCGTCGCTCTATTTTTAGGCCCGCGAGTGAGTGAGATCGCTGGCCTAAAATGGAATGACGTGGATTGGGATCGATCAACGATTTCCATCGCGAGATCATGGGTAATCGGTGAAGTCGCGGACACGAAGACAGAAGGTTCCGCAAAGCCCTTGCCTATGGATTCGGACTTGGCCATCGTTTTGAAGGAACATCGACAAAGAACGAAGGACTACGATTCGTCATGGATGTTTGTGAATCCAGCAACGGGGAATCCGTTCTGGCCGAGCAAGATTCGTGAGAATCATTTAGTCCCCGCCGGAATCGCGGCGGGCATTGGACGCGTGGGATGGCATACGTTTCGGCACACGTACTCCTCGCTGTTGCGGGAGCACGAAGTGGATATAAAGGTTCAGCAGGCGCTTTTGCGTCACGCGGACATCCGAACAACGATGAACATCTACACGCAAGCGGTACCGAGAGCAGTACGCGAAGCAAATCGCAAAGTTGTGAGAAATATTTTAGGGAAGCAAGGCGACATCGAGGCGGCAGTAAGGGTTCCGGAGGCTACCAAGTCCTTCCAAATCAGTGCGAGCCCTACTTCGTAAGTCCTTGAAAAACCAAGTGGCGATGATTTCGATTCCCATCGCCCGCTCCATAAGTCTCGATGATTCAATTGCCTTTATGCGGCTGAGTCGCTGAAAACACACCTAGAAATGGTCGATTTTGGACGCCAGATGGACGCCGCCGCCATCAATTGGACGCCGCTTGTCATCGATCATCTGAATCCGTCTTCTTCTATATGGCCGACCATAGCGCACGTCATTGCTTCTGCAAGAGTGAAGAGTGTATGGGCGGCGGTCGCACCTGCACTAGCCAGGCACCAAGTGCCTGGCTAGTGGTGCGGACAATGAGAATCAAGTCTCCGATTAACGCTAGCGCTTTACCAGATTGACCGCGGACATGGCGGAATTTCTGTTATGTTTGCCGGGCGGCTCTTGCTTTTATCAGCGCTTACTTAGGTTGGGACGAAATGAATTTCGACCTTGCGACTAGCTCTTTTCCTTGGTCCGGGTCCACTTCGGTAAGTGAAACTCCCATCGTTCTGAGTGTTCCCGGACCCATCGTAGGAAAAAACGTTGACGTGGTTATTTCCGTCGGCATTTGCGGAGAAGCCGCTTTCCTGTGTGCAGCCGGTGTAATTCGGGTCGATGGTGGCTGCGATGGATTGGAGATTGCCCCAGGCATCGACGGTAAATGTTTCGCCCCAGCAGTGAGCCGGACTTGTCGCATGAGTGGAATTGGTCAGCGCGGAAGTAATGCGATTCGAAGAGTCGTACGAAAAGGTTTGGGAACGCGTGGAATCAAGATTGTTGGTGATGGAGTCGACGTGGCCGGCGTTGAAGATGTTCATCGGTGTCGGCCGCAGCGAGCCGCCGGCCATCGGCGAAGATGTAGTCAGACCAGAGTTCATCGCCGACATTGTATTCCGCCAGGACGTCGCCATTGAAATAGATGTACTCGGTGGTGGCGGAACCCATTTTCTTGGCCATGCGGCGGCCATGCGCGTCATAAGCAAGAAAAAGCAAAATCAAAGGCCCCACACGTAAAAGCGACGTGTGGGGCCAGTTATCAAGATCCAAGAATACGCGTACCCGCTAAAAAGCTGCAGGGCAGGAACCACCGAAGACGCCGGTGGTTGACGGGTTGGGCTTATGGAGTTGTATGTTGCCGCCGCCGCCGGTGCCTGCCGTGCAGGGAGCATACGAGCCCAGAAAGTGCCACTTGCACTCGCTGCTCGTGTCGTAGAAGACGGTTGCGCCGTCAGGCGAAGTCACCTTGATATCGAACATATCGTTGACGCCGGGTTCGCCATTGTCTTGCGCGCGAACCGCAAAGGCGGCGTCACCGAACATGTTCGTCCGAGCGGTCCCGCAGATGATCCGCCTGCCGACCGGCTGGCCAGTCTTGGGATCGAAGTCTTGGCCTGTATCTTCGAAGATGTACGCGGTGATCTCAGTGGCATGAACGTTCAGGCCCGTGCCGTGATCAATGTATTCGAGGTGGCCCCAGTAGTCGACGCCATTTATGCCAGAGCCATGCTTGCAGCCGCCACCGACGCCAAAGGTCCCTTTGTCGCCGTGATAGACGATCCAGCCGCCGCCGGTGAGGAAGTCGCAGGAACTGGGTTGTACGCATGCTAGGAGGTCAGGAGCCGTCGTGGTAACGATCACGAGGATTGCCGCCCCCAGGATGAGTCCGCCTGCCACGAGTGGGAATGTAAGCTTACTTGTGTTTGTAAAGCTCTTGTTCATTCTCATTAGTGTTTTCTCCTTTCTCTTGATTCTTCGCGGTTAAGAAATACCCGCGGTGGCAGACGCGATCACTACGTCGGCAACGCCGTTCTCGATGACGTGAAGGCCATTCACGGTCATCGCGCCGGCGTTATTCGTTGTTTCATTGATGATGAGCTGACCTCCGGGAATATCCACGGTCTGGTTCTTCTTCCCGGTAACGCTGATGGGTGTGCCGTTAACTGCAAGGTTGTCGACCATGGTGATGCCGCTGTTTGGACCCTGCACGGATGACACCATGGTTAGAACGGAGGTGGCCGATACCACCACGCCGCCTATCGTCACGTTCAGGTTGTGGACCGAAGCTGAGGAGTCAACCTCATTCGGCCAACTGATCGTTGCAGAGTAAAGCGTTTCCGCCGTCAGCAAAGATGGGACGCTGGTGGTCAGTTCTGAGGCATCTCGAGCATCATTGATGCCGGCCAGTGACCCCGTGTCGGACAAGATGGTGGTTGTTGCCGTTCCCCCGGATCCCAGACTGGTTGCTTGTATCCCGCGAGCGTTCCCTGTGACCGTCGGCGAGTTGGCTGGGCTGACCGCCGGCCAAACCAACAGGCCGGCCAGCATCAGGGCAAGTGCCGCCGATAGGGAACACCGTTGCTTTAGACGATCCATTTTTACCTCCTTAAGAAAGATTTGTTGAGATTTGTTCATTGATGGGGAACATATGGTTGGCTTCCAAGGCCCCGTGGAACCTGCTCTCTTGGCGGTCCTCCTCTCCGAGACCCATTTGCTTCCACTTTTGGGCGCTTCACGTTTACTTATTCCCGTTTTTTTCGTTCGCTAAGCGGACCGGCGAGGACTTCCGAAGCGATAGCGGCGCACAGCTTATGGATTTTCGCGAGCTTGCACAATCGGGTAAATACTCTAATTCGAGGCCTTGATGCAGTGAGCGGGGGGAAAAACGGGTGACCATAGCGGGGCCGAGTGAAAATGTGTGGACCTTTATTTGCTCGGTCTTTCGTATGAGAGTGCGACTCTTTGGCCAAATACTACTAGTCTTCTCAGGGCTGGCATTCGCTCAGGAAGCAACTGTTCCCCGTTCTTCACATACGCTTCAGTTGCTGTGGCAGTTTGATGCTGGCGGGTGAGTCTTCTCCACTCCCACGGTCGTGGACGACTTGCTCATTGTTAGTTCCTGTAACGGGTTCATTCGCGCTCTGGATAAGAAAACCGGCCAAGTGCGCTGGTCGTACGACATTCACAAGGATGGTGATCAGACTGAGTTCCACGGCGACCCACTGATCACCGAAAATCTAATCATCATCGGCACCGATGGCAAGATGGGACATCTGTACGCCTTCGAGCGTCTCACCGGCGCCGTGCGGTGGAAATATCGAGTGGAGTGGCGGGGACTTGCCTCGGACGTCGTCCGCTCGGGAGACAATGTCTATGCGCTGACCCTCGGAGACGAGTTGGTTTGTCTTGACCTGGAGAGCGGAGCGCCCAAGTGGAGCTTCCGGAGTAGCGCCCCACCCAAACTTTTTTACTGGCCTTCATCTCCCATGGTGATGGACGACCGCGTGTATTTTGGAGGATTGGATGGCATTGCCTACGCGGTAGACGCCCGCTCAGGCAAATTGATCTGGAAAACCAACTTGGGCTCTCGCGTTTCAACCTCCGTAGCTTCACAAGGGCGCGACATTTATTTGGGAACAGCGAACCGCCATGTCTATCGGATGGATGCGAATTCTGGCAAGGTCCTGGCCGACCTGCCGGTAGAGGGGGAACCCAGATGGCGCCTCCTCGTTGCTAACGACTCGCTGCTTGTCTTTCTTGGCACGCAGACCCTTGCCAGTCTGGATCTTTCACTGAAGGAAGTGCGCTGGTCCGCGAAAACGTCTCAGGACTGGACATCTGCCCGTCCATACGTTTGGCGTGACGCGGTTCTCGCCGGCGACCAGAGCGAGCTTGTTGCATTCAGGACCAGCGATGGCGCGCGCGTATGGTCATACCCGCTTCCTGGAATGATTCGTGGGATCGGCGTCTCAGGGGATGTCCTGTATGTGGGGACGCGAAAGGGATCTATATTCGCGTTCGCGTTTCGGTAAGGTACACCGCGCTTGGCGCACACTGATGCCAATAAGACGCGCAAGTGCTAATTAGAGAGAGCGGGGCAAAGAGCTAGGAGCAGGGTAGAAGCAGGCGCGACGGGTCGTCGAAATTCACGATTCTGTTACGGGATTTTGCTACATCCTCGATGTGCAGAATCACATCGCGCACCGCTTTGCACCTCCGGCTGAGAGGACGGGCGGCGTTGCTAGTTACGCGCAGGCCGCGCCCGCGGATTCCCTGGCGGCGAATTCTTTGCCCGCCCGCGGTTTGACTCCAACGCAGAATGCCCCAGATCGTCCGCAAATCTTCACGGAATCCCTTGGCTCGCATCTCTAACAATGTCGGCCCTGTCAAATCCTTTTTGAGCAGACTTCTCCATTCACTCCTGTGAGTGGTCTTGTTCGTTCTCCTTGACCTCTGCATCGACGACCACGGCTCGTTCGACGACCACGGCTCGTTCGTAATCTTTCGGTCGGATTCAGTCCGACCCAAACATCTCTTCGATCAAAACTTCGACCATGATTACTACTTCAAACTCCCTTTGCAGGGAGCGGGATGCCCAATCAAGTGGACGACGCTCTACTTCACGCCATGTCCGGTTCCGAGCTGTCCCGCGTACGAACCGAACTCTAACGCCGGCGAATACTCACATCCATTCCGCCACATCCAGTACAACCGAACCGCCAGACGGCGCCCCATCGCTACCTTGGCAATGCTCTTGTGCCGACGCATCGCCAGGTGAATGTACCGGCGCCGCCAGTCAGGATGGATACGCGTCGCTGCTTGGGCCGCCTCCACCAACAAGAAGCGCAACAAGGAATTGCCTTGCTTGCTGACGTGTCCCAATCGTTGTTTGCGAGCACTGGACTCCTCACACGGAATCATCCCCACGTACGTGCCGATCTGCTTGCCGCGTTGAAACCGGGTGGGAGTTCCGATGATCAACACATAGGCCAACGCCGTAAGCGGACCGACCCCGGGATGGGTCATCAGTCGCAGAGCCTCGGGTCGCTTCCGGGCTTCCCCTTCGACGGCTGCGGTTAACTCCTCAATCGTTGGATTCATGCGGTCCAGCAGTTCCAACAACTCTTGCCGACGTCGACTGGCCCAAGGAGCCAACGCGAGCTTTTCTAACTGCACTCGTCCCTGTTCGCTGAACAATTTTTTCTTCCAGCGATAGCCCTCATTCATCGCCAGCGCTTGCAGCTGATTCATGATCCGCGTGCGCATCTGCACCAACCGATGCCGGTGCCACAACAGTTGTCGCAGATCCCGATTCTCCGGACCCGGTACCCAGATTTGTGGGAAGTTATTTTCCAGCATCAGCCTCAGCAGCAGTCGAGCATCCTCGCGGTCGGTCTTCCGCTTCTTCACTCGCTTGGCCTTGATCTCCGCGGGGTCGCCCATCCATACTTGGAACCCTAACTCCGCCAGCAGTCGCTCGAACCAGCGTGAATATCCGGTAGCCTCCATTCCTACCCGCACGCCGATTCCTCGCTGCTTCAGGTCTCGATAGAATTTCTCTGCTTGTCCATCACTGTGGTTCAGTTCTTGTTCACCACCCTCACCAGTCTCTTCCATTAAAAATGCAATCGTCTGAAAGCTCGGGTGATAATCTACGCCTATAATCATCATGTTCGGCTCCTTTCTCCCGAGCCTGTGGTCGTCAAGCAACCAAAGTTTACTCGGGTCGAGGGAGCCGACATTGTTATGCAATCATATAGAATCGCCTCCAACGCCGGTAAGCGTTAATCAGAGTTGAGAGTGGAAGAGCCTACTCACATCGTATCCCCCTAGCGAGGTTGAAGTGTTTGAGCGAGAAGCGGTGGTTGGAGATGGCCGCCCGGCTGGGGGGAGAGCCGGGCGGCGCGCGGCGGTTAGAATCGTCGCGTCATGGCTACTTCCGCCTGCTATTTCGATCTGGTGCGTGAGATGAAGGACGCTTACAACCATCGTCTGCGGCTGGTCGAGAGCGCCCAACAGCGCGGCATCAAGCCCACAGCGCGACTCTTCGCTACCACCGTGCCGACCGTCCGCAAATGGCTGCGGCGCTTCGCGCAGCACGGCCCTTCCGGGCTGGTCGCAGTTCCCCGCGCTCGTCATCACCAGTCTCAGAAAACTCCTCCGACCACCGAAGCGCAACTGGTCGAGCTTCGCAAAACGCTGCCCACCTTTGGCTCTCGCCGCCTGATCCGCGAGTTCGATTTGCCCATCAGCCATCGCGCTCTCGAGCGCATCTGGCGCGAGCACGGTCTGCTGAAAAAGCGCCGTAGGAAATATCAGCGCAAGCAGGACCTCGCGCACATCAAAGCTTCCTGGGCGCTGTTCCAACAAATCAGCGCCGATACCAAGGATCTCGACGATATTCCGCGCTACTGGCTGCAGGCCCAGCAGCTCCACTTGCCCGTGATTCAGTACACTGCTCGCGATGTCCGTAGCGGCTTGCTGTTCTGGGCCTTCGCCCAGCAGCGCAGTGCTTCCGCTAGCGCGGTCTTCGCCTCGCGCATCCAGCAACATCTAGATCGCTACGGCGTTTCGCTCCGCGACCTGGTCTGGCAAACCGACAACGGCGGCGAGTTCAAGGGCGATTTTCCCAAAGCGCTTGGCGACAGCCAGCACGTGCGCATCCCGCCGGCCGCCCACACCTATCAGAGCGATGTGGAAACGGTGCATCGCCTCGAAGAAGACGAGTTCTTCGACCTCGAAGACTTCTCCAGCCGCGGCGACTTCCTCGCCAAGGTGCACACCTACCAGCTGTACTTCAATCTGGTGCGCCCCAACTCGCACAAAGAAAATCTCAGCCCCTGGCAAATCATCGAGCGGCT
>Ga0307475_10002084_pt1 | contig 11988 bp, 6 predicted proteins | sample atmos_gasesECM1C_FD_203317 | JGI IMG/M metagenome (GOLD analysis project Ga0307475, IMG submission 203317) | Hardwood forest soil microbial communities from Morgan-Monroe State Forest, Indiana, United States - atmos_gasesECM1C_515 | ecosystem: Environmental > Terrestrial > Soil > Temperate...
AAAACGCGGGCGGCGCCCTTCGGTAGCACACTCCGGGTAAACAAGCCCCGCCGCGACACCGAGCCGCAGGCGTGAATCACAGCCTGGGGCGTGAAGCAAAGAGTGCTTCACGCATGAACCGCGGCTTGCGAAAGCGGCGCTGCAACGGACGGCGGCAAAATTGCGTGGCGACGTTCGAGCTGGGCGAGAATGGGGGCCCAGGTAGCCTCGATGGTGCCCTGAAAATGAACGGGCTGCACGCGAACGAGCGGCAAGACTCCGCGGCGCGAAAGAAAGCGGGCGGCGCGGGGACTGTCCGTGAAATGAACGTGTTCGTCCAAAACACGGCGCAGCCAATTCTCTTCGCCGGAATCGAGTTCGGCGAGCGTGACGAAATCGCGGTGAAGGACGTCCTCGGCTTCGGCGCGCAAGACGTAAGCGAGGCCGCCGGTCATGCCGGAACCGAAATTCAGGCCGAGAGGCCCGAGGATGAGGGCGACGCCGCCGGTCATGTATTCGCAACCGTGCTGGCCGAGGCCTTCGACGACGGCGAGGGCGCCGCTGTTGCGGACGGCGAAGCGTTCACCGGCGCGTCCGGCGACAAAAAGCTGGCCGGAAGTGGCGCCATAGAGGACGGTGTTGCCGGCGAGAACGTCGCCACGCCGGGATGCAGCAAGACCGGCGGAGATGGCGATGGTACCGCCGGAGAGTCCTTTTCCGACGTAGTCGTTGGCTTCGCCCTTGAGCTTGAGGGTTACGCCCTCGACAAGAAAAGCACCGAAGCTCTGCCCGGCTGAGCCATGAAAATTCTGGCGGATTTCATCGTCGCCCGGGAGGCAGTTCTTGCGGCGGCGCATCAGTTCGCCGCTGAGGCCGGTGCCAACGCTGCGATCGGAGTTCTGAATCGGCTGAGGCTCATTTTGGAGGCGGAGCGCAGTATGGAAATGAAGAGATTCTTCCAGCGCACCCACGTGGAGGGCCGGCTCTTGCTGCGGAGCCACGCGACCCGAGGCAGAGATGGGCACGATGAGGAGCGGATCCATTCCGGAACGGGCGCTGAGGCGGTCGTACCAGCCGGTGAGATCGCTGAGAGAGCGGACGCCGAGTTGCGCAAGGCGGTGGCGCACTTCCTCGGCCAATGAAGTGAAATAAGCGATGACCATTTCAGGTTTGCCCTGAAACCTGGTGCGGAGCTTTTCGTCCTGAGTGGCGATGCCGACGGGGCAAGAATTGAGATGGCACTGGCGGGCCATGACGCAGCCGATGGCGAGGAGAGAAGCGGTGCCAAAACCGAATTCGTCGGCACCGAGGATGGCAGCTAAGATAATGTCGCGGGCGAATTTCAGGCCCCCGTCCACGCGGAGAGAGAGTCGCGAACGGAGGCCAGCGCGAACCAGTGTGTCATGTGCTTCGCGCAAACCAATTTCCCAGGGGAGGCCAGTGTTTTTGATGGAGGTCAAAGGCGAAGAGCCGGTGCCGCCATTGTGGCCGCTGATGGTGATGACGTCGGCGCCGGCTTTGGCGACGCCCGCGGCAATGATGCCGACTCCAGCGCCGGAAACGAGTTTTACGCCGACGCGGGCGCGAGGATTGACGGCGCGCAAGTCATGGATCAATTGGGCGAGGTCTTCGATGCTGTAAATGTCGTGGTGGGGCGGGGGCGAAATGAGCGGCGTGCCGGGGGTGGCGTGACGGATGCGCGCGATGTATTCGCTGACTTTCTTGGCGGGGAGCTGGCCGCCTTCACCGGGCTTGGACCCTTGCGCCATTTTGATTTCGAGCTCTTCGGCGTGGACCAGGTAATCGGCAGTGACGCCGAAGCGGCCGGAGGCGACTTGCTTGATTTTGTTGGCCGCAGCGGGCTCGAAACGATAAGTTTGGGGATCTTCGCCGCCTTCGCCGGTGTTGCTGCGGCCACCGAGCTGGTTCATGGCGAGCGCGAGAGTGCGGTGCGCCTCCGGGCTGAGGGAACCTAGCGACATCGCCTGGGTACTGAAGCGCTTGACGATAGACTCGAGCGCCTCGACTTCGTCCAAAGGAACGGCGGCATCCGGAACGGTTTCGAGCAAATCGCGCAAAAAGACGGGGCCTTGGTGCTCGGCCAACTCTTCGAAGGCCGAATAAGTTTTCGGGCTGGGTGCTCGGACGTGGGCGTGAAGGCGGCGGACAACTTCGGGCGAACTGGCGTGAAGCTCGGCGCCTTTGCGGAAACGGTACAAGCCGGAATCGGGAAGCTCATCGGATTCGGCGGAGAAGGCCGCTTTGTGCAGGCGCAGATAATCGGAGAGTAGATCGTCGAGAGATTTCTGGCCGGGATAATCGGCGGCGTCTTCAAAAACTTCGGCGCAAAGATGTTCGGAGAGGCCAACGATTTCAAAGAGATGGCTGTTGCGATAGCTGGCCAGGGTGGAGACGCCCATGCGAGCGAGGACTTTGCGCAAACCGGCGTTGATGGCGGCGCGGGCTTTTTCTGTGCCGCCCGGCTCGAGGGATTCGGCAAATTCGTCGGCAAGATAGGGCACGACGGCGCTGGCACCCACGGCCACCAGCAGGGCCACGTGGTGCGTGTCAAAGACTTGCGCCGATTCGACGATCAGCGGCACATCCGAGAGGCCTTCGCGAACCATGGCTTTCCAGATCGCGGCGGTGGCGAGGAGTGCGGGCAGCGGAGCGCGGTCGGAGTTGATGGCGCGATCGGAAAGGAGGAGGAGGCCCGGGCGCCCGCTGCTGCTCAGAGGGGTAGTAGAAAGCTGAGCAAAACTGCAGCGCGCCCCCGGGACTCCGGTTGCAGAGGAAAACGTGATGTCGATGCGTTGCTCGGGACCAAAAATCGCGGCGAGTTGCGCGAGTTGGCCGGCGGAAATCACGGGACTCGGCAGCGTGATGCCGTCCTTCAAGTGGACGTCGAGAGACATGACATGAGTTTCACGCAAGGGATCGATGGGCGGGTTGGTGACTTGCGCGAAGCGCTGCTTGCAGTAATCCCAGAGAGTTCTGGGGAGCGCGGAGAGAAATGCCGGAGGGGCGTCGTCGCCCATGCTCCAGTCGGCTTCTTTGCCGTGGACCAGAGCGGAAAAAAGAATTTTGAATTGATCTTCGGTCCAGCCGGCGGCGCCGGCAACGCGCTTTGCGCCTTTGACGGGATCCCGGGCGGAGACAACCGGGGCGCTAAGCATTCTTTGCGGAATGGCGTTGCGCGCTTGCTGAATGGCGAGACGCTTAAGGATATCGCGCCAGCGCAAAAAGAGGCCGGTGGCCGGATTGGCGAGAATCATTTCTCCGGGGCCGAGGCGCTGGCGTTCTGCGATACGGGATTCGTCGAGATCGACGAGGCCGGTTTCGGAACCGGCAATCAAGAGGCCATCATGGGTGAGGGTATAGCGCAAAGGGCGAAGGCCGTTGCGATCTAGTTTCGCACCGACGAATTGGCCGTCGGAAAAAACCAGTGCGGCCGGGCCGTCCCATGGTTCGCTTTGCTGGGAAAGGGTGGTCAGCGCACTGCGCACGTCGCGCGAAAAGTGGGGATCCTTTTCGAAGGCGGGAGGAACCATGGAAAGCATGGCTTCTTCGGAGGACAAACCTTGAAGAAGGCGGAGCTCGAAAGCGTTGTCGAAACTGGCGGAATCGCTGACGCTTTCCTCGAGAAGCGGGAACCACGAGCCGACGGTGAGGCGCGAACGGAACTCAGAGGCTTTAGCGCGGAGCCAGCGTCGATTGGAAACGATGGTGTTGATCTCGCCGTTGTGGGCGACGTAGCGGAAGGGCTGCGCGAGATGCCAGGAAGGCTGGGTGTTCGTTGAATAACGCTGGTGAAAAACGGCGAAGGTGATGGCGAAGGAAGGATCGTGCAAGTCTTCGTAGAATTGGGGGAACTGCCAAGGCGTGAGGAGGCCTTTGTAGACGATGGTCTGCGAAGAAAGCGAGCAGATATAGCAGCGCGGAGGCAGGAGTGATTCGGCGCGTTTTCTGAGGAGAGACAGGCGCCACTCGAAACGCGCCGCGGCGCGCGCGGGGTGGAATGGCTCGACGAAGAATTGCCAAATTTCTGGCATCGTCTCGAGCGCGCGGCGGCCTAAAGAATTGGTGTTGGTCGGAACACGACGCCAACCGACGACGCGGAGGCGCTCAGTGTCGGCGGCGGATTCGATGGCGGCGCGGGCTTCGTCGAGGACGGAGGACGGGATAAAGGCGAAGCCGACGGCGAACATTTCGGGGAGAGCAATTCCCTGCTCTTCGGCACGGGAGCGGAAAAAAGCTTGAGGGAGCGAAGTGAGCAGGCCGGCGCCGTCGCCGCTGGCGCCATCGGCATCGACGCCACCGCGGTGGGTGAGGCGCTCCAGGGCCGTCAAAGCGTGCTGGACGATGTCATAGCTGGGAGCGCCGCCGAGGCGGGCGATAAAGCCGGTGCCGCAGGCATCGTGGTCCGGGTGGCCCCAATTGGGATGGCGGCCCTGAGGAGGCAGGGCTGGAGCGTCGTGATGACCGTTCTGGCCTCGACCGTCACGGAAGTACATACCAGTTTATCGAACGGGTGGGGGGTGATTGTACAACGCAGAATTTTAATTCACTGAATTGAATTCTTGATAAGGGAGGCTTGTGCTGGGAAAGCGAGGTCCATTCTTGTGCTTGGAGTTCGGGCATAAGCCCGGGAAGGAGCCCCCGAGGACAGTGGTGCCAAACCAGCTGTCAGCCAGCCGCGGCGAGCGACCCTACTGGCTGGTCGGTAGGTTTCCGGCAAGCGTTAATCGGGCACTAGCTGATCAGCCGACGGCCTGTAACCCCCTGGAGCCACCCGATCCATTCACGGTGGTACAAAAACTCGGGCTGGTCACGGCCGAAGGCCTTACACGAGCTGAAGACAATCAAGAAAGGGCGGTCTAGAACTTGGTGACTTCGGAGAAGTGGAAGTTGTTGACTTTCATGGCGGGGACGACCATCTCGAAGGCTTCTTCACCGGTGGCGCGGACGGCGGGGCCCAGCAATGCCACGTTGCCAAGCATTTCGATGAGAGACTGATTGAAGCGAAAGTTGCGGACGGCGCTCGTAACCCGTCCGTTCTCAACGAGAAAGAGGCCGTCGCGGGTCATGCCGGTCATGATTTTTTCGTAGGGATCGACTTCGCGGATGTACCACAGGCGGGTGACGAGCAGGCCGCGTTCGGTGGAGGCGACCATTTTTTCGACAGAGGAATCGCCGCCGGCGAAGACGAGGTTCATGGGAGCTTCGCCGTATTCGTTGGGGAGGGCGAAACCGTGGCCGGTGGGCTGCTTGCCGGCGGCTTTGGCGGCGGAGCGGGAATAAACAAGGTTTCGGGGAATACCGCGATCCAGGAGAAGAACTCTCTGACGCGGCAAACCTTCGCCATCGAACGGGGCGCCTTGTTGCAGGGGGTGGTAGGCGTCGTCGGTAATGGTGATGTTTGGTCCGAAGAGTTGTTTGCCCATGCGGTCGTTGAGGCAGGAACGCTTGTCTTGCAAGGCGGTGGCGGCGAAATCGTAGAAAAGGAAGCCGACGAGATCGAGGACCGCGGAAGGTTCAAGGATTACGGTGTAACGGCCGGGGGCAAGCTCGCCGGCGTTGACGGCAAGATGAGCTTTCTCGCAGGCGCGCGCGGCCAGTTTCTGGGGATCGTAAGCGCGGACATCGGCGGAGTTGGCTTTGGCCCAGCTTGCGGCGGTACCTTCCTGGACGGTGATGGAAAACTGGGAGTGCGTTTCGCGATAGGCTGCAAAGAGACCGCGAGAATTTCCCAGCGCGGACTGGCTCTGGCCGTTCGAATAGATTCCAGCGGCGACCTGGCCATGCTTGAAGGCCAAATCGCAGGCGCGACGGACAGCGCGGGCCCGCTCGTCGGCGGAGAGAACGGCTGAGGACTTGCTGAAACGGTTTACGTTGCGATAGTGCTGCTTTGCGGGCATGGGCAGGAGGCGCGCATCCTTCGGCTGGCTGTGCGCGAGGGAGAGAGAAGCGTCGATGGCGGCGCGGAGCGAATCTTCGTCAATGCGATTGGTGGTGGCGCGGGCAGTGCGGCCATCGGCGACGGTGCGAATCGAAACGGTCAGGCCCTGTTCGGCAACATTTTGATGGATGGCGTTGTTGGCGAAACGCGTGAGGGCGTCGGCAACTTCGTCGACGTGGACTTCGGTCTCTTGGGCTCCGGTGGATTTCGCCAGCCGGAGAACGGTATCCATGATGCGGCGAAGCTCGCGCTCGGGGAGCAGTTCCGGGGCTCGCGCGCCCGCTGCATTCGAAAGTTTTTTCGCTTTGGCGGCTGATTTCATTGGTTTGAAAAGGCCGTCCCAATGCGTACGTTGCGGAAACGCGACGGTGATGCACCGTGGCCGGTGCCCATGGTCTGCATGGGCTGGCCCTTTCCACAATTGGGGGTGCCCCACAGCGTCCAGTGATCAAACTTACAGATGGCGTCGCAGGAATTCCAGAACTCCGTGGTGATGCCACTGTAGCTGGGATTCTTGAGCATGCGGACTTTTTTCCCGCCTTTGATTTCCCAACCGATTTCGGTGGAAAACTGAAACTGGTAGCGGCGGTCGTCGATGGACCAGGAGCGATTGGTTTCCATGAGGATTCCATCGTGAGTGTCAGCGATGAGATCGTCGTAGTCCCAAGTGCCAGGCAACAGGCTGACGTTGGTCATGCGAATGATGGGGAGGCGGTTCCAGCTTTCGGTGCGCATCGTTCCGGACGAGCGGTTGAGACCAATAAGGTGGGCGGTTTCGCGATTGGAAAGATAGCCGCGAAATTGGCCGTTTTTGATGATGTCGGTGCACTGCGCGGGAACGCCTTCGTCATCATAGGCAAAAGTGCCAAGTCCCTGGCCGTGGTCGAGGCGCGCGTCGGCAACCACGTTTACGATGCTCGAACCGTACTTCAGCTTATTCAATTGGTCGAGAGTGAGAAAACTCGTGCCGGCAAAGTTCGCTTCCTGGCCGAGGACGCGGTCGAGTTCAATGGGATGGCCGATGGATTCATGAATTTGCAGTCCCAGTTGGCTGGCGCCAAGAATTAACGTGCCGATTTTTTCAGGGCATTGGGAGGCAGAATGCAGGGCGGCGGCTTCTTCGGCGATGATGGGGGCGTTTTTCACGAGATCAAGGGATTCGACGAGTTCGTAACCTTGGAGAGCGTGTTGGCCGCCAAAACTATTGGGATAGGAACGCTTTTGGATTTCTTCGCGCTGAAACGAGGTGACGGCAATGCCGCAGCCGGAAATCACTTTGCGCTGATGAATGCGCGAGCCGGTGCTGGAGGCAAACCAGGAATCGATTTTGCGGAATTGCATGTCGGTTTCGGTAAGGGTGACGCCTTTGACGCGGCGCATTTCGGCATCGGCGGCGAGGAGCAACGCCAGCTGGGTTTCGAGCGGAATCTCGAAGGGGTCCTTGCGGAAAGGGCTCTGCCAGCTGTCGACGTAGGACTGTTCGGGAGCAAGGACAACTTCTTCGCGTTTGGTGAGCGCGGAGGCTTTGGCAATGGAAACGGCTTGCGCGGCACAAGCGGCTACACCTTCGCGCGTCAAACGATCGGTGGAGGCGAAACCCCAGCCGCCGTTGGCCAATACGCGAATGCCGAGGCCGATCGATTCGATCTGCGAGAGTGTTCCGACCTGGCCGTTTTTTGTAGTTAGGTCGCGCTGGCGCAGATGCATGACGCGGACGTCTCCGTAAGCAGCGCCGCGGAGGCGGGCGGTATCAAGGGCGTTGGTAGAGAGATCCCACATGGGCGTCAATCAAACTTGAAAAAAACCAATAGTAAATGGAAGTGGTGCAGCCCACCTTCGGGGCATGCTGCACCCCTACAAAGATACCATGCGCGATGGTCTTCGCTACTCTGGGCCAATCGAGAACGTTGGGGTTGTCATGCTAGACATATCCTACATGGCGTGGACGGTGGTGTCCTCGACCCGCCACGTTTCCCGGCACAGGGGCAGAGGGGGCGTGACTTTGACCATCACCGAGGTTATCCAGGATGGACTCGCTTTCACACAACCGCAGCTCCACGACCTTGGTGATCCAACAAGGATCACGCTACTTGGTCCGAATGAAAAAAATATCAGAAAATGGACTTGGGTGCTTATACCGTTGCTGCTCGATACGGCGGCAGGTGCGGCTATCGGAAAAGCGGCGGCTAGCCGCCGCACTCCAAATTAGGTGCCTTCGTTCCAGGAGGCGAGGTAATGCTCCTGCTCGGCGGTCAATTTGTCGAGGCGGTGGCCCATGGAATCGAGTTTGAGGCGCGCGATTTCTTTGTCCAGGTGATCCGGGACGACATATACCTGCGGCTTCAGAGTTTTGTAATTCGCGCGAAGGTATTCGGCGGAGAGGACCTGGTTGGCGAAGCTCATGTCCATGACCGAAGCGGGATGGCCTTCGGCGGTGGAAAGATTGACGAGACGGCCCTCAGCGAGAAGATAAATCTTGCGGCCGTCCTTCAGCTTAAATTCCTCGACCATGGGGCGCACTTCGCGCTTGCCGCTGGACAACTTCTCCAGCGCGGGAATGTCGATTTCCACGTTGAAGTGGCCGGAGTTGCAGACAATCGCTCCGCCTTTCATTTTTTCAAAATGCTCGCTACGGATAACGCTCTTGTTGCCCGTCACGGTGATGTAAACGTCGCCTTCTTTCACGGCTTCCGCCATCGGCATGACGCGGAAGCCGTCCATGGCGGCTTCGATGCCCTTCACTGGATCGATTTCGGTGACGATCACATCGGCGCCGAGGCCCTTGGCACGCATGGCCACACCGCGGCCGCACCAGCCGTAACCGGCCACGACCACTTTGAGGCCGGCGAGAAGCACGTTGGTGGCGCGAATGACGCCGTCAATGGTGGACTGGCCGGTGCCGTAGCGATTGTCGAAGAAGTGCTTGGTCATCGCATCGTTGACGGCGATGATCGGGTACTTGAGAGTGCCATCTTTAGCCATGGCGCGAAGGCGAATCACGCCGGTAGTGGTTTCCTCGGTTCCGGCGATGACATTCGGAACGAGGTCGCTGCGCTTGGTCAAGAGCGTGGTGACGAGATCCGCGCCGTCGTCCATGGTGAAATGCGGCTTGTGCTCGAGGGCCGCGCTCAAATGCGAATAGTACGTGCTGTTATCCTCGCCTTTGATGGCGAAAGTAGGGATGTTGTAGTCGCGATTCAATGAGGCCGCGACTTCGTCCTGGGTGGAAAGCGGATTGGAAGCGCACAGAACAGCGTCGGCGCCGCCATCGCGCAACGTGATCATCAGGTTCGCAGTTTCGCTGGTGGCGTGCAGACAAGCAGAAACACGCAGGCCCTTGAGCGGCTGCTCCTTGACGAAGCGCTTGCGGATCGATTCGAGCACGGGCATCTGCTGTCCCGCCCATTCGATCTTGCGCTTGCCGGCATCGGCGAGGCCCATGTCCTTTACATCCCCTTTTTTCATTTCAGCGGTTGCCAAAGTCTTGCTCCTCGATTTGGATTTCGTTCCTGAAGCGGAGAGAAAAAGAGCGTTCCCGTAGACGACCCAGTAAGCCGGGCCAACACGCATCCATTTTGCAGCGCTAGCGCGCTCCCACTTCGGCAGTCGCCGCGGCCGCGAGGCCAGCAGCCTTGCGGAGAGCGTCGGCGCGGTCGGTGCGCTCCCAAGTGAATCCGGCACCGCTGCGGCCGAAGTGGCCGTAAGCGGCGGTGGCTTTGTAAATCGGACGGCGAAGGTCGAGCGTCTCAATGATAGCTTTAGGAGTTAGTGCGAAATATTCGCGGATAAGCGCGGTGATTTTTTCCTCCGGTATGGCGGCGGTGCCGAAGGTCTCGGCCATAACGGAAACGGGCTCGGCCACGCCGATGGCGTAGGCCAACTGGACTTCGGTCTTTCGCGCGAGACCCGCAGCGACAACGTTTTTCGCGATGTAGCGAGCCATGTAGCAAGCGGAGCGATCCACTTTCGAGGGGTCCTTGCCGGAGAACGCGCCGCCGCCGTGGCGGCTGTAACCGCCGTAGGTGTCGACAATGATCTTGCGGCCGGTCAAACCCGCGTCGCCCATGGGCCCGCCAATGACAAAGCGGCCGGTCGGATTGATGTGGTACTTGGTTTTGTTGTCGAGCATCGAAGCAGGAACGATGGGCTTAATCACGTGCTCGGTGACAGCGTCGCGGAGATCCACATTTGAAATTTTTTCACTGTGCTGAGTGGAGATGACCACGCAATCGACGCGCACCGGGCGGCCGTTGCGATACTCGACGGTGACCTGGGACTTTCCATCAGGCCGGAGAAAATCAACTTTGTTGGCTTTGCGAATCTCGGCGAGGCGTTGCGTGAGCCGGTGGGCGAGCTGTATAGGCATGGGCATCAATTCATCAGTTTCGTCGCAGGCGAAACCAAACATGAGGCCCTGGTCGCCTGCTCCACCGGTATCCACGCCCATGGCGATGTCCGGCGACTGGCGCTTGACGGTGCACATGACGGCGCAGGTGTCCGCGTCGTAGCCGTACTTAGCGCGATCGTAGCCAACGCCGCGAATGGTGCTGCGGACAAGCTCATCGTAGTCGACATGCGCGCTGGTGGTGATTTCGCCGGCGACAACGGCTACGCCGGTGGTGACCAGCGTTTCGCAGGCGACACGGCCCTTGGGGTCATGCTTCATGACCTCGTCCAGGACAGCGTCAGAAATCTGGTCGGCAATTTTGTCCGGATGGCCTTCAGTGACGGACTCCGAGGTAAATAGAAAGTTGCGTAAGGCTTCGCTCAAACTAATTCTCCTTCGTGACTTGCGGAGGGAACCCACCGCTGGGGACACTCGATTTTTTCAGCACTCTAGTTAACCTCACAAAAGTACCATTCGCACGGAGAAGAATCAACGCATTGATTCCAAGCAGCTTATCTGTGCATTGAACGGCCGAAATCCGGGGTCGAACGGCAAGCTGGCGCATTGAACGGCGACGACTAGGCAGCGTCGGTGTCTTCGTCCGGCTGGATTTCGAGCTTCCCTTTCGTTTTTTTGGCCATGAGATAAGAGCGGATGAAGGGGTCGAGGTCGCCGTCCATGACGCGATCCACGTCGCCGACTTCAAACTTGGTGCGGTGGTCCTTGATCAAGCGGTAGGGCTGCATGACGTAGGAGCGGATTTGGCTGCCGAAGGAAATGTCGAGTTTGCTTTCGTCGAGCTTGTCGGTGTGCGCCTGGCGTTTTTTGACTTCTTCATCGTACAAGCGTGAGCGGAGCATCTTCATAGCCATTTCGCGATTCTTGCCTTGGCTGCGCTGCGCCTGGCATGCGACCACGATGTTGGTGGGAATGTGCGTGATACGGACGGCGGTTTCCACTTTGTTGACATTTTGGCCGCCTTTGCCGCCGGAACGGAACGTGTCCACGCGCAAGTCTTCGGGCCGGATGCTGATCTCGATGCGGTCGTCAATTTCTGGAATCACAAAGACGGAGGCAAAGGAAGTATGGCGGCGTGCGGCTTGGTCGAACGGAGAGATTCGAACGAGGCGGTGGACGCCGGTTTCTCCGGCGAGAAGGCCGTAGGCATTTTCGCCGGAGAATTGAATCGTGGCCGACTTTAGGCCGGCTTCTTCTCCCGGCGTTTCATCAAGGACCTCGGCGCTCATTCCTCGACGCTCCGCCCAGCGCAGGTACATGCGGAGGAGGATGGAAGCCCAATCCTGCGATTCGGTGCCACCAGCGCCGGGCTTGATGGTCATGATGGCGTTGAGATGGTCGGTCTCGCCAGAGAGAAGCGTCTTGGTCTCGAGTTCGGAGATGTAACCGTCTGCGGCGTTGAGTTCCTTGTCCAGGTCTTTCAGCAGGTCGTTCTTTTGCTCGACGTTGGTTTCTTCCTGGGCCAGATGGATGTAGGTCTCAATATCGCTGGAGATGGAAATCAGTTTTTCGTCGGCAGCAATTTGCTCTTCGGCGCGCTTGCGGTCTCGGAGAACACTTTGTGCGGCTTCCTGATTGTTCCAGAAATTGGGGTCGGCGACGCGCGCTTCGAGGGCTTTCAGGCGCTCGCGATACTGAGGGGCGT
>Ga0307475_10002085_pt1 | contig 11988 bp, 9 predicted proteins | sample atmos_gasesECM1C_FD_203317 | JGI IMG/M metagenome (GOLD analysis project Ga0307475, IMG submission 203317) | Hardwood forest soil microbial communities from Morgan-Monroe State Forest, Indiana, United States - atmos_gasesECM1C_515 | ecosystem: Environmental > Terrestrial > Soil > Temperate...
CCTGCCCGCCGGCGGCGGCGACGGCGTCGTCGATTGCTTCTTCCAGCCGCACGGGCGCGCGGCGGATTTCTCCACCGTGGAGGCCGCGCACACGCAGATCATTGATCAGGTCGTCGAGCTCGACGATCAGCTCATGGCTCTGTACCTGGAGCAGGGCGAGGAGCTCTCGCCCGAGCAGCTGCACGATCCCTTCGAGCAGGCACTGCGCGAGGGTCACCTGGTGCCGGTGTGCTTCGCATCCGCCGACAGCGGGGCAGGAGTCCCGGAGCTGCTGCAGGTGTTCGAGCGGCTGATGCCAAATCCGGCGGAAGGCAACCCGCCGCCGTTCCTCAAGGGAACGGGCGAGAGCGCGTCAGCGGTCGCGGTCAGCCCCGATCCGGCGCGGCACGTGATCGCGCACGTGTTCAAGGTGTCGATCGATCCGTACGTCGGCAAGCTCGGCGTGCTGCGCGTGCACCAGGGCACGGTACGGCCGGGGAGCCAGCTGTTCGTCGGCGATGCGCGCAAGCCGATCAAGATCGCGCATCTGTTCAGGCTGCTCGGCAAGGAAACCACCGAGATCACGGCCGCCGTGCCCGGCGACATCTGCGCCATCGCCAAGGTGGATGAGCTGCACCTGGATGCGGTGCTGCACGACTCGCACGACGAGGATCAGTATCACCTGAAGCCGGTGGCGTTTCCGCCCCCGATGCTCGGCCTCGCCATCGAGCCCGAGAGGCGCGGCGACGAGCAGCGCCTGGCGGACACGTTGCACAAGCTCACCGCCGAGGATCCCTGCGTGCGCATCGAGCACCACGCGGCGGTGAACGAGACGGTGCTCTACGGCATGGGGGAATTTCACCTGCGGGTGCTGCTCGAGCGCATGGGCGAGCGCTACGGGGTGCACGTGAAGACACATCCGCCGAGCATTCCCTACCGCGAGACCATCACGCGGCCCGCCGAGGGGCACTGCCGGCACAAGAAGCAGACCGGCGGCGCCGGCCAGTTCGGCGAGGTGTACCTGCGCGTCGAGGCGCTCGGGCGCGGCGCGGGCTTCGAGTTCGTGGACGACGTCGTCGGCGGGGCGATTCCCGGTCAGTACATTCCGGCGGTCGAAAAAGGCGTGCGCCAGGTATTGAGCGAGGGGTCACTCGCGGGCTTTCCGATCCAGGACGTGCGCGTCACCGTATACGATGGCAAGCACCACCCGGTGGATTCGAAGGAAGTGGCGTTCGTCTCCGCCGGACGCAAGGCTTTCCTCGACGCGTTGCAGAAGGCCACGCCCATCGTGCTCGAGCCGATCATGCGCCTGGAGATCACCGCTCCGGCCAGCGCCATCGGCGACATCACCGGCGACCTCGCCACCAAGCGCGCGCGCATCAACGGCAGCGACTCGCTGCCGGGACAGCGGGCGACTCTATCGGCCTTCGTGCCGCTCGCGGAAGTCTCGGAGTACCAATCGCGGCTCAAGGCGCTCACCGGCGGGCAGGGCGCCTACACCATGGAGCTGAGTCACTACGACCCGGTGCCTACTCGCAAGCAGCAGGAGCTCGCGCAGGCGTGGCGGCCGCGCGCCGACGAAGAATAGGCGCGCCCTTGTCATAAGCGGCGCGTCCTTGATCGGAGCGAGCGGCGCTTCCTTGTGTCCGCCTCGGCTGTTGTGCATAGACTTACGACATGCAGCTTCCCAGGTGTTGCCTGCCGGTGCTTGCCATGCTCGCCCTCGCGGGACGGGACGATGTGACAGCGCCGTCGGCTGCCGCCGGCGCGGTGCTGTGTGCTGCGCCCGCGGCGCAGCCCGCCGCCGGCGTGAAATCCAGCTCGTTTGCGCCGCAGCCGCGCTCGGGCAAGCGCGTCTATGGCGCGCCGATCCAGCGGCCCATATTCAAGAGCCGCACGCCAGCGCGGCGTCACCCCGTCGCGACAGCCACACATTAGGGCTCGGGCTTCTTCCAGGTCACGGTATCGCCGACGTGCAGGCCGAGTTTAGCGGCCTGACCGCCCTTGAGCTCCAGCACCACGGCTACCGGGGTGTCGGAGCTCAGCGGGCGCAGCGACATCGGTGCGGCGCGCTCGATGATCTTGCTCACCCGCCCCTGCGCAGTGACGAACAGCATGTCGAGCTCGATGTAGGTGTTCTTCATCCACATCGTCTCGACGCGCGGGGGGTCGAGGGGGAACACCATCCCCAGGGTCGGGGGCAGGTCGCTGACGAACATCAGGCCCTGCTCGGCGCGCTCGGGCGTGTCGGCAACCCACACCTCGAAGGAGTAGCGGTGCGAAAGGTGGTGCTCGTCGCGGTGGGCGATCTGCAGCGAAGTGCGCGGAAACGTCGCCAGCTCGAGCGGCCGCTGCGGCTCCTGCGCGGATGCGGGCGCGACCGCCCCAGGCAGCAGGGCGCTGCTGCCCAGGGCGGCAGCCAGCAGCGCAGCGAGGCGCCGGGAAAACTTTGCCTCTGCCATGACCTAAGGATCCTCGAACACCGCGTTGCCGGCGAAGTCGAAGCGGCTCACCAGGATGCGCGCATCGCTGTTGAGGGTGCTCGCCGGGGCGATGCAGAAGCCGCGTGCCACGATGCGCCAGAAGCGCCGCGGGCCCCCGAGCGCGCCGAGGCGCTCCTGCCTGAGCTCATCCACGGTGCAGTGGTCCTCGTCGCGGGTGGCGAACAGCCGCTCCTCGCCTTCAAAGATCACCGTGAGGTTGGTCGGCAGGTCGTGGCCGCTGCGCCCCTCCTGCACCGCGTTGACACCAAACACCATGCGCAGGCGCCGCCCGTCGCCGTGCGACGGGCCGGCGAAGCTCACGCGCACGCCGCTGCCGTCGGGACGCGGGCCGCCCTCGCACTCGATCTCGGCGTTGCGCCAGTCGATATCGAGATTCAGTGCCCCGCGGATGCGCGCGCGCAGGTAACCGTTGCCGCCGGGCAGGCAGCCGTGCACCGTGCCGGCAGCGGGTGCGGCGCGAGCAGGGGTGGAGGAGCCGTCGGCGGCGACCGACAGGCTCGAGAGCAGAAGAAACGGCAGGCACACACGCAGCATGCGGCGCAGTGTACCGCCCTCAAGCGCCGGGCTCGACGAGCAATGCCTTGGCGAGGCGCGCGTGGCCGCGCGCGATCCCGCGCGCGGCGTGCATCAGCAGCGCCAGAATCAGGATGCCGAAGACCATGAAGAACAGCGACCCCACCAGCGTGTGGGGCGAGCCTACGCCATGGCCGTCGAGGTGAATCATGTCGAGCGCGAGGCCGGGGGGCAGCCAGTACAGGTGTCGGCCCAGGAACACGACCGGCGCCAGCGTCATGCGCAAGCCAACGGCAAGGCCGACCGTGGCGATCGTGAAATAGATGACGCCGAGGGGCAGCATGAGCAGCAGGTACAGCAGCGTCGTCCAGGTGCGCACGTCCTTGAGCATCTCGCCGATGCGACTCAGCCAGCCGGCCGGCGGCCCCGGATGCACCGGACGTCGTGGCATGCGCTCGCCGGTCATGGCCTCGAGCAGCCGCCCCTCGCCGAGCGCGATCACGCGCGCTATACCGATGAACGCAAGGAAGAACGGAATGCCGAAGATGAGGATAGCGAACCCTGCCGACAGCGACAGTCCGGTCACCACGAAGGTGAAATAGACGACACCGGTTGCGAGCGTGAGCAGCATATAGAAGAGAGAGGTGTAGGCGCGCACGTCCATGAACACGCCGAAGAAGCCCCTGACTCCGGGAGCCGCGCCGAGCGCCGACGCCGGCGTCTTCAGCGCCGCCTTCACTTTCGCTTCAGTGTCGCGGTAAGCGGCCGCGACTTCCTCCGGCGCGCCGTAGGTACTCGCAATGAGCTCGAGCACGTCGGCCTCGGACTTGCCGGGATGCGCGGCGACCTCGGCGCGCAGGTACTCCTCCGCGTCATAGAGCGCGTCCTGGATCAGCGCGGGATCCTGTCCAGCGAGCGCGCTGCGCAGCTGTTTCAGGTACTCATCGATCGAGCGCGGAGCATTGCCACTCATGCTGCAGTTCCTTCGATAAAGCGGTCCACGAAGCCGCGCGTCTGCCGCCAGATATCGCTCCACTGGCGCAGCACCGCGCGGCCCCCGTCGGTGATGCGGTAGTAGCGGCGCGGCGGTCCTGCGTAGGAGGGCACGACACGGCTGGTCAGCAGCCCCGCCGCCGCCAGCGCGCGCAGCACGGGGTAAATCGTTCCCTCCTTGAAGAGCGCCTCGCCCTCGTTCGCCTTCTGCAGGCGCTTGGCGATTTCATACCCGTAGAGGTCTTCCACGGTGCGCTCGAGGACGGCCAGCAGCACCAGAGCCACGAGACCTGCGTTCAGGTCTTTCTGGAACTTACGTGCCTGTATATCATCCACTACATAGTACTATTCACTGTATAGTACTATAAGTCAACCGGTACCATGCGCTGACCCGGTCCCCGCTCCAAATCCCGCGCCGGCCTCGGCAAGCGAAGGAGCGAGGGGCGGGCTGCTAGACTCTCGCCCGCCCTGGGCCTCGAAAGCAGCGGATGAGAAACGCGCTCCTTGAAGTCACCCCCGAGCTTCCGGGGGAGCTCGCCCGACTGCCCGAACTGGCCGCAAACCTCTTCTTCAGCTGGCACCGGCCCATCCGGGCGCTGTTCGAGGATCTCGATCCTGAGCTGTGGAAGCAGACCAACGGCAATCCGCGCCTGATGCTTCGCTGCGTCAATCAGGGCACGCTCGAGCGCTGCGCCCGCGATGCGGGCTACCTCGAGCGCTACCAGCGAGCGCTCGCGAGCCTCGACAGCTACCTGCAGGTGGACACTCCGGCCGGGGAGGCGCCGCTGGTGGCGTACTTCTGCGCCGAGTACGGCTTTCACGAGAGCTTCCCCATCTACTCGGGTGGCCTCGGCGTGCTCGCCGGGGACTACTGCAAGGCCGCGAGCGATGAGCGCGCCAACTTCATTGCGGTCGGTCTGCTCTACGAGCAGGGGTACTTCACGCAGACCGTCGACAACGATGGCGTGCAGCACGCCGAATACCGCGAGCGCGATCCGCGCGATCTGCCGGTCGAGCCGGTGCGCGATGCGAGCGGTGCGTGGCTGCGCGTCAGCGTACGCATCGGCGGGCGCGAGGTGGTCGCACGGCTGTGGCGCGCCCAGGTAGGCCGCGTCCCGGTATACCTGCTCGACACCAACTGCGCGGAGAACGCCCCCTCCGACCGCGACATCACCCACCGCCTCTACGGCGGTGACGAGTCGACGCGCGTGCGCCAGGAAATGATCCTCGGCATCGGCGGTGTGCGCGCGCTGCGGATGCTGGGCGTGCAGCCGGCCGCGTGGCATCTGAACGAGGGGCACGCGGCGTTCCTGATCCTCGAGCTGCTGCGCGAGCACCTCGCCGGCGGGCTGCCGTTCAGCGCCGCGCAGGAAGCGGTGGCGGCGGGCTGCGTATTCACCACGCACACCCCGGTGGCCGCGGGGCACGACGTCTTCGGCCTGGAGCTGATCGTGCAGCATTGCGAGGGCCTGATCCGCGAGCTGGGACTGACGGTAGAGCGGTTTCTCGAGCTCGCCCGCGCTCCCTCCGCTCCGGGCCTGTTCAACATGACGCGCCTCGCGCTGAACGGCACCCGGCACGTCAACGGCGTGAGCCGCATCCACGGTGCCGTCTCCGCGCGGCTGTGCGCCGATCAGTGGCCGGAGCTGCGCCCCGAGGACAACCCGGTGGGCTTCGTGACCAACGGTGTGCACGTGCCGACCTTCCTGCATCAGCGCTGGATGGAGTTCTTCGATCGCGAGCTCGGCAGAGAGTGGCGCGAGCGGCTGCGCGATGCGGATTTCTGGAGCGCACTCGAGCGCGTGCCCGATGAGCGCTACTGGGCGACCGCCCAGGACGTCAAGTCACGCATGCTCGCGAACGTGCGCGAGCGGCTGCAGCGCGAGTACGAGCGCAAGGGCGGCAGTCCCGCGCAGCTGCGCCAGATCACGCGGCTGCTCGATCCGCTGCGCCCTGCGGTGCTGATCCTCGGCTTCGCGCGCCGCTTCGCCACCTACAAGCGCGCCACCCTGCTGCTGCGCGATCGCGCGCGCCTGGCGCGCCTCGTCAACGATCCCGAGCGACCGGTGGTGCTGCTGTTCGCCGGCAAGGCGCACCCCGCGGACGAGCCTGCCAAGCACGTGCTGCTCGAGCTGCGCCAGCTCATGATGAGCCAGGACTTCCTCGGCAGGATCATCTTCCTCGAGGATTACGACCTGCAGCTGGCCCGCAGCCTGGTCTCGGGCGTCGACATCTGGCTGAACAACCCGATCGCACAACTCGAGGCGAGCGGCACTTCCGGTATCAAGGCTGCGATCAACGGCCGCCTGAACCTGAGCATTCTCGATGGCTGGTGGGCGGAAGGGTGGGCACAGGACAACGGCTGGGGCATCCCGCCGGCCAACGTGCAGGACCCCGAGCGCCGCGATGCCCTCGAGGCTGAGCTGATACTTGGCACGCTGGAAGAGGAGGTGCTGCCGCTGTACTACACCCGCGACGAGGGCGGCTGCCCGCGCGCATGGGTGAAGCGCAGCAAACGCGCGATGATGAGCGTGATCCCGCGCTTCAACATGGGCCGCGTGCTGTTTGATTACACCCGCGGTCTGTATCTGCCGGCCGCGGGCCAGTACCGCCGCCTGGCCGCCGATGGCTTCACCGGGGCGCGCACGCTGGCCGACTGGAAGCAGCGCGTGCGCGCGGCCTGGACGCGGGTGAGCCTTAAGCTGATCAGCGATACGACGCGCGATGTGCCGCGCGGCGAGCGGCTGCGGCTGCGGGTGGCGGCCGGGCTCAACGGGCTCTCGCCCGCGGACGTGCGCATCGAGTTCGTGGCGCGACGGCTGTTGCCAGAGGCGGACCTGTCGCCGCCGCCGCTGTGCTCGTATGCAGCCCCGCAGCAGGCGGGCGTGTGGCACGCTGCGTTCAAGGCAACGGATGAGCTCGACGCTGACGGCGCGATGATCTTCGCGCTCGATGTCGAGCCGTCCGAGTGCGGGCAGTTTCGCACCGAGGTGCGCATCTACCCCTGGCACGAGCTGCTCTCGCACCCCTGCGAGCTTGGCCTGATGAAGTGGTTGTGACGACGAGCGCGGCGAGAGTTGCGCCGACTGCACGGCTTGGGTTGTAGTAGCGCTCATGTCCCGCCAGCCCGCACGCGCCTCTTCCGGACGTTATGTGAGCCGCCTGACGGGCGGGACGCTCGCGATCATCATGGCCGGCGGGCGCGGCGAGCGGCTCGGTGACCTCACGCTGCACCGCTGCAAGCCCGCCACGCCCTTCGGCGGCAAGTTCCGCATCGTCGACTTCGTGCTCTCGAACTGTGTGAACTCCGGCATCCGGCAGATCTCCATCCTCACGCAGTACAAGGCCCAGTCGCTGATCCAGCACGTGCAGCACGGCTGGAGCTACCTGCGCGGCGAGTTCGGCGAATTCGTCGAGGTCGTGCCCGCGCAGCAGCAGCTCGGCCCGGCGTGGTATCGCGGCACGGCGGACGCCGTGCATCAGAACATCGAGCTGATCCTCGCGCATCGGCCCAAGCACGTGCTGGTGCTCGCCGGCGACCATATCTACAAGATGGATTACGGCCCGATGATCGCCTACCACGTGGAGAAGGGCGCCGACATCACCGTGGGGGTGGTGGAGGTGGCGGCGAGCGAGTCGCGCCACTACGGTGTACTCACCGCCACCGAGTGGAACCGGGTCACGAAGTTCGCCGAGAAGCCCGCCGCCCCGGACACGCTTCCTGCCCGCCCCGACACGATTCTCGCCTCGATGGGCATCTACGTTTTCAACACGCGGCTGCTCGAGAGCCTGCTGGCCGCGGATGCCGCCAACGAGGCGTCCGGCCACGACTTCGGCAAGAACGTCCTCCCCGAGGCCATCCTCGCCAACCGCCAGGTGTTCGCCTATCCCTTCCAGGACGTGAAGACACGCGCCCAGAGCTACTGGCGCGACGTCGGCACCATCGACGCCTACTACGACGCCAATCTCGAGCTGGTGCACGTGCGCCCCGAGCTCAACATCTACGACGAGGATTGGCCCATCTGGACCTACCAGGTGCAACAGCCGCCCGCGAAGTTCATCCTCGATGAGGACGGCCGCCGCGGCATGGCGGTCAACTCCATGGTGTCGGGGGGCTGTATCATCTCCGGCGCCGTGGTGCGCGAGTCGCTGCTGTTCTCGGACGTGCGCGTCGAGGAGCGCAGCTCCATCCACCGCTCCGTCATCCTGCCGCACGCAGAAGTCGGCCGCGGCTGCGTGATCACCGGCGCCATCATCGACGAGGGCTGCGAGGTTCCCGACGGCAGCCGCATCGGCGTCGAGCGCGCGGCGGACGCGCGGCGCTTTTATGTGACCGAGAAGGGCGTGGTGCTGGTCACCGCCGACATGCTGCGCAACCCCCGCGGGGACCGCCAGTGAGCGGCGCGGCGCGGCTGCCGGTGGTGCTGCTGTGGCACATGCACCAGCCGCAGTACTGTGACGCGCTCACCGGACAGTACGCGCTGCCCTGGACCTACCTGCACGCCATCAAGGACTACACCGACATGGCGGCGCACCTGGAGGGCAATGCCGCCTTCCGTGCGGTGGTGAATTTCACCCCGCTGCTGATCGAGCAGATCGAGGAGCTCGCGCGACGCATCGCCGAGCACCTCAGCAGCGGCAGCGTGCTGCCCGATCCGGTGCTCGGCCTCCTTGGCCCCGATCCCGTGCCGCGCGACGCGCCGGCGCGGCTCGAGCTGCTGCGCGCCTGCCTCAAGGCGCAGCGCAAGCAGATGATCGAGCGCTTCGGCCCTTACCTCGAGCTCGCGACCATCGCCGAGACGCTCGGCACGCCCGAGCGCGTCGGCTATGCCTCGGACCAGTTCATCCATGATCTCGCCGTGTGGTATCACCTCGCCTGGCTTGGCGAGACCGTGCGGCGCACCGATCCGCTGGTGGCGCGCCTCACCGAGCGCGGCCGCGACTTCACCCCCGGCCAGCGGCGCGACCTGCTCGTGCTGATCGGCGAGCTGGTGCGGGAGGTGGTGCCGCGTTACCGCCGCCTCGCCGAGCGCGGGCAATGCGAGCTCTCGGTTACCCCTTATGCTCATCCGATCATCCCGCTGCTGCTGGACTTTCGCGCCGCGCGCGATGCGGTGCCGGCGATATCGCTGCCGGAGCACGCCGCCTACGCCGGGGGTGCGGCGCGCGCCGCCTGGCACCTCGAGGAGGCGCTGCGCGTCTTCACGCGCGCCTTCGGCGTGCGCCCGGCGGGCTGCTGGCCGGCCGAAGGCGCCATCAGTGCCCGCACGCTGGAATTGCTCGCCGCCAGCGGCTTTCGCTGGGCGGCCAGCAGCACCGCGGTGCTGCGCCAGAGCCTCGAGCTCATCGACGCGGATGCGGCGCAAGACCCGCTCGCTTACAACCGCCCCTACCGCCTGGGCGGCACCGCGATGAGCTGCTTCTTTCGCGATGACACCCTCTCCGATCTGATCGGTTTCACCTACGCGACCTGGCACGGCGATGACGCCGCCGCCAATCTGGTGAACCAGCTGGCGCAGCTGGCGCGCGAGTACCCGGGCGGCGGCAACCACGCGGTGCTCATCGCCCTCGACGGCGAGAACGCGTGGGAGCATTACCCGTTCAACGGCTATTACTTCCTGCGCGCGCTCTACGCGCAGCTCGCCAATCATCCGCAGCTCGAGCTCACCACACTCTCGGATGTGTTGAGCCGCGGCATCCAGCCCGCGCCGCTCGCGCGGCTGTCGGCCGGCAGCTGGGTGCACGGCACGCTCGCGACCTGGATCGGGGACCCCGGCAAGAACCGCGCCTGGGATCTGCTCTGCAATGCCAAGGAGGCCTATGACCGCGTGATGCAGGACGCCGCGCTCGATCCGGCGCAGCGTGCGGCTGCCGGGCGGCAGCTCGCGCTGTGCGAGAGCTCCGACTGGTTCTGGTGGTTCGGCGACTATAACCCCGCCGATGCCGTCAGCCAGTTCGACCGCCTGTACCGGCGGCAGCTCATGACGCTCTACCGGCGGCTGAATCTGCCGCCGCCGGCGGAGCTCACGGTGCCGATCGCGGCCGGCTACGGAATGCCCGAGCACGGCGGGGTCATGCGCCGCGCCAGCGCTTAACACGGCGCGCCGCTGCCGGGGCGCCTCGCGTGGCCACCGTGCGCTTGCCCGTTTTCGACCAGCGCCGCTCGGGCGTGCTGCTGCCGATGTCGGCGCTCGAGGCCGCGCTCGGCCGCGGCGGACGGGCGTTCATCGACTGGCTCGCCGCTGCCGGCTTCTCCGTGTGGCAGATCCTGCCCGCAGGTCCGGTCGGCGCGGATCGCTCGCCCTACTGGGTGCGCTCGGATTTCGCCGGCAACCCGGCATTCATCGACCCCGCGGAGCTGCCTGACAGCGGCGCGCCGATCGGTGCGGATTTTCTCGCCGCCGCCAGCCCCTGGCTGCACGACTACGCGCTGTTCGAGGCACTGACGCTCTCGCAGGCAGGGGCGCCGTTCTGGCGCTGGCCGGTGGAGCTGCGCGACCGCGACCAGGGCGCGCTCGCGCAGGCCAGCAACATCCTCGCCGGGGAGATGAGCCGCATCGAGCGCGAGCAGTACGCGTTTTACGTGCAATGGAACCGCCTGCGCGAGCACGCAGCCGCGCGCGGTGTGCGCTTGTTCGGCGACCTGCCTTTCTACGTCGGGCCCTCCTCGGTGGAGACCTGGGCGCACCGCGAGCTCTTTCAGCTCGCGCCCAGCGGCGAGCCTGCGGCGGTCGGCGGCGTCCCGCCGGACTACTTCTCCGAGCTCGGGCAGCTGTGGGGTAACCCGGTGTACGACTGGCAGGCGCTGCAACGCACCGACTTCGCCTGGTGGCTGTCGCGCGTGCGCGCGCAGCTGGCGCGGCTCGACCTGCTGCGCATCGATCACTTCCGCGCGCTGGCTGCCTACTGGGCGGTGCCCGCGGGCGACCCCGACGCGCGCGGCGGCGCCTGGCTCAGCACGCCGGGCGAGCACTTGCTGCAGCGCCTGCACACGGAGTTCCCTGACATGCCGCTGGTCGCGGAGGATCTCGGGGTGATCACCGAGGATGTGCTCGCGCTCAAGAACAGCTTCGGCCTGCCCGGGATGCGCGTGCTGCAGTTCGGTTTCGATGGTGAGCCGGGGAACCTGCATGTGCCCTACCGGCACGTGCGCGACTGTGTGGCGTACACCGGCACGCACGACAACGACACGACTCTCGGCTGGTACTCGGGCCTCGACCCGGATACGCGCCAGCGCGTCGATTTCTACCTGCGGCTCGCACCCGGGGCGATGCCCGAGGCGCTGGTGCGCACCGCGCTCGGCTCGGTGGCACAGCTCGCCGTCATCCCGGCCCAGGATATGCTCGGCCTCGGCTCCGCCGCGCGTCTCAACACCCCCGGCACGACCGGCGGCAACTGGACCTGGCAGCTGCCTGCCGGGGCCCTGACTGCGCAGCTCGCGCGCGCGTACGCGCAGCTGAACCACGCTTTCGGCCGCGCATGAGGGCGCGCCGCGCCTTGCTACCATGGCCGCCATGATCAGAAGCCTTGGCTGCAGCGCGCTGCTGCTCGGCACAACGCTCCTGGGTGCCTGCGCACTCGCGCCGCAGCTGCAGACGCCGCATCTTTCGGTTGTCGAGGTGCAGCTCGTGAGCAGCGACCTGTGGCAGCAGCGCCTGCGGCTGCGCATGCACGTGCAGAACCCGAACGACCGTCCCGTCGCGGTGAAGGGGCTGGTGTACACCCTCGAGGTCGAGGGGCAACAGTTCGCCAGCGGGGAGTCGGCCGCGAGCTTCACCGTGCCCGCCCTCGGGGAGACGGACTTCGACATGAACGTCACCACCAACCTCGCCGGCGCGCTGCTCAAGCTCCTGGCGCGCGGACCGGATGCGCTTGGGCAGAGCATTGCCTACCGCCTCACGGGGAAGCTGTCGCTGTCGGCGGGCCTGGTGCGCTCGATTCCGTTCGACGAGCGCGGCAGCTTCAGCCTGCAATGAGCTGCGCGTAAAGCGCGACGTAC
>Ga0307475_10002087_pt1 | contig 11985 bp, 8 predicted proteins | sample atmos_gasesECM1C_FD_203317 | JGI IMG/M metagenome (GOLD analysis project Ga0307475, IMG submission 203317) | Hardwood forest soil microbial communities from Morgan-Monroe State Forest, Indiana, United States - atmos_gasesECM1C_515 | ecosystem: Environmental > Terrestrial > Soil > Temperate...
AGGAGCCCCTGCAATACCGGCGCGCATCACTGATGCAATCTTGTTGCACAAAGTTTTAGGACGAATCAGCCGGAATGTCAATAAGAGTTCTTCGATTTCATCGTTTACATCTACATTCCGGTAGTTACGGGTTGCTCAAGGCGGCCTAAACGCGCAATAAATCGACGCTAATTCTCAAAGCGGAAAATGCGTGCTTCGGTAATCGCCTTGATTTGGCGGATCTCGCTTAGGACGGAATCCTCAACCGGTCCATCCACTCGCACCAGTGAGACGGCTTCCGCGCCGCGCGTCGCTTCTCTTCGTCCTAGCGCGAAGGTTGCAATGTTTACGCCGAGGCGTCCGAGAGTGCTGCCGACCTGGCCGATGACTCCGGGCTCGTCGTGATTGCGCAAATAAAGAATGGTGCCGCCCAATTGCGACTCGAGCGAAATTCCGTCAATCGCGAGCACCCGCGGTGAACCGTCGAACAATACCGTTCCCTCGGCCGTGAAACCGGTGTCGCTCGATTTTTTTGAGAGCGAGGAAACTTCCAGCGTGTTTGGGAATGCGTGTTCGCGCTTGCGAGTTTCTTCTTCTACCGTGAGTCCGCGGGCTGCGGCCATCGCCGGAGCATTTACCACGTTCACTTTTTCGTCCAACACCGCGTTCAGCACGCCCGCCAGGACTGCGCTGCGCAAAAGGTGTGTTCCTACTTCCGCCACTTCGCCTGCGTAGCGAATGCGAATCCGCTCCGGACGCGAGGCTGTCGCTTGCGAGACCAGCGAACCCAGCCGCTCCGCCAATTCCAAGTAGGGGCGCACGCGACGATACTGATCCGCGGAGAGCGCCGGCAAATTCACGGCATTGCGAATAATTCCTTCCGTCAAGTAATCGCGGATCTGCACGGCAACTTGCGTGCCGACCTCTTCCTGCGCTTCCGCGGTCGAGCCTGCAATGTGCGGAGTGCAAATTACGTTCGGTAATCCGATCAGCGGAGAATTTTTCGGCGGTTCTTCCACGAAAACGTCCAAAGCCGCTCCCGCCAGCCGTCCAGTTTTCAGCGCTTCCGCCAGCGCCGCTTCATCAATCAGTTCGCCGCGCGCCGCATTCACGATGCGCGCGGATTTTTTCATCTTTTCGATGGACTTGGCATTGATCATTTTCTGCGTCGCGGGACTCAACGCCGTGTGCATGGAAACAAAATCGCTTTCCGCGAGCAATTTCTCCAGCGAAACCAGCTCGACCTGCAACTCCTTGGCTGCCGCTTCGCTGATGTACGGGTCGTAGGCAATCACTTTCATATCGAAGGCTTCGGCGCGACGCGCCACTTCGCCGCCAATTCTTCCCAATCCAATCAGTCCCAGCGTTTTGCCGCGAACTTCCGTACCACTGGACGATTTTTCCCAGCGGCCTTCACGCAAGGCCGCGTCTACTCTGGGTACCTGCCGCGCCAGCGCTAGCATCAGCGCAAAAGTGTGTTCGGCGACGCTGACGGCGTTTCCGCCGGGAGTGCTCATCACCAGCACGCCGCGCTTGGTAGCTTCCGGCAGGTCGATGTTGTCCACCCCGACGCCCGCGCGGCCCACCGCGCGCAACTTCGGCGCCTTGTCCAGCAAATCCGATGTCACCCGCGTGGCGCTGCGCACAATCAACGCGTCCGCATCCGCCAATTCCGCCCCGATGGTGTCTTTTGTCGTGAGCACGGTGTTCAGTCCCGACTTCTTCAACAACTCGACTCCGCGTTCGCTGATCTTGTCCGCTACGATGACTTTCATTACTTCCCTTCTGTGCTTTAAGTAGCCGCCAGCAGGTCTCGCTGAGAATCGGCAGACAAGTATTGTAGCGGAAACGGAGGAATGGATAGGAAATGGCAACTGAAGGAAGTACAGGAAATAAAGGATGTATAGGAATTAGAGGAAGTAAAGGAGCGGAGGTGATTGACGCCGCGTTACAAAATGGGAATGGTGGAGTCTCCGATTTTGCAGGGCCTACCCTGGGGGGCACTTTTCGCATGAGTGGCACTTACAGATTTAAGAGTGCAAAAGAGTGAAGAGAGTGAAATGGTGCGACAGAAAAAGAAACGGGTTAGAGCGCCCGACTCTGCCGAAGATTGTGCACTCTTTGTAAGAATGTTGTTTCCTAGCTTGGGACAACAAATAAAGGATTTAGGTTGGAAAGGATCACGGGAGAGGAGAAATGGGATAGGCGGAAGGGTGTGGAGAGAAGATAACGCTCAGTAAACACTCAGTGTTTTTCCACAATAGTTAGTTAGCGCAAGCCAAGGAAAATCGGCGCTAAGATTGAGGGCGCCAGAAAGCGTCGGCGGAGCGGAGTTAGCATTAATCTCGCCGGCTGGCCTTGGGCGCGCTGTCGCTGCTATATTTTTCATTCAGAGGAAACTCAATGACGCTTGCAGAGCAGATTCAAACGGATATCGTCGTAGCCATGAAGGCGCGCGACGACTTCAGACTCAGCGTGTTGCGCATGGTGAAGTCCGCGATTCAGTTGAAGGAAGTAGAAAAACTGCGCAAACTCGACGACGCCGAATCCATACAACTGCTGCAAACGATTTTGAAGCAGCGCAAGGAGTCCATCGAACAATTCACCAAGGGCAACCGGCCGGAACTCGCGGAGAAGGAAAAAAAGGAAGCCGCGCTGATTGAGCAATATCTTCCAGCCGGCGCTTCGGCTGAAGAAATGAATGCCGCAATCGACAAAGCCATCGCCGAAACCAGCGCAACTTCCATAAAACAAATGGGGGCAGTAGTGAAAGCCGCAAAGTCCGCACTGGAAGGAAAAACCGTGGACGGCAAGGCGCTCAGCGACCTGGTGCGAGAGCGGCTGGCGAAGCTCAGCTAGCGCTTCGTGCCATCATTTTTCCGGCCGAAAATGAAATCCGTTCCTGATACGCAGTCCGCAAACGCGAAAGCGCTGGCTTTCCTGCGTATTGCGGTAGGAATTCTTTTCTTGATCTTTGCGCAGTATAAGGTTTTCGGAACGCAATTCACTCTGCACGGCGGTTTTCAATTCTGGATCAACAAATTTCTGGAAGACGGCGCTTACCCGTTTATGGTCCCGGTGCTCCGCGGTTTTGTGCTGCCCCATGCGACGGCAATCGCATTTCTGGTTGCGTACGGCGAGCTGGCCATCGGTCTGGCCCTTGTGCTCGGTGTACTCGTTCGTCCCGCGAGCGCTTCTGCATTGTTCTATTTGCTTTCCTTGCTGTTCTCTGCAAATTATCCCGGAGCGCACGCACCCTTCTGGCAATACTTCGGCGGCTCGCTGGATCATTCGGTGTTGGCGCTGTGTTTTGTCAGTTTCCTAATTGGGGATTCCAGCGTCGAGTGGTCGCTGCTTTCCCGGCGCAGGCGACGAAATATTCATTCCTGAACAGCTGAAGTGTCGCTTGCGCGAGACGATAGACCACAGAAACCTAGTGTGCCACCGGCTTCAACACCGCGGTGTTGCGTTCGTCGCCGGCGATAATTCTATAAAACTTCCTAAGGTCTTCCATTTTGTTTAAGGGCACACTCAGTTCCTTTATTTCAAATGTTCTGGTGTACTTCAGCACGTTCCCGGCCGACTCGGTCTTGCTGTGATAGCTGGCAAATCCAAAATCCACATCCGCCGGAGGCGGCAAATCATCCACTTCGTATCCTGTGGGCAGAGTGATCTCAAACGTGTCGCTGTCACGTTCTGGCCCATTGAATATCACTGGGAACTGCCGGGGCTCCTTGGTTTCCAAAATGTCGCTTGAGCGGTTTCCCATCACGCGCGGCCGCACTGCCATTAAATCGCCGATTTGCTTGGCATAACCCGGGGCTACAAAAGTATAGGTATAGCCGAAAGGCGAGTCGGTAACATCCAGATTCTGCATGGTGGCGCCCGTGATGTCGAACATTCCGATTGAGTGCGAGACCTCTTGCTCAATGCGCTTGACGCGGTCCTTGCTGGACTTCACGCCCAGTTGCGCGTATCGCTCGTAGACGGCAAAGTCTCCGAACCGAATCTCCTGCACCTCTCCCGACAACGTTCCGTGCGCTTCAAGTTTCAGCTTTCCCGTACGCGCTATTCCGTTCGACTTGGTCGGCAACTGTGGTGTCTCGACAAGCTCGCCTCCTTCAGGAGTGACCAGAAGAGCATAGTTTCCCTGCAGATCTCCGCTCAATTGCCCGATCGGATTTTTTTCATTTGTGGGGTCAAAGATGAGCAATCGGCCCAGCTTTGCATGGTTCAGCACCGCTTGATATCGCGGGCTCTGCACTTGATCGGGCAATTTAATCGCTAGGATGGCGTGATCGAACACGCGCTCTGGTGGCGTCTCCGGTCCGACCGCTCCGCGCTCCGTATTGATGAACAGATAATACGATTCAACCCCGAATTGCTTGAGCATTGCGCTCATCAACGTCGCTTTGTCTTTGCAGTCGCCATAGCGATGCATAAAGATATCGCCGGCCGCATGTGGCTGCCATCCGCCAACTCCCAGCTCGATGGCCACGTAGCGGACATCCTTCTGCAGGAATCCTGCGACTCCTTCCATTTTTTGCTGTACCGTGTCTCTCCCGGCAGTGAGCTCGACAACCTTTTTACTGATTTCCGGTGTGGTATCGCGTCTCCCACTAGCCAAGCCCGCCGCCCACTTCCCCATGTCGTCCCATGTTAAGAAACCATTACGTCGCGCGGCACCTGGAGCGAAGAAAGAAATTATCATCCGCCCGGCCACGCCCTCGAACGGCGGCATAGCGGTCTCCGGACGGATTGCCGGCAAATCCGTGACTACCCACTGCCATTGATTTGCGCCCGTTGCGTTTGGTTCCACTTTTAAGTGGTTCACCCACACCGCCTTGTATTCCCAACCCGAGGGCATTTGCAGCGTATAGCGCGCTTCCTTCACCGGAATTGAAGCCTGAAATTGCCATTGATCGTCCAGCACGTACGGGCGGTCGTTATATTGGATTTCGTATCCCACGATGTTGCCCGGTTCGCCTGCAGGAATCGGCAAAGTTCGAACTCTAATATCTGTAACCAATTCTCCAAATCCTTCCACGGTCTTCTCAATCGCGTCCTTGTCTTTCACCTCGTAATCTTTACCGCTCTTTGGAATGCACCACCCACGCATACTGCCGACATGCGTGTCGTGCCCAACATGGGCGTGAGCTACAGCATACTCGCGCCCCTCAGGTCGCAGGATCTTGTATACCCGGCGTTCGATCCCCTTCGTCTTTCCATCGGGCATCACCGTAGTCACATCTTCCGAGTACAGCAGGACCGCATTGGTCTTGGGATCGTACGTTGGCAGAGGCGCATTAGCCGCGGCGTGCATCCAAGATGGTGCATCGGCCGCTGCGGTTTTGCTGGTGAGAGCAAATGCTATCCAACAAATTGCGAACGACAAGAGTACAAATTTTCGGTTCATGTAATCCTCAGTTCGCCGCGGATGCCCCGCCAGGTTGCAGAACCACTTGCTGTTCGTCTTGTGTTTTTACTAGCTGATAGAAATTGCGCAGGATCGAATAGTTGTCTTTCGCGACCAGCACCACGTCGCAGCGTAACGTCCGCTGCACATGCACCGAGCCGTCTTTATTCTCGACCTTCAACGTGTATTGCAGCGCTTTGGCGTCGCGATCCAGGTCCTTCGGCAGCGTTGCAACTTTCCAGTCCAGAGGAAGTGTGAACGTAAGGTCGTCCACGCTGCTGTACGGATACCGGAAGTAAACCGGCCAGACACGTCCTGCGTTTTCGAACAAATGTTTTTCCTGCGCGCTGAAGAGCCCCGTGGGCAACAGCGCTCGGCGTCCTGCCGACGCCGTCCATCCGGGCACCTTCAATTGAAACTGAGCCACCAGCGGGTTGTTCCCTGAGCTCCAGTCGGGCGTGTTGGTCAGTTCTACTTCGCTACCCGCAGGAATCGCCTCTTTTACGCCATCCTCCAGAATTTTCTTGCGAGCAGCGTCATCTTCGTTGCGCTCTGCGATTCGAAATGCCAACGCGTTCAAACCCGTATAGGTAACAGTGAGTTCGCCGGTGATATCTCCTTCGTTGGAAATTTTCAGTTTGGCGCTGCGCTCGACCCGGGTTTGCTCACTGGTTGGCATAGTGGTTCGAATCCACATCCCGCCATTCTTATCCAGACGCAGTCCATCCACGCCGGTTTCCATCCACGGCAAGAGCCCGAATGGTGTAAATGCGGCTCCCGGATCGAAGAACTCGTCCTTGCCATTCACCTTAACCAGCACCACGTTGGCATTTAATTCCCGTCCGTTCACTCGCTCTTTAATAAAGAAATATTCGCTTCTGTTCGAAACCAGGCACGGGTAGGCCTCGAATCCGGCCGCACGCGCCAATCCAAGAAACAGCCACGTCAGGTCGTAGCCATTGCCGTACTGCCGCTTCCAGAGATCTTCTACGTTGCTGTTCTCTTTCATATTCTCGTGCTTCCGCTCGTCCAGCGACTTGGCCGGCAAGTACGACAGGTTTTGAATCTGCTGCACCCGCGCGTAGATTTTCTGAAGTTTCACTTCCGCAGAATCGCCGGGCGCAATGATCCCGGCGACTGCATCTTCCATGGCCTTGCGCTTGTCAACAAAAGACTCCGCCTGCGCGTACTTTTTCTTGTTGAAATCTCTCCAATATTTCACCGGATCGAGTTCCGGAACTTCGTCGCGATAGATGAAGTTCACCCGGTATTTCAGCTCGTTCGCCGGCGGCATGTGGTCCTCCTCCACGAATGCCGGAATATTTTCGGAGGTCATTCGCACGATATGATCCGGTCCCTGTTTCGGTCGTTCCGTGCCGTTTGGCAGCCCCGCCGGCCAACCCCATTGCACGTTCCACGGGAAGCGCTCGTACGGCTTGAGCGTAAAGACCGCTTTCTTGGTAAAAAGTTCCTCGCTCAGAGTCCAATTTGAGGAAAAAATATAGTTTTCCTCAAAGCTATAATTAAAGTGATACTCGATGATGCTCCCCACCTGCACGTCGGGAAGCGTAAAGGTCTTCGCCAGTACCTTCTGTCCCTTGGTTTTTTCAATCGTCTGCTCGTAAACTTTCCCGTCAAAGTTTGCGATCGTGCCATCTGGCCGGATCGTGCGGGCCTTAATCGATGTGACGCTTTCGCGTCCCTTTTCAAATGCGATTTCCACATTTGCGTACCTGCGCCCCGCCTCTGTCAGCACCTTTATCCTTTGATAGTCATATTCGCTGCCCGCTCGGGTACTGTCATTTCGATCGACTTGCCTATAGAGAATAACCGCAGGCGCGCCCGGCGCTTCCGGGACGCTGGTCATCTTTAGCTCTTCTTGAGAAATCGGCTGCCACTCATCTCCGTTGACTGTACTTGTCCTGCACAAGCACGCCGACACGATCATTGCCACAGTGCACACCATCAGCCATTGCCGCTTGTTCACTGGTTTTCTCCTGGGATATTGGCCAACTCGCGCGCACACCCGTCCGCCGAGGACACACTGCCATTGACAGGGCGGTTCCGGAATGTGTTCGGCATCGTACTTATTAGTAAGCTAAGTACCTTATAGCGCGAGAAAGTAACGTGTTAACCAGACTGCTGTCAAGAGAACGTCGGGCCAGTACGTTCTGCGACGACGCCCTTCCCCAACTGCCTCTACCTGCGGCATAATCCCCGCGCACCTTTTTTCATCGCAGTGCTTGTCCGCATCACTTGGAGGATTTTGTGAGCAATCGTCCCTGGAGTTCCACCGCGCCTCCCGGCGAATTCCGCACTTACATTTCCACCGAAGAATCGCTGGCCGAGTTCACTGCACGCGCGATTATTCTGGGAGGGCTTTTCGGACTTCTCTTCGGTGCGGTTACCGTGTATGTCGGCCTTCGCGCGGGACTCACGGTTTCCGCCTCCATTCCTATCTCCGTCCTCTCCATCAGTATCCTTCGCGCGTTCGGGCGCTCCACGATCCTCGAAAACAATATTGTGCAGACGACCGGATCGGCGGGCGAATCACTCGCTGCCGGAGTCATGTTCACTATCCCCGCGCTCATCTTTCTCGGCTTTGGAAAGGAATTTACATTTTGGCGCATCTTTCCACTCGCGCTCCTCGGCGGATGGCTGGGCGTCCTGTTCATGGTTCCCATTCGCCGCCAGCTCATCGTTAAAGAACACGGCAACCTTTCATTTCCCGAGGGCACCGCCTGCGCTGATGTGCTGGTCGCTGGCGAACGAGGCGGCTCCTTCGCCGGGCGCGTCTTCTGGGGACTCGGTCTCGGCGGCATCTACACTTTTCTCATGAAAACGTGCCTGGCCTGGACAGAACAGCCCGAGGGTCGGCCAAGCTGGTTCCCGGGCGCGAGCTTTCGCGCGAACATCACTGCCGAATATCTCGGTGTTGGATACATCATCGGTTCCCGCGTTTCGGGCATTCTCTTTGCCGGAGGCATCATCTCCTGGCTGGTGATCATGCCCGCAATCAAGTTTTACGGGCAGCTCTCGGGCAACACGCCAATCTATCCTTCAACCGTTCCAATTCCTTTGATGACTCCCGACGATCTGTGGCGCAGCTACATTCGCCCCATGGGTGCCGGCGCGGTTGCCGCCGCAGGTTTGATCACCCTGCTCCGCACCATGCCCACAATTGTTTCCGCGCTTCGCGCCGGCTTAAAGGACGTTCGCGCGGAGGGCGCCGGTCAGGCCACATCGTCGAGCCGAATCGATCGCGATATTCCGATGCGCACCGTGGTGATCGGGTCCACCGTCATCGTGGCCATGATGTGGGTGCTGCTCACTTTTCATCCGATCGAGGGAGCAGCTACACTCTGGTATCAGAACCTTTTCGCCGCCGTCTTCGTCGTCGTTTTTGGTTTTCTTTTCGTCACGGTAGCGGGACGCATCAGCGGACTTCTGGGCAACTCTTCCAATCCCATCAGCGGCATGAGCATCGCCACGCTTATGGCCACCTGCGCAATTTTCTTCGTGGCCGGGTGGACCGCGCCTAATTATGCGGTGCTCGCTCTGATGATTGGCGGAGTTGTTTGCATCGCCGCCGCCATCGCCGGCGCCACGTCGCAGGACCTCAAGACCGGCTATCTGGTCGGCGCAACTCCTATTCGTCAGCAGTACGCTCTACTCATCGGAGTCACGGTTTCGACGCTGGCGATCGGCGCGACGCTTAATTTAATGAACAAAGGATTGGAGAAATATATCCCTTCGCAAATTCCGGTGAACATCCAGTCCTTGCCTTCAGGCGTCAAAATCGAACAGGCCTCTTTTGTCTATAGGGGCAAAACTTACACGCTGATCAACTCGCTCGGCTCGCACGAGATTGCCGACGGTGAATATCTCTACGATTCAGGCTCGCAGCGAATCGAGTACCAGTGGGCGCAAGGTATCGGCAGCGACAAAGCGCCCGCGCCGCAAGCGCGTTTAATGGCTAGCGTTATTAGCGGGATTCTCAATCAACGTTTGCCGTGGCGACTTGTTTTGATGGGAGTAGCCCTAGTCGTCGCAGTGGAAATTCTTGGAGTGCGTTCTCTCGCTTTCGCCACCGGTTCCTATCTTCCGCTCGGCACGACCGCGGCAATGTTTGCGGGTGGCCTGCTGCGCTTGCTGGTTGAAGCAACCACCAAAAAGAAAGACGAGAGCGAAGCCAGCCCCGGTGCTCTCTATTCCAGCGGGCTGATCGCGGCCGGCGGAGTATTCGGCCTGCTGGGCATCGTGATCAATCTTTTCCAAGATCCAGAAATCTCCAACAACGTTCCCCGCTGGCTCACTGCGACTCTCCACTTACCCTGGCGCCCCGACTTGTTCGCCTTCGGCCCCAAAATCCTCGGCCCTCTAGCCGCCAGCAATCTCTTCGGCGTCTTCATGTTCCTGATGCTGGCCGCCTCGCTCTTCTACTTCGCCCGCAAGAAAATGGACTGACCAAGACAACAGCACTCTTGGACCTGCTTCTTTACTCCCACGCTTTTCACTCGTAAACTGAAAAAGATATGGCTTCCCGCACCCGCGTACGCACGCACCGAATAAGCTTCGATTTCTACATCACTTCGGGTGTGCAACTCCTGATCATAGCCAACGTCGCCGTGTACATTCTGGAAGCCTTTATCCAATATTTCGGCGGCGCCAGCGCTTACAACTGGCTTCTCAAATGGTTCGGCCTGGTCCCGGCTGGCGTCATTCCGCTTCTCCGCGTCTGGCAGCCGTTTACCTATCTTTTCCTGCACGACATCAACAGCATCTGGCACATTGTGGTCAATATGTTCACTTTGTGGATGTTTGGTCGCGAGGTGGAACTTGTCTGGGGACGCGACCGCTTCCTTCGCTACTACTTTCTGACCGGCGTGGGTGCCGGCTTGCTCAACGTTATCGTCAACACGGTCCCCATGCTGTGGGGCCGCGAAAACTCTTATGTCCCGACCATTGGCGCGTCGGGCGCCATCTTCGGCGTCCTGATCGCCTGCGCCATTCTGTTTCCCGATCGTCGCGCGTATATCATCCCGATTCCGATTCCCATCAAAATGAAATGGATCGTTGCCGCAATGGCAGCGATCACTTTTCTCGGCACTTTCGGCCTCGGCGACAACAAAGTCAGCCACATCTGTCATCTCGGAGGCATGCTTATCGGATATCTCTATTTGCGCCGCGATTCCTACCTATTCCGCCTGCGCAACGAAGTCTCTGACTGGAAATACCAGCGCAACCGCAAAAAGTTCGACGTCTACATCAACAAAAACAAGAACGAACCGCCGTCCCGCCCCGACCGCTGGGTAAACTAGAGTCAGTTCTTTCTTGCGATTTCGCCGCCGATGGCGCAACCATCCTCACCAAACCTCGCCAACTATCACGCGTTCAATACCGGTGCACTCTCGCGCCGCCTGATACGGTCGCGCTTAGACCTGAGTTAGGCGAAAAAAAGCTCGGCTCTGTTACGAGGCGAGCCAATCCAAATGACCTTTGACCTGCGCGGAAGGGATCGCGATTCGAACTAGACAGACAATAAGCGGCTGAAAAATGACCGGTATCGGCGCAACGCCAGCCGCAAGTCTTCGGTGGAAACGCTTTCGCCTTTGTCCCATTGTTTTTCGAGCTTGTTGCGTTCTTCCGCGAAGATTTCCGCCAGCCGTTTCATCGTTCCCGCCACCAGGCTGTCGGCCTGTTCGACAGCGCGGCGCGGCTCATCCACGAAGCCGACTTGTAGAGCGTCCCACTTCCCGCGAAGGTCGTTCGCTTCGTTGCCGGAAAAAAGTGGGCCGGTTTCCTGCTCCATCGCGGGAGCCGGAACGGCTGCAAAGCCGTGACTGCCGCGCGGCTAGCATCGCCTGTAGGCCATGCCTCTGTCCGCGCATCGGTGCGCTCGGTCGACCGCCGTTCGTTTTCGATACGCGATGCCTCGTCGTCTCTTTGCCTGTGTTGGCGGGTTCCGGCCAAGTCCGCCGCAGTGAGCTCTTCATCCGTTTCGTCTCGTAGCCCTTCTCTTTTCCTGATGTCGTCGCTCATCGTATGCTCCTGTTTATCCTATTGGAATTTTGCTGCTCAACTCTACGGCCAACGCTAGTTGCGCTTAGGCGCGAGCGCTTCGTACGTTAGCGCTGCGGGTCAACTCAGGTTCGTCGGCCAACCGAGCGAACAAGGTGCGGTAGTGGATCATGGCCTGCCTCATGTCTTCCGTGCTCGCCCGCCCTTGCGCGTGCCGCAGCGAAATTTCGTGCCCCGCTCGGTACTGTTCGACCACTAGCGGGTGATGCACGGATATATCCGCGGCCCGCTGTGCAAAATCTGCCATCGGATAGCCGCGTGCGCTCATAATTTCTTGAATAAGGTCGTCTGCCTCGGTTAGCGCGCCGCGGGGATCGTCAACAAATCGCGATTGGATCTTGTGCCACCCGGCGACAAACCTGCCTCGGGCCTCGGACGACAGTGGAGTGATCTTGTAATGCTCTACTGTCTTTTGCAGCTTTGCTTCGGCGCGAGTTTTGCTGCCCGTTTCCTCGAGAGTCCGGGTGTGCTCGGGACCGAAGCGCTCTCGAAGTCTTTTGCTGCGCTGA
>Ga0307475_10002089_pt1 | contig 11982 bp, 9 predicted proteins | sample atmos_gasesECM1C_FD_203317 | JGI IMG/M metagenome (GOLD analysis project Ga0307475, IMG submission 203317) | Hardwood forest soil microbial communities from Morgan-Monroe State Forest, Indiana, United States - atmos_gasesECM1C_515 | ecosystem: Environmental > Terrestrial > Soil > Temperate...
TTCATGTACGGCACATACGCCTGGATCGGAATCTCGTCCCGCAGATTCGTGTATTTAATGTCTTTCACCACTCCGATGATTTCCATGTCCGTGTGCGTTCCGGGATCGGTCCCATATCCCAGGTGCATGCCCAAGGGATTGCGCCCAGCAAAAAACTTCTGCGCAAACTTTTCGTTGATGATCACCGTCGTCGGCGTCGTGTCAAAGTCGTCCGTTGCATTAGCCCGTTTGATGACGCGGTTGTCGGTCAGACGGAAATCGCGCCCCGCGAGAATCGGCACCCCCAACGTCGCAAAATATTCCGGACCAATCTCGTTCATGTACGCCTGCGGGTGGTCGTCCGGCTTGGTCGGCGAATACCCTTCGGCCGTCAACCCGCTGTCCCACTCATCGTTTTCCATGATGCGCATGGAAGCCACGGCCACCGATTTCACACCAGGTATCGCACCCAAGTTGTCGGTCAACTGCTGATAAAAAGTGTTGAGTCGCTGAGGCGTGTAGCCATTTAGCGACGGATCAATGTTGAAGCCGACTAGCCGCTCCGCCGGAAATCCGGGGCCCAGGTTGCTCAGATTTTTCAAGCTCCGCAAAAACAATCCGGCGCCAATCAGCAGCAAGAGCGAAAGCGCCACCTGCGCAACCACCAGCGCGTTGCGCAGTCGTCCGTGCCCTCCACCGACCACCGCGCCCGCCTGATCCTTCAGCGTCCGCCCCACGTCGGGCCGCGTCGACTGCAGCGCCGGCGCCAAACCGAAAATCACTCCCGTAACAACCGTGACCGCCAGCGTGAAAAGTAAAATCCGTAAATCCGGCGCAGTGGAGATATTCAGGTTGCCCGAATCCGAAGGCAGGTACACCGCCATCAACGCCTTGTCGCCCCAGAACGCCAGCGCCAATCCCAAAATCCCGCCCAGTGCCGAAAGCGAAAGCGTCTCGATCAGCAATTGCGTGACGATGCGCCCGCGTGTCGCGCCCATCGCCAGCCGTACAGCGATCTCCTTCTGCCTTCCCGTCGCCCGCGCCAGCAGCAAGTTCGCGATGTTCGCGCACGCAATCAACAGCACCATTCCCGTCGTGGCCATCAACACCCACAACGGCGTCCGCAGTTCTCGCCGCAACGACGCACGTCCCTGCGACCCTGGCAGCACATCGATCCAGGATTTCAAAAATTGCTCCCGGTCGTACGCCGACGCATTCCGGAACGCCGCTTCTTTCACCTCCATCTCCAGCATCGAATGCATGAACGGCTGCAGCGACGCCTTCGCCTTTTCCTGCGACACGCCCGGCTTCAGCCTCCCAAACGCATTCACCCAGCGCGATCGCCGGTCCGTTAAGAACTTCATGGGTCCGATGATAATTTCCTTCTCCATCATCACCGGAATAAAGACCTTCGTGGAGACTCCCAGCTCGACGCCATCAAAGCCCGCCTGCGCCACTCCGATGATCGTCATCTGGTAGTTGTTCACCAGCAGCGTCTTTCCAATAATTTGCGGATCGCCACCGAAGCGCTGTTTCCAATAGTCGTAGCTCAGCATTACTACCGGATGTCCATCCGGCATCCGGTCGTCCTCGGGACCAATCGCGCGCCCCAAAACCGTTCCCACGCCTAAAACGCTGAAGTATGTTCCAGACACTAACTCCCCTTGCGTGCGCTCCGCTTGCCCGCCATACGTCATGCTCACCGGTTGCGGAAACCGGCAGAACATCCCGGAAAACACTTCGTTGTGGTCCTGAAAATCCCGGTACATCGGATAGGAAATCGCGTTGCCGCCCCAATTGTTCCCATAATGGTGCCCGCGCATGGTCAGCAGCACCAACTGCTGCGGATTCTTCACCGGCAGCAGCCGCAGCAAGACCTGGTCGAGCAGCGTAAAGATCGCCGTGTTCGCGCCAATCCCCAGCGCCAAAGTCAGCGCCGCCACCGCCGCAAACCCCCGGCTGCGCCGCAGAGTCCGCAGCGCATACCCAAAATCCCGCCCCACCATCTCCACCCACCCGCGCATCTTCATCGAATCCTCCGACCCGTTTGGAGTGCGGCGGTCTTGCCGCCGCTTTCGCGGCCCAAGCAGAACCGGCGTTGCCACCGTCGTCTAGTCAGGTCCCGACCTTCTCACCCCTCCTGTACCTATACGCAATGACGACAGAACGGTTCCATCGGTCTTGTGTGCCCGGTCTCCTAAACCCGCCTGTGGCACAGCCATTTTTGGCTGTCCGCGCCCTCCTGCGCTAAAGTGCTGCCATGCCCTCCCAGCGCGAGCGCCTCACGCAACCAAGCACTCTTCCAGCAATTCCCGCCGAAGCCGCCCTCAGCTTCCTCAAAGACACCAAGGGAACCCTGACTTGGTCCTTCCGCGACCTGGTTGAAGCGCTGAAAATCAATCGCCGCGAAGCCGACCAAGTCCTCGCCCTCCTGCAAGCGCAAGGCTACGTCCAGCCCGCAAACCAAAAAGGATCGGCTCGCAGCGCCGGCCAATGGATCACCACCCCTGCCGGTGAAACCGTCTCCGGCGCCAAGCCTCCCCGTTTCACTCGCGAGCGCGTGGAGGAAGCCTTAGCCGCACTCAAGGATCGCATCAAGCAGAGCAACAAGAATCCGCAAGCTCCCTTCCGCATCACCGACGCCGTCGCCTTCGGCGACTTCCTCATCCCCGACCTCGCCAGAGTCCAGTCCGCCGACGTAGGCATCCGCCTCACGCGACGAGGCGCTTCGCCCAGCGAACCGCGCTCGGCCTCCGACGCCCAAGCCGAACGCAAATTCCTCAGCGACCTCCGCGCCAAATCCGCCCTCCTGACCCTCCGCCCCTACGCCGACTGGATGCGCCACCGTTCCTACCGCGACCTCCTGTAACTCCGCGCCCTCGTAGCGCCGGTTTGCCTGAAACCCTCGCCGTCGAAGCCCACGTGCGGGGTTTACCTTTGGACGCGCCTAAGAAAGGTCGGTACTTGCGTACTACGTACCGAGAACAGAACTCTAGCTAGACTTCCCTCGACCGGTAGGGGGCTTCGTGGCTAAACTCGCATTTCTGTCTCTCTTTGTCGCTTCGTTTCTAGCTTCCTTTACTGCCGCCTCAGAAACTTCACCCCGGCCGCTCCGTCAAACCGAACTCCTCGCCCTCGTGGCGGGCAACGCACTGCCCGAAAATATCGTGAATGAAATTCGCTCTCGAGGCGTCGCTTTCCGCATGGATGACTCGTTTCGCGGTCAACTGACCACCGCCGGCGCCACCCCTTCAATCCTCGCCGCCCTCGATGCCGCCAAGGCGCCCGCAAAAGTCCCCGCCGAAGACAAGCCCGATCCCGCCCTCCTCCAGCACATCGCGGCCGCTGGTAAGCTCATGAAGGATAAGCACTTCGACGAAGCCGCTGACGAGCTAACCGCCACCCTCAAAGGCAACTTCGAAAAATTCGAAATCGGCTTCGTCATGGGCGAGCTGCTCCGCCGACAGGACCGCTGCGCCGAAGCTGCCGCAGTCTACGCCGAAGTCTTGCGCCAAAATCCAGACTTCCCCGAGGCCCACACGAAATTGAGCTTTGTCCTGTATTGCTCTGGGGACGGCGAAGACGCTCTGCGCGAAGCCAAGGCTGCATTGCTGCTCGCCCCACGAAACGCTGAAGCCCACAAGAACGCCGGGCTCGCGCTGCACCTTTTGGGCAAACCGGACGCAGCACTCGCGGAGTACCAAGAAGCCCTTCGCATCAAACCGGACTACGACGCCGTCCGCTACGACATCGCATTGGTTCTGTACAGCAAACGCGATCTGGATGGCGCCATCGCCGAATACAAAAAAGCAATCGCGCTCAATCCTGACCTGGTCGACGCCCGGTATAACCTCGCCATCATCCTGAACGAGCAGGGCCAGCTCGACGCCGCCTTGCAACAATACCGCGAGGCGAAACGTCGTGCGCCCGGCCGGTTTGATATCCGCATGAATCTTGGGAACGTGCTCTTCGCAAAAGGCATGTATCCGGAGGCGATGAGCGAGTATCGCGAACTCACCGCTATGTACCCTGATACGACCATGGCCCTCAACGCCTTGGCCGCCACGCTGTACGCCACTCGGGATTTCCAGGGCGCAGAGAAGGAATATCGCAAAGCCGCAGCAGTCGACCCTACGGATCCCAAGACTTTTCTCGGACTCGGCTTAGTTTATGAGTATCAGAACAAGCCTAATCTCGGCGCGGCTCTCGAGCAGTACCGGCGCGCCAAGGAACTTGACGCCAATTCGCCTGAGGCCAGCCGCGATGTAGGCAGAGTTCTGTTATCTCAGCGAAAGGTTTCGGAAGCCTTGAAGGAGCTGCAAGAAGCGGTGACTCTGGGCCCCAGCAGCGCCGACACTCACGACCTCTATGCGCAAGCGTTGATGCTCTCCGGCGATGCCAACGCTGCAATTACAGAATTCAAGGAATCGCTGGGACTCGATCCCAAGCAGGTTTCGGTCATGCTCGAGTTAGCCGCCGCTCTCGAGAAGAAAGGCGATTGGGCCGCCGCCCTGAACGAATACCATCAAGCTGCTATTGCCGCCGACATCGCTGCCGCGCCGCGGCAGCCCGGAGTCGGTTATCGCACTTACGATGCGGCTCACCAATATAAAGAAGCCCAGGAGCGCTTCAACCAGCAACTCGCCGCCTTGAGAAAAGCCGGCAAATCCGCGGAAGCCGCGCGACTGGAAACGTCCATCCGGAATCAACAAAGTGCGGCCAACGCAGCCCAGACCCTCGATTCGCTCATGCTCTCCGCCTCGCAAGCTTTTGACGAGCGGCGTTTCGACGATTCCGAACGCGATTACAAGAAAGCCTTGGCTATCGCGGAAAAGCTTCAGCGCCACGATATCCGCACGGTGACCGCTCTCAACCGTCTCGGCCAGTTGGCCGTGTTTCGCCACGATTCGCCAGGCGGAAGTTCTCTTCGAGCGCCAACTAAAAGCCGCGGAAGAAGTTTATGGGCCGAACAGCGGCGCAATGGCCGAGTCGCTCAAATTCCTGGCCATGAACGCCATGACTACGAAAGACTTTGCGGCCGCCGAGAAGTTTCTGAACCGAGACCTCGAAGTCAACAAGAAACTCTATGGGGAAAGCAGTGCACCCTATATGGAAGTGCTTCGTATTTTTGGCGCCATGTATGTTTATGCGGAAGCCTTTGAGAAAGCCGAACCGTATCTGATCAAGGCCACCGACTTGGAAGCCAGCCTCTACCATTACGATCAGGGCTACGGCGGTCTCGAGTACGTGAATCTGCTTTCGCTCTGCTCTCTTTACGATCGCTGGGGCAAGCCCGACAGACTCGAGGCTTGCGAGTGCCGCCTGATCCCTATCGTCGAGAAGATACCCGGGCCCGACACGCACCTTCTCGAACTGTTACTTGGGCAGCGGGCCAAAGCCCTCCGCACGCTGGGCCGCGCCGAAGAGGCCGCGCAGGCTGAGCAACGTTTAAAGGCGTTACAGCCTTCCGCGGCCGTCAACCCAAACTGAAGCGATTGGATTAAGGCCAGCGAAAATCGGCGAGTTGCTGGAGCAACTAACGCTTGCCTGCAACAACCGCGTCTCCCGGTTCATACAAGATCACCTTGCGTCCAGGCACTCCGGCCGACAACTTCCGCAACGTGTAGCGGAACGGCCGTGGTCCCGCGCACTTGGAACAAGCTTCCAGCCGGTAATAATTCTCCTGAAACCGCACCACTCGCGGAGGATCCCACTCCGCCTTTCTACGGCTGGCTCGAATCTCCATGATCTCTTCGGTCCCGCTCTGCTGAAAACGAATCTCGTCCGCGCTCACCGGCACGCTCGACTCCAACACCTTTTCACTAACCGCGCCGAAGAACGTAGATGCCACGCCGGGCACCTCTTCCGCCGTCTTCGACCCATACAGAACGTACCGCACAACCTTATCAACCACCGCGAGCGGCAGCGTCCCCAGCAGATTGTCCGAAAACGCCGCTCCACAGGTGCGCACCGCACCTTCCACGCAGAAGTACCCGAAAAGCCAGGTCAGCGGATGATTCACCCACATGAACCATGCCATTCCCCCAATTGCCTGATCCGTGATCCCATTCCCGGCTTTGCCGCTCATGGCCACTTCCAGCCCGCGATTCACCCAGGTGGTCATCGAAATCGAATACCACTCCAGCGTCGCCGCCACCGCAACCGCCAGCTCCGCGAGTCCGCTGAGCGTCACCGCGTGCGCCCAGTTGATCGCGTCCGAAAACGGCAGTGCCTTCCGCCACCGTTTCGGCAAAAGCGCCAGAAACGGCCCGACAATATAGGTCCACATGTCCGTCGCTAAAGGTAAAAGAATGGCGCCATTTCCGGTATGCGCAATTACGAGAGAGGGAACCAAAGAGTCACTGACCCAGAGACTAACCATGCCCGCCGCTTTTGGCCGCAAGGCCACCATTCTAATGAAGGCACGACCTCAGCGCGCAACCGGCATGCCCAAGATCGATCGAATCCGTTGACGGTCGCTGATCTCCCGCGGTGAGCCGCCCGTACGATCCACCCACTTCGTGAAATCCATCAGCTTCACTTCGTGCTCCACGCGAACGTCCGCCACCGAGACCTTCACGGCGTTAAGTCCCTGCGCGATGCCCGCCACCCAATCGTTTCCGCGAATCGCGGCCAGACCCTGCGCCACGGCCTCATACAAAGTGGCCGCTGTCACCTCCACCGTATGCGTTACGCCATCCATATCCTGAATCGTGACTCGGCAAGATCGCACCGGCATGGAGGCAAAATATCATATTCGCTTTTTATTCGCCATAGGCGCAGCGGCTTCTCGTAAGATCGTCATCCCTGCCGCCGGGGACAGTTTTCCTGCGCTCGTCTCTCAGGTCTTCGGCCAGACCACTTAACGGCGCAAAGAGTTATAAACCGATAGGGCATCTGGAAAGCGCGAGGTCACTCCCATTAGCGGCTCACTTCTGTAGACTCGCTCCTAGACGTTGTTCGGAACCTACACAAACGGAGGAAGCTCAAGGTGAAACGCGTCATACTGTTATTTGTTCTCCTGTTGCCAGTGTTATTGTTCGGTCGGCAAAATAGCACCCCGCCAAGCCAAGACGGAAAAGATAAGACCACCGCGATTCTGTTTTTTCGCGAGCATCACTTCACCGGGTCGGCCCTGAAACCATCCATTTTTGTGGACGATAAAGAGGTGAATCGCCTCGCCAACGGTCGCTGGTTTCTGGTTAAGGTCGAGCCAGGCAAACACAAGCTCCAGTCCAGTGCTAAGAACGAGCCGGCCACCATCGTCGATGTGGCCCCCGGCGAAACAGCGTATGTGCAGATGGTGATTTTGATGGGCAATTGGCGTGGCGGTGGACGCCTGCTCGCCGTCGATCCGAAGGAAGCGCAGCAGAAAGTCGCAAAGCTCAAGCCGCTGGACGAAACGGTCGCCAGCGACGCCAGCCACTGATTCTCGCGTCCTCTGTGTTAAAACCCGGCCCGCCCTTGTCGAGTCTCGGCTAGGGCGGGTCTTTCTCTCACCGGATCCTATTTCCCAAATCCTCGCCGCATGAAGACTGCGATCGCCGCCCACAAAGCCACCCCGTACGCCAAGTACCACACCACTTCCTGCGCCGCGGATACGCTAGCAGGACTGAACACCGCCAGCGCGCTGGTCGAGCTCGCGTGCATCAGTTGGGCCATCAGCACGCTGTTCGTTCGCGTGTAGACAAACGCGATCAATACGCGCATCGCGGCTATCGCCACGGTGAAGGCCAGGAAAAACGGAAACCAGTACGCCCCATGCGGAGTCGCAGCGCCCAGATAATCAATAACCGGCAAGTGCCACGCCCCCCACAGCATGCCCAGCAGCGCGGCCGACACAAACGGTCCCCAATGCCGGCGCATTCTCGGGAACGCATAGCCCATCCAGCCGATCTCCTCGAAAAATCCTGCCAGCAAGCCAAATCCCAATCCCGGCAGAAAGCGATTTGGCGCATAAGCCGGAGACACGAAAGTTTTCAGGCACACGAGCACCGCGAAAACCAAGGCCGGCGGAATGAGCAGCATCGCGTACCACCGCAGCTCGAAGGAAATTTCGCGCATGCGGGCAAACAGCTCACTCAACCCTGCTCGCCCGTCGAGCAGCCTCGTCAAGACAATGCCCGCCACGCCCGGCCCCAGCAACATCACCGGAAACATCAACACGCCAGCGAGTTTCGGTACAGCCTCGCCGCGCATCAAGTGCGGCGACACCACCAACAGCGCCCCGGTCCACGAGATCGCGTACGCTAGCGCAAAATAGCTGAAGACCGGGTGCCGTCGAACAAAGGGTTCTTGTCCGACGACGACTGTGTGCGCATCCGACATTTGCGACGCATACTATGTCGCTTCCCCCCGAGCGCGCAACCGTCTGCCAATCACTCTGGCACCAAGGAGCGAGTGTGTGGCCGGGGGGACCCCCTCCCCCGGTTTTTCATAAGTGTTGATTCTAAACGTAGTTAAAGTCGTTTGTTTTGATACACTTTTGCAAGTGTTGATTCTAAAGGTAGTTACAATCGCTGACTCGGCGTCTTTGGAAGCCTTCGCAAGGCGCGACATGTCGGGATCGCCACAGAGACCCGCCTCCCGGACGGGCAGGCACAGAGGCACGGAGCTAGGGGACACCCACACTCCCGGTGTTTTACACAAAGAGTTCGGATTTGCTTGATTCCAAAGGGGTTGACTTTTCTGTGAACGACAAAGAGTTGGTAAGAGTATCAAACGACGGGGGTTAGGGGTGGAGCGACGGGAGGGGTAAGAGAGGTTTCTTCGAGATAACACGCTCAACCATTCCACGAAACTGGACGCGTGTCAAGAGTAAACTTGTAAGTGTAAGAGGGTGAATGGATTACGCCGGAATTTTGGTCCTGAACATAAAGTCAAAACCCGCATCCAGTTCATGCGCTAATTCTATCACCGCAGATGTTTTCTTCGGACTCACCTATGCGAGACCCGACCATGATTCCAGATGTCCGGTAGGCCGACCTATGCATTCAAACTTACCAGGAATGTGGAGCAGGATCATCAATCCATAGGAGGCTCGCAGGATGGACAGCCCACAGATCTGGGTCGCTTCATGTGCCTACCGTCCCGATGAGTGTCAGGGCTCCGGTGGCAAGATCGATGCTATACATGGAGACATCGTTTGAGCCGGAATTCGTCACATAGGCGAACTTGCCGGACGGATGGATGGCTATCGAGGTAGGAGACAGTCCCGCAGCCGTCCTTCCTACGAGCGTCAGGACTCCGGTCGTGGCGTTGATGCTGTACGTCGAAACGTCGTTCGAGCCGGAATTCACCACATACACAAACTTCCCCGAATCCTGGTCCACGGCCACGGAAACCGGGCCGGTTCCCGCAGCTATTGGCCCCATGGACGTTAGGGCCCCGGTGGTGGCGTGGATGTTGTACATCGAAACGTCGTTTGAGCCCGTATTCGCCACATAGGCAAACTTGCCCATAGGGTCCACGGCCACAGAGGCAGGGTTTGTTCCTGCGGGTATCGTTCCTATGGGCGTTAAGTCCCCGTTCACGGCGTTGATGCTGTACATAGATACTGCGCCAGTCGATCCAGGAGGCTCGCTCCGAGTCGTCACATATGTAAAGTTGCCCTGAGGAGCCGCGGCCAGCGAAACGGCACGGCCTCCTGTGGGGATCGTCCCAGTGCTTGTCAGGGTCCCGGTCATGGCGTCGATCATGAACATCGAGACGCCGGTTGGAGCAAAACCGCCCTCATCCGCCACATAAGCGAACTTGCCGGAGGGATCCACGACCACCGACCATGGAGCGCACAATCCCGGACACGTTCCGTTTACGATTTGTACGGATGTTAAAGCCCCGGTCGTCGCGTTGACGGTGTATGCAGAGACGCTGCCAGCAGTATCACCTTCGCCCCAATTCGCCACATAGACGAACTTTCCAAAGTGATCCACGCTCACGGAGTGCGCACCTTCATCATTTGAGACGACCGGTGGTCCAATGGACGTTAAGACCCCGGTAGTGGAGTCGATCGTGTACACGGTCACGTTGCCAAAAGCGGAGTCACCGCAGCCCTCGTTGGCCACATAGGCGAACTTTCCGGCATCCACAGCGATGGACTGCGGACCTACTCCGCCTGCGGTGATGGTGAAGGTCGAGGTGTTAGAGCTACCTCCACCGGGTCCAGAATTGAAGACGGTGACGGCGGCTGTCCCCACTGCGGCAATGTCACTCGCCGAAATCTGGGCGGTGAGCTGGCCGCTGCCAGAAAGAGTGGTGGGCCGGTCGCTGCCGTTCCAGCGCACGATCGAGCTGGCGAAAAAATTCTGGCCATTTACCAGCAGCTGCCCATTTACGAAGGGATTGAGGACCTGTCCTCCTTTGGGGGCGCAGCTTGGACTGAGAGAATTGATAGTTGGAGTGGCATTCGATGCAGTTGGCATCGGGGATGGATCTGATTGAGCCGCGCCGGACAGACTCGCGCCACCTCCACATCCGACGAGGAACAAAATGCTCATGATTCCGAAAAGCACGAGCACTCGCGCTGGAACCGTTCGACTGTTCATAACACCGGCTTTCGTTCGCCTTATGGCGCAGTGTTGACTAGGTGAGCCCGATGGGTCAATTCACTGCGCATCTACACTGGGTCAATTCTGTATCTACCCGGAAACTGTGTGCTTTCATCGGATTGGGGGCAGTTCCTTCACATTAACGGCTCGCTGAGTGTGTTATGCTCTGAGCAAAGGATGCCTCGTTGTCAACGCTCGCCGATTCGCCTCGCTTGTTGCGCTTTGGCCAGTTTGAGTTAGATCTGCGCACCGCGGAGATTTACAAAGAGGGCAAGCGGATCAAACTGCAGGAGCAGCCATGTCAGGTGCTCGCGCTGCTGATCGAGCACGCGGGTGAACTCGTCTCGCGAGAAGAGTTGCGAAAAAAGCTTTGGGCAAACGATACCGTCGTGGATTTCGATCACGGCGTGAACATCGCCATCAACAAGCTACGCGATGCCCTGGGCGATTCACCCGATAAACCCCAGTTTATTGAGACCATCCCGCGTCGCGGCTACCGGTTCATTGCTCCCGTAAGTGCGCCAAAGACATCAGGGGGTGGCGCGCCTCCAACCCACGTAGCCAGCTCCACGGCTGAACGCGATCGGTCAGGATCAATTACGCGGCCGCGAGCGCTTTTGTCCACTCTTCTCGTTTTGTCATTAGCGGTAGTCTTCTTTTCCGTCTCCAGATATTGGCGAGGGCGCAGCGCTGAGAGAAACATTCGTTCTTTGGCGGTGCTCCCGTTAGAAAATCTCTCCCGGGATCCGGCGCAAGACTATTTCGCCGACGGAATGACAGACGAGCTCATTACCAGCCTCGCGAAGCTCCAAACGCTCAAGGTGATTTCGCGCAGTTCGGTGATGCGCTACAAGGGGACGAATAAAACATTACCCCAAATGGCCCGGGAGCTGAACGTGGACGGCATAATTGAAGGCACAGTATTGCGCTCAGGAAACCGCGTGCGCATCACCGCGCAATTGATCCGGGCGGCCACCGACCAGCACTTATGGGCAGAAACTTATGAAGGCAACACGGAAGACGTGCTCCGCCTGCAGGATGCGGTCGCCCGGGCGATCGTCGCTGAAATCCGCATCAAGCTAGAACCTGAGGAAAAGGCGCGTCTGGGCAAAAGTCCTTCAGTCAATCCCGCCGCGTACGAGGCTTATCTTAGGGGTCGCTACCATTTCTTCGACCGCTGGACGAAAGAAGGCTTCGTCGCCGCTAGCCACTACTTTGAAGAGGCCATCGCAAAAGATCCTCATTACGCTCCAGCCTATGCTGGGTTGGCCGACTATTACACTCTAGGTCGATTCACGGGTCAGCCGCTTCCTAACCGGGAAGCTATGGAGAGGGCGCGGGAGCTGGCAGCCAAGGCATTGCAATTGGATGATGGCTCGGCGGATGCCCATATCGCCATGGCAAACGTGCTCTTCCGCTACGATTGGAATTGGGCCGAAGCTGAGAAGGAATTTAA
>Ga0307475_10002090_pt1 | contig 11981 bp, 1 predicted proteins | sample atmos_gasesECM1C_FD_203317 | JGI IMG/M metagenome (GOLD analysis project Ga0307475, IMG submission 203317) | Hardwood forest soil microbial communities from Morgan-Monroe State Forest, Indiana, United States - atmos_gasesECM1C_515 | ecosystem: Environmental > Terrestrial > Soil > Temperate...
TGAAAGAAGCGCAGGAAGTGTTGAAGCAAAATCCTAAATACGTGAGCGCGCTGGGCGTGCTGGCCCTGGGTTACTTGGGGGACGGCAAGGCAGCGGAGGCCACTGCGGTCTACGAGAAGATGCGACTCCTCAGCGCGAGGGGAGCTTCTTCTTCGGCAATTGGGTTGGGCGAGGTCGCGTTGTGGGAGGGGCGCCTCAAGGACGCGCGGGACATCTTAGACAAGGGCATCGCGAGCGATGAAGCCGCCAAGAACGCCGATGCCGCAGCGATCAAGCTGAATTATCTGGCGTACCTTTGTTTGATGGAAGGCGACGGCAAACGTGCGGTGGCAACAGCGGAGAAAGCGCTGACATTCAGCCGCGATCCCGTGATTCTTTACGGCGCTGGGCATGTTGCAGCGGAGGCGGGTCAAACAGGAAAGGCGGTGAGCCTATCTTCGGAATTGGCCTCAAGGCCATCCTCGGACTTTCGGTCTTACGCAGATTTGCTGCTAGGCGAAGCGGATTTGAAAAACGGCGATGCAGCGAATGCGCTGAACAAGTTTCAAGAAGCGAAACGCCTGGCAGACTCCTGGCTGGCGCATTTCGATCTTGGCCGGGCGTATCTGGCTATGGGAGCTTTTTCTGAGGCGTCCTCGGAGTTCGATATTTGCATGAAACGTCGAGGGGAAGCGGCCTCGATTTTTCTGGATGATGTGCCTAGCTATCACCTCTATGCGCCGGTTCTTTACTACCAGGGGCTCGCGCACGAGGGACTCAAGAGCGCGGACGCCGCGCAATACTTCAAGCAGTTTCTTGCCATCAAAGCCAAAGGCGCCGGAGATCCAATGGTTGTGGATGCCCGTCGGCGCCTCGGGTCGAGTTGAATTTCACTTCCACCTACCGGAAGGTCGTCGGCGCCTGACCGTCACTGTCTAGTAATACTCATATTGGTTCCGACGAAAAATCCCGCGGCCGAGTTCGGATCTTCGAACAACTGCAAATCTACGGTGTCGCCCGCAGCGAGATTGGTGAAGACATCGAAAGTCTCAGCCTGGCTACGCGAAACGCTGCCGCTCAGGAAGCCCGATGCTGCCTGAACGCCATTTATCAGCAGTTTCCAATCCTGGGGACGGGTTGTGCCGTAAAACAACCCGGCATCCCAGACGGAGCCGCGGATCTCAAACCGGCCATCGGCGCCGCTAGGCAGGGTGAACAGGAAATTGGCAACGCCATTGGCAGGGTTGCCATTAAACGGGTCCACCGTATGCGTGACAATATCGCCCGGCAATACATTGGGAAGGCCATTCGCCGGATCGGTGCCGAGAGCAGTCGCGGTGCAGGGGTCGGCGTTCATGACAGCCGGCAGGAAATTGCCTCCCGAGTTGGAAGGCGCCCAGGCCGGCTGATTGCATCCCACGAAAGCCGAGTTAGCAGCTGTCCAGTTTGACACCAACGGCAACGGAGTGCTCCCCTGATTGTATGACCAGGGCCCGTTCGGATTCGTAGTGTTCGACCAATCTCCAGACAAAGAGAAGGGGGAAGGAGCGCCCAAGACGGCGGGTGCTTGCTCCTGAAGCGGCAGATAAATCTCCTGGCACGTCGCTGCAGGCGAGGTGTCTGCAATGACCCACGGATGCGTCAGGAACGTCTGCTGTATGAAGGATTGTCCCGGAGCGAGGGTGGCGTAGAGCACGCGGTTGCCGTTGTAGTCCAGCCAGAAAACCTGGAAGGTCAGGTTCGGGCTGTTGTTGACGAAACGTATTGCCGCTGGAGTACTGAATGCGGCAACGGACTTGATGTGCCCTTCGTAGCTGCACGACTGCGGCTGCAACTGTTGAATCGCGCCGAACTGATACAGCTCCGACGTGGCTAGCCTCACGACGTTCTCACCTCCTGAGACCAAAACCTTACCGGTCGGCAACAGGGTGGCCGTGTGCAGCTCGCGCGCGGTGTTCAGGCTGTCGGTGACGGTGAAGGTCCCGGTCGCGGGATTGTACAGCTCGGCACTCGCTATCGGGATGTTGCTGCCGGTGGCCTGGGAGGAGCCTCCCGCAATCAGCACCAGTCCGTTGTTCAGCAGCGTCGCCGTCTGAAGAACCCGCGCGGTGTTCAGGCTACCAGAGGGGGTGAAGGTTCCGGTCGCGGGATCGTAGAGCTCCGAGGTACCTGGCGCCCCTGCACCTCCTGCGAGCAGAACCTTGCCGGTCGGCAGCAGCGTCGCCGTTGGCGCCTCGCGAGGGGTGTTCAGGCTACCGGTGGCGGTAAAGGTTCCGCTCGTGGGATTGTACAGCTCGGCACTGGCTAAGAGACTGCTGGCATTATAGCCTCCTACGTTTAGCACCAGTCCGTTGCTCAGCAGCGTCGCCGTGTGATAGGACCGCGCGGTGTTCAGGCTGCCAGTGGCGGTGAAGGTCCCGGTCGCAGGGTCGTACAGCTCGGCGCTGGCTAAGATAACGCCCGAACGGTCCAAGCCACCTGCAATCAGCACAGTTCCATTGGGCAAGAGCGTCGCCGTGTGTTGGTACCGCCCGGTATTCAGGCCGCCGGTGGCGGTGAAGGCCCCGGTCGCAGGGTCGTACAACTCGGCACTGGCTAAGGGAACGCTCGAAAGGCCCAAGCCACCTGCAATCAGAACAGTTCCATTGGGCAGGAGGGTCGCCGTGTGATAGTACCGCCCGGTGTTCAGGTTGCCGATGGCGGTGAAGGTCCCAGTCGCGGGATTGTACAGCTCGGCACCGGGTAAGACACCAACGGAAGAGCCCGTACCTCCTGCGATTAGGACGAGTCCGTTGCCTAGCAGCGTCCCCGTGTGAAGTTCGCGCGCGGTGTTCAAGCTGCCGGTGGCCGTGAATTCCTGCACAAGGAAAGGCGGATCGGTGGGGAAGAACAGCTCCGCAGTCGTGCCGGAAGCGAGTAGCACCGCGCCGTTCGGCAGCAGTGGCGCTACAACTCGGCTATGGGCGAACGCCATTCTCGCGGGCCCTTTAAAGTTTCCTCCCGCGGGGTTATAGATTTCCGCCGTGGACAGTTGCGTGCCCCCAAAAAAGCCCAAGGAACCAAATCCTCCGGCGATGAGAACCCTGCCGTCGGGTAAGGATGTGGACGTATGTTCAGCGCGTGCAACTGTCATGCTGCCGGTAGGTGTGAACGAGCCCGTTGCCGGGTCATAGATTTCGGCACTCGCTGTCGCGGTACGTGTGTTGACGTCCGAATATCCGCCGGTTATGAGTACTCTGCCATCGGAAAGCGTGGTGGCAGCTTGGTTGAATCTCCCTATAGTCATGCTGCCGGTAGGTGTAAAGGTGCCGGCGGAGGGATCGTAGAGTTCAGCGCTTGACGTGATTAGTTGATTGCTTCCGTCCGGATTGGCGGAGCCCTCGCCGCTAGCAACCAAAACTTTGCCGTTAGAAAGAAGCGTAGCGGTGTGATCCACGTGCGCCGAGCTCATCGTGCCGGTTAACGTAAACTGCCCCGTCGCTGGATCATAAACTTCAGCGCTGGCGTAGAAAGTAGTCGGGAAGGCCCATTTGACCCCGCCCGCGACCAGAACCTTGCCGTTGGGCAAAAGTGTTGCGGTGTGCTCCTGGCGAGGCACGCTCATGCTTCCCGTGGCAGTGAAAATGCCGGTGGCCGGATCGTAAAGCTCGGCGCTCGTGAGAGTGGCACTTGTAGCGTCATAGCCGCCAACGACCAGCACCTTTCCGTTGGGCAATACGGTTGCGGTAGCCAGGTCGCGCGGGGTAGTCATGTTGCCTGTGGCCGTGAAAACCCCTGTGGCAGGGTCATAGAGCTCGGCTGTATTCAACGCCAAAGCAGCAGAGACGGTGGTGCTATTGAGGCCACCTAAGATGAGCACCTTGCCGTTCGGCAAGAGCGCCACGGTGTTTTCCCGGCGCAATGTCGTCAGGTTGCCCGTTGGGCAGAAACCCTGAATGCTAAAGGGAATCGACGTCGCGAACACCTGTGGGTTGGAGGTGGCAGTGGCCACGCCGGTGTAGCCGTTACCGCCGCGGTTGCTGGTGATGCCCGAGAAGACGGCCAGACCGTTTGAGTCCGTTACGGCCGTGAGCGTACCGGACAGGGCAGCGTCGGGGCACGGCTTTCCTCCAAAGCTGGCGGAAAGCTGAGCGCCGGCGATGGGTGCGTTGTTCACATCAAACAGTTGCACCACGGCTTGCAGCCCCGTGGACCCGCCGCCCATTGGTCCCGGCGGCTGGATGATAAAGAGGATGTGAGAACCGGCTGGCACCGGGTTTGCAACGGTGACGTTGACGGTAAACGGGGCTGACGCGGACTGGCCGCTCAAATCGGTGACCCTCACCGTAAAAGAGTAAGTTCCGGCGCTTGTAAGTGTGCCGCTGAGGATGCCCGCGCTGGATAGGGTGATTCCCGGAGGAAGAGCGCCCGAGGCGAGGGTCCAGATATAGGCTCCCGCTCCTCCCGTTGCAGTGAGCGTCTGGTTGTAGGCTGCTCCAACTGCGCCGTCAGAAAGTGTGGTCGTCGCCACTGCCAGCGGGCCGCTAATGGTAATCGTAAGCGGCTGTGTCGCGGTGGCCCCGCTTGCGTCGGTCACTTGGACCACCACCCCAAACGTTCCGGTGCCTGTTGGTGTTCCGGCGATTGCGCCCGTGTTCGAGAGGTTCAGCACCGCCGGTAACGAGCCTGACGCGATGCTCCAGGTGTACGGCGGCGCGCCGCCCACCGCGGAAAGCGTTTGGAAGTAGGGTACGGCCACATCGCCGTGCGGCAGACCTTTCGTCGTCACTGTAAGCCCCGACGGGGCAGTGAAGATGAAGGGCGGCGTTGTGGTAACGCCGGTTACCTTGCGAATCCGGTCATTGGACCGATCCGAGAGATACAGGTTTCCGGCCGCATCGAAGGCCAGCCCTTGAACCTCCGTTAACGCGGCGTTCGTGGCGGGGATACCCTCCACCGTTGGCCCGAAGAATCCTCCGCCAGCAATTGTGCTGATCGTTCCCCCGGCATCCACCTTGCGCACGCGGCCAGCATCGCCAATGAAGAGATTTCCTGCACCGTCGACGGTAAGAGCAAAGGGGTTAGGCAGCCCTGCGCTTATAGCTGGTCCGCCGTCACCGGAGAAAGCCATGCTTCCGTTGCCAGCCACAGTTGTAATGATGCCGTTCGCGTCTACTTTCCGAACGCGGTGGTTGAACTGATCCGCAATATAGAGGTTCCCAGCAAGATCAACCACCACGCCTCGGACCCCGCGCATCGTTGCGAGGGTCGCGGGACCTCCGTCGCCGGAGAAGCCGCCCGCGCCGGTTCCCGCCACGACGGTCACCGCGCCCGTAGTGTCCAGCTTTAGGACTCGGCTGTTGAAGGCGATATAGATGTTCCCCTGGTTGTCCAGGGCAAGGTGAGAACTGCCGCCCAACGCTGAGTTGTTCGGCCCGCCACTCAGCAGGGTTGTGATGATTCCGGACGCTGTGATCTTGTGAACGCGGCCAATTTCTGTCAGATAGACATTGCCCGCGCTATCCGCTTGGAGATCATTTGGGAAGATCAAAGGCGCGGACGTGGCGGGGCCGCCATCGCCGGTATACATCGGGGCAGGGCCACCTGTGCCGGCGTAAGTGCTAATCACGCCGGTAGGGTCAATCTTCCGGAGGACGAAGTTTGCGATGTCGGAGACAAATAGATTGCCGGCCGGATCCACCGCTGTTCCTGTCGGATTGTCGAGCGAGGCACTGGTGGCCGACCCGCCGTCTCCGGCGTATTTGAATCGGCCATTCCCCGCTATGGTCGTGATTGTCCCCGAGGTGTCCACTTTGCGGATCCGTTCGTTCGTGGTGTCCGCTATGTAGAGATTTCCGGTCGGATCAAAAGCGAGAGCGCCGGGCTGCGCCAGTAGGGCGAAACTTCCCGGCCCTCCGTCACCCGCAAAGCCGAATCCGCCGTTGCCCACCGCAGTTGTGATTGTTCCGCCAGTGTCCACCTTGCGCACAACGTTGTTGGTTTCGTCGGCGATATAGAGATTTCCCGCCGCATCAAATGTGATCGCTGTCGGAAAGAACAGCGAAGCGTTGATGGCTGGTCCCCCGTCGCCCGAGTAGCCCTGCGCGCCGCTGCCGGCTATGATGGTCAGGTGCCCGCCCGAGTCCAACTTGAAAACTTGGTTACGGCACGAGTCGGCGATGTAAACAGTGCCGGCAGCGCCCGCGGCCACGTCTTCAGGGAAGCAAAACGCGGTGAATTTGGGCGGCAGGCTTGTCATCGGCAGGGTGGTGATGACTCCCGACGGATCAACCTTGCGAATCACCAGATTGCCGGTATCGGTGATGAACAGATTTCCTGCGGAATCGAAGCTTATTCCCTCGGGAAAGCTCAACGCCGCATTGATTGCTTGGCCGCCATCGCCGAAGTAACCCGGAAAGCCGACGCCAACAACGGTGGTGATCTTCCCCGTAGCGTCCACCTTACGGATGACCGAGTTGTTGTTGTCCGCGATGTAGAGTTCCCCGGCCGGACTGAGGGCAACGGCGAGGGGGAAATCCAGACGTGCGGCCGTCGCCAGGCCGCCGTCTCCGAAGTAGCCCTCTACGCCTGTCCCAGCAACAATACTGAGAGCGCCCGCCGAGATCTTGAATACCATATGGTTGTTTGCGTCAGCCACGTACACGTTTCCCAGAGCATCAGCAACGACCCCAACTCGCTGGCCGATCCCGTCAGCACCGAGACCGAGTGGTGCGTTCGTTGCTGGACCCGCGCCGGGGAACACCCACGTGCTGCCCGCCACAGTGCTGATAGAGCCCGCGGCCGCCAGCGAGTTGAAAAGCGCGGAGGTGACAGGGCCAAGGCTGGCGTTCGGATTCGCTGCGGTGATCACGCGGACATCGTCACTCGCGCTGGAGTTCGACAGGTGCAGTGTTACCGTCCGGCGGTCGGCCGACAGGATGGCCGTGTCCGTCGGACTGCCCAGCTCGAGCGCACGGACACCGTTCGGATACGAAGTGCCGAGAACGCCCACCGCCGGGTCAATTGCGGTGAGTGTAGGATCAAGGACAATCACGCCCAACACATCGGTTGGGAAGGTTACGCCTCCAGCTTCCAATTGCACTATATTGCTCGAGAACCCCACCGGATCCGCATGCAGATAATAGCTGTCCACGATCGTTCCTGCGGAGATGCTTCCAGGGCTGAGCCCCGCCACGCTCGAATAGGTGCCCGCAGCGCTGATATCGACTCCCACGTTGCTCGACAACGAGACGCCCCGCCTTTCGCCGAAGAACTGAATTTGCGTGTCACTCTCGAGCGCGCCCAATTGCACAGAGGGTGGCGCTGGGATAGGATGCACTGCCCCTGAACTGCTCACTCCCGAAGGGGTTGCGATCAAGGTGAATCCCGTTCCGGCACGGTCAACGATGACGTTGGCGAACGTAGCGATGCCGGTTGCATCTGTCACTGCCGACAGCGTCCCGGAGAGGATCGGCCGGTTCGTGCTGCTACCTGTCCCCAGCGTAATCGTTATGCCGGGGACCGCCGCCCCGGTACCATCCAGTGTGCGTACACGGATCGCAGGTGAGATCGCTTGGCCCGCAGTTGTTGCTGTCGGCTGCGTGATGAATTGGATTTGAGCTCCGGCCGGCACTGCGTTTGTGATGAGGATGGTGTAGGACGAGGAAGCGAACAGGCCAAGAGCGTCGGTGACTCTTATAGTGAAATTGAATGTTCCCCCTGCGGTCGGCACGCCGCTAAGCGTACCGCTGCTTGAGAGTGTCAGACCCGGCGGCAGCGCGCCTGTGCTGGACCATGTGTAGGGGGGGACCCCGTCTACCGCGGAAAATGTCTGCGCGTACGGAGAACCGCTCCCTCCCTCGGGCAGTGCGGGCGACGGCGTGGTGATGGCGACCGGAGGCACAATAGTGATGGTCAAATCGCGCGTAGCGGTGTGCTGAGGCGTGCCAGTGTCCATGACCTGCGCCGTAAAGGAGAAGCTCCCCGTCTGAGTAGGAGTCCCGGTGATCGCGCCCGACGCGGCGTTCAATTGCAGACCAGGAGGCAGGGAACCCGACGTAATCATCCAGTTGCGAGGGCCAGCCTTCCCGCCGACGGACGTCAAAACTGTGTTGTAAGGTTGGTTGGCGACGCCGACCGGCAGCGAGGCGGATGTGGACGTGACGATTAAATTGATTGGCGGCGTAAAGATGCCCTGCTTGACGTCTACGGTGTTGACGCCCTGGGATACCGCGACCGGACTAAGGTTTGGCAGAACCAGGGTCTGCACTTGCGCCACACTCAAGTTCGTGCGCAGGGTGATCTGTCCGGAATCACCCGGGGCTAGATTCAGTGTCGGTGTTTGCAATCCAAGATTGGCCACACCGGGATTGCCCAGTTGGTTCGGGCTCGTTGCGAACACCGGGTTCGTAACGTTCGCTACGATAACATTTGTGGGCACTTGCTGAAGCTGGCACCCAACAGCTTGCTGCGTGAAATAAAGCTTGCTCAGAATGATCTGAAATTGTGCGCCCGCCGGTAGCGTCCCCGATTGGAAGAATTGTACCGTGTAGGATGCGCTCGTATTTCCTTCGTTTGTGATTGTGTAGCTCGCGTCCGTCACTGCTTGATTGGCCAAGCCGGGGTTGGCGACGCCCGGATTCGCTACACCCGGATTCGCCACGCCTGGATTGGCGACGCCCGGATTCAGAGCGGTGATGACCTGCGGATTGGCAACGCCCGGATTCGCCACGCCTGGATTGGCAACGCCCGGGTTGGCGACGCCGGGATTGGCTGTGCCGGTGTTCGCCACCCCGGGATTTGCGACGCCGGGATTGTAGAATTCATTGATGGAAATCTGATTTGCGCCCACCGTGGCACTATCGGGGTTCACGAGCGCCGGATTGGTGGGGTCGGGGTTGAGAAGAATGGAACCGCGGAGTGGTACCGCCGCGCCGTCATTCTCGGCAGCGTTGATCAGCACGCTGGGGAACGCCACTTTGCTGCCGGCATTCGCCACGACGAAAACGGGAAACGATTGCGACGAGAACGCATTCACTTTGACGGTTTGCGCAACTTGCTTGCTGAACTGCTGAAAGGAAGCCGTGGCGCTGGGAGGCTGGGTGGGAATAGTGACGAGAAAACTTCTGGCGGCGTTTGTCGCATTGCGTAATTCGACTACGAATTCGCGCTGAACCGGTTGCCCATCAGGCGTGAGCACCGGCTTCGATGTTTGCGGCGAGGTGAGAATCACTCCGGAACTGATCTCCGCCGTATACACATTCTGGTTACGCATGCCGGTTTGCCCCACAACGCAGGCAGGCGGATTGGTAGTGGGATCGAATTTGCTGGGCTGGGTGCCGGGATTCGAGGCCGAAATCGGCGGAGTGTAGTGCTGCCAGTTGCCGTCCGCCGGAGGAATCACATCTCTGTTGTCGGTCCATGCGGCATGGAATACGGCTGTTCCCGTGTCAGCCACGTTAAAAATCCAGTCGCCGTCTCGGTCTGGGACAATCTGGGGAGTGCCCGTGACGTCTATGTAGTCGCCCATAAACGGCGCAGTTCCGTCCACGAAAAGAGGCAGATTAGGCACGTTGTATTGCAACTGCTCGACGTCAGGAAACAGTGCTGGGACCGATCCGAATTCATAGTGGGAAACTCTGAAAGTCTTGAACGAAGGAACGTGGAAGCCGCTCACTAGTGGATCCGCCTGGGCCCCCATAATGTCAATAGTGTGCCGGCGTATAGCCAGTGGCGGATTTGAATCACCGATATTCGGAGAGAAGACCGCAGGATTGTTGAATGGATTGGGCGGAGCGAGTTCGCCCTCGAGGGCGCGGTTCTCGAAATATTGCGCGCCCAAAGTGCAAGGGAGCGTGACCGTAGGATCGCAAGCCGGGTCGGGCGCGGAAACGTATACGCCCGTCGTATGGTCTTGGCGAAGATCGTAATAGACCAGCGTCAATCTGTCGCCGGCAAAGCCTAAGCTGGGCATGAGCTGGCTGCCTCGACCGGAGAGGTTGGAAAACGAGGTGCCGTTATCATCTGTAACGGGACCGACATCCACTTGAGCAACGCTGCCGTCCGGGAAATGTTTGCCGTTTGGCGAAACGCCCATCATGATCTTTCCATCGCCATTCGAATCACGCTGCGACCAGGCGATGTAAACTTTTCCGTGGGCATCCACGGTCAAGGCTGGGTATCCATTGCTGCGGAATGACGCCGTTGTAAAGTCCTGGTCATACGGGCAACCCTGGCCCAATGGATTCTTCACGCAAGTTTTCGGAAAGAGAACAATCGGGACGGGTTCCTCCCAGTGACGGCCGCCATCCGTAGACCTCGCGACAAAAATGGCCGGCGCATTGTCGGGATCGTTCAGATTGGCAAAGCGCCGCCATGCGGCGTAGATCGTGGCCGGCTGGGTCGAAGGAACACTAGGATCGATGGCGATCACCGTTCCTTGATGCTCCGCATCATGCTCCGCATCTTCGAATTCCTCGTCATTTTGACTGAGGATCACGGGAGCACTCCAGGTCACACCACAGTCCAGCGAGCGCTTGAACAAGATTTTGGAAAACTGCTTCGCCCCGCTGCCCACGAAAGCTGTGGCGGTGACGTAGACTGGTCCCGCGGGAATTGTTTGCGTGATCGTGTTTCCGTCTTGATTGACGGAAAAAGTGCAGGTGGAATTGCCGCGCGGAATGTCGACTGCCAACCAGGGCTTATCGAGGAAAACGTCGGGAGTGCCTTTACCGATAATCTGTGTGTCAATGTACTTAATGGTGTCGCGCGGCGCAAGATTTGTAATCGAACCGCTCTCAAACGTTGCACTGCCATTTTCTTTATTATTGAGGTCGATGAACCGCGCGATGAACACGGCGCTCAACGGTTTGGTGCCCCGATTGTAGGCAATACCCGTAAAGTAGAAGAGTCCGTTGGTACCCGCGCGCACGGTCGGGTCCGAGGCCGCTTGAAAGCCATGGATGGGAGAAGCCAATCCTTCGCTCGACCCGTCCAACGGGAATCCGGGCAGCAGCGTACTTTGCCATCTCCGGCCAGCATCGAAGGACTTGAAAAGTCCGAGCCAGGCGTCCCCGCGCTCGTCAATTCCGAGTAACCCCGGAAGATCCACGGTGCGGTAATCGTTTGCCCCGGCCAGAAGGTGGGAAGGATTCCGCGACGACACCGCGATGGAAGGCTCGTTCTGCCGTTGCAGGAAGGGATCTCCATTGGTCCAGTCGGTGCCGGAAACCATGTTGACGTTTTGGCCGGATACCTGCGCACAGGTGGGGACGGCGGCCGCCAGACAGAGCGCCAATGGGAGGAACGCGATGAGCAGCACGTGCCGATACGCTCGAAGGTTTTTCGAGCGCGCAAATGGAGGGTAGATGCGTTCGTTCGTAGCGAGCATGGCGATCCTCTGGGGACGGACCTTGCGTCTCTGGGGGGGACAGGAGCCCGCAATCCTTGCGCTTGACTGTCTTGGGAGTTGGGAACCGCGGCAGTCTGCGTCCGAAAATCTCTTGAGTCAAGTAAAATATTTGTGCTTCAAGCCACCCGCGAACGGCACGAAGTGAAACGGCCCGGCTACTCTTTCGAGCGTCCGGGCCTCCGGCTGTTTCAAACTTCAACCGGTGCCCAGCTCCTTCAATCGAACACTTTGGGCGACAGCCTTCATCCGATTCTCAAGCGCATTAAACATCAAAAAGGTGGCTTCAACATCTTCCGCCGATTCCGCCTAACGCACCTAGAGAAGTCAGGATGTCCGGACGCGATGAAGCACTTCTGGTCTGTTCACGCACCAAAACACGTGTCGAAACGCAATATCAAACTTCTTGAGAATCGCGACTTCGGTTTGGAATCGGTAGACACGATCGGGTTAGGTTTCGAACTCCCGACCGGCTCAATTGGAGAATGTGGAGTACTAACTGGATTGCCGAGAGCTAGCTAAGTCGTTTGGAATCTGGTGGACGAGAGGGGATTCGAACCCCCGGCCTCCTCGTTGCGAACGGGGAATCACTAAAGCTAAGACGCGTCGCCACAAT
>Ga0307475_10002091_pt1 | contig 11981 bp, 8 predicted proteins | sample atmos_gasesECM1C_FD_203317 | JGI IMG/M metagenome (GOLD analysis project Ga0307475, IMG submission 203317) | Hardwood forest soil microbial communities from Morgan-Monroe State Forest, Indiana, United States - atmos_gasesECM1C_515 | ecosystem: Environmental > Terrestrial > Soil > Temperate...
TTGTCATTCCTAAGCACGCACCCCTGCTGTCATGCCCGCAAGCGCGGGAATGACAAATTGAATTTGCGTGTGATTGCGGACACCGGCGCGAGGGATTTTGCGACGTGGGCAGAAGGCCGCGCGGAATGTACCCAGCGTAGGTGAGCACGGCCGACGACCCACGACGCACAAGACCCGCGCCGGTCAGAGTGTCCGAACGTCGGTTAAGTACCCGGTGACCGCAGCAGCAGCCGCCATCGCAGGCGACACCAAATGCGTGCGTCCGCCGCGGCCCTGGCGGCCCTCGAAATTGCGGTTGGAGGTTGACGCACAACGCTCCCCTTCTTTCAGCTTGTCGGCGTTCATCGCCAGGCACATGGAACAGCCCGGATCGCGCCATTCAAAGCCTGCTTCCAGGAACACCTTGTCCAGGCCTTCTTCCTCGGCCTGTTCCTTCACCAGGCCCGAACCCGGCACCACGATGGCATTCACGCCAGCGGCCACTTTTTTGCCCTTGGCCACTTGGGCGGCGGCGCGCAGGTCTTCAATGCGGCCATTGGTGCAGGAGCCGATGAAGACGTGATCCACCTTGATGTCGGTGATCGGCATGTTGGCGGTCAGCCCCATATAGTCCAGCGCGCGCTGGGCGGCCTGGCGCTTATGCTCGTCGGTCATCCGCGCGGGATCGGGCACCTGCGCCGTTATGGGCAGCGCCTGTTCGGGCGATGTACCCCAAGTCACCATCGGAACGATGTCGCGCGCATCCAGCGTCACTTCGGCATCGAACGTGGCGTCCGCATCGGATTGCAGCGTCTTCCAATAGGCAGCCGCGGCTTCCCAGGTGCCAGCCTTGGGCGCGCGGGGCTTGCCTTTCACATAATTGAGCGTGGTGTCATCCACCGCAACCAGGCCGGCGCGCGCGCCGCCTTCGATGGTGAGATTGCAAAGCGTCATGCGGCCTTCCATGGAAAGTCCGCGCACCGCCTCGCCCGCATATTCGATCACATAACCGGTGCCGCCTGCGGTGCCGATCTTGGCGATCACCGCCAGCGCGATGTCTTTCGCGGTCACGCCCTCCGGCAGCTTGCCGTTGACGGTGACGCGCATGTTCTTGGAATGCTGGGCGCGCAGCGTCTGGGTCGCCAGCACATGCTCGACCTCCGACGTGCCGATGCCGAAAGCCAGCGCGCCAAAGGCGCCGTGCGTGGAAGTGTGGCTGTCGCCGCAGACAATGGTGGTGCCCGGCAGGGTCCAGCCCTGTTCCGGCCCGATGATATGCACGATGCCCTGGCGGATATCGTTCATCGGGAAGTATTCGACGCCGAAATCGTTGGCGTTCTTTTCCAGGGTCTCGACCTGCAAGCGGGACTCGGGCTCGGTGATGCCCTGGTCGCGGTCCTTGGTGGGCACATTATGGTCGGCCACCGCCAGTGTCAGTTCCGGGCGGCGCACCTTGCGGCCCGCCATGCGCAGGCCTTCGAATGCCTGGGGGCTGGTCACTTCATGCACCAGATGCCGGTCGATATAGAGCACCGGCGTTTCGCCGGGCGGTGCGGCCACCAGATGGGCGTCCCAGATCTTGTCGTACAGCGTCTTGGCCATGAGGGTACTCGTTCGGTCGTGCGGGCGGCCTAAATATAAGGCGTGGGCGCTTTGATCAATGCTGCGAAAAATACAGCACGGCCATGATGATGATCACGGCCACGAATTGGGCTAACACTCTGATTCGCATGAGTTTATTCGACCAGGTGGCCGAGATCGCGCCGCCCTTCCACAAGGTGTAGAGGCCCAGGCACAGGACCATAAAGACCATACCGACCGCGACTGCGACAAGCAGCTTGCCCATTGCCGGGTTATCCGCCCGCAAAAAGCCGGGTGCAAGTCCCAAGTGCGGCGCGAGGTATTTTGGGGCGTGAGCAGGAGCGTCGCGCGGAGCGTACCCAGAGTAGGTGAGCACACGCGACGAACTCACGGCGCAAAAGACCCGCGCCCTTAGGCTAGTGCATCAATCTGTTCATTCGTGAAGTTGCCCGGAACTATCGTCACCGGAATCGCCTGCACCGCGGTCGAGAACATGGAAACCAGCGGTCCGGGACCTTCCTTGGCCGTTCCCGACGCCAGCACCAGGATGGAGATGGCCTTGTCCTCTTGCAGGAGCTGGAACAGGCAATCGGTGGGACGCCCGTATGGGATCACCAATTCGGGCAGGATGCCCGACAGCTCATTCACCGTCTTGGCCGCTTCATAAAGCATGCTCTCGGCTTCGGCATGGGCTTCGTCACGCATGATCTCTTCCACCCCGCGCCATTGCTGGAAGTCGGGCAGCTGGGCGGGACACATCAACGTGACGCGGCCACCTGTATGCTGGGCGCGGCGGGTGGCGAAACGCAGCGCCACCTTGTGTTCGGGCGTCTTGTCCACGACCACCAGGAATTTGCGGGGCGCGCGTGCGATAGCGGCGGCGGGATCGCTCATATCCGCCACCTTACTTCAGCTTGCGCTTGAGGTCATAGAGCAGTTCCAGCGCCTGTTTTGGCGTCAGCGCATCCGGTTCGATCGCCTTGAGTGCCTCTTCCACCTGGCTGGTCTTGGGCACCGGTGCGCTGGCGCCGAAGAGGGGCAGGTCATCGATCCGGGCCAGCGGCTTGTGGCCTTCGCGGCCTTCTTCCAGCGCGCGCAGCACCTCTTCGGCGCGGGCCACGACGGCTTGCGGCAGTCCCGCCAGCTTGGCGACATGAATGCCATAGGAGCGGTCGGCCACTCCCGGCACGACTTCATGCAGGAAAACGATGGTGTCATTCCATTCCCGCACTTTCATGGTGTAGCAGGCCATGGCTTTCAGCCGCTCGGCCAGCGCAACCATCTCATGATAGTGGGTGGCGAACAGCGCGCGGCTCTTGTTGGCCTCGTGCAGATGCTCTGCCGCCGCCCAGGCGATGGCCAGCCCGTCATAGGTCGCGGTGCCGCGCCCGATTTCGTCCAGGATCACCAGCGAGCGCGGCGTCGCCTGGTTGAGGATGGCCGCGGTTTCCACCATCTCGACCATGAAGGTGGAGCGTCCCGCCGCCAAATCGTCGCCCGCGCCCACGCGGCTGAACAGCCGGTCGACAATACCGATATGCGCGGCCTCTGCCGGCACGAAGCTTCCCATCTGCGCCATGATGGCGATCAGCGCATTCTGGCGCAGGAAAGTGGACTTGCCGGCCATGTTGGGACCGGTGACAAGCCACAATCTTCCTTTTGCATTCGGTGACAAATCGCAGTCATTGGGCACGAACGACCCTGCATTGGCGGCTTGCAACGCCGCTTCGACCACCGGATGGCGGCCGCGACTAATGGCAAAGGAAAGCCCATTGTCCATCCTGGGCCGCACAAACCGCGCGGCAACGGCGAGCTCGCCCAGGCTTGCAGCCACATCCAGCACTGCCAGCGCATCGGCGATGCTTGAGAGCGCCGCGCCATGTTCCAGTGCCAGCGTCACCATCTCATCGAACAGGCCCGCTTCCAGCGCCAGCGCGCTTTCGCCCGCTTCGGCGATGCGCGAGGCAAGCGAAGCCAGTTCGTCCGTGGAAAAGCGCACCGCGCCCGCCATGGTCTGGCGATGGCGGAAAGTGTCCCTGTCTGAAATCAGCTTGTCGGCATGCGCTTGCGTGACTTCGATGAAATAACCCAATACGCCATTGTGCTTGATCTTGAGCTGGGCGACGCCGCTCTGCTGGCGGTACTTGCCTTCGAGGCTTGCGATCACGCGGCGGGATTCGTCGCGCAAGCTCCGCATCTCGTCCAGCGGCGCATGCGCGCCGGCCTTGATGAATCCACCATCGCGCGACAGATAAGGCGGCTCATCCACCAGCAGGAATTCCAGCCGGTCGGACAGGCGCGACACAAGCGCAATGTTTTGGGCAAGCGCCTCGACAGCCTCAAGCGCTTCGCCCGCGAGCGAATCCTTGCGCAAACTGTCGCGCAACGCCCGCGCCGCTTCCATGCCGTCGCGCAGGTTTGCGAGATCGCGAGGGCCCCCGCGCGCCACCGACAGCCGCCCCAGAGCGCGGGCGATGTCGGGCGCCGCGCGTAATGCGCCCCGCGCCCGGCGGCGCAATTCGGAGTCTTTGGAAAAGGCTTCCACAGCGTCATGACGCGCGCCGATTGCTCTCACGTCAGTCAGAGGCGCGGCCAGCCGCGCTGCCAGCAGCCGCGCGCCCGAGGCGGTGACGGTGCGGTCCATCCCCGCCAGCAGCGAACCGCTGCGCTGGCCCGCGAGTGTCTGTGTCAATTCCAGATTGCGCCGCGTGGCGGCATCGATGCCCATGAAGTGGGACGGCGACAGGCGCGCGATCCGTTGCAGCGCGACCTTCGCGCCCTTCTGCGTCAATTCCAGATAAGCAATCAACGCACCGGCGGCCGACAGTTCGGCGCGGGAAAAAGCGCCCAGCCCGTCCAGTGACAGCATGTTGTAATGGGATTTCAGTGCGCGTTCGCCGCTGGCGGAGTCGAAACGGCTGCCGGGCAAAGGTGACAAGGCGGTGGCCTGCGACTTGAACAGCGTTGCGAAATCTTCCTGCGCAAACAGCGCGTCCGGAATCAGCAACTCGCGTGGGCCCAATCGCGCCAGTTCGGTGGCGATCTCGTCGCGCGCCACGGCCGAAACCGAAAACTCGCCAGTGGACATGTCGGCGGAGGCGATAGCGAAATCCGCGCCGCTGCGCCCCAATGCCGCAAGCAGATTTGAGGCCCGCGCTTCCAGCAGTGCGTCTTCGGTCAAGGTGCCCGGCGTCACCAGCCGGATCACTTCGCGCTTGACCACAGCCTTGGAGCCGCGCTTCTTGGCCTCGGCCGGGTCTTCGACCTGCTCGCACACCGCCACGCGATGGCCCTTGCGGATCAGTTTCTCGAGATAGGACTCGGCCGCATGCACCGGCACGCCGCACATGGGAATGTCCTCGCCCAGATGCTTGCCGCGCTTGGTCAGCGCAATATCGAGCGCCTCAGCCGCCTTTGCTGCATCCGCGAAGAAAAGCTCATAAAAATCGCCCATGCGGTAGAACAGCAAATAGTCCGCATGCGCGGATTTAAGGGCGAGATATTGCGCCATCATGGGCGTGGCGTCGCCCAGGGCCGTTTCGGCCTCAGCCTGTATACCAAAATCCATCTCGCTCATGCGAGCGAACATACCAGACTTGGGCACGCACCTGGTCACACAAGCTTGATGCAATCGCCGCATGCGTGCTTATCCTGTGGAAAATCCTGAAACCAGAAGACAATCCCAGCAGGTCCCTGATGAGCCGCCCGTCCTTTACCGACGACGAAGCCCTTGCCTTTCACGCAGGCGACAAGCCAGGCAAGCTGGAAATCGCGCCCACCAAGCCGATGGCGACCCAGCGCGACCTCAGCCTGGCCTATTCGCCGGGTGTGGCGGTGCCAGTGCTGCGCATCGCCGAGGATCCGGAAAGCGTCTTTGACTATACCGCCAAGGGCAACATGGTGGCGGTGATCTCGAACGGCACGGCCATACTGGGCTTGGGGGATCTGGGCGCGCTGGCCTCCAAGCCAGTGATGGAGGGCAAGGCCGTGCTGTTCAAGCGCTTTGCCGACGTCAATTCCATCGACCTGTGCATCGACACCAAGAATGTGGACGAGTTCATCAATGCCGTCCGCTATCTGAGCCCGTCCTTTGGCGGCATCAACCTGGAAGACATCAAGGCGCCCGATTGTTTCATCATCGAGCAGCGGCTGCGCGAGCTGATGGACATTCCCGTCTTCCATGACGACCAGCATGGCACCGCCATCATCTGCGCCGCGGGCATGATCAACGCCGCGCATCTGACGAAGCGCAAGCTCGAAGACCTGAAAGTGGTGGTCAACGGCGCCGGCGCCGCCGGCATCGCCTGTCTGGAACTGATCAAGTCCATGGGCGTCAAGTCGGAGAATGTCATTCTCTGCGACACCAAGGGCGTGGTCTATCGCGGCCGCACCGAGGGCATGAATCAGTGGAAGTCCGCGCATGCCATCGAGACCAAGGCGCGGACACTGGCCGAAGCCATCAAGGGCGCCGATGTGGTGCTGGGGCTTTCCGTCAAGGGCGCCTTCACCGGAGAGATGGTGCGCTCGATGGCGCCCTCGCCCATCATCTTCGCCATGGCCAATCCCTATCCCGAAATCACGCCCGAAGAAGCCAAGGCCGTGCGCAACGATGTGATCGTGGCCACCGGCCGCAGCGACTATCCCAACCAGGTCAACAATGTGCTGGGTTTCCCTTACATCTTCCGCGGCGCGCTGGATGTGCGCGCCACCACCATCAATGAAGCGATGAAGATCGCCGCCGCCCATGCCATCGCGGCCCTGGCGCGCGAAGACGTGCCGGACGAAGTCGCAGCCGCCTATCGCGGCGCCAGGCCCGTCTATGGCCCGGAATATATTATCCCATCCCCCTTCGATCCGCGCCTGATTTCCCGCGTGTCGGCAGCGGTGGCGGAAGCCGCCATGAAATCCGGCGTGGCCAAAAAGAAGATCGAGGATCTGGGCGCCTATCAGTTCCAGCTGTCGGCGCGCCTCGATCCCTCGGCCGGCCTGTTCCAGATGGTGACCAACGCCGTGCGCTCAAAGCCCAAGCGGGTGGTGTTCGCCGAAGGCGAGGAAGATTCCGTGATCCGCGCCGCCGCCGCTTTCCAGAATTCCGGCATGGGCAAGGCGCTGCTGGTGGGCCGACCCGATGTGGTCAAGCAGGGCCTCAGGCGCGCGGGCTTCGACGAGAACCTGATCGAGATACGCGTGCCCCATTCCGCGCAGGAAGCACAGCCCTATATCGATGCGCTATACAAGCGAATCCAGCGCCGTGGTGCGCTTCACCGCGACGCCGTGCGCATGGTCACCAACGACCGTAACATCTACGCGGCCTCCATGCTCAAGGCGGGTGACGCCGACGCCATGGTCACGGGCGTGACGCGAAACTATTCCAATGCGCTGGCCGACGTCCGGCTGGTGCTGGATCCGCCGGCGGGCCAGCGCCCCATGGGCATGCAGGTGGTGTTCGCCAAGGGCAAGATTGTCCTGATCGCCGACACGTCGGTTACGGAAATCCCGACTGCCGACCAGCTGGCCGACATCACCATCCAGTCCGCGGCGGTGGCGCGGCGCTTGGGCCTGACCCCGCGCGTGGCGCTGCTGGCGTCTTCGACCTTCGGTTTCCCGCGCAATGAACGCAGCGACCGCATCGTCGAGGCGGTGCAGATACTGGACGGCCGCAAGGTCGATTTCGAATATGACGGCGAGATGGCGGTGGATGTGGCGCTCGATAAGGACAAGTTGGCGCTCTACCCCTTCGCCCGTATCACCGATACTGCCAATGTGCTGATCATGCCGGCGATCCATTCCGCCTCCATCTCAACCAAGCTGTTGCAGCAGATGGGGCAGGCAAGCGTGATGGGGCCGATGCTGGTGGGCCTGGAGAAATCGGTCCAAATCGCGCCCCTGGGCGCCAAAATGAGCGAGATCTTCAATGCCGCGGTGGTCGCGGCCTATGACATCAACAGATGATGTGGGACGATCAGTCCTGATGGATTTTGGGCGCAAGACAGCCTTCATGGCGCGCATCTGGGACGAGGAGATCGTCCCGGCGCTGACCGATTACATCCGCATTCCCAACAAGAGCCCGGCCTTCGACGCCGACTGGCAAAAACACGGCCATATGGAAAAAGTCGTAACCATGTTCGCAGACTGGGCCAGGGCGAAGCTGGCGCACTTTCCCGGCGCGTCGCTGGAGGTCGTGCGCCTCGAAGGCCGCACGCCGCTGATCTTCATGGAGATACCGGGTACATCGGCAGGCACGGTTTTGATGTATGGCCATCTCGACAAACAGCCGGAGATGCTGGGCTGGGACGAGGACAAGGGTCCATGGCAGCCGCTGCTCAAGGACGGCAAGCTCTATGGCCGCGGCGGCGCCGATGACGGCTATGCCATGTTCGCCAGTCTTGCGGCGCTGCTGGCGCTCAAGGAGCAAGGCATCGCGCATGCGCGCACCGTGGTCGTCATCGAGGCCAGCGAAGAATCGGGTTCGCCCGACCTGCCTTCCTACATCGAGGGTCTGGCCGCGCGCATCGGCGAGCCCGACCTGGTCGTGTGTCTTGATTCCGGATGCGGCAATTACGAGCAGCTGTGGCTGACCACGTCGTTGCGCGGCCTGGTCAACGGCATCCTGACCGTGCGTGTACTGACCGAGGGTGTGCATTCGGGTGCGGGCAGCGGCATCGTGCCATCCTCTTTTCGCATCCTGCGTAGCCTCTTGTCGCGGATGGAAGACGAAGCCACGGGGCGCATCAAGCTGCGCGAGCTTTTTGTCGACATTCCCCTGGACCGCCAGAAGCAGGCGGTAGAGACGGCTCGAATTCTTGGCGACAGCGTGTGGCAGGGCCTTCCCTTCGCAGGCCAAACACGGTCAATGGTGGAAGGAAATTCGGAACTCATCCTGGAAAAGACCTGGCGGCCGCAATTGGCGGTGACGGGCATGGAGGGTTATCCGCTGCCGGAAAATGCCGGCAATGTGCTGTTGCCCTATTCCACCGCCAAACTGTCCTTGCGCCTGCCGCCGACGCTGGATGCCGAAAAGGCGCGCAAGGTGCTGAAAGCGGCGCTGGAGAAAGACCGGCCCTATGATGCCGAGGTGGAGTTCGACGTGCAGGCCGGCGACAATGGCTGGAACGCGCCCAGCCTCGCGCCATGGCTGGAAGCCTCGCTGAACAAGACAAGTCTCGCCGCATTCGGCAAGCCGGTGGCATTCCAGGGCGAAGGCGGCTCGATACCCTTCATGGCGATGCTGGGCCGCTCCTTCCCGAAAACGCAGTTCGTCGTCACCGGCGTTCTGGGCCCGCATTCCAATGCCCATGGCCCCAACGAATTCCTCCACATTCCCTTCGCCAAGAAATTGTCGGCCTGCATCGCACAGGTTCTGGCCGATCATGCGGTCCGATGAGCTTTCTCTATTCTGCGCCCGACCCGAAAGAGATCCGCGCGCTTAAACTTTTCCTGATCGCCACTTTGGCAGTGGGCGCTGTGGCCAGCCTGTTGGCAAAGGCGGCACCGGTTGCGGTCGTCGCGCCCTGGACGGTCGCCCCGTTATGGACCTTGTCTTACGGTTTGATGGCGGTGGCTGCGTGGCTGGCCTGGAAACGCGCGGGCCTGAAATCTTTTGCACTTGGGCTCTTTGGCGCCCAGCTGGCGCTTAACTTGATCTGGCGCATGGTGCCCCTGACGCAATTGGGCCTGGCCATGAATTTATGCGCCGTTGCCACCCTGATCCTGTTCGCGCGAAGCAACCTCGTTGCCGGGCTGGCCTTCCTGCCTTGCGTGATCTGGAGCCTGTTCGTCAGCCTGCCGATGAACGGGTTCTGGCGGCCGCTATAAGCTCGTCGAGCGGCTCACCGACCTGCAATCCTAGCCGGCGCCCCGTTCGATGACCGAATATCAGAATCACGCCAAAGGCTTGGCTTTTGGTGCCCCCCTCCCTATATACCCCCATGTATAAGCATGGGTTTGGCTCAAGGCTTATTCTGTCAAAGAATTCAATGGGATGGACCGGAGGACGCCCTTTGGGGGTCAGGAGCCCATGCCCGATGAGAGGAACTGCATATGGCAAAAGTAATTGGCATTGACCTTGGCACCACCAACTCCTGCGTGGCGGTGATGGAGGGCTCGGCCCCCAAGGTCATCGAGAATGCGGAAGGCGCCCGCACCACTCCGTCCATCGTCGCCTTCGCCCCCGACGGCGAACGCCTGATCGGCCAGCCCGCAAAGCGCCAGGGCGTCACCAACCCGGAATATACCTTCTTCGCCATCAAGCGCCTGATCGGGCGCCGCTTCGACGATCCGATGACCAAGAAGGACATCGGCATGGTCCCCTACAAGATCGTCAAGGCCGACAATGGCGATGCCTGGGTCCAGGGCCGTGATGGGCAGCGCTTCTCGCCCTCCGAAATCTCTGCCTTCATCCTCACCAAGATGAAGGAAACCGCCGAGGCCCATCTCGGCGAGAAGGTCACCCAGGCGGTGATCACCGTTCCCGCCTACTTCAATGACGCCCAACGCCAGGCGACCAAGGACGCCGGCAAGATCGCGGGGCTGGAAGTCCTGCGCATCATCAACGAGCCCACGGCAGCGGCGCTGGCTTACGGCCTGGACAAGAAGCAGTCCGGCACCATCGCGGTCTATGACCTGGGCGGCGGCACCTTCGACGTGTCGGTGCTGGAAATCGGCGACGGCGTGTTTGAGGTGAAATCCACCAACGGCGACACCTTCCTGGGCGGCGAGGATTTCGACATCCGCGTGGTCAACTTCCTTGCCGACGAGTTCAAGAAGGAAAACGGCATCGACCTGCGCAGCGACCGCCTGGCCTTGCAGCGCCTGAAGGACGCCGCCGAAAAGGCCAAGATCGAGCTGTCGAGCGCCCAGCAGACGGAAGTGAACCTGCCCTTTATCACCGCCGACGCCTCGGGCCCCAAGCATCTGACCATCAAGATCACCCGCGCCAAGCTGGAGGCCCTGGTCGATGACCTGATCCAGAAGACCATTGGTCCGGTGAAGCAGGCGCTGAAGGATGCCGGCGTCAGCGCCAGCCAGATCGACGAAGTGATCCTGGTGGGCGGCATGACCCGCATGCCCAAGGTGCAGGAAGCGGTGAAGCAGCTTTTCGGCAAGGAGCCGCACAAGGGCGTCAATCCCGACGAAGTGGTCGCCATCGGCGCCGCCATACAGGGCGGTGTGCTGAAGGGCGAGGTCAAGGACGTGCTTCTGCTCGACGTGACCCCGTTGTCGCTGGGCATCGAAACGCTGGGCGGCGTGTTCACGCGCCTGATCGACCGCAACACCACCATCCCGACCAAGAAGAGCAACATCTTCTCGACCGCGGAGGACAATCAGGGTGCGGTCACCATCAATGTGTTCCAGGGCGAACGCGAAATGGCGGCCGACAACAAGTCGCTGGGCCGTTTCGACCTGACCGGCATTCCACCGGCGCCGCGCGGCGTGCCGCAGATCGAAGTCACCTTCGACATCGACGCCAACGGCATTGTGAGCGTCACCGCCAAGGACAAGGCCACCAGCAAGGAGCAGCAGATCCGCATCCAGGCCAGTGGCGGCCTGTCGGAGGCCGACATCCAGAAGATGGTCAAGGATGCGGAGTCCCATGCCGCCGAAGACAAGAAGCGGCGCGAGCTGGTGGAAGCCAGGAACCAGGCCGATGCCCTGATCCATTCCACTGAAAAGGCGCTCTCCGAGCATGGCGACAAGGTGGGCGCGAACGAAAAGACCGCGATCGAGGCCGGCGTGGCCAGTCTGAAGGACGCCATCAAGGGCGACGACCTGGAAGACATCAAGGCCAAGACCAACACACTTGCCCAGTCCTCGATGAAACTCGGCGAGGCCATGTACAAGGCGCAACAGGCCGAGGCTGGCGGCGCCGGTGAGGCTGGTCCCCAAGCCACCAATGGAAGCGAGGCCGCCGACGACAATGTGGTTGACGCCGACTTCGAGGAAGTCGACGACAACAAGAAAGGCGCGGCCTAGAGCAGTAAGCGGTCCTTCGCGTGAAAGCGCGAAGGACCATTTGTTAACGGGGGATGCGTAGAGTTGCCGGGGCCATGAGCAAGCGCTGTTATTACGAAACCCTGGGTTGCCAGAAGGACGCGCCCGTGGAGGTGCTCAAAACCTCCTATCGCAAGCTGGCAATGAAGTTTCATCCCGACAAAAATCCCGGCGACCACACCGCCGAGGTCAAGTTCAAGGAAATCAATGAGGCCTATGACGTCCTGAAGGACGATCAGAAGCGCGCCGCCTATGACCGCTTCGGTCATGCCGCCTTCGAAGGCGGCATGGGCGCCGCTGGTGCACGCAGCCCCTTCGGCGATTTTTCCGGCAGCTTCAGCGACGTGTTCGAGGACATATTCGGCCAGATGATGGGCGGAATGGGCCGGGGCAAGCGCCAGAATCGCGGCCAGGACCTACGCTACAATCTG
>Ga0307475_10002092_pt1 | contig 11974 bp, 8 predicted proteins | sample atmos_gasesECM1C_FD_203317 | JGI IMG/M metagenome (GOLD analysis project Ga0307475, IMG submission 203317) | Hardwood forest soil microbial communities from Morgan-Monroe State Forest, Indiana, United States - atmos_gasesECM1C_515 | ecosystem: Environmental > Terrestrial > Soil > Temperate...
CTCGTGCAGAACTGGGGCCAGGTGACGTTCAATTCGACAACCACGACGCTATCGCTAAACAACTCAACAATCGGTCCCATAAGCATTACGCACGGCACGAGCGTTCCGGTCGTCGTCACGGTTACCGGCGGCCCCGGAACTTCTACGAGTCCCACGGGAGACGTATCGCTGATTGCCAGCTCGGTGAATGGCGAAGGTGTGGACAGCCATGCGTTGAGCGGCGGCATTGCGGGTTGGCAGACGAACCGGCTTCCCGGCGGGAGTTACAACGTTCACGCACATTACGAGGGTGATGGCACATTTGGCGGAAGCGATTCTCCAACGATCGCAGTGACCGTCAACCCAGAAGCCAGCACGACTACTCTCTCTCCGCTGACGACAACTTCCGTCGGCAATTTCGTCTCGTTGGTATCGCCTCTTTCCTACGGCACTCCGATTTATCTCAGGGCTGATGTGCGATCCGCGGCGCAGCCGAATTCAGATACGGCGCCCACCGGAAGCGTTACGTTTGCCGATGCTTACGGCGGAGCGCAGACGCCACCACCCGTGGTGGTCCCAAACACTCCTTATAACCTCAACAGCAAAGGCACGGCCATCGCCGGTAACGGGTTGTGCGCGCTTTCTACAGGCCCGCACTCCGTTACGGTGAGCTATTCGGGCGACAACAGTTATCAGCCGAGCAGCACAGCCTCTGCGACTAGCTTCACCATAAATCAGGCGACTCCGCAGATAATCGTCCTACCGCCGCAAGTCGTCGCGGCCGTTAACTCGACTTTCGTGTTGACGGTACTGGTCGGTGAAAATAACGACTTACGCCCGCTGACGGGTTCTTGTGTCCCGGCTCTTCCTTCGGGAACGATAACTTTGTTTGACGGAACGACCCAAGTTGGAAGTTCCCCGATCCCAAGCAGTCTTACTGGCACGACGCAACCGGGCCAGGCGGTTGCCCTCATTACGGTGTCAGCGTCGGCTCTGCCGTTCGGGCAGAGTAACATTACGGCTGCGTACAGTGGCGACTCGAATTATGTCAAGTCTACGTCGTCCGCCACACCGGCCGACGTGGGATATGCCACGAGCACAGTTCTGACTTCTTCCAATCCGGCGGCGCCTGTCTCCACGAATGTGACGTTTACGGCCCAAGTTACCAGCAGCCAAAGCGGCGGACCGGCGATCACCGGAAATGTGTTGTTTCGGATCGAGGACCGCGCGAGCACGATCGTTCCGCTCACGAATGGGATAGCGCAATTCATGACCAGCTTCGCGGTTCCGAGTTTTCCTGAAGTCAGCGCTGAATATTCAGGTGACCAGAACTACATCCCCTCCCGAGCATCTTTGCAGGAGGGCGTACACGATTTCACGCTCAGCGATAGCCTCGGCTCCAGCAGCATTGTCATCGGGGCTCCCGGGCAAAGTTCGGCCCCGGTAACACTGACCATTAGCGGAACAAGCGGTTATGCCGGAACCATAGCTTTTGGCCCGGCCTCGTGTGTCATCACGCCAGCGGGAAGCCTGAGCAGCTGCAGCTTTAGTCCGTCTTCGGTTAGCGGCAGCGGAAGCACACAACTGATGATCAATACGACCCCGCCGCATACCGCCGGCACACTCACCGGCCATTTTGTTTTGCACGGCACGAAACTGCAGCCTATTGCCGTTTGCCTGCTGTTTCTGTTTACTCTCACGCTTTTGAACAAGCAACGCCGATTCAGCGTGGTTTTCGCTTCCGTAATCCTTCTGGCGCTCTTTGGGTTATGGGCGTGCAGCGCAAGCTCGAATAGCGCAACGACATCTACGAATACAAGCCCGGGGACACCTACTGGCGTGCCTTACACAGTGACCATCAATGCCGCTCCATCTGGAGAGAACAGCCACACGATCAGTTTGGCGTTCATTGTGCAATAGTCAACCTCACGCCATTCTTTGGCGACCAGCGGTTTCGTGAGCTGAGTGCTGCCTCCATTGGCAGCTATAGGCAAAACCTGCCCGATAGGACCGGTGGCGGAATCGAGGGTACTGCTCCTTCGTACAGTAGGCAGAGGGTTCTCCTCGGCATAGGCTGGTTTCCACTTTTGGAAGGAGGGGGAACCCATGCTCAACAAAAGGTTCGCTACCGGTTTGCTCGTGATGGGCTCGATCTTTGGCTTGGTGGAGGCTGCGTCCACCACGGCGCAGTCGGCTCTTGCTCAGCAAAGTGCGGCCCCGCAAAGTGCGGCGAAGCCAAGCACGACCAGTTCAACGGCGAAGCCGGCCGCAAAACCTGCCGCGAAACCGGCTGCGGCTCCGGCAAAGAAGAGTGCGCCTAAGCCGCTCGTCTATGTAATGGACAACCGTTCTTCAGATAAGACTGATGCGAATAAGACCGCCGATGCGAAGACTAGTAAGCCAGCTGGTGCTTCGGTGAAAAATGCGTCTGCTACCTCGGCGAGCAAGACCTCACCTGCTGCCGCGCCGGCTGTGAAGCCGCTGAGCGCAGACCTAACGAAAGCGTTTCAACAGAATTGCCCGAGCGTCGCGCTCACTGATAGCAAGTCAAAAGCGGCATACGAAGTAATGTTTGAGCGAGATCCGAGCAGCAAGGGCGTGAAGAGCGCTTTTGGGCTGCACAAGGCCAGCAAGATAGAAGTGATGAGCAAGACCGGAAAAGAGCTATTTTCCGAAGCCGGGCACTCGACCGGTCAGCTCGTAAAGGACGCCTGCACGGCCATCGGAACCCCGGGCACGAAGATAGCCAAGAACTAGCGGCTCGCCGCAGGGTCTAAGATTTCGAAGAGGGCGCGAACGCGCCCTCTTTACGGCTCAAGCCGATCCCCACACTCAGTTTCTCAATGAGAGCGAAGCTCGCGCGACCCAAGATCGTCCGCCCATACAGGTCTGCGAAAAGCGGAACGCGAGGAGAGATCTTTCGTTCGTTTCCGGAGACAGCGTGGAACGCCCATCCTGAAAGCGAATTCAGGATGACAAGTTTAGACGCGGGCTGCGGTTTTTTGCAGGACGCGCTCCACGATGGCTTTGAAGTCGTCCGCGGTAAGCAGGTCCTTCTTCTCGAATGATTTCGCCTTGACGGCCTGCAGCAAGGCCATGCGCTCTTCTTCTGTAGCCTTGATGCCCAGCTTTTCGCACCACTCTTCGATGGATGGCGGCCCGCTGTTCTTGCCGAGCACGATGTTGACGGGCTTCTGCCCGACGAGATCGGCTGAGAAGGGCACGTATTCTAGCGGATTGTCTTTGCGGGCCATGCGCACCCAGCCGGCGATGATGCCGGATTCGACTTCGTAGAGGCTGTCGCCGACGATCGGTCGGTTCGGCGGCTGAGTGACCTTGGCTTTCTCCATGACGAAGCGCGAAACTTCGCAGAATTTTTCGGTGCGGATGCCGATATCGACGCCGTGCAAGCAAAGCAGCGACAACACTACGTCTTCCATGGGCACGTTGCCGGCGCGTTCGCCAAGCCCCGTGATGGTGGTCTGCGCAACAGAGGCGCCCGCTTGGAGCGCGGCGAGCGTGTTGGCGACGCCGAGTCCGAAATCCTGGTGGCAATGGATCTCGACAGGCTTCTTCAGCCGCTCGATTGCCTTTTTCACCACGTGATATATGGCGTCAGGAGTGCAGCCGCCCATGGTGTCAGCCAACGTGAAGGCGTCCATATGGCCTTCAGTGGCGACTTTTTCGACGATATCGAGCAAGCGATCGACTTCGGTGCGCGTGGCGTCGATCGTGAAAAACACGGTGTACAGGCCGGCTTCTTTCGCGGCGCGCGTGGCGTCAATGGAAGACTTCATGGCGCGATCGAAGGTCCAACCGTAGGCGTTCTTGATCATGTGATCGCTGGCTGGGATCTCGATGACCACGCCTTTGCAGCCGCACGCCTTGACCACCTTGATCTCTTCCGGAATGCAACGGGCAAAAGCGAATATTTCGGATTTCAAACCGAGGGCGGCGATGTCCTGAATGGCGGCTTTATCCTGCTCGGAAACGGCAGGCATACCGGATTCAATTCGGTGAACTCCGAGAGCATCGAGCTTCTTGGCAATGGCGACTTTTTCTTCGCGCCGGAAGACGACGGCGGTTTGCTGTTCGCCATCGCGAAGGGTTACGTCATGAATTTTGATTTTGGGAACGAAACTGTATTTCTTGGTGACTTCGGGCAGATAAGTCCAGGGGCTGGTAAACCATTTATCGGTCTTCCAAGGCGTCTTCATTTAACCTCCGTAAAGTTAGTGCCGCGATTGATCGCGCCGCCGAACGAGCGAACTCCAATGCGCTCACTGGTTTCGGTTGGATTTGGGCATAATACACCGAGCAGCCATTACGGTTCAAGGAGGCGAAGCGCGCGTACTCCATTCGGTGGTACTTGATTGCCAGACCATGAATCGCCGTGCGAGGAAAATGAGGTCAGGAAACAGTCAGTGACCAACGACCGTATTTGGAATCAAACGAACAGGTGCCGATATATCGTAGCGCCAAAATAACGTGCCGAATTCACGGCATAAACATCCCACTTAGCTAAGTGATTGGCCTATAATAGGCCAGTGACCGAAGCGCCAGAGTCTTAGGAACGGTTCTTAAAAGAAGGCAAAGTGGCCAACGCAAGCTTCATCCTGAACGGAAAGCGAGTCACAGTTCCCTACGAGCCGGGAATGCACGTCCTGGAGCTATTGCGGGAGGAGTGTGGCATCGTTTCGGCCAAGAACGGGTGCGCTCCCGAAGGCACCTGCGGCTGCTGCCTGGTGCTTATCAACGGGCGGCCGGCGCTCTCCTGCCTGCGTAAGCCGGAGCAGCTGGAAGGGCATGACGTCACGACCTTGGAGGGTATTCCGGAGGAGATGCGACGGGTTCTGGGCGAGGCTTTCGTGCTGGAGGGCGGCGTCCAGTGTGGTTTCTGCACGCCCGGCATCGTGGTGCGAGCCAGCTCACTGCTGGAGAATGGGCAGGCTTCGAGCCGTGAATCCATAGCAAAAGCGCTCGACGGCCATCTTTGCCGCTGTACAGGTTACAAGCGCATCATCGACGCCATACAAACCGCGGGCGAAGCCTGGAACGATCACCACGAGATGCCCCGAAGCGAACCACGGCATCACTCCTACTTCGGCGAAGAGTTTGGCCTGAAACGCAACCCGACGACGGCGCCCAAGAGAAACGTAAAGAACGGCGTCGGATGCTCGGCTTCCCGCCTTGGCGGAGCCCAACAGACTTTGGGAGATAAGCCCTTTGTCGACGATATGCGTGTGCCAGGAATGCTCCACGGCGCGATGGTGCTCACGCCACATCCGAGAGCCAAGGTGCTGGGAATCGATTCTTCCGCGGCGCTGGCGATGCCAGGAGTCCTGAGAGTTTTTACGGCGGCCGATGTGCCTGGCCAGCGCGGCACGGGCATGGCGCTGCCGGACTTGCCGATTTTCGTGGGAGTGGGCGAAACCACCTGTTGCGTGGGAGATTTTGTGGCGATGGTGGTCGCAGATACGCAGTTCCACGCCCGGCAAGCTGCGGCCAAGGTGAAGGTGGACTACGAGGTCCTCAAGCCGCTGACGAATCTCTTTGAAGCGCTCGAGCCCGGCGCGGCGCAGGTGCATCCGCCGGGGAATATGTACGTGCACGGGAACTTGATTGATACAACTGCATTCTCGCGCGGCGCTGTGGAGGCGGCGTTCGCTACTGCAGCGCACGTGATCGAAGCGAAATTCCAGACGCAGCCGATCGAGCCGGCATTTCTCGAGCCAGAAGCTTGCCTCGCCATACCTCAGGACAGGGGCATGAAGGTACACACGCAAAGCCAAGGCTCGCTTTCCGACCAACAGCAGATTGCAAAAATTTTGAATCTGCCGCTGGAGGAAATTGAAATCGCTTTGGCGGCCAGCGGCGGCGGATTTGGAGCCAAAGAAGAACTCTCGATCCAAGGACAGACCGCCTTGGCCGCATACCTTCTGCACCGGCCGGTGAAAGTCGTTTTGACGCGCAAGCAATCGACACAACACCACGTCAAGCGCCATCCGATGACGCTGCATTACAAGGTGGCAGCCGATGCCGAAGGGCATCTGCTGGCGGTAAAGGCGCGCATCGTCGGCGACGCCGGCGGATACGCGGGGACCAGCGGTAAATGCCTGCTGCGTGCCGCCTGCCATAGCTGCGGCCCTTATCGCGTGCCAAACGTGGATGTGGAATCGAAAGCCGTATACACAAACAACCCGACGAGCGGCGCGATGCGGGGATTTGGGACGAACCAGGCACATTTCGCGATGGAAGGAATGATAGACATACTCGCCGAGCGCGTTGGCGTGGATGGCTATGACATTCGCGAGCGGAATATTCTAAATCCCGGCGACGCGTTCGCGACGGGACAAATCATGAGGCCGAGCGTGCGGGGCTTGCGCGAAACGCTGGAGGCCGTGAAAGGGATCTACAAGAATTCGAAATATGCAGGGCTCGCCTGCGGAATCAAGAGCACCGGCATCGGGAACGGCACCGTAGACAGCGGGCACATCAAGATTCGCGTGCTTGAGGGCGGACGGCTGCAGGTGTTGAACGGCTACACGGAGATGGGACAGGGAGTATATACGGCCACCCAGCAGGCCGTGTGTGAAGAGACCGGTTTGCCGCCGGAGAAAATCGCCGTCATTTGGGACAAAGAAATGGGCAGTAAGTGCGGCGAGACCTGGGCCTCGCGCGCGACAACGCTCAGTTGTGCTGCGGCGCAAAACGCGGCGCGGAAACTGGCGTCCGATCTCCAGCAAGCATCGCTCGAAGAACTCGCCGGGCGTGAATACACCGGCACCTATGTTTGCGACTTCACCACGCGGCCGGGAACACCCGAGGCGAAGTCAAATCCGAGTACGCATTTGACTTTCAGCTACTCGACACAAGTGGTGATTCTGGACGAAAACGGGCGGCTCGAGCGCGTGATTGCGGCACACGACGTGGGCCGCGCCATCAACCCACGGCTGTGCGCGGAACAGATGGAAGGCGGGATCCACATGGGCCTGGGTTATGCGCTTTCCGAGAGTTTTCCTTCGACGGACGGCGTGCCAAATTCGGTGCTTTTGCGCGACCTTGGTATTCCACGAGCCAAAGAGACGCCGCAAGTTGACGTGATCCTGATCGAAGTGCCTGATGAAGTTGGCGGCTATGGATCGAAGGGCGTCGGCGAGATCGGCTGCGTCGCCACGGCTGGCGCAGTAGCGAGCGCGCTTTATTCCTACGACAAAGTTCGCCGATTCCGTTTGCCCATGGAAGACGCGCCTGCGGCGGCCCCTCTGCTTCCGAAATCGCGGAAGCAGGCCGTGCCTGCAGATTACACGCGTGCGCTCCCATCTAAGTTTTGCATCTCCCGAGAACGGGTCACCAACCTACCTTAGTAGTCGCATTCAGAGACTCGAGTCAGCGCGCTTCCGCGTATGCCACGACTCGGGCACAACACCGGCGTGTTACCTTCAGAACTGGACCACCACACGGTCGCGGCCATCGCCATCAGCGGTAGCTGCCTGGACATGCTGGGCAGCCTCTATCTCGCTTACGATTTGCTCGGTGGGCAGCACGGCCCGTTGCGACAGCTTACGAGGACGGTAACGTATTCGATCGTCTTCGGCGTTGGCTACGGGATTGGGCTCGGTCCTTTCTTTGGCTTGGCTTCCGGCATAGCGGCTGGCATCACGCTTTCAATTGAACTAAATCGAGAAGCGCGTCGATTGCGACCTTACTCTTTGGCCTGGGAGGGAGTGTTTTCGGCCATTCGTGGTATCGGTTTCGGAGCCGGGCTGTACAGGATAGTGGGTCTTCAGTTCGCAATCGCCTTTGCCACTCTGATCACAATTGGCCAAATATTCGCCTATTCCCGCGGCTTACGTCCCAGGAACGGACTACACGGTGCGTCGCGGCCCGCATCTGTTGCGGCGTCAGTTTTGGGGGACCGTCGTCCGTACCGTCGGCTTCATCGCCACGGCGCTAATCTGCAGTGCCTTTGTCCACCACGTTGATCACCCCATATGTTTTGCGCTGCGGGTAGGTCTGGTAACTGGCATCGTCACAGGTGTGGGTCAGACGGTGATTCCTTACATCGAATACTTTGCGGATAATCTTCCAGAGCGCGCGCTTGGCGTCTTCGGGATCGGGCTCATTCTTTGCGGCTTTGCGTTGCAATCGCTGCAATATTGGCTAGCCCTGCTACATGTCCGACTGACCTAGCTTCTATACACAATTGCCCGCCCGATTGGACCATTCGAGCTGGATGGTGTAATTGCCCAGAGTGCGTGTTTTCCAGGCACAGATATCGCCAATTTCGCCGTTGTTGTCGTCATACCAGCCCTGGCCCGGAATCGGATCGGTGATGGCTTCGCATAGTTCGTGCGAAGTTGTGGAGGTCAAGGCATCGAAAAGAGGCAAGCCTCCAACGCAGCCGGAGCAGCCAGGATAGGGCATTACTGCATAGTAGACGTTTCGGCCGAATGAGTCGTGGTAGCCGCAGAACGCCTGGCAGGACGCGCTGTTCCCTTGAACCACTGTCACGCCATTGGGTAAAAAAACGAAATATAGAGTATTCGCGTTGGTGGCCGGCAGTGTGCCGGCGTTGATCTCTTGCTGGATCAATTGCTGGATGGCGCTGTCCTGAACGGACGTACCTGGAGCCGGCGAAGTAAGCACGGTTGTGCCAATGCGTGAACCGTGGCCGATGGTCTGCCCAGGGACACTGTATTCGCCGAGTTGGTCCATGAGCTGGCTGGTCAGGATGTAGTCGAAGAACTGATTCATTTGAGTCATCAGACTGCTATTGGAGGCTTGCTCCCAGGCAGAACCCCAGAAAACCGTAAAAACCTGGACCGCGGCGAGAAGCGGTCCGTTGCGATAGGAGAGATGAGGCACGGCTGCAGCGGGACCGGCCGCGGCTTCGGGGCGGTGCAGGGGCACAATGCGGATCGGATGTTTTTGTGTATGCGCTGACTTCTTCTGCCGAGTCTTTGCAGGCATAGCCGGCTCCTTATGAGACGCTGAAATTTTGTGGTTCAAGGGCTGGAGGACAGGCGGGCGAGACTACGGTAACGAACCATCCGGAAAATGTAAACTGGTCGGCAGGCCAGTCTATTAAGGAATTTATCGCACGCGGCTCGAAGTCCCTGACCTGGCGGGCTATTGCGAGGCGAATACGAAAATGGTATTTTAGCGACACCCCGTTTCGGCCTGCAAGGCGCAGATGAGCCAGCGCCAGTGCTCGGGAAAGTTCGCCACGGGCGCTGGGAGAAGACAGATAAATGAAGTCATTTGAATTCTTTGCAGCGAAAGACTCCAACCACGCCGTAACGCTCCTCGCCCAGCACGCCGTTAATGCCAAAGTCAAAATTATCGCCGGTGGTACCGATCTCTTAGCGGACCTGAAATTCACGGCGCACGGGCCCGACGTCGTCATCGATATTTCGCGCGCCGAGGACCTGAAAAACATCACCGTAACGGAGCAGGGGCTGGTCATTGGCGCTCTGGTAACGCACACGCAAATCATGCGTTCGCCGCTCATTCGTCAGCTATTTCCAGCTCTGGTGGACGCGGCACACACGATCGGCGCGGTACAAACGCGAAATCTGGGCACGCTGGGGGGGAACCTGGTGACGGCGGTCCCGTCGATGGACAGCGGTCCGACGCTGATGGCGCTCGAGGCGATCGTCACTATCGCGGGTAACGGCGGGCGGCGCCAGATGCCTTTGAGCGAGTTTTTTGTAGGCCCACGCAAGACCGTTCTTAAGCCGGACGAGCTCCTGGCCGAAATCATCATTCCCAAACAAAACCTGGGTAAGCCGACGCACTTTTTGAAGTTCGGATTACGCAAGGGACAAGCGCTGGCGCTAGTAAATGTGGGGGCGAGCTTCTGGGTCGATTGGGAGAAGGACACGTTCATCGCACCGCGAATCGCGCTCGGAGCCGTCGCGCCGAAGGTGATTCGCGCTCTGCAAGCCGAGGCTTACCTCGAGGGCCGCGCGATCACTGCGGAAACGATGGCGGAGGCGGGCCGCGTCGCCGTGAGCGATGCAAAGCCCATCAGCGATTTTCGCGCTTCCGCAGAGTACCGGAGGCACCTGATCGCCGTGCTCACGAAACGAGCGCTTGAAGGCGCATGGGCGCTGGCCCAGACGAAGCGACTGGAGGGATCCAATGGTAAACGTAACGCTTAAACTCAACGGCGAGACGCGCAGCGCTTCCGTCCCTCCAGAAACGACGCTGCTGCGGCTCTTGCGCGACCAGTTCAACCTGACCGGCGCGAAGCTGGGGTGTGACGTAGGTGACTGCGGCGCGTGCACCGTGATCGTCGATGGCAAGCCGGTGAACTCCTGTCTCATGCTGGTGGGCCAGGTGGAGGGCCGCGAGGTTTTAACCATAGAAGGACTCGCCACCGCGGATCACCTCCACCCGTTACAGAAATTGTTCGAGCACTTCGGTTCGCTGCAGTGCGGTTTCTGCGGACCGGGAGTGATCATGTCCGCGAAGGCCCTGCTGGATGAGAATGCTGATCCCTCAACCCAGGAGATTCGCGACGCACTCGGCGGCAACCTGTGCCGCTGTACGGGATACACGAAAATGATCGAGGCGATCAAAGGCGCCTCATGCATCTTGCGCGGCGAAGAAGTTCCGGCAGTCAAGTCCGCATAAGTTCACGGCAGAAGGAGACCGATCATGGCAGAGAAGCCGAAGGTTGTCGAAAAGCCTGATGTGCTGGAACGGCCGGATATATTGAGGCCGCAGACGCCTGCGCCACTGGTCACCTTTCCCGTCGAAGTTGTCGTGCCGGAGGGGCGTCAGCAAACACCGGCAGTAGGCCAGCGAGCTTCGCGCGCCGATGGACGACTGCACGGGTTGGGACAAACGAAGTACATCGACGACATGTACTTCCCCAACATGCTCTTTGCCAAAATCAAGCGAGCGGGGATTGCTTCCGCGCTGATCAAGAGCATTGATACCAAAGAAGCCGAGGCCATGCCCGGCGTCATCGCGGTGATCACGGGCCGCGATATCCCATGCAATTCGTTTGGGCCTTCCCTGAAGGATCAGCCGGTACTGGCTGATACGCGGGTGTTCCATGCGGGCGACGGCGTGGCGGCAGTCGCCGCGGTGAGTGAGCAGATTGCCACCGAGGCGCTGGAAAAAATCAAAGTCGAGTACGAGCCGCTGACGCCGGTTTTGGATCCGCTGGAGTCGTTGAAACTGGAGACGCCCGGCATTCACGCGCCGAGCGCAAACATTTACGGGCACAAGATTATCAAGAAAGGCGACGTGGAAAAGGCGTTCGCCGAATCCGATCACGTTTTCGAAGGCAGCTTCCGCACGCAAATGGTGGAGCACGTGCCGCTGGAACCGTATGCGTGCATTGCGCATTGGGACGCAAACGGGCGTGTGACGATTTATTCCACGCTGGGAAGGATCACGTTGGGACGCGCCGACGTGGGACGCACGCTGGGAATTCCCATGAGCCGCGTTCGCATAGTGGCGACGGTGGTTGGCGGCAATTTTGGCGGCAAGAATGAAATCCGGGCCGAGCCCGCTATGGCGCTGCTTTCCAAAAAGACCGGGCGCCCGGTGAAGTGTGTCTACACCCGAAGCGAGGAGTTCACGTCCTCGACGACGCGCCATCCCCTGATCATGGATTACAAGACGGGAGTCACCAAGCAGGGCAAAATCCTGGGACGCAAGATTCGACTGGTCCTCGACGGAGGCGCCTATTGCTCCTGGAGCGAAACGACCCTGGGCAAGGCGTGCATCCTCTCGGCAGGCCCCTACAACATCGAGAATCTGCACGCGGAAGCGTTCGTCGTTTACACGAACAAGACCATGACCGGCGCGATGCGCGGATTTGGAGCGCCGCAGGTGTGTTTTGCCTACGAATCGCACATGGATGACATTGCCCACGCGCTGGGCATCGATCCCTTGGAGATTCGCTTGTTGAACGCATTCGATGAGGGTTCACTGAGTCCGACCAGTCAGAAGCTGCATAGCGTCGTGGTCAAAG
>Ga0307475_10002093_pt1 | contig 11972 bp, 13 predicted proteins | sample atmos_gasesECM1C_FD_203317 | JGI IMG/M metagenome (GOLD analysis project Ga0307475, IMG submission 203317) | Hardwood forest soil microbial communities from Morgan-Monroe State Forest, Indiana, United States - atmos_gasesECM1C_515 | ecosystem: Environmental > Terrestrial > Soil > Temperate...
GGCTTGCCGTCATTACCGGTCAAGGTGTCGGTCAACGGGTTGAACGACAGCCGCCCGCCGAAGGCCATCGCAGTGACGACCTCTGGGCTGCCGATGAAGTTCATCGTCGTCGCCTTGCCGTCGTTGCGCGCCGGAAAGTTGCGGTTGTAGGAGGTGACGATTGTGTTCGGCTTCTCGGATTCCTCGGTCGAGCGGCGCCATTGCCCGATGCACGGGCCGCAGGCGTTGGCCAGCACGGTGCCGCCGATCTCCTGCAACGACTGCATCTGCCCGTCGCGCTCGATCGTCGCGCGCACCAGCTCCGAGCCCGGCGTCACCATGAACGGCACCGCGGCCTTGAGGCCGTGCGCCTTGGCTTGCTCGGCCACTTCCGCCGCACGGCTCATATCCTCGTACGAGGAATTGGTGCAGCTGCCGATCAGCGCCGTCGAGATCTCGTCGACGAAGCTGTTCTTCGCGTCCTTGACCTCGGCGGCGAGCTTCGAGACCGGCCGCGCTCGATCGGGCGAATGCGGCCCGACGATGTAGGGCTCGAGCTTCGACAGGTCGAGCTCGACGACGCGGTCGTAGTATTTCGCCGGGTCGGCCTCGACCTCGGGATCGGGCCGCAGCAATTCGAGGTTGGCTTCCATCGGCGGCACCAGATTGCCGCGCCCGGTGGCGCGCAAATACTTCGCCATGTGTTCGTCGGCCGGGTAGATCGAGGTCGTGGCGCCCAGTTCGGCGCCCATATTGGTGATCGTCGCTTTGCCGGTGGCGCTGATCGTGCGGGCGCCCGGACCGATATATTCGACGATAGCGTTGGTGCCTCCGGACACGGTCAGCGCTCCGGCAACAAAGAGGATCACATCCTTGGGTGCGGTCCACCCGCTCATCCGGCCGGTCAGAAAGACCGCGATGTGACGCGGGTAGAGCACCTCCCACGGCAGCCCGGCGATCGTCTCGACCGCATCGGCGCCGCCGACCCCGACCGCGCAGGCGCCGAGCCCGCCGGCATTGGGGGTGTGCGAATCGGTGCCGATGATCAATTCCCCGGGGAAGGCGTATTGCTCTAGCACGACCTGATGGATGATGCCCGCACCCGGTCCCCAGAAGCCGGCGCCGTATTTGGCCGCGGCCGAGCGCAGAAAATCGTAAACTTCCTGGTTCTCGGCGAGCGACTCGCGCAAATCCTGCGCGCCTTCGTGCCGCGCCTGGATCAGGTGGTCGCAATGCACCGTCGTTGGCACAGCGACCTTGTCGCGCCGTGTCTGCATGAACTGGAGTAAACCGGTCTGCCCCAGTACGTCCTGGAATACGACACGGTCGGGGCGGGTCAAGAGGTAGCTCTTGCCTGGCTCGAGCTCCTGGCTTTCCGGGTCGTCGAGATGTCCGAGCAAAATCTTGTCGGCCAAGGTCAAGGGCCGAGCCAATCGGCGGCGGACTATCGCGAGGTTGCGCGCCATGGTTGCGTAGACTGCAGTCGCCATTTCCGGGGTCGATTCGATAGCAACCATTGTCCAGCCCTTCGTGCGGTTCTTTGGGGCCGCATCGGGTAATCCCCGCCGGCCTCGTCGTGTCTCGATCATAAATGGTTGGCGATCGTCTAGCTATCGAGGATCGCTGCTGGAAAACAATCCCCGAGAGCCGGGTTCTGCGGGGCAGCAGACTACTCAGACTGCATCCAGCTGCCAGGCGACGTCGTTGGCGATCCCCCAGAGATAGCCGATGTCGGCTTGGCCGACGAGCGCGTAGGCGCGCCCTTGATGCCGCCAATACAGCAGATTGACGTCCTGACGGCGGTCGAAAGTCGGGGAGATATCGGGTTGTTTCGACGACCCGATGATCAGGCCCAAAGGGCCGATCGCCTTGTTATCGGTAGTGTAGACGAGCGCCGCCGCCGGGCGGCCTTCCTCGACGACGAGCCGAGCGCCGTGGAAGCTCAGACCCCAAGGCTTGAGATCGGGCAGGCGGACCTCCTGCGGCAAACTCTGGCTGATCTTTTGCAGCGCCTCGCGGGGGTCCCCGGTTGCCGGGATGTCGACCGGCGGGCTATCGCCGGCGCTGACCACGAGCTTGAAATAACCGGCTGCGTTGTCGAGCCAGAGGTTGTTGGCCGCCGCCGCCTCGAGCGCGGCCGGCTTGCCGGCAACGCCGTCCGGCGCGAGCCGGCCAACGCCGAGATAGGCAATGCCGCTTCCGACGAAGAGGCCGAGGAGCGAAGCGGCGATCGGCAGCCCCACCCGCCAGCGTCGCGACGCTCCGATCTGCGCGCGCAGGCGCCGACGGAACGGGAGGATCGCGCCGCCCGCTTGCAGCGGAACCGCCTCTCCGCGCGCTGCCGCGATCAACCGGTCGGGGACCGGTTCGTGAACGGCTTCGTCGAACGCCATGCGCAGCAGGTGTGCCGATTCGGCGAGCCCTGCCATCCGCTGGCGGGCGGCCGGATCGGTGTCGAGCCAAGCTTCGACCTCGCGCCGCTGCGCCACCTCGAGTTCGCCATCCAGATAGGCGACGAGACGGTCGTCACTGCGCTGCTGCTGCATCTCTAGTACTCCTGCGCCCCCCGCGGCCGGCCTCTAGCTGCAGCTGCAACGCGATGCGGGCCCGCGCGAGACGGCTCATGATCGTGCCGACCGGAACCTGCACTACTTCCGCAGCCTCCTTGTAGCTGAGCCCCTCGACAGTAACGAGCAACAGGGCCGCTCGTTGATCTGACGGTAGGCGATCGAGCGCCCGCCGAACCTCGTCGAGAGCAAGACGTGCTTCGACCCGGCGCACCGGCTCATCCGATCCCAGCCGATCCTCGGCTATATCGCCGTCCTCCTTGCGCACGTCCCGCGAGCGGACCTGATCGATCCAGATCGTCTGCACGATGCGGAACATCCAGCTGTCGAACCGTGTGCCCTCCTGAAACTGGTGCTGCCGCGCGAGCGCCCGCTCGCAGGCAGCCTGGACGAGATCGTCGGCATCAGTGATGGATCCCGAAAGCCCGCGAGCAAAACGACGCAATCTCGGCAAGACCGCGATCAGCTGATCGCCGAACCGGGAGCTCACGGGACCTCTGCCCGAAACCAAACGTAGCGGCGATCCCGCCAATCCCTGACGAGACGACAACGTGCCTCCTGAATATTTATTCCCGATGGTATCTTGCGACCTGTAATAGGCAGCCGATGGTGCATAGGTCCCCGTGCCGCGCCCTGGTCCTGCATTTTTCGGAACGACATCGCGGTTCTCATCGAGTCTACCACGGAAGATAAATGAGGCCAAATCGAGGTCAGCTCGGTTGCTTCCTTGTGCTTCCTTGATCGGTGCCGGCGACAAACGGAACGCCGAGCCGTGACGAAAGCTCGGGATCGCTCTTCACAAATGTCGGGAGCCGCGGCATTGTGCGCGCCGTTTGTCGGCTCGGCGATTCGGGGACAACCGTTTGATGAAGGTTGCCATCGTCAAGGAACGGCGGGCATTCGAACGCCGGGTGGCGGCCTCGCCGGACACCGTCAAGCGGATGGTGGGCATGGGTCTCGAGGTCGTCGTGGAAAGCGGGGCGGGCGAAGGGGCCCAATTCACGGATGCCGCCTTTGCGACGGCGGGAGCGTCAATCGCCGCAGATGCCGCGACCGCACTCGGCGACGCCGACATTGTCCTGAAGGTGCAGCGTCCGCTGATCGGTGAGGAGGCGGAGCGCGACGAGCTGAGCTGCCTGAAACGCGGTACGGTGTTGATCGGCCTGTTGCAGCCGCTGCGGCACCCCGCGGCAATCGGCGCCTACGCCGACGCCGGGATTGTCGCTTTCGCGATCGAACTTCTGCCGCGAATTACCCGCGCCCAGGCGATGGACGCTCTCTCCTCGCAAGCCAACTTGGCCGGCTACAAGGCCGCGCTCGAGGCGGCCGACGAGTTCGGCCGCGCCTTTCCGATGATGATGACCGCCGCCGGCACGATAAAGGCGGCGCGCGTTCTAGTGATGGGAGCAGGAGTCGCGGGGCTGCAAGCGATCGCTACGGCACGGCGACTCGGCGCCATTGTTTCGGCAACCGATGTTCGTGCCGCGGCGAAGGAGCAGGTCGAAAGCCTGGGTGCGAGCTTTATCACCGTCGACGAAGCGGCCGCCAGTTCGGCAGAAACTGCCGAAGGCTACGCCCGAGAGATGGGTGAGGATTTCCAGCGCCGCCAGCGCGACAAGATCATCGAGAGCCTCAAGCGCACCGACGTCGTGATCTGTACCGCGCTCATTCCCGGCCGCAAGGCGCCGGTGTTGCTGACGGAAACGATGCTCGACGAGTTGGCCCCCGGATCGGTCGTCGTCGACCTTGCCGTCGAGGCGGGCGGTAACGCCGAGGGCAGCCGGCTCGGCGAGATCGTCACCACCCCGCATGGGGTCAAGATCATCGGCCATGCCAATATGCCCTCTCGCATCGCCGTCGACGCCAGCCAGCTCTACGCGCGCAATCTCTATAACTTCCTGACACTTCTCGTCGACCAGGACGGCAAGCTCAAGATCGACACGGCCGACGAGATCATCAAGGCGACGCTGTTGACCGAGAATGGTGCGGTGGTGAACCCGACGCTCGCGGCGCTGGCCGGGGCGAACGCGCAAACCGCCGCAGCGAGCTGACGAGACGAGCGGATGGCGGATCCCGTCTCCCTGGCTGAGCAGGCCAGCCAGGCTGCCGGCGAGGCCGATACGCTCGCGCGCAGCCTCGACGCGCTGGCCCATCAGCTGGTGCAGCAGGGGCCACCGGCGGCAGCAGCCGGCACGCCCTTTGTGTTCGAGCTGACGGTCTTCGTGCTCGCCGTCTTTGTCGGCTATCACGTGGTGTGGCGGGTGACGCCGGCATTGCATTCGCCGCTGATGAGCGTGACCAACGCGATATCGAGCGTGATCATCGTCGGCGCACTGATCGCGGCTGGCCCGCTCGGCGTCAGCTTCGCGAAAATCATCGGGTTCGTCGCGGTAACCCTTGCCGCGGTCAATATTTTCGGCGGCTTTATCGTCACCCAGCGCATGCTCCAGATGTTCCAGAGAAAACGCTAGCGGGGCCCTGGTGAGCGACAGCCTGTCCGCGCTGTTTTATTTGATCGCTTCGATCTGCTTCATCATGGCCTTGCGCGGCCTGTCTTCTCCGGAAACGGCGCGGGCCGGCAACATCTACGGGATCGCCGGCATGGTGGTCGCGGTGGTCACCACCCTGGTGACCCCGCAAGTGGTGAGTTTTTGGCTGATCATCGTCGGCGTTCTGATCGGCGGCGCGATCGGCACTTATATCGCGCTGCGCATTCAGATGACGGCGCTGCCCCAGCTGGTCGCCGCCTTTCACAGCTTGGTCGGTCTTGCCGCCGTCTGCGTCGCTGCGGCTGCCTTCACCTTTCCCGAAGCCTATGGAATCGGCGTACGCGGGGCGATCCACCGCAGCAGCTTGGTCGAGATGGCGATCGGCATGGCGATCGGCGCGATCACTTTTACCGGCTCGGTCGTCGCCTTCGGCAAGTTGCAGGGTCTGGTTACCGGCCGGCCTCTCGTCTTCACTGGCCAACACCCGCTGAACGCCGGGCTCGGCGTGTTGCTGGTGCTGCTGATCATTCTGTTCGTCTCGACTGAGACGGCAGTGACGTTCTGGCTGACCCTGCTGGTTTCGCTTGCACTCGGTCTGTTGTTGATCGTGCCGATCGGCGGGGCCGACATGCCGGTCGTCATCTCGATGCTGAACTCCTATTCCGGCTGGGCGGCATGCGGCATCGGGTTCACCCTGTCGAACAGTCTGCTGATCATCACTGGCGCGCTTGTCGGCTCGTCGGGCGCGATCCTCAGCTACATCATGTGCAAGGGGATGAACCGCTCGATCTTCAACGTGATCCTGGGCGGGTTCGGCACCGAGGGTGGTGCGATCGCGGCGGGTGCAGGGACTGGGGACCGTTTGGTCAAATCCGGTAGTGCGGAAGACGCCGCCTTCATCCTGAAGAACGCCGGCTCGGTCATCATCGTGCCGGGCTATGGCATGGCGGTCGCCCAAGCCCAGCACGCGCTGCGCGAGGAGGCCGACATGTTGAAGAAGGACGGGGTCAAAGTGCGTTATGCGATCCATCCGGTCGCCGGTCGCATGCCCGGCCATATGAATGTGCTGCTTGCCGAGGCCAATGTCCCCTATGACGAGGTCTTCGAGCTCGACGAGATCAACCGCGACTTTGCCTCGACCGATGTGGCTTTTGTGATCGGCGCCAACGACGTAACCAACCCGGCGGCGAAGACCGATCCCGCCTCGCCGATCTATGGCATGCCGATCCTCGAAGTCGAGCGCGCCAAGACCGTGCTGTTTGTCAAGCGCTCGATGGCCTCGGGCTATGCCGGCGTCGACAACGAGCTGTTCTATCGCGACAACACGATGATGCTGTTCGGCGATGCCAAGAAAATGTGCGAGGAGATCGTCAAGGCGCTTGAATAAACGCGGTTTAGGAAGACAGCGACACCAGGGACACGACCCGCGGCGGCAAGATAGATCCGCGCCAAGGGTTCGTTAGCCGAGCCGGGACCTGCCGAGGCTGTGAGAGCCGCTCCTATGTTCCGACGCGGATCGCGTCAGGTGCCGTTCCATGTTAAGCACGAGTGATGACCGGCAAAGATATGATGATCCCCGCCGATAGCCGATTGGCGGAAGAGCTTGCCGACGAAGATGTCGTAGAGATGGCCAATCTTACGACAGCCCAGACCGGCGTACCGGGCACGATCTTCATCTCGACGGCGATGGGCGGGCACGGGCCGCGGGTGAAATATTTCTTGCAGCCGGGGCGCTCGCAGCCGAGCTTTTCTGTTGCGATAACCGACATTCCGACCGTCGTCGCCAACAGCCTGCCGCTCCGTGTCGTCCGGCAGGCGTCGCCGCAGGTCATCGACTGGGTGGCGCGCAACAGGGATGGGCTGCTCGATTTCTGGTACCATGGCGATACCTGGTCGCAGCCTGAAGTAAACGATTTTATTCAAAAACTTCAGCGGGTCTGATCTATTTGCCTTAGGGCGGCGATTAACGCTGCCCGACGGTATGCTCAGTAGCCCTCGCGCTCCATCCGTTTGCGCAAGAGCTTGCGATAGCGGCGGACCGCCTCGGCCTTTTCTCGCGCCCGCCGCTCCGAGGGCTTCTCATAATTGCGCCGCAGCTTCATTTCTCGGAACACGCCCTCGCGTTGCATTTTCTTCTTCAAGGCTCGCAGAGCCTGATCGACATTGTTGTCGCGAACGAGGACTTGCACGGGGGCGTTTCTCCACTGATCGGTATGGGCGCGGCCAGACTGGTGCCGCCGTTCAATATTTAGCACCTCTACCGGCTGCTGTGAAGGCGACCCGAGTAGACGGTTTACCCCGGCCGATGAACCGCCCATATTTTAGCTATGGCTCTGTTGAAGATCGCCCGCATGGGGCACCCGGTGCTGCGTTCTGCTTCCGCGCCCGTCGTTGATGCGACGGCGCCGTGGGTACGCCGGCTCGTCGAGGACATGATCGAGACGATGGAGGATGCCGGCGGCACCGGCATCGCCGCTCCGCAGGTTCATGAGCCGCATCGGATCGTCGTCTTCCGGGTTCCCGACGAACGGGTTAGCGGGATGCCGGGGGACAGTCCTCAGGATCTGACGGTGTTGGTCAATCCTGTCGTCGAGCTGATGGGAAACGAGCGCGCGCTCGGTTGGGAAGGTTGTCTGTCTGTTCCCGGATTGCGCGGTGTCGTGCCGCGGCACCTGCGCATCCGCTATCGCGGAACGAGTCCCGAGGGGGACGTCATCGAGCGCACGGTCGAGGGCTTCCATGCCCGGGTCGTCCAACACGAGTGCGATCACCTCGACGGGATCCTCTACCCGCAGCGGATGACCGACCACCGGCTGCTGGTTTTCCTCGAAGAGCTGCAGCGGCACCCAATCGACCTCGCGAGCTTCCTCGCCGAAAACGAAACCGGATGAGGAGCCCGCTCGCCGAGGAGCAGCGCGCGGCGCTGATCGAAGCGATGCTCCCGAACGTGCCGTTCGACGGCTGGTCGCGGCCGGCGCTGCGGGCGGCGGCGCGGCGCGTTGGCATGCCTGCGGACGAGGCGCTGGCGTTGTTTCCGAATGGGGCCGCCGAACTCGTGGCCTGCTTCAGCCGGTGGGCGGATCTTCGCATGCTCGATCGGCTTGAGACCATGTCCCTCGCGCCATTGCACAGCTCCGACCGCATCGCGCTGGCGATCACCACCCGGTTAGACATCCTCGCACCGTGGCGCGAAGCGGTTCGGCGCGCGCTCTCGGTGCTGGCCCTGCCGCTACACGCACCACTCGGCTTGCGCCTGCTTTACGAGACCGTCGACGGCATCTGGTACGCCGCCGGGGACCGCGCGACCGATTTCAGCTTTTATACCAAGCGGGTCACTCTTGCCGCGATCTATGCCGCTACCTTGCTCTACTGGCTCGAAGACGGTTCGCCGGACTTTTCCGACACCCGCGCCTTTCTCGACCGCCGGCTCGCCGAGGTGGCCGCCATCGGCAAGGCCCGCCGACGGTATCAAACGGCGGTGGAACGCCTGCCTAACCCGGTTCGTCTGCTGCGCCAGTTCCGTTAGCGTCCACCCAAACCCTCCCCGCGGGCGCAGCGCCGTCCAGGGAAATCATAAATCGACCTGCCGATTTCGTCTTGGCCGGGCTTGTCCCGTGGGCCTTCAGCCCACGGACTGGTTCCGTGGGCATCCACGCCTTCGAGCGCCCGAAGCAAAGACGTGGATGCGCGGATCAAGTCCGCGCAAGACGACTTCAGATTGATTCCTGTGAGTCACAAGCCAGTTCGTCCGTTATCCAGCCGCAAGATTTTCCCCGGACAACCTGCCGGGGGTTCAGCGATGGGGGATCAGACGCGTGACGTGGCCCATCTTGCGTCCGGGTTGGGGTTCGGTTTTTCCGTAGAGGTGGAGCTTGGCCAGCGGGTCGTTAAGAGCATCCCGCCATTTCTCGACCTCGCTGCCGATCAGGTTCTTCATCACCGCGTCGGAATGATGCTCGACCGAGCCGAGCGGCAGGCCGCAGAGCGCGCGCACCAGCTGCTCGAACTGGCTGGTGATGCAGGCATCGATGGTCCAATGTCCGGAGTTATGGGGGCGCGGCGCGATCTCGTTGACGAGAATATCGCCACTCTGCGTCACGAACATTTCGACCGCGAGCACCCCGACGAGATCGAGCTTTTCGGCGACGTGCCGCGCGATGACCTCGGCACGCATGGCGGTCTCGGCCGCGATCCGCGCAGGGGCGATCGTCGTGTCGAGGATGTGGGCGACGTGCTGGTTTTCGACCGGCGGATAAGTCGCCCAGGCGCCGTTGCGGCCGCGCACGACGATGACCGAGATTTCGCAGGCGAAATCGACATAGCTCTCGAGGATGCCGATCTCGCCGCTCATTCGCTGCCAAGCCTCCTCCGCTTTGATTTCCGGCGTCAGGGTCACTTGTCCCTTGCCGTCGTAGCCCATGCGCACGCTCTTGAGCACGGCCGGGTAGCCAAAGTCCCGCATTGCCCGGAGCAATGCTGTCGCGTCGGCAATCTCGCGGTAGGCGGCTGTGTCGACATCGATCGAGCGCAGGAAATCCTTCTCTCGTAAGCGGTCCTGTGCGATCTCGAGAATTTCGGGGCGCGGCAATACCGGCCGGACGGCCGAGACCAGCCGTACTGCTTCGGCCGGGATGTTTTCGAACTCGAACGTCACGATGTCCACGGCCGACGCGAAGCCCTCGAGCGCCCCGCGATCAGAGAATTCCGCGACGGTCGCCGCACCGCAGACCTGCTCCGCCGGGCTGTCGGCCTCGGTCGCAAAAACGTGGCAGCGAAAGCCGAGCCGGGCTGCGGCGAGCGCCGTCATCCGGCCGAGCTGGCCGCCCCCTAAGATGCCGATTGTAGCACCCGGGGCCAGCGTCGCCGCCGGCATCACCGGCGGTCCGGGTGGTCAGCGACCCCTTGCGTTTGCGTCTGCCGCCAATCGTCGAGAGCCGCCTCGGCGGCGGCGTCGGACAGTCCGAGAATTGCCGCGGCAAACAGCGCCGCATTGACGGCGCCGGCTCGACCGATCGCGAAGGTCGCGACCGGGATCCCGGCCGGCATCTGCACGATCGAGAGCAAACTGTCCATCCCCTTGAGGGCTCTGCTCTCGATCGGTACACCGAGCACCGGCAGCGCCGTCAAGGCGGCGATCATTCCCGGAAGATGAGCCGCCCCTCCCGCCCCGGCGATGATCACCCGCAAACCGCGCGAACGCGCCCTGCGGGCATACTCGTAAAGGCGTTCGGGTGTGCGATGCGCCGAGACGATGCGTGTCTCATAGCCGATATTGAGTCGGTCGAGGGCCTCTGCGGCGTGCTGCATCGTCTCCCAATCGGATTGGCTTCCCATGATGATGCCTACCGCCCGATCGGCGCCGCTCATTGGATTTCTTCCGGGACGTGGTTGCGAGGAGCGGCCTATATTAGAGGCAGGATTGGTACGCACAAGCGCCCCGGCGGACCCGCCGCGCAGCGTGCTGGGCGATCGGTCAGGCGATGATATCGGGCAGCAGCTCGCTTTCGATCTTCGAGATCTGGTCCTTGAGCAGCAGCTTTCGCTTCTTCAGGCGCTGCAGCTGCAGCTGGTCGAACGGAGCGCGCTCGGCGAGCCGCGTGATCACCTCGTCGAGGTCGCGATGCTCGGTCTTCAGGGCGGTGAGCTTGGCTTTCAGGGCTTCTACGTCGAGATCCATGGCCGATAGCCCCAGAGTTTACCATTATTATATCATGTCGAATGCATCGGGTATCGAAAGCTCACACCTCGCGCGGCGATGACTGAGTCGGCCGGCGAGCTCTCGGACGACAATCCGCTTTGGCGCTTTTCGCTGGCGTTCTACGAGCGGGCGGGCATCGCCGAAGCGCTGATCGCGTTGCAGGACCGTGCCGACCTCGACGTCAATCTGATGCTTTTCGCCCTGTGGGTCGGCGCCTCCGGACGAGGCCGGCTGACCGGCGAGGAGCTGGCGATCGCCGATCGACTCGGCCGCCCGATCAGGGCGGAGATCGTGGAGCCTCTGCGCGCGCTGCGGCGCAAGCTCAAGCCCGATCCCGACGCGGATGTCCAGCGCTTGCGTGAGGGCGTCATGGCGCTCGAACTTGCGGCCGAGAAAGTCATCCAGGAGCGTCTCGGCCGCACTGCCGCACCCGCCATCGGCGACGCTGATCCCGTTGCGCGGGCCGCGACTGCGCGCGCGAACCTGGCCCTCTATCTCGGGCCGAACACGGCCAGCAGTCCGGAGGCGGCGACAATCGGAAAAGCGCTCGAGGTGTTCCTCCGCGGTTGACCCGACCGGCCGTTAGATCTTTCCGCGCCGCGGTTTCGAACGGAGCGGCTGCGCGCCTTCGACGGAGGGCTCACCCCAGCGTCGCACCAGTCCGGTTTCGAGATCGAACAGATCGAGAATCCGGCCCAGCGTCTGATCGATCATCTCGTCGAGGGTTTGCGGCTTGGCGTAAAAGGCGGGAACCGGCGGAGCGATCACCGCGCCCATTTCCGAAAGTGCTGTCATGGTTCTCAGGTGACCGGTGTGAAGCGGCGTCTCGCGCACCAATAGCACGAGGCGCCGGCGCTCCTTCAGCACCACATCCGCCGCCCGGCTCAACAGCGTCGTCGTCACCCCGCTGGCGATCTCGGCCATGCTGCGGATCGAGCAAGGGGCTACCACCATGCCCATCGTCTTGAACGAGCCGGACGAAATCGGTGCGGCCATATCGCTGTTGGAGTGGACGACATCCGCTCGGGCGCGGACTGCCGCGGGCTTCAGATCGGTCTCGACCGCCAGGGTCACGTCGGCCGTCCGGCTGATCACGAGATGCGTCTCGACCGGAAGGGGCCGCAGCAGCTCGAGCAGTCGCGCCCCATAAATTACCCCCGAAGCGCCGCTGATACCGACGATCAGACGGGGCCGAACGGGTATTTCTCCGGTATTGCCCTCTGTGAAACCCGTTGCGGC
>Ga0307475_10002094_pt1 | contig 11970 bp, 9 predicted proteins | sample atmos_gasesECM1C_FD_203317 | JGI IMG/M metagenome (GOLD analysis project Ga0307475, IMG submission 203317) | Hardwood forest soil microbial communities from Morgan-Monroe State Forest, Indiana, United States - atmos_gasesECM1C_515 | ecosystem: Environmental > Terrestrial > Soil > Temperate...
CATTATCAGGAGAAATACGGCGGTATTCGTTTCATTAACTTGATTCGGCAATTGCAGGCGGCCACTCTCGTGAATGACCGCATTGGCGTCCCGGGAGATTACGTAACGCCTGAACAATTCATTCCTAGCGGAATTCCCACGAAGGATGTTCGCTTTAATGCTGTTGACACCAGCGTTCAGCAGAAATTGAAGCCGACAGTTCCCAAGCCTGAGGACTTTCAGTTGTGGGAAACGTGCATGACCATCAATAACACATGGGCATATAACATGCACGATCGCGATTTCAAGTCGGCGCAGTTTCTTATTCGCGGGTTGGTGGAAGTCGCAAGCCGCGGCGGCAACTTTCTGCTCAACGTGGGTCCACAACCCGATGGTGTCATTCAGTCGGAATTCCAGGAGCGCCTCCGAGCGATCGGTGACTGGCTCAGTGTCAACGGAGATTCCATCTACGGGACGACGTACGGGCCGCTACAAGGCATGGCCTCTTTGCGCACCACTGCCAAAGGGAAAAAAGTATATGTGCATGTGTTCGATTGGCCATCGGGAACACTGGAGATCAACGGCCTCGACGCAAAAGTGATCGCGGCGCATTTGTTAGCTACCGGTCAATCGGTGACATTCCGCCAGGACTCGGGAAAGCTTCAGATCGATGTCGCGAGCCGTGCTCCGGATCCGAACGTCAGTACGATTGCATTGAATACTCTATAAGCGAGAGAGACTGCTCGAAATTGCAATCGGTCGTCCTTGGTCCATATGCTCCGCCTTACTGACCTACATGTTGAAGGTCCTCGTCCTCGAAATCCTCGGCCTATTGTTTCCATAGGTGCGGGGGGAATTGTGCGAGATGCGCACCTGCCGGCCTATAAGAAAGCAGCTTTCCCCGTTGTGGCCATCACCGATCTGGACAGAGGTAAAGCCGAGAGCGTGGCGAAAGATTTCGGTATTCCGAAAGTCCTGGCAGGAGTGCACGAAGCCGCCGCATATGCACAGGAGAACGCCGTATTCGACATTGCGGTGCCCGCGTCGGCGTTGCTGCGGGTGTTGCCACACCTACCTGATGGCGCCGCTGTCCTCCTGCAAAAACCGATGGGGGAAACATTCTCGGAAGCTCGATCGATTCTTGAGGTTTGTCGAACCAAGCGGCTGACGGCGGCCGTCAATTTTCAATTGCGGTTTGCGCCCAACATGTTGGGCGCACGCCGTCTGGCAGAGACTGGGGCGCTGGGGACAGTGCATGACATGGAAGTGAAGGTGAGCGTGATGACTCCCTGGCATCTCTGGGATTTCCTCGAAAAGGCGCCTCGCATCGAAATCCTGTACCACTCGATTCACTATGTGGATCTGGTGCGCTCGTGGTTTGGAAATCCGCGTTCTGTCTTTGCCAAGACATTGGTAAGCCCTGAAGCTGCTCAATTGGCGCCCACCAAGAGCGTGATTCTCATGGATTACGCAGATGACAGGCGTGTGTTTATTACCACGAATCACAGTCACTATTTCTCCAAGCAATCGCAAGAAAGCTTTGTGCAGTGGGAGGGAACCGACGGAGCTATGCGGGCGCAGATGGGAGTGAATTTAGATTATCCGACTGGCCGACCTGACACACTCCGGTACGTGGTCCGAGGAGATGAAGACTGGAAAGACGCAGCCGTCATCGGGAATTGGTTTCCAGATGCCTTCATGGGTACGATGGGATCGCTGCAGGCGTATGTGGAAGGGTCGTCCTCCGTTTTGCCGACCAGTGTTGAAGACGCGATCGATACCATGCGTGCGGTGGAGGCAGCGTACAGATCGAGTGACAGGGGCGGAATAAAGCTCTCCGAGATTTAGGCCAACACCGAGCCGCACGCTAGCCCGAGGCGTTCCATCACTAATCGACTAATCCCCAGGGAGTGAAAAAAGTGATTCATGAGTCAGAGCACGCCAGTTGTATCTGAATCCGGAAGCCGAACATCTGCTGGACTGGTTTCACATCACCATGCGCCTGACGGTGCTGAAACAGATCGCCAAGGGACTGCCTGGGGTTGGCGAAGCTGAAGATCAATATGAATTGCGCTCGCATGTGGTCCAAGATCTGGAATCCCTCAAGTGGTATTTGTGGCACGGCAACGTGTTTGAGGCCTTGCAGGAATTGCTGGGCCTGGAACTGGACCTGGACGGAGCGGCATTCGGCACCCAGAACGAAACGGCCCGGAAACTTCTGAAGGGCATCGAGGAATTGCATACCTATGTGGAGCGGAATCAGGCCTTGATTCCCAACTACGGAGAGCGCTACCGAAAAGGGGGAGAGGATCGCCTCCGGCTTCGTCGAATCTGCGGTCAATCAGGTTGTCAGCAAGCGGATGGTGAAGCAACAACAAATGGGGTGGAGTCAGCGCGGCGCACATCTCTTGCTGCAGCTCCGGACGCGGGTGCTCAACGTGGAATGGGAAAACATGTTTCGGAGTTGGTACCCAGCATTTCAGCCCACGGTCGGAGCGGAGGTCTACCACGCCGGCTAATCCCCCGGAATCTTCCGCTTTCCAGGTTAAGCAGTGATTGTAATGGAACCGCCTGCCACCTGCCCAGCCACCGCCCGGACGCGGCGCTGAGACTTCTGCTCCGTTATCGGTCAGTTGCGCCTAAACAAAACACTCGACACAAACTGTTGGTTGACAAAGACTGAAACACTGGCCTACAACTTATGCCTGCCGTAAAACCTTGCGGGGCTTGTTGTTATGGGGGACTTGTCATATGGCGCATTCTCGGGACATCAGTCGCAGGCTTTTGGCGTGGGCCGGTATGCATTCTAGCTCGGTCCGGAATCCCCGTTTCTTTGTTGCAGTAACGCGTTTAGGCTGCCTGTTACTTCTCGTGAGCAGTTTCGCGTTTGCACAGACTAGCAATACATCACTCAACGGCGCTGTCAAAGATGCGCAAGATAGGGTTATCCCCAACGCCACTGTCACTCTCACGAATACCGCGACCTCTACTGTTCGCAGCCAGAAAACGGGTGGGGAAGGCCGCTATTCATTCGATCTACTGACCCCGGGAGACTACAGGCTGGAAGTTCAGGCCACCGGCTTCCGTAAGGAGATGTTTCAAAACGTTCACGTATTAGTTGCGAACGCGAATACGCTCGATGTCCGCATGGAAGTAGGCACGCTGACCGAGACTGTCGAAGTCAGTGCACAATCCAGCCAGGTGATGGTCGATACCCAGGACGCCAGTCTTGGCAACAATTTCATTTCCCAGCAGATTACGCAGCTTCCGCTGGAAGCCCGCAATGTGCTTTCGTTGCTGACCTTGCAGCCCGGCGTCACGAAAGATGGCTACGTCGCCGGCGGCCGCGCTGACCAGTCGAACGTCACCCTTGACGGCGTTGATATCAACGAAGCCTACAGCAACGCGATCGGTCCTGCACAAACCGACATTACCGTCCCAAATGCTGAGAAGGGACCAGTCCTCCGTTTGAACTCAGAGGCCATCGAAGAGTTCCGCGTCGCAACCCTCAACTCGGGGGCTGGGGGTGGAAGGTCGTCCGGAGCCCAGATCGCACTGGTGACCAAGTCGGGCGCGAACACCTGGCATGGTGCGGCCTTCGAATCCAACCGCAATACGATTTTCACCGCCAATGACTGGTTCAACAATCATGCCGGCATCGCTCGCCCCACCTTGATTCGCAATACTTTTGGCGGCGCCGTCGGCGGTCCTGTCATAAGGGACAAGGTGTTCTTCTTCTACAGCTACGAAGGACGCACCGACGCCAGTCAAACTCCTGTGCTGGCAGCGAACCAATCGCCGGTTCCCCTGCCGAGCATGGGTAAGGGCCTCCTCAATTTCCACCTTTGCTCCGACGCAAAATGCAGCGGTCCCGGGCAGATCGTGACGCTCGGTCCCTCGGATTTTGCGAACATTTTTCCCGACATTCAGGGCTTGAACCAGGCCGCTTTGCAAACATTGGCGGGGGCGGCGGCAAGATATCCCGCCAATGACAACAGCATCGGAGACGGCATGAACACGGGCGGATACCGGTTTAATGCCGGCACGCCGGTTCGTCTGCACTCGCACTCGGCCCGGCTCGACTTCAATCTCACGAGTCATGAAACCCTGTTTGCTCGCGTCAATGTGATTTATGACAAGTGGGGCGGAGTTCCTGCCTACCCGGACACTCCGGCGCCCGACGAATGGGACCATCCTTGGGGTTTTGCCATCGGTCACACTTGGACCATTCACAACAATCTGGTCAATAAACTCACGTATGGCTACACCCGCCAGTCGTTCACCAAGGGTGGTGATCTATTCCACAACGACATCGACTTCCGCTTCGTTTACTTCCCGACGAATGAGCTGTATTCCTTGTCGCGGGTGACGCCGGTGCAGAACTGGGTCGACGATTTGAGCTGGGTCAGAGGCAATCACACCATTACTTTCGGTGTGAACGTGACGAAGACCAACAACATCCGCACAAGTTATTCCAATGCTTACGACCAGGCGGTTACGAATCCCTCGTACTACCTCACCAACCTGCTGCGCGCGCCGCTGAGCAATTACGTGCTGGCCAAGGACGGGTTGGCATTGTTCACCGGCGACGGGTCGGCCGCCGAGAACGCGATGACAGCGCTGATTGGACGGTTTACGCAGTACACGGCGGATTACACGTACGGCCACAACCTTCAGTTAACGCCTTCGGGAACGCCGACGATTCGCAACTTCGCCGGTCAGGACTACGAAGGCTACGTCCAGGACACCTGGAAAGCGAAACGGAACCTGACCATCAACCTAGGACTCCGTTATGGTTTGGCGCGGCCGATTTATGAAGTCACCGGGTTCGAGACGAAACCGGACGTTCCTTTGGGCACTTACCTTAACCTACGGGAGCAAAACGCGAAGCAGGGAATCGACTACACCAATCTGATCAACGTCAACCTTTCTGGGCCAGCCAACCATGCCTCGCCGATGTACAACTGGGACAAAACCAACTTCCAGCCACGCGTTGGGGTATCCTGGTCGCCTAACATCAGTGAAGGCATTCTGTCGCGGGTCTTCGGTAAAGAAAGCCAGTCAGTTCTTCGCGGTGGCTTCGCGATCAACGGCGACTACTTCGGGCAGGCACTGGCAACCTTCTTCGACGTACGGAACACGCTTGGCTTTGGATCGTCGTTCACGACCGGTCCGAATACCTACGACGTGGGTTGCAGCCCCTACCAGGATCCAGCCTCGAAATACTTCGGAACTGCCGGGAATTGTACGGGTGGTGTGAACCTCGGTCCGCTTTTCACCAGCACCAGTCAAGCGATCCGCGGTGTATTGCCGGCTCCCTCGGTCGTGCAATCCATCTCGTTTCCACAGCAGCAACCGCCGGACAATTCACTAAGAATCGAGTCCTCCCTGGACCAGAATCTCACCACGCCCAAGAGCTATTCTTGGAGTGCTACCTTTGAACGACAGTTGCCCAAGAATACGATGCTCCAGGTCAGCTATCTCGCGCGTGAGGGACGTCATCTGCTGGCGCAGCGGGACATCATGCAGCCGATCGACTTGGTGGATCCCCAATCCAAAATGGACTGGTACACAGCCGGAACCATACTGGCGAAACAGAGGGCTCAAGGCGTTCCGACCAGCAGCATAGCTTCCATCCCTTACTTTGAGCACCTTTTCCCCGGAGCAGCCGCCAATCTTGCATACAGTTTGCCTAATTCAACTCAAGCCGTCTACCAGTTGATCAACGACGTCGGTGGCGATTACACCACCACCCAGTCGATCATTGACGGCATCTCCATCGTCGGCCCCAATGCCTTCTACCAGCCCCAGTACGGCGCGTTGAGTGCGTGGGGCAGCATCGGGAACTCGAACTATCATGCGCTCGCGGCGTCGTACAAGATTCGCACCAGCAGTGTGACCGCGGATTTCAACTACACCTGGTCCCACTCGCTTGACGATTCCTCCGGTCTGCAAACTGGCGTCGGATACAGCGGAGAGTCTTTCATTCTCAACCCATTCCGTCAGCATGACATGTACTCCAACTCCGACTTTGACGCGCGTCACCAGATCAATGCCAATACTGTCTGGCAACTGCCGTTTGGTCATGGAAAATCCTTGTTGTCAAATGTCGGCAAAATGGCCAACGGCGTCGTCGGTGGCTGGCAACTGACGGGCATTTTCCGCTTTAACACCGGCATGCCGGTCGGCTTCTACAACGGAACCACTGGCGTCTTCGACGACGCACGCTGGGCCACGAACTGGGAGGTTCAGAGCAACGCAACCCGTACGGCCAATTTCAACACGTGCCCAACCAGGGATCCAACGGGAACGCCGAAGCTGTTCGGCTGTAATACGGTGTTTGCGTTCCAGCACTTCCGCAACGCCTACCCCGGTGAAACCGGTGAACGCAACGTCTTCCGTGTGCCCGGATACATCGTTGTCGACATGGGACTTGGAAAGACATTCCATCTCAATGGGCTCTCTGCCAGGATCCCCGAGAATCACTTACTGCAGTTCCGCTGGGAGGTGTTTAACGTGACCAATACACAGAAGATGGGCGCGTTCGATCCCAGCCGCAGCGGATTCGGAGTTCCGTTGGATCCAAATCTGAATCAACCGCCGAGCAACTTCTCGAACTTTACCAACATTCAGGGTGCTCCGCGCGTCATGCAAATTACCATGCGCTACGCGTTCTAGAAATCGAAAAACATTCCGCCCCCGGACGTCTGCAACCGCAGGATGAGTTCCTGAAAGGTGAGCGGGATGACGGAAGCGCCCGTTGCTTCCGGTTTGCCGACAATTCACGAGTGACCAAATTCAGCATTCTTAGTGCTGGAAGCTCCGGGTCTGTGCAGCATAAGCGCAAACCTAAGCTTGATACCTTCCGTTATCCGACAACACGGAAGTCAAACCATGCCTTGATCGGCGTCGGAGAGTAGGATTCAAGCCCAACTTAGGGGGAACTATGGTTGCCGTTAAGCTTCTGCGATTCCTCTCAGGTAACCGCCAGCGACTCACGCGATTCGACGCTGACCCTAGAACAAGAGCGCAGTGGCGGCTCCGAAGATGAAGCCACCGATATGCGCCAAATATGCCACCCCGCCGGTCTGCACCTGCGCCACAGCACCGGCGTGGAAGAGCTGACTGATAAACCAAACACCGATTAAGAGTGCCGCTGGAATGAATCTGATGCGCGCGAACATCAATATAAACAGAAGCGTGCGAATTTGATCACGAGGATAGGCGACAATAAATGCGCCCATCACCGCGGCGATTGCCCCGCTCGCACCCAGATTCGGGACTGTGGAATGGGTTTTCAGCACAGAAGCTCGCACTCAAGGGTGAACGGGAGCAAGGGAACAAGCAAAGACACGGGCCGGGAGATGTTCGCAAGCACCCTTGAAATCTACCGCAACCTGACTTACTCCTGTTTCTGTTGCTGCTTGAAAACTGAAGGGTCGCGGTACTTGACCATCTGCAGGTGCTCACAATAAAGCACAAGCTCTCCTGGCACTTTGAACACTTCGTAGGACACCTTCACCATTCCCATCTCAGCGTACTTCGGCCATTTTTCGAGGTGGGTACGAAGGGTGTAAATGGTGTCACCCACAAACACTGGTTTAATGAAGCGCAGCTTGTCATACCCGTAGCTGAAGGTGTGAACATTGTTGTGCGCCATGAGGCCGAGGCCGAGGCTGAATACCATGGCGCCAGCCACCAAGCGCTTCTTGAAGACTCCTTCTTCTTTGGCGAAGACATCATCTGCGACATAAGGATGCATGTCGAGAACGAGAGAATTGAACAACATGCTTTCCCCTTCGGAGATCGTGCGGCGTATCGACCGCGCACGTTTGCCGATTTCGAAGTCTTCATATAACCAATCCTCGGCATTCCAAACAGCAATTTCTTTGTGCATAGCGGGATCAGGATTGGGATTCTTCACCGGATTCCTCTTCATCGTTAGACGATTTGTCGTGCCGCAAATCGTTGTCTGGCATAGCTGTCATTCATCCATCGGGTTAGACTGTCGTCGTTCATTTCTCCACGCAAGCAGCGATTGATCTGGACGCCAGCAGCTTCGAAGAAATGAACAAAGCCGTCGAAGCGGGGCCGCACATAGGCTGTCTGCAAGGTTTGCAGTGTGCCCGAAAAGAAGCCGCCGGCCATTGCGTCAAGCCTCCCGTCGGTCCATGCGGTCAAGCTGGCAGGCTGGCCGCCCTCGCGAAAATACGCATCACGCTGGTGTTCCGCACTCACAAGCCACTTGGCGTATGCGATAGCTTCCGAGGCATGAGGAGTTAGCCTGCTGACGGCAACCCCCGTTCCTCCTAGCATCGTCCCAGCACATCCGAACTGCCCGGCAGCTGGGGCATTCGTGAACGTCAATCGCACTGAGTTGTTCGCCCGCGAATAGTTGGAGTAACCAAACCCGTAAGGACAATAGATCGCGTCGGAACTGCCGATCATGAAATCGTAAATCTGGATTGGATTCCACTCCACAGAACCGGAATGGGCCACTTTGACGAGTGCGTGCAATCGATCCATTACCTCACCGGCAACGGAGTCGTCCACAAAACGTTCACTTTCTTCGGAGACGGGATACCCAAGATTCGCGGTCAGAGTAAAGAAGAGACTGATTGCATCTGTCGGACACGCAGGTACGACGACATATTTTCCAGCTTTGCGGGCTTTCTCTCCCAGTTCCAAAACATCGCTGAATGTGACTGGCACAGCAGCAGACAGCGCGGTTAGCAGATCAGGCCGATAGGACGCAACTTGCGTAGCGGCGTCGATGGGGAGAGCCCAAAGGCCGCTTCCGTACCAGTAGGATTGCCAGGAAGGACCGACAGAGTCGGCGGCAAAATAAAGTTTCTCTGCTTCACTAAGGAAGGGCGCGAGGTCAAGTAACGCATCATGCGCTGCAGCAAAACCGACGAAAGGGTGATCCACGATGAGGAGATCGTAACGATTCAGGTATTGCTCGATCGGAGCTTCGCCAAATTCGCGGAGGCTTCGCCGGTCCCACTGTATTTTGATTTCAGGATTGTGAGCTTGGTATTCGGGAATGCCTCCCAGTAATGGGGAGTACCCACGGGGATGATCCCAGGTGAGCCCTTTGAGAGTAATTCCCAAACTAATCTCCTTGTCTTCAGAAACTATTTGCGGAATCGGTCAAGCAGCCGATCTCTTCTCCGCCAGCAAAATGTGCTCACAATAGAGGACGACTTCATCTCGCTGGTTCAGTACTTCACAAGTTTCTACGATGCGGCCCCAACCTTTCCGCTTCGGCTCTTCTTGCTTTTCCTTAACAGTGACACGAGTCCGCAGCGTGTCTCCGATAAATACCGGCTTTGGGAAACGCAATTTGTCATAACCGTAGGTGAAGGCGACAGAATTAATTTGGCTCGCCGTCAGACCGATACCGATGGCGAAGGTCATGGTGCCGTGAGCAATACGTTGGCCAAATTGAGTGTGACGGGCAAACTCCGCGTCGACGTGATGAGGAAAGTAGTCTCCCGTGTGTCCAGCGTGAATGACGACATCTGCCTCGGTAATCGTGCGTCCCGAGGTGACTCGCTGCGCTCCGACTATATAGTCCTCGAAGTACTCGTTTCGCGTCATGACTGCACCGCACCGGCAGAGAGTTTCGGGCTGTTCCCGCCGATAGCTGAAGCCAGAGTGCGAGAAGCCAAGGCCAACGCTTCTTTGACCTGCGGTGGGCCGACGCTGTCTTCGATGCGCGCAAGAAAGGGAACTGTCATTGCAGCGATGGCTTCTCCGTGTTGATTCAATACTGGGTAACTGATGTTCACTACTCCGTGCACTTGATAGCTGGCCAGTTCTTCGTAGCCGCGCCGGCGAATCTGGTTCAGGTGACGGTAGAGTCCAGCCGGGATCCTCGTTTTTGAACGGAAGCGCCAGGCCTCGAGCGCCCGAGCACGAACTTCGTCGCTTTGAAAGGCGAGAATCACGTGTCCGGAAGCTGTATTCAAGAGATCAACGTTTGCTCCGAGACGGACGGAGAAACCCATATTCCCTGGCGAGTCGGACTGCGCTACAACCACAACCTCCGAGTGGTTGAGCATCGCCAGATGACACGACTGGCCGGTGTTGCTCGCGACCCGCTGCACCAGCGGGCGCGCATGCCGGATCAGTCGTTGCAGCGGATGGTGATGGTGCGCAATTTCAAACAGTTTCAGGGTCAGTTGGTAGCGCTCGTCCGGGCCGGTGCGGGAGATGTAGCCCCTCTGTTCGAGACAGACCAGCATGCGGAATACCTCAGTGAGCGTGCGGCCAAGGCGGCTGGCAATCTCACTGTGGGTCAGCGCTTCGGAAACTGAAGCTAGAAGTTCGAGGATGTCCAGACCTTTTTCAAGGGCAGGAGCGGCGTAGCGTTTTCTGTGCGAAACCAGCTGCCGTCGAATTGAAAGTGGTCGCCGAACCGTCATAAGACTTCCCAAGGTTACTATATAATTTCTCTAATGAAAACTATATTTCATATGTAGAATCGAAAGGAAGGAATTCTCCGGTGACCACTTCCACAAGCCACTTCTTGAAGGACTGCAATCGTCAGAAACCAGAAAGGCCGCTTACCGGTATTCTGGTCTTGGACTTCAGCCAATTTCTTTCCGGTTCCCTGGCCACGCTACGTCTGGCAGACATGGGCGCTCGCGTGATCAAGATTGAGCGACCTGGCACCGGCGACCTCGGCCGTACTCTGTATCTGAGCGACACTGACGTTCATGGCGAAAACACGCTTTTCCACGCCATCAATCGCAACAAGGAAAGCTACGCTGCAGATCTGAAGAATCCGGCTGACTTGGATAAATTGGGTGCACTCCTGGCGCGGGCCGACGTCATGGTCCAGAACTTCCGTCCGGGAGTCATGGAGCGGCTGGGCTTCGGCTACGAAAAGGTATCCCAGATCAACAACCGTTTGGTGTACGGAATCGTGTCGGGGTATGGGAATGCTGAAGCATGGCGTGATCGACCGGGACAGGATCTGCTGGCACAAGCAAGGTCCGGAATCATGTGGCTAAGCGGCGATGAGGGAGATCCTCCAACGCCGATGGCTCTCGCAGTCGCAGACATGCTGGCCGGGCATAACCTTTGCGAGGGAATTCTGGCCTGCCTGGTACGACGTGGCGTGACTGGTCGAGGTGGGTTGGTAGAAACCAGTTTGATCGAGGCGTTGCTGGATTTCCAATTCGAAGTGCTCACCACGCACTTGAATGACGGGCGGCGTCCGCCGCGGAGAAGTGCGTTTCGCAATGCGCACGCCTACCTGGCAGCTCCTTACGGGGTGTATGACACGGCCAACGGCTTTCTCGCGCTGGCCATGACGCATCTTCCGACATTAGGTAAGTTGCTCGATTTGCCTGCACTCCAGGAGATTTCCGATCAGGCCGAGGGATTTCGCCGTCGCGATGAGATTAAACAAATCATCGCCAAGCGTGTCGAAGAGCAGTCCACCGAGCATTGGCTGAAGATTTTGAATGCGGCCGACATCTGGTGCGCGGAGGTTCTAGACTGGCCGAAGCTCTGCGCCAGTGAGGCTTTTCGACAACTTGCCATGGTGCAACCTCTTAACGATGGACCGGGAATCGAGATACTCACCACTCGCATTCCGATTCGAGTCGACGGCGTTCTGCTGACCAGTGAGCGGCTCGCTCCCCGGGTGGGACAACACACCGAGACGATTCAGCGCGAGTTTGGGCTTTAGCTCAGCCGGTATACTCGGATCGCATTGTCGCAAAACAACTTTCTCTCGTTGACCTCGCCCGCGACTTGCGTGATTGTCCGCAAGCCCTCCACCCACTGTCGATAGCTCGCCGAAAGCGTGCAGACCGGCCAGTCGCTCCCGAACAGCACTCGGTCCCAGCCGAAACTCGCGATCGTATGTTCGACGAACGGCCGTAGATCGTCGGTGGTCCAGCGCATGGGGTCCGCGTAAGCGACGAGGCCGGAAATCTTGCAAGAGACGTTGGGAAATTGGGCGATTTCCGTGAT
>Ga0307475_10002096_pt1 | contig 11969 bp, 10 predicted proteins | sample atmos_gasesECM1C_FD_203317 | JGI IMG/M metagenome (GOLD analysis project Ga0307475, IMG submission 203317) | Hardwood forest soil microbial communities from Morgan-Monroe State Forest, Indiana, United States - atmos_gasesECM1C_515 | ecosystem: Environmental > Terrestrial > Soil > Temperate...
AGGCCTATCCAAATTGCTGATTGTGCCTTGGTTGCGTAGCAGGTTATATAACGCCCCGTCGGGCCTGCGGTTAATCTCCGCTCTGGTATAATCACGCCTAGCACCATGGATTTCGACCAGCTAACTACATTTCTCGAAGTAGTTAAACTAAGCAGTTTCTCGCGAGCCGGCCAAAAGCTATTCCGCTCACAACCCGCTGTGAGCGCCCAAATTCGCCAACTCGAGCTGGAGTATGGGGAGAGGCTATTGAATCGTACGGGAAAGACCGTCCGATTGACTCAGGCCGGAGAAGCATTGTTCGAATACGCTTCGCGCCTGCTGACGTTGCGCAATGAGTCTCTAAGAGCCGTGGCCGACCAGGCGACTGAACCCAGGGGCACGCTCGCCATAGGAGCCAACGAGGCAACATGCCTCTACGTGCTTCCCGAGATCTTTGCCGAATATCATCGGCTATACCCTTCCGTGCAAATCAGCATCTACCGGAACTTCAGCCTCAAAGTGGTGCAAAAAGTTGAAGAGGGCAGCATTGACGTGGGTATTGTCACGCTACCGGTGAAATCGCCGAGCCTTCGAGTGCATCCCATCTTTCGCGACCGCGTGATGCTCGTGGTGAATCCGAAGAATCCGCTGGCAAAACACAAGACGGTGAGCGCGAGCGACATCGCGCAACAGCCCCTCATCTTTCCGAAGACCGGCTCGACGCGCCAACTCCTCGACAAATTCTTTCAGCCCTACCGGTCCCAGATCCGCGTGACCATGGAGCTGCCGAGCGTGAGTATGATCAAACGGTTCGTCGCTGCGGGACTGGGTGTGTCGCTTATCAGCGCCAGTTTTGTTCGCGACGAGGTGCGCGCCGGAAAGCTAAAGCTGGTTGCAATCCAGGGCGCTGAGTTATCTAGGGAATTGGGTCTTGTCTATAGGCGCGACCGGACTTTGCCCCGTTCGGCAAGCGTCTTCATCACTCTGATTCGAAAGAGGGCGGCCATTGAATCGGATGGGCACGCGCCAAAGTGGGATTGAACGATCGGCCGATGAAAGACACAAATGTCAATACTGTGAGCTCGCGATTTCGATTGTTGGCTGGTCACGGCAGATAATCCAATTGCCTGGTCGTTTAGTATATTGGTCGTAGGCCCGAGCGTGCCGGCGATTTTCACTTCTATTTGTCCTGCAAACTTTCGGCCAAGATTATGAAGTATCATCACAGTGGGGTGCAGGAGGGTACAGGTATGCCGGACTTTCAATCTTTATGAGAATTTGAATGCTCACGCCAACCACCCCACCATCATCCGGAAGTCTTTTCATTCGAATCGGTTAGCCAAGATCCGGCCCAGGTTGCAATCCTAACAACACAGAGCTCCTTCCGCGTTGACCCTCATGGCTCCCGAGTCCAAATTTAATGGCGTAGCTTTTACCGGCGTACCTTGGGGAGGTCCGCATGCGATCGTTTGTCCGCTCGTTTCTAGCTATGATTCTGGCGAGCAGCTTGATGAACTTTCCTGCTATGGCGTCCGGCGAGAAGCCGTTAGGCATGGTGGTCCAGGCCACGAACGCGCGTCTCGACAATATGAGCGCTTCGCTCGGAACAACCATCTATGCAGGCGACTCCCTCGACACCGATGCCGGCGGCACGCTGCGTTTGAAGATGGGAGCGGCAAGTCATGTCTATCTGCTGGCATCGAGCGCTGCAACAATTGCGCAGAATGCGAACCTGGCACACATCAATTTGATCCGAGGGGCGGCGGTGTTCTCTTCTCCGGCGGCAGAGGAGTTGGAGATCGAGACGCCCGCGGGAATCGTTCACGGAGCGGACGGCAAGGCGGCATACGGCCAGATGACCGTTGTGAGCGCGAACGAAATTGTCATTTCCGCGTATCGCGGGAATTTGATCCTGGACAACGACGGTGAGCTTCACACCATCGCCGAGGGTAAGGCTTACCGAGTGGACATCGAGCAGGAACCCGACTCGACACCGCCCATTGAGCGCCCCCATGGAGTACACAAAAAGCGACGTCGCCGTCTCTTGCTCTTCATTCTCATTCCAGCAGCCGCTGGGCTGATTTCATACGGAATATGGCGCGAGTTCTCGGAAAGCCCCTACAAGCCCAATTGACCCCCGCCCCCAGAAAAGAGTTGTACATCGCCGGCCTAAGGTGTAAAACAAGCCTGTCCATGACGATGCGGCTAGGCCCGGAAACGACTTAGCCGGACGGAACAAAGCTGGGTATGCTCCTCCCCCCCCACTAAGTGCTCACGCACCCAGTACTTGTCCGATTGGCATTTGCTTTGCCTAGACTAAACGAGTGCTAAAAAAGCTCTCAATTCTAGCTATCTCAGTTCTGGCTATTGTTCTGGTAGCCGCGATGGTTTTGTTCTACCCGCGGTCGAAGGAAATACCCCGCGTCCTAGTAGTACCCACCCCGCCTGACCTTCCGGCGAAGACTGTCGGCCTCAAGCGCGTCGAGCGGCATTCTGTCGTGCGAGGCGGAATTTACTCTCTTGCAGATTTAATGAAGGCCCTCCAGGATCCGGCTGTAGCCGCGCACTATTCGGGCTTCGACGTATCGAAGGCGCACATCATCGTATTGGACCATGACATGTGGGCTTTCGTTTCTTATCGAGTTGAAAAAGGAATTTATTGGACTGCTGCACCGCAGAAGATTCATGCCGGCGAGCTTGTCATTACAGACGGCACAAGCTATATCCGCGCCTCTTGTGGAAACCTGATCGCTTACGCGCCGCAGTCACCCGTCGCTCCCGAAGAGCCTTTGGACATTGGCCAACTTGAGGCATTGCCGCCGTCTGAAGCCGAGGCAATGTCGCCGCCTGAAGTCGAATCAAGTTCGAGCCCGGCCGCGCCTCCTACGGTTGCCGAGATTCCACCAGGCACATTTACGCCGCCGGTACCGCCCGGGGGATGCTGTGACTTGTTTCCCCCACCCATTATCATCATAGGCGGGTCACCGCCACCGCCCGTAGCTGTCACCCCAGAGCCCGAGACGTTCGCTCTCGTCATCCTCGGCATGTTGTTCTTAATGATCTTGGCTTGGCTGAAGCACGAATAACGCTAATTGCACGTGAACTTCGCAGAGGCGTTCAGTTTGCCGAAAGATTGCTGTACGTTAGCCTGCGGGGACTTCCTACCGTGGATCCCAACTTGTCCAAGCTGGGATTTTCGAAGTGAATTAGGCGGACGAGCCTGTAAGCCGGATTCTGTGCTCTGCATCCGACTTCGCTGGCACAAGAACAAACCAGCTTCGTCCGATGCAGCGCGGCGATCATTCCTCTAGGTCCCGGATCGCTCCGGGACTCAAGCAGCCTACCCGAGGGTCGCATCGCAGCGCCTTGCGGCACCGCGAATTCGGGCTGGGCCAGCCCTCCCCTCCTATTTGGCCTTGCTCCACGCGGGGTTTTCCGTGCCCCGGACGTTGCCATCTGGGCGGTGGGCTCTTACCCCACCTTTTCACCCTTGCCAAATGCGCTCGACCGAAAGAGGCGAGCCCTTGGTTTTGCCTCAGGCCTGCCGCAGGGTACAAGCATCACCGGCGGTCTATTTTCTGTGGCACTTTCCGTAGCCGCGCCGCAGGGCCGCGCTTTCGCGCAACTTGCGACGCAACCCCCTGGCGTTACCAGGCGCGTTGCCCTATCGCCGCCGACTCTTGCGAGCTCACGACGATCGGAGTCCGGACTTTCCTCCCGTCCCGATCTCTTGGGACCGGCGATCACCCGGCTCATCCGCCTCAATGATTATACGATAGAGCTGCTCCCCCTGTAGTCGGCAAAGAGGGCCATTGCCTCCCCGGAAATACTGCCTGTTGAGCACTAAGAAGCAATCTAGCGCGCCGCGAGGAGTTTTTCGAAAGCGGCTTCGTTGAGAATAGGGACGCCCAAGGATTTCGCTTTGTCGAATTTCGAGCCGGGATCGGCACCCACAACTACGTAGTTTGTCTTCTTGCTCACGGTCGAGCCTGCCTTGCCGCCGTGAGAAGCGACGAGCGCCTCCGCCGCCTCGCGCGATCGCTTCGCAAGAGTTCCAGTGAACACGAATGTCTTACCCGCGAATTTGGAGCTGATTGGAGCCTGACGCTCATCCTTGATATTCACACCGGCGGCGTGCAAGCGTTCGACAAGGTTGCGATTCGCTGGCTCCGAAAAGAATTCCCTCACCCCTTCCGCAATCTTCGGACCGATTTCGTTCACCTCCGTCAATTCCTCGACGCTCGCTGCCTCTAGCTTGCCCATCGAACCAAAATACTCCGCCAGCAATTGCGCCGTCCGCTCGCCCACGAACGGAATGCCGAGCGCGTAGATCAGCCGCGCGAGGCTAGCCTTCTTGCTCGCCGCAATTTCATCGATCAGATTTTGTGCGGACTTCTCTGCTTTGCGCTCGAGCGACGCCAGAGTTTCTAGGTCTAGCTTGTAGAGATCGGCGAAATCCCTGACGAGATTCTTTTCGATCAGCTGGTCCACGATTTTTTCGCCCAACCCGTCTATGTTCATTGCGTGGCGCCCCGCGAAATGCAAAAACGATTCCCTCCGGCGCGCGGGGCACGATACGTTCACGCAGCGGTACGCAACTTCACCCTCCGCCCGGTGCACGCGCGTACCGCAAACCGGGCACTTATCCGGCATCTTGAACGGCTTCTCCTCTTTTCCGTGCTTCACCACTTTCAGGACATGTGGAATCACCTCGCCCGCACGCTCCACCAGAACCGTGTCACCCGTATGAACGCCCAGCCGCTCCACTTCGTCCATATTGTGCAGCGTGGACTTCACCACGGTGACGCCGCCGATCTGGACGGGCTCGAAGACGGCGAACGGAGTCAGAACTCCCGTTCGCCCCACACTAACCAATATCTCCTTCACAATGGTCGTTTCCTGATGGGCGGGATACTTGTATGCCATGGCCCAGCGAGGAGCCTTCGAAGTGAAGCCCAATTCATTCTGTAGTCCGATTTCATTGACTTTGATCACGATGCCGTCAATATCGAACGGCAACTTCGCCCGCTTCGATTCCCATTTGTTGATGTACTTCTCGACTTCCTCGATCGAATGATGCAACTCCCAATCTTCACTCACCTTGAAGCGAATCTCGGCCAGAGTCGCGAGCACTTCCGAGTGACGCTTCTTCGGTACGCGGCCGTCCGCGAGAAGGTAGTACGCAAAAAAGTCGAGCCGCCTCGAAGCCGTGACGTTCGGATCGAGCATCCGCACCGCGCCAGCGGCCGCGTTGCGCGGATTCGCGAACCGCTTACCTCCTTCGGAATCCTGCTGCTCGTTCAATTCGTCGAAGGCTTTGCGGGTCATAATCACCTCGCCACGCACTTCGAAATCTCCGGGCAAGCCCACTTTTTTCAGCCGCGCTGGATCCACACCCAGGGGGATCGAGCGGATCGTCCTAACGTTCGGCGTGACATCCTCGCCGGTAGTGCCGTCGCCGCGAGTGACGCCGCAAACCAGCACGCCCTTCTCGTACTGGAGCGAAAGGCTGAGGCCGTCGAATTTGTGCTCGGTGGTGTAGTCCACTTTGTCCCGGCCCGTCAGCTCCCGCACGCGCCGGTCGAAATTGCCCAGCGTCTCAAACGAAAAGGCGTTGTCGAGACTTCCCATCGGAATTTTGTGCTGAACGGTTTGAAACCCTGCGCGCGGCTGGCCGCCGACGCGTTGCGTCGGTGAATCCGGCGTCACGAGTTTCGGATTTTCGGCTTCGAGTTTCTTCAGCCGCTCCATCAAGCGATCGAATTCAGCGTCGGAAATCTCAGGATCATCGAGGACGTTGTACAGGTACTCGTGATGGCGAATCTCTTCGCGCAGGCACTCGACCTCTTTGGCGGCGTTGCGGCTCTTGGACATATGGAAACCCCAGCAGGATGCAATCGGTCAATTCCGCCGGATATTATACAATGCGCGCTTGCTTTGAAACCTTGCCAACACCATGCCCCATGGAATCGCCAACGCGCTTCTTATCTACAACCCCACAAGCGGGCGCAGGCGGCACCGGCGTTTTGCTGAAATCGAACAGGCGGTGCGCATACTTAAGGATGCGGGAATCACGGCGGAGCTTGCAGGCACTGATGGACGAGGCAGTGCGAAGGAAATCGCCCGCTTGGCCGTGGAGCAGGGCCGCGGAATGGTGATCGCTTGCGGGGGCGACGGCACAATCAACGAAGTCATCAATGGGCTTGCTAGAAGCAATGTCCCAATGGCCTTGCTGCCTGCAGGAACTGCGAACATTCTGGCAAAGGAGCTTGGAATACCATGGGATATTCCGCACGCAGCCCGGTTGATAACAACCGGGATCATTCGCCGCGTAGCTCTTGGCGTCGCCATACCGGCGGATGATAATCACTCGGCCACGGTGCCCCCAGAGGGTCGTTATTTCCTTTGTGTAGCCGGCGCTGGACCCGATGGCGCGATAGTCCACGCGGTGGACGATGGGTTGAAGAAAAAGGCGGGCGAGCTCGCTTACTGGGCTGAAGGCTTACGGCAGATTGTTCAATACGACTTCCCGGAATTTCGAATCCGCTCGGCCGGAAAGGAACGCCAGGCCACAATCGTTGTGGTCGGACGTACCGTTAATTATGGGGGGCCGTTCAAAATTACCACCGGCGCAAGCCTTTTCGAGGACTCCTTCGAGCTGCTGACAAATTCGACGCGCAGCCGCCTGCGCTATCTCGCATGCCTGCCGGCACTGTGGCTTGGCAAAATTCGCTCGATGAAAGGAATCGATACGTGGAAGTCGGCTGAGCTATTGTGCGAGGCCATGAATGCTTCGCCTGTGTACGCGCAAGTAGACGGCGAGGCGATAGGGACCTTGCCACTTATTTTCCGGATCGTCCCCGATGCTGTATCGCTGATAGCTCCGGGCGCGAAACAGATGTAATTCGCTTCTAGATCCAACGTGGAACCGATCACCCATGCATTGACGTCCTTGGCGATCGCGCGCGCCGCGCAGAAGGATCTGCCGCGCTACGGGACAGCTATGCTTATGATATCTGGCGTGGCGGCCGACTTGGATTATGCGAGTTACCTCGCCGGACCGTCCTCCTTCCTGCGCTTCAATCGAACCTTCCTGCATTCTCTCCCCGCGTCGGCGGTACTGGCGGCGGGTGTGGCAGCCGTGTTCTGCTCCATAGATCGAAAGCGCCGATTGAAAGATTCTGAGCCGCCGTTGCGATTTGGACCTGCGGCCGCAACTTGCGCCGTCGGATGTTTGGGCCACCTGATACTCGACCTGTCGAGCGGCGTGGGCGTGCGATTGCTCTGGCCGTTCCGTGAAGGCTGGTCAGCCTGGTATCTGGCAGCAAGTCTCGATCCGTGGATTCTGATCCTACTTGTCGCCGGACTCCTATTGCCCCTGCTCTTCAGTCTGGTCAGTGAAGAAATCGGCGATCGCAAGAAAGGGGCGCGAGGAAGAGGCGGGGCCATCGTTGCTCTTGCGCTTGTCGCGGTTTACCTGGGCACCCGCGCCAATCTGCACAGTCGCGCTGTTGATCTGCTACTTTCACGTGAATACCACGGCCGCGTGGCGCTCGACGCCGGGGCATTCCCCTCAGTTTCCGCTCCATTCGTCTGGAGCGGCGTCGTTTCCACGGACAACACAATCGAGGAAATGGACATCTCGCTTGCGCCAGGAGCTGAATTTGATCCGGACCGCAGCCTCACTCGATACAAGCCAGAAGACTCACCTGCACTCGAGGCTGGGCAAAAAAGTCCGGCTGCGAAAAGATTCCTTGAATACGCGCGATTTCCACTCGCGAACATCATCCACGTCGAAGAAGCCTATCGTTTCGAAGTGCACGACGCTCGCTTTCCCGCTGGCGACACCAGTCCAGAAGACATTTTTGTCCGGGTTGATTTGACGAGTGGCCTCACAGAGAAGCGGGAATCATTTCTTTTTGCGTCCGCTCCAAATCCCTGATCATGACCGTTTGGGGAATGCCCTCAGTCGGAACTCCTATGCACGAGAAACCGGCTCATCAGGTAAATCAACAGAAGAACTCCCAGGCAGCCCATCGCGAATGCCGCTCCGTGCGTCCGCATAAACACCAGAGTTGCGTCGCCATAACGCACTGCGAGGATGCCCTCCGCAAGATAACGCAGACCGCGACCGAACAACAGGGCCAGCACGAAGGTCCTGAGAGGGACCTGAAAAACTCCCTCTGCAAGTACAAACACTTTGAACGGAAACGGAGGCGGCAAAATCCCCGGAACAAATACACTCAGGAATGCGTTTCGATCCACCCATTTCTTCACTTTGTCGGCTATTTTTGCATGCCGGTGATGAAAATACGCCTCCCCGCCTTTCTTCGCGAGAATGTAGAGCCAGATGCACCCAACGAGCGAGCCTAGCGAAGCCATCGCGGCATAGTAGGGCATCCGCACCGGCCTTTCACGCGAGAGTTCGATCAAAAGACCGTCCGTGACGAACGGGAAGGTGAGAACGGATGAATCAAGGAACGCAATGAGGAAAAGTCCGCCGCCACCCATTGTCGCGACAATCCCTTGGAGCCAATGTGGTGGCTTCACCTGCACCATGCGCGGCAGCACCTCAATCAAAATCGGACGATTGTAACAGAGTCGCCTGGGCGCTGGATTCGCACATCCCTCTCGCTCCAAACGGCGCGCACGAATCGCAAATGTTGAAGCAACGTGAAAATGTCACCCCCCTGGTGAGTGATCGCCGGAGTGGTGGAGTTTAGTATCACCGTAACAGACGGCAACTCGCCGAGCTTCTTGCAAAGGTGGGGATCGTTGAAGCCGGCGTAGCGCATGTTGGCCAAGGGGTGACAAAATTATGGAGCTAAGATAAATCTCCACTAGTTCCTTGACGGAGTGTTACGTTCGGTCTAAAGTAAGTGCTTACTTACAATGGCTCCAAGATCCAGTCGCGTGCCTTCGGTGGACCGCCGCCAGCAGATCATCGATGTGGCGATGCGGCTCTTCGCCCAGAAAGGCTTTCGCGGAACTACTACGCGGGAGATCGCAAGTCTCGCCCATGTAAACGAGGCAATCCTATTCCGTCATTTTCCTCACAAAGAGAATCTGTACTGGTCCGTAGTGGAGTGCAAGTGTGCGAGCACGGAAGCGCAACGCGAGTTCCGAGAGAGGCTGAACAGCGCCCCTCCGCGAGGTGTGCTCACGGGGCTGGCCGAGGAGATTCTTCGGCGGAATACGGAAGATCCCGACCTCACGAGGATTTATCTGTATACGGCGCTGGAGAATCATGAGCTCTCGCATCGCCTTTTCCGGACGCACGCTCTTTGCTACTACGAAATCCTCGCGGATTATATCCGTGCGCGGATCCGGCGCGGCGAATTCCGCAACGTGGACCCGCGGCTCGCGGCGCGCAGTTTTATCGGCATGATTGCCCAGCATTACCAAACGCAGGAACTATTTGGCGCGAAGCGCTATCAGAAATTCAATCCTCGCCACGTCAGCGAAACGATCACGGATATCTGGCTGGGCGGTTTGAACGTGCGAAACGGAGAGCTGGCGCACAAAACACGGAGACGCAATAAAAGATGAACATGAATCGGTCACGCCTCCCGATTGCTTTTACGTTGCTTGCTCTTTTTCTTGGCACCGCGGCGTGCAGCTCACAGACAGCGCAGACGGCTCCTAATTTTGCCGTGCCCGTTACGGTAGCCAAGGCCCTTCTGAAAACCGTTCCAATCGAGCTCACTTCCATCGGCACGGGCGAGGCTTTTTCGACCGTCTCGATCGAGTCGCAAGTGAACGCCCGGTTGGAGGCATCGCATTTTACTCAGGGGCAATTAGTAAAGAAGGGCGAACTCTTATTTACACTCGATGCGCGACCCTTTGAGGCGGCACTTGCACAAGCGCAAGGAAATCTTGCGCGCGATAGGGCGCAACTCGAGCTCGCGCGCGTCCAGGCGAACCGCTACTCAAAGCTGTACGAGGCTGGTGTCGCCCCTAAAGAGCAACTGGACCAGAACCAGGCGACTGCGGATGCTCAGGAAGCAGCCGTTCACGCCGATACAGCAGCGGTGGATTCTGCCAAATTGCAATTGCAATACTGCACGATCTACTCGCCGCTCGACGGGATCACCGGTGCGTTGCAGGTTTATCCGGGAACCCTCGTAAAACAAAACGACGTCCCCGTCTTGGTTGTAATCAATCAGGTCACACCGATTTACGTGAACTTCTCAATTCCGGAGCAGTATTTCGGCATTGTCAAGAAATATATGTCGAAGGAATCCTTGCATGTTGAGGCGACACCCTATGGTGAAACAAAGCCGGAAATGGGTTCTCTGACGTTCATTAACAACACCGTTGACAACACCACCGGCACAATCAAGCTGAAGGCTACATTCGCCAATCCGGACCACCGACTGTGGCCCGGTCAATTTGCTACCGTCTCTCTCAGGCTGGCCGAGGAAGAAAATGCCATTGTGGTTCCTTCGCAAGCGGTTCAGGCCGGCCAAGCGGGTGATTTCGTGTTCGTCGTTAAATCCGATATGACCGCGGAGAATCGTCCCATCAAAGTCGCGCGTACCATCGGCAGCGATGCGGTGATCGCAAATGGCATTACGCCGGGAGAAACCGTCGTTACGGACGGCCAGCTTCGCTTGATCCCCGGCATCAAGGTACAGGTTCGGAACGGCGCCTCGGGAGATTAAGAATTAGACCATGAATATCGCCGAGCTATTTATCCGCCGCCCGGTCATGACGACTCTTGTCATGCTCGCGATTCTTCTGTTCGGCATTCTGGGTTATCGCGCTCTGGCGGTCAGCGACCTTCCCAACGTTGATTATCCGACGATTCAGGTTTCCGCCAGCCTGCCCGGCGCTAGCCCAGACACGATGGCTTCCGCGATCGCGACGCCACTCGAGAAACAATTCTCGACGATTGCGGGCATCGACTCGATGACATCAACGAGTTCGCTCGGCACCAGCGCCATTACGCTTCAATTCTCGCTGAGCCGTAACATCGACGGCGCCGCGCAGGACGTTCAGGCCGCGATCGCGCGCGCCGCTCCGCAACTTCCGCCGAACATGCCCACGCCGCCGACATACACCAAAGTCAACCCGGCGGACCAGCCGATTCTCTACGTCGCGATGGGCTCGAAAACTTTGCCGTTGTACACCGTCGACCTGTACGCCGAGACGCTGATGGGCCAGCGCATCTCGATGGTTAGCGGGGTCGCGCAGGTGCAGGTATATGGCTCGCAGAAGTATGCCGTACGCGTGCAACTCGATCCGCAGTCGCTGGCCACACGGCAAATCGGCATCGACGAAGTTGAAGCGGCCATTCAGAACGCCAATGTGAACCTTCCCACGGGCCTTTTGTCCGGCGCACAGAAGGCATTTACGCTGCAGGCCAATGGCCAACTCACGCGTGCCGCACTCTACCGCCCTCTGATTGTCGCCTATCGAAATGGCTCGCCGGTTCGTCTTGAGGAACTCGGCGGTGTCTACGACAGTGTCCAGAACGACAAGATTGCGAGCTGGTGGAACGACACACCCTCAGTCGTCTTGGCCATTCAGCGCCAGCCAGGCACTAACACCGTCGAGGTTGTGGACGCCGTGAAAAAACTCTTCCCGCAATTCCAGGCCATCATTCCTGCCTCCGTACAGGTTCAGGTTTTGTATGATCGCTCCGTATCAATTCGCCAGTCTGTCGGCGATGTGAAGTTCACTCTGTTCCTTGCAGTCGCGCTGGTCGTTCTGGTCATCTTCCTTTTCCTGCGCAATCTTTCGGCCACGCTGATTCCGAGCTTCGCACTTCCGATGTCCATTATTGGCACTTTCGCCGTGATGTGGGCGCTCAACTACACGGTAGACAACCTCTCGCTCATGGCGCTCACGCTTTCCGTCGGCTTCGTTGTGGACGACGCAATCGTGATGCTCGAAAACATCGTCCGCCACATGGAAATGGGCGAAGAGGTGATGGAAGCGGCGCTGAAGGGTTCGAAGGAAATTGGCTTCACGATCCTTTCGATGAC
>Ga0307475_10002097_pt1 | contig 11967 bp, 7 predicted proteins | sample atmos_gasesECM1C_FD_203317 | JGI IMG/M metagenome (GOLD analysis project Ga0307475, IMG submission 203317) | Hardwood forest soil microbial communities from Morgan-Monroe State Forest, Indiana, United States - atmos_gasesECM1C_515 | ecosystem: Environmental > Terrestrial > Soil > Temperate...
GCGGCTGAGATCGGGGTTGCACAGATAAGTCTTTTGTATCCTGCCGGATGGCGGTGCGTGGTCATGCTGCGCGAGTGTCAGTATTCTGACATTTTTTGAATAAGCTACGTGGAGAGGACTGCTCAGGTGAAGAGTTATATCGGGGCCATCGACCAGGGCACAACCAGCACGCGCTTCATGGTATTTGACAAGGCCGCGCGCGTCGTAGCCATGGCCCAGAGGGAGCACGAGCAGATTTTTCCCGCGCCAGGCTGGGTGGAGCACAACGCCGAAGAAATTCTGCAGTGTACGCACGAGGTCATCGGAGCGGCGCTGCAGCAGCGCGGCTTGCAGCCCGCCGACTTGGCGGCAATCGGGATTACCAACCAGCGCGAGACGACCGTAGTCTGGGAACGCAAGACCGGCCGCCCAGTGACGAATGCTCTCGTTTGGCAAGACACGCGGGTTGGCGACGAGGTGGCGCGCTTTGCCAAAAATGGAGGGCAAGACCGCTTCCGCGCGAAGACTGGCTTGCCGCTCAGCACCTACTTTAGCGGGCTCAAGCTGCGTTGGATTCTGGAGAATGTCTCGGGCGCCAGGGAAAAAGCCGGCGACGGCGAGTTGCTGTTCGGGAATATCGACACCTTCCTGGCATGGAATTTGACGGGCGGTCCGCGAACTGGAGCGCACGTTACCGACGTGACCAATGCCAGCCGCACGCAGCTGATGAATCTGCGAACGCTCGATTGGGATGACGAGCTGCTCGCGGCGTTCGACGTTCCTCGGGCGATGCTGCCGGAGGTGCGTTCGAGCAGTGAAGTGTATGGCACGGCGAGATTGCCGGCGATATCGGGGGTGCCGGTCGCAGGAATCCTGGGAGATCAGCAAGCGGCGCTGGTCGGGCAGGCGTGCTTTCATCCGGGCGAAGTTAAGAACACGTATGGCACGGGTTGCTTCCTCCTGATGAACACGGGCGAACGCATGGTGCCTTCGAGCTGCGGGCTGCTGACTACCGTTGCGTACAAGTTTGGCAAACACGCCGCTTGCTACGCGCTGGAAGGCAGTGTGGCGATTACCGGAGCGCTGGTGCAGTGGCTGCGGGACAACCTCGGTATGATCGCCAAGAGTTCCGACGTCGAGACGCTGGCGCGAACGGTGGAAGACAACGGCGACGTCTATATTGTGCCGGCGTTTTCCGGATTGTACGCGCCGTATTGGAAAGAGAGCGCGCGCGGCGTGATCGCGGGACTGACCCGTTACGCCAACAAAGGGCACTTGGCGCGCGCGGTTCTCGAGGCCACTGCGTTCCAGACGCGAGAACTGGTGGAAGCCATGGAAACGGATGCGCATATTTCCCTGGCTTCGCTGCGCGTGGACGGCGGAATGGTGGCTAACGAGCTGCTGATGCAATTCCAAGCGGACATTCTCAACCGCGAAGTGGTGCGCCCGGTGATTCAGGAAACAACGGCTCTGGGCGCCGCATACGCAGCGGGGCTTGCTGTGGATTTCTTTCCAGGGCTGGAGCTGTTGCGCGCGAATTGGGCCATGGACCGCAAGTGGGAGCCGGACATGGAAGAAGCGCGGCGCGAACGGTTGTACCGGCAATGGAAGAAAGCTGTTGCGCGCTCGTTTGATTGGATAGATTCATGATCATATTAGAGAAAGGAAACGACGGATGACATCGCCATTCCTGGGAGAATTCCTGGGCACCATGATGTTGATACTGCTGGGAGACGGCGTAGTGGCGGGCGTACTGCTGAAGCGTTCCAAGGGCGAAGGCGGCGGGTGGTTGGTCATCACGACTGGATGGGCGTTTGCGGTGATGGCTGGCGTGTTTACCGCCGTGGCCTGCGGCAGCAGCGACGCGCACTTGAATCCGGCTGTGACCCTGGGTCTCGCGGTGCGCGCAGGTTCTTTTGGCAAGTGCCTGCCCTACATTACGGCGCAGCTTCTTGGCGCGATGGCCGGCGCCGCGCTGGTTTGGCTGCATTACCTGCCACACTGGAAAGAAACGCCGGATGCGGCCACGAAGCTGTCGTGTTTTTGCACGCACCCCGCGATACGAAAGGTTGTAGCCAACCTGATCAGCGAAATCATCGGCACAGCGGTGCTGGTGTTTGTTGTGGGAGCAATTTTTTCCAAGGCCGTCGCGGCCGGCGGACCGGGAGCGCTGGGACCATACCTGGTGGGCAGCCTGGTTTGGGGAATCGGTCTTTCTTTGGGCGGCACCACAGGGTACGCGATAAACCCGGCCCGCGACCTGGGTCCGCGCGTGGCCCACGCGCTGCTGCCAATAGCCGGCAAAGGCAGCTCGGATTGGAGCTACGCTCCGATACCAGTGATCGGGCCGCTCGCGGGCGGAGCACTTGCGGGCTGGTTGCTTCGGTTGCTGGCAGTGTCGTAGGCGGAATTCGACAAACACCAATACACGACGCTTTGGGGCCAATGGCAAAGAGCGAAGGTGCGCACACCCGCGCCAGAATTGTTTCCGTCTCTCCTGCCACTAGCGATACAATCGCGGCAACTGCTTTCCGGAGAAAAGCCCAGTGGGAGATGAGCGTCGCCGAACGCCGCGTTATCCCTTCATCGCCACCGCCGAGGTGGTTGACCAATCCTCGCAGGCCAGTATCTCCACGCGCGTGACTGAGCTCAGCCTCAACGGCTGCTACTTGGACATGCCCAATCCCCTGCCGAAGGACACGCAGATCAAGATCAAGATTTACAGCGAGGGAAAATTCTTTGAATCGACCGGAACCATTGTCTACTCGCAAGCCAATCTCGGCGTTGGCGTGACTTTCCGCGAGACCCGCCCGCAATTTCTCACCGTGTTGAAACAATGGCTCCTCGCCGCAGCCGTCGCCAAATACGGCACTAAGAAATGATTTGGACTGCGGCGTTCTCGCCGCGGTAATAGATCGAGAGGAAGGAAGATGAGCACTCGCAAGGTTGTTGTACTCGCGTTACTGGTTGGTTTCGCCGTTGTAATTCTCGCGCCGGCCGCGACTTCCGCCGACCGCGAAGAGGCTGCTCTGCGGGCACTCGTTCCCAACATCGTCGCTGCGTGGGGCACCATGGACATCTCCAAAGTCGCGCCCTATTACGCAGCCGACGCTGATTTCACGTATTTCGATATCGTCCCGCTCAAATACGGCAACTGGAAGGAATACACCGCAGGCGCTCAAAAATACTTGTTCGAGCCCAACCGCAGTATCAGCGCCAAACTCAACGATGATCTCGCCGTGCACCGCCGCGGTTCGCTAGCTTGGGCGACGTTCACGCTGGCCATTGATCTCGTCAGCAAAGAGGGTGCTAGCTCGCACCTCAATGCGCGCTGGACCATGGTGCTGGAGAAGCGCACCAAAGGGTGGATCGTCGCGCACGAGCACGTTTCCGTGCCTCTAGGCGGCTCCTGATCCTGGTGTGAGAGAGCGAATGTCGCGGACTCAACGCATTCAGCGCAACGGTCCTTCAGGCCTCCCTGCGGAGCGCAATAGGTCTGCGAGGTGCATTGCCGTCCGGCCGGTGCTTTGCCGGATTTGCTCGCGGCAGCTGAAGCCATCTGCCACGATGATGGTTTCGGGCCTCGCGCTTCGGATTGCTGGCAGCAACACACGCTCGCCGATCGCTTGCGCGATCGCGAACTTGTCGCGCTCAAATCCGAATGGTCCGGCCATACCACAGCAGCCCGTATCGGGGCACTCCAGCTCCGCTCCCATGTGGCGCAACAACGACTCCTCATCGTTCATTTTCATTAGCGCTTTGTGGTGACAATGCCCGTGCAGAAGAATCTTTGCGGAGAGCTGCGGAGGTTCGTATCCGGGTGCGTGCTTCGCCAGGAATTCGCTGAGTAAAAATACTTGTTGTCGCAATCGGCTCGCGCGCGCGTCACGCGGAAGCAGGTTGCGCAACTCGTCTCGAAACACGGAAGCACAACTCGGCTCGAGCACGACGATCGGCAAACCGGCGTCAATTTCCGCGCCCAGGACATCCATCGTCTTTTTCAAGTATCGCTTGGCCTCGGCGAGCATCCCGAAGTCATAGAGGGGCCGTCCGCAGCACAAGACATCTTGCGGGCACTTCACCGTGAAGCCGGCGTGCTCCAGCACATCGAGCGCGGCGCGGCTCGTCTCTGGATGAAAATAATTGTTGAAGGTGTCAATCCACAGCAGCACTTCCCGTTTCTTCGAGCCGGGCGCTTTCTCAAACAGCGCAGGCCGTGCCCGCTGTGCCCATCGCCGAAAATTGACGTGGGCAAATCGCGGTATTCGACGCTGCGGCGCGAGTCCCAAAATCAATCCGAGCAAATGCCGAAATCCTGGGGCGTGACTGACAAAGTTTGCGACCGCCGGAGCCAGAGAGGCCCAACGCGCCCATTGATTGATCACGGCAAAGGCGTATGCCCGCAATGGCCGCCGATTGCGTTCGTAGTAGTGCGAGAGAAATTCCGCCTTGTAAGTGGCAACGTCGACGTTCGCTGGGCATTCCGATTTGCAAGCCTTGCACGAGAGGCACAAGTCGAGCGATTTCTTGACGTGCTCGTCGTTCCAGCCGTCTTGCAGCACTTCTCCTTGCAGCAGCTCAAAAAGCATGTGCGCGCGCCCGCGCGTGCTGTGCTCTTCTTCTTGCGTGGCCATGTAACTCGGGCACATTGTGCCACCGTCAGTCTTCCGGCACGCGCCGAGCCCAATGCATCGCAGCGTGGCTTTCGCCAGCGAGCCATCATCGTCGGGAAACTGGAAGTGCGTCTCCGGTTTAAGAGGGCGATAGTCGACGCCGAGCCGCAAGTTTTCTGTTGGCAGGTATGCATCCACCACTTTGTGCGGATTAAGTTTGTTTTCCGGGTCCCAAGCGCGCTTGAATTTTCCGAATGCCTCCACCAACTCCGGACCAAACATTTTCGGAAGCAGCGCCGCTCGCGATTGCCCGTCGCCGTGCTCGCCGGAAAGCGAGCCTCCATACGCAACCACCAAGTCGGCCGCGCGTTGAATGAACTCGCCGTATTGGCGAATGCCCACTTCGCTCTCGAGATCAAACGTGGTGCGCATGTGCACGCAGCCGTGGCCGAAATGTCCGTAGAACGCTCCGCGATATTGGTATTCATTCATCAAGCTGCGAATATCGCGCAAATAGCCGCCTAATTTCTCCGGTGCGACCGCCGAATCGTCCCAGCCCTCCCATTCCGCCGGCGCTCCCGGAGCAAACGCTGCCGCGCGCGGCCCTGCCTCGCGGATCTGCCACACAAGTTTGGCTTCACCCGCCGAATGCAGGCGCATACTGGGCGGCGGGCTCACGTTTTTCAGGCGCTCCATCAGTCGCAGTGCCGCGTTGTTTGCTTCCTGCGCGTCATCCGCGCCGAATTCCACAAGCAAGAATCCGCCGCCGGGTGGCAGCAGTTCGAGATTCGGCGCTCCCTTCCGGCGGAGTCCATCGATGATGCTTCCTTCAAACCCTTCCAGACCAATCGGTCCGAATTCTAGAATTTCCGGAACGTGGTCCGCGGCGTGAAATGCGTCCTCGTACCCTAATCCGACAAGGACGCGGTGCTGCGGGTTGTGAATCAGTTTCACTTTTGCTTCCAGCACGATTGCGCAGGTTCCTTCCGTGCCTACGACCGCGCGTGCCACATGGAATCCGTTCTCGGGCAGCAAGTCGTCGAGGTTATATCCGGAAACGCGCCTGGGGATTTTCGGGAAGCGGGTTCGGATCAAGACCGCGTACTGGTCTCGAATCTTGCGGAGCGCGTCGTAAACCCCTCCGCGCCTTCCGCTCTGCGCGATAATTCTTTCCAGCTCGCTCTCGCTCGTTGCGCCCACGGTCATCTGCGAACCGTCGTAGAGCAAAATCCGAAGCTCTTCCACGTTGTCGACAGTCTTTCCGCCGAGAAGCGAGTGCGCGCCACAGGAATTGTTTCCAATCATCCCGCCGATCGTGCAGCGGTTGTGTGATGAGGGGTCCGGCGCAAACGTGAGCCGGTGGGTTTCCGCGCGGTTGCGCAAAGCGTCCAGAACCACGCCGGGCTGCACGCGGGCGAACTTTCGCTCCGCGTCGAGCTCCAGAATGCGGTTCATGTACTTCGTGAAATCCAGCACCACTGCCACGTTGCAGCACTGCCCGGCAAGGCTGGTGCCTGCCCCGCGCGGCAACACCGGCGCTCCGAACTTGCGGCAGGCCGCCACCGCGGCAACCACGTCTTCCTCGTCGCGCGGCAGCACTAAGCCGATAGGAATCTGGCGGTAATTTGACCCGTCCGTTGCGTACAGCGCGCGGCTCCCGCGATCGAAGCGAACTTCGCCCTTCACCTCGCGCTTCAACTCCTTTTCGAGGTCGGCCGCGGCTGCGAATGTGTCGACGCGTTTTCCGTGCGAGCTAAGGGGCAGTGGCAGGCGTTGATTCAAGGCCTGCTTACTTTAGAACAAGTCGCGAGGCATGGCGAATCGATTTGACCAATGGCCGGTCACTCCACGGCCATGCCCGGCGTCGGAAGATTTTCGGAGAGCTAAAGTCTCAGCGTGTCTCCGTGGCCTGTTTCACAATCAGCGCGGGGATTTCCTGCTGCTTAACCAAGTCGTCGTAGGACTTCACGTCCGCGGCAACAATCGCTTTCCATTTCGTTAATTGCTCATCGACCGCTTTGCTGAGCATATCGAACACTTCATAACACTGCTTTGTCGGCGCAGTATCGGCGCTCGAGACCACGCCGCCCAGAGCCACCAGGTGGTTGTTCAGGCGAACCGGAAAATTCAATACGTCCTGTCCGCTCTTGGCCTTCGTTTGGATCAGCGCTTCCTCCACCTCAGTCATTTTCTTATCCACGGATTTGCTGGCGTCGGCAATCGACTTCCCTCGCGGGTCGTTTTTTAGCCGCTTGTTGATGGCGTTCATTTGTTCCCGCAAATCGCGGATTTGGTTGATGGTGTCATCGGTTTCGGTAACCTTGTCGCGGATTTTAATCAGCAGCGCGAACTGCTTTTCCAGATCGGCTTGCGTGACAGCCAGGCGCGAATCGGGTTTGATCTCCAGCGGCGCTGTGTAGCTCGTGCCGAGCACCGTGAGCTTCACTTGGTATTTTCCGGGAAGCGCCCGCGGCCCGCTGGTGCTGCCACCCCACAGAGGCGCGTGCGGCACTTTGCTGGCGCCTTCGTAATCAAGGTCCCAAACGAAGCGGTTCAGTCCGGCGTCGACGGGAAGCGTGCCGGCATTGCGATCGGGCGCGCCAAATCCTTCATCCTGCTCGCCTTCTTCTTCCTTTTTGGGGAAGTGGCGAATCACTTTGCCAGACGCATCGAGAATGTCGAGCGTAATCTTGGGAGCTTCGCTATCGGACGTTTTCGAATCGCTCTCCTTCTTTTCGGATTCTTTCTTGTCAGCGTCCGGCTTCTTCAAAGAAGTTTTCAGCCAATAGTCGATCACCGCGCCAGCCGGGGGATTTTTGCCGGTATTGCCGCCGCCACGGAAGAAAGAGCCGCGGAACAGCGTGTGATTTGCGGGTGCAGGCGCGAACAAGTGCGCGGCCTCCTGCGTCACCGCGTCACTGTATTGTTCGAGCGGCGTAATGTCGTCGAGCACCCAGAAGCTGCGGCCGTGCGTGGCCACAATCAAGTCGTTGTTTTTCACCACGAGATCGTTCACCGGCGAGAGTGGCAGATTCAACTGCAGTGGCTGCCATTGCTCGCCATCGTTGAAGGAAACGAAAACGCCGGACTCAGTGCCCGCGAAGAGCAAGCCTGCGCGCCTGGGATCGACGCGCACGGCGTGGACATAGGCATTCGCGGGAAGGCCATTCCCAAGCTTGGTCCAAGTCTTACCGAGGTCCGTGGTTCTGAAAATGTACGGCGCGAAGTCGTCCATCTTGTGCCGCTCGACCGCCACGTACGCGGTTCCAGCATCCTTTGACGAAGCTTCGATCATGCTGACCGTGCCCCATTCCGGCATCGCCTTAGGGGTGATGTTCTCCCAGTGCTGGCCGCCGTCGCGAGTGAGTTGCACCAAACCATCGTCGGTCCCCACCCAGATCAAGTCTTTCTGGACGGGCGATTTCACAACGGAAAAAATCGTGTCGTACACTTCAACGCCGGTATTGTCCTTCGTAATCGGCCCCCCAGAGGCTTGCTGCTTTTGCTTATCGTTGCGAGTCAGGTCGGGGCTGATGATGCTCCAGCTCATACCGGCGTCGGTGGTCTTGAACAGCACTTCACCGGCGAAGTAAAGCGTCTTAGGGTCGTGCGGAGAAAACACGATCGGCTCGGTCCACTGAAAGCGGTGCTTCACGTCAGCCGCAGCCCAACCGATGGGATTTACGGGCCAGGGGTTCACGGACTGGGTTTCTCCGGTGCGATGATCGTAGCGGGTAATCTCGCCGCCGTAAGACCCTGCATACACGATTTCAGGATCTGTGGGGTCAGGCGCGATGTAGCCGCTTTCGCCGCCCCCGACGTCGTACCAATCCGGCCGGTCGATTGCGCCATCGGCGCTCGCGCTGGCGATCCCCACAGTAGAGTTGTCCTGCTGCGCGCCATAAATGTAGTAAGGAAAGCGATTGTCAGTGGTGACGTGATAAAACTGCGCGGTCGGCTGGTTGTAAACGCTGGTCCAGCTCTGCGCGCCATCGGTGGAAATGGTGGCGCCACCGTCGTTGCCGTTGACGAGGCGCTTGGGGTTTGTGGGATCGATCCACAGGCCGTGGTTGTCGCCGTGCGGCACGCGCAAAGGATTGAAAGTCTTGCCGCCATCGTTCGAGCGGTACACGCCCGTGTTGAGAATGTAGACGGTGTCGGCGGATTTGGGATCCGCGAAGATGTGCGAGTAATACCAGGCGCGCTGGCGGAAGCGGTGATCGTCCGTGAGAAGCTGCCAGTTCTCGCCGCCATCATCCGAACGGTAAATGCCGCCTTTCTCCGCTTCCACGACCGCCCATACGCGGTTCGGGTTAGCTCCGGAAACGGTTACGCCGATGCGCCCCAAAACGGTCTCCGGCAACCCGTGCGCTTTGATTTCCTTCCAGGTCGTGCCGCCATCCGCGGAACGATACAGGCCGCTTCCGGGACCGCCGCTATCCATGCTCCAGGGAGTGCGTCGCGCCTGCCAGAGCGCCGCGAACAAAATATTGGAATTGCTGGGATCGAAAGTAATGTCAATCGCGCCGCTCTTCGCATCCTTATATAGGACCTTCTCCCAGGTCTTACCGCCGTCGCGAGTGCGGAACACGCCGCGCTCTTCGTTGTCCCCAAAGGGATGTCCCAAAGCAGCGACGAACGCGATGTCCGGATTTCGTGGGTTAACGATCAAGCGGCCGATGGCATGCGTGTCTGCGAGCCCGACAAACTTCCAGGTCTTGCCGGCGTCGATGGATTTATACACTCCGTTTCCGCCGACGATGTTGCCGCGGATGCAAGCTTCTCCGGTGCCAACGTAAACGGTGTTGGGGTCGGATTCAGAAACAGCGAGCGCACCGATGGAAGGCGAAGCGTCCTTCTGCTTGTCAAAAAGAGGCTTCCAATTGAGGCCGCCATCGGTGGTCTTCCAGACACCGCCTGCCACGCCGCCAAAATAATACGTATTGTCCTGGCCGACCACGCCGGAGACCGCGAGAACGCGTCCGCCGCGAAACGGCCCGACGAGGCGATAGTTGAGCGCCTTCCACGGGCCTTTGTCTTCCTCATCGTCCTTCTGGGCGGTAGCGGGAGCAACAGGCGACGCCTGTGAACTTTCCTGCTTTTTCTCTGCCCCGCTCTCGGCGGCTTTCTTCGGCTTTTGTTTCTGAGCAAACGCAGGTGTGACCAGCAAAGTCAGTAGGGCTAAGAGCGTAATCGTTCGCAACGTGTCCTCCACAGGGTGTTAGTCGGGTTGGAATCCTAAACGCTTACAGCAAACAAGCAAAGCAAAATATCGTTGAGACTGTGACGGCACTTCTTAATTCGCCGCGAAAAAACCTTCGTTCTGTGCGAAGAAGCCCATCGCTCCATGACTTTTGAAGGCCCAGCTACTTGTTCTGCCCGTAATAGGCGTCTCGACCATGTTTGCGGCGGAAATGCTTGTCGTGGAGGTGCTGGGAGATGCAGCGCGCTCTCGGATTGGCGGCGATCGTCTGGGACGCCATGGCGGCAATTTCTTCTACGATTACAGCGATGTGCGCGGCTTCGGCGGGCGTGGTGCCCCAGCAAAACGGAGCGTGCCCGGCGACAAGCACGGCGGGCGCATGCAGCGGATCGAGTTTCGCGAAGCGCCGGACGATGGCCAAGCCGGTGTTTGCTTCGTAGTCCGCTCGAATCTGCGCCGGCTGCAGTGGCTTGGTGACCGGGATAGGGCCGCGGAAGTAGTCGGCGTGCGTCGTGCCGAAGCAAGGGATTTCGCGTTGCGCCTGGGCCCAGGAAGTCGCCGCCCGCGAGTGCGTGTGCGCAATGCCTCCGATGGCGGCGAATTCGCGATAGAGAATCAAATGCGTGGGCAGATCGGAAGAAGGGCGCAGCGAGCCTTCGATGACTTTGCCGTGCAGATCCGTGACCACCAGATCCTCGGCTTTCATCGTGTCGTAGGGAACGCCGCTGGGCTTGATCACCACCAGACCTTCGTCGCGTGCGATGCCGCTGGCATTGCCGAACGTGTAGAGCACCAGCTCGCGCCGCACCAATTCCAGATTGGCTTCCAGCACCTCTTCGCGAAGATCTTTCAGGATCATGCGTTTCCTCGCGCAGTGGCGGCGACGCGCCGGAGAGTTGGAAGGACGCGTCCCGCGGAAATCGCGGGCGCATTCAAGCTGCCGAAACCGAAGTAAAGTTCGCGATACAAAGCGTAAAGCTCCTGGTATGTTTGAGCGGTTTTCGGATCGGGTTCGACGACCCGATACTCGGGGCACAACGCGTCTTGTGCCTCTTCCAGCGAGCGAAACGCGCCGGCGGCCAGCGCGGCGAAAATCGCGGAGCCGAGGCTGGTAACGTCCGATTTGGGTATGAGCACGCGCTTGTTCAGTACGTTGGCGTAAACGCGATTCAGCACTTCATTTTTCTGCGGGATGCCGCCGGCGTTGATGACCCGGTGGATCGAGACGCCGTGCTGTTCCATGCGTTCCAGGATAACGCGAGTGTGGAAGGCGGTGCCCTCGATGGCCGCAAATAATTCGTCCTGCGCGCTGTGCGTCAAATGCCAGCCCAACGTGATTCCGCCGAGTTCGGGATTCACCAGGACTGTGCGGTCGCCATTGTCCCAGGTGAGGCGGAGCAAACCGGTTTGCCCGGCCCGGTACGAAGCGAGGTCCTGCGATAGCGCCGCGACACTGGTATTGGCACGGCGCGCGACGGCCTCAAAGATGTCTCCCGTGGCAGAAAGCCCAGCCTCGACGCCGGTCTTTTCTGGATGTACCGAGCCCGGCACGACGCCGCAGACGCCGGGGATAAGCCGCGTGCCATCGCTCATGGCGATAATGCAGGTGGAGGTGCCGACGACGTTTACGACATCGCCGGTGCGCGCGCCGGCTCCGACCGCGTCCCAATGTGCGTCGAAGGCCCCGACCGGAATGGGAATGCCAGCGCGCAGCCCAAGTTTTTTGCCCCACTCCGGCGCAAGGCGTCCCGCTATCTTGTCGCTCGTAGCATAGCGGCCGTCCAGTTTCGCGCGAACACCCGCCAGCAGCGGATCGACCGATACCAGAAAATTTTCCGGCGGCAGCCCGCCGAGCGACGCGTTCCACATCCACTTGTGACCCATGGCGCAAATCGAGCGCTGCACTTTTGCGGGATCGCTGATTCCGCAAAGAACTGCGGCGGCCATGTCGCAATGCTCGAAAGCGGTCGCGAAGCGCGCTCGTTTTTCAGGATTGTGGCGCAACCAATGCAGCAACTTCGAAAATCCCCATTCGGAAGAATAACTTCCGCCACACCAATTGATCGCTTCGAGTTTCTCGCGGCGGGCGGTTTCAGTAATGAGCGAGGCTTCACGCCACGAGCGGTGGTCGCACCACAGATAATATTCATCGAGCGGCCGAAGGTTTGCGTC
>Ga0307475_10002098_pt1 | contig 11966 bp, 6 predicted proteins | sample atmos_gasesECM1C_FD_203317 | JGI IMG/M metagenome (GOLD analysis project Ga0307475, IMG submission 203317) | Hardwood forest soil microbial communities from Morgan-Monroe State Forest, Indiana, United States - atmos_gasesECM1C_515 | ecosystem: Environmental > Terrestrial > Soil > Temperate...
AGAGAACGCACGCGATGTCAGAAAAGGGTGAACCCAGGTGGCTAGTGTCCCTAACACGAACTTGACCGAGGTGGTTCGATTCGGTGTCTTTGAGGTGGAGCCCCGCGCCGGGGAGCTCCGGCGCAACGGCGTTAAGGTCAAAATCCAGGAACAGCCTTACCAGGTACTGTCACTGCTTCTCGAACGCCCCGGCGAAGTCGTTTCCCGCGAAGAGCTGAAGCGACGTCTGTGGCCTGCAGACACCTTCGTCGACTTCGACCACAGCCTGAACGCTGCGATTAAGAGGTTACGCGACGCCTTGCGAGATTCCGCGGACAATCCCCGCTTCGTCGAAACCCTGGCGCGCCGCGGCTACCGCTTTGTTGCTCCGGTCAGTGGCGCTCTGCCGGTTGGAACGGGAGCGAAGGTAGCAACTAGGTCCGACTCGCGCGGCCGGAGCTGGGCCCGCTGGGTCGCCTCCATCCTTGTTCTCAGTGGCGCCTGCGTTTCCGTCGGTTTCCACATCGGTAATCGCGCCGCCCACGCTTCCGTCCCGCGCGAAGTCCGGCTCACCGCGAACTCTCCCGACGTCCCCGTTTACCGAGCAGCGATTTCACCCGACAGCCACCTGCTTGCCTACACCGATCCGCGCGGCCTGTTCCTGCGAGAGATCGCCCGTGAAGACTCGCACCAGTTATGGCTGCCGGTCGGGCTGAAGCCTTATACGGTCTCGTGGTTTCCCGACGGCAATCACCTGCTGGTGGGCGGCGTGCAACCGGAGGGAGAGAAACTCAGCCTCTGGAACATCTCTATCCTCGGTGGCCCATCGCGAAAAATCTCTGACCAGACCGACACCGGCGTAGTTTCTCCCGACGGCACCAAGATCGCCGCTCTGTGCAACTCCATCAAGTTGAATACCTCTGAGCTTTGGGTGTTGAACTCCGACGGCAGCCAGCCTAAGCAGCTCTTGGAAATTTCTGGCTACTCAAACTCCTTGACCTGGTCACCCAACGGCCAGCGTCTCGCCTACATGAAGGCCAGCTACTGGCCCGGCTATCACGAAGAAGTCCAAATCGAAACCGTTGACCTGACCACCGGGAAAACCAACACGGTCTTCTCCGATTACCGCATCGGCGGCGGCCTCGTCTGGAGCCACGACGGCAGGCTGCTCTTCAGCCGCATCGAGGAAGGAAACAACGTCAAGTCGGACATCTGGTCGCTGCGCGTGGACGAGCGCTCCGGTGAATCCAAGGGCGACCTTACTCAGCTGACCAGCGGCCCCGATTGGAAACCGCGCCCGGAACTTAGCGCGGATGGCAAGCATCTGGTTTTCCTACGCAACAACATCGCGCCCACCATTTATTTCGCTCAGGTGGATCCCAAAACCAAGGCTTTGGGCCAGCCGCAGCGTCTTACCCTCGATGAAAGCCAGAGCCGCCCCTATGAATGGACGCCGGATGGCACCGCTCTTCTTTATATTTCCAATCGAGACGGCAAATTCCATATTTTCCGGCAACGACTGGGTGCCGCATCTCCGGAATTAATCGTGGATGGCGACGACAATCCCAATATCATGCGGTTGAATCCCGACGGTACGCAGATCCTCTATCTCAGCGAACTCAGCCGCGCCGGACGAGGTGGGCCTCCCGTCTCACACACCGCGGGCTTCGACCGCGAAAAAGTCCGCCTGATGACCGCGTCCATCAACGGCGGCGTAGGCAAATTCATTCTGGAAGCGGACGGCATTAACAATTTTCAGTGTGCGCGCTCGCCATCCACCTTCTGCTTGTTCAGCAAATTCACCAAGGATGCGCTGACCTTCGTCGAGTTCGACCCCGTTACCGGAGCCATCAAGAACTTCTTTCAAGCCAACGATCCAGGCTGGCAGGACTACAACTGGACTCTTTCGCCCGACGGCAAGACACTGGCCCTCTGCAAGCAAGCGCGAGTATCCCTGAACACCAGAATTCGCCTCCTCCCCACCGACGGCGGGCCCGAGCGGGCTATTACCATCTACGATTGGGTGGGTATCGCTGCGATCGATTGGGCCGCGGACGGCAGGAGTTTTTGGGCCAGCGCAATGTTGCGCGGAGAAACGCGCGCCCTCGTCAACATTGATTTGCATGGAAACTTCAAACCCGTTTTACAGGATGGCAAGCCTTATGTCGGCTGGGGAATTCAGTCGCGCGACGGCAAACACATCGCCATCTGGCAGGCTACAGGCGGCTCGAACGTCTGGATGCTCGAAGGATTCTAGCGTCGCCGACGCGGAGCTCATCAGGCAGTAAGTTTCGGATGCTGCCGGTGAAAGCCGGTGGCTTCTTGGTACGCGCGGGCAAACGCTAACAATTCGGCTTCCCGATACAGCGGCGCCAGAAACGTCAGACTCACCGGTGTTCCCGGCCCACCGTAATTTCCCTCGATCTCGCCTTTCTCATTTTTTTTGGCAGGCGGAGCGTCTTCTCCGCGGAAGCCGTTCGGCAAAATCAACGCGGGCTGGCCCGTCAGGTTAGTTACCACCAGTTGCTGGCTGCTGGTCGGCGCCACGATCACATCGAAATCTTCGAAGGCCTTCGATACCGCTTCCATGGCCAGCGTGCGCGCACGATTGGCTTGGATATATTCGACCGCGGGGATAAATCGCGCTGCACGAAATGTGGTCGGCCAATCGTCGGGACCCTGCTCGGTCAGCAGTTTGTCGCGGCCCGTGCGCGTCAATTCGTCAAACGCTGCGGCCGCCTCGGCATCCAGTAGCGGCACCATCGCATCATACGGAAATTTAGGCAGTGCGACGGGAATCAGGTTCACGCTCATCGCTCGCAGCTTTTCCAGCGCGGCGCGCTGAAACTTGCCGTCGTACTCGGCGTGCTGCCGGAACTCCTCGCGCCGCGCCTTTTGCTCGTCGCGTTTTTTCTTTTCATCGGCCGACAGCTGCGCTTCCGGCTTGCTCGACGGCTCTTCCTGGTCAAACGGTTTCTCAAAATCGTCCTTCAAATACCCGACGCGTAGTTTTTTCCAATCCAGTTCCGCGTTCCAATTAAATACCGCGGTTTGCACAGAGCGATCCTTTCCATCGGGTCCATAAATCGCGCTCAGCACCAGCGCCGTATCCTCCACCGACCGGCAAATCGGACCCAGCTTGTCCATACTCCAGGAAAGCGCCATCGCTCCGGTGCGCGCCACTAACCCAAACGTCGGCCGCAATCCCGTGCAGCCGCATCGCGTGCTCGGTGAAGAAATCGACCCCAGCGTTTCCGACCCTATAGCGAACGCCACGCATCCCGCGGCCGTCGCCGAAGCCGAGCCCGCCGACGACCCACTCGACCCCTGCGCCGGATTCCACGGATTCCGCGTCTTGCCGCCAAACCAGCGATCGTCCATCGCCAACGCGCCCAGACTCAGCTTCGCCACCAGCACTGCGCCGGCCGCGTCCAGCCGCTTCACTACCGTCGCATCCTCATCGAATTTCTGTTCTTCGAATCCGCCCGCACCCCACGTCGTGCGATATCCCGCCACCGCCAGCAAATCCTTCGCGCCCCACGGCAAGCCATGCAACGGCCCGCGATATTTTCCCGCGGCAAGATCCCGGTCAGCCTCCTTCGCTTTGCTCAGCGCACGCTGTTCGGTCAGCGTGATCACAAAGTGCAGTTGCGGGTCATACCGCTTCAGCCGTTCCAGGTACATCTGTGTCAGCGCCACCGACGAAACTTTCTTCGTCCGAACCAGCTCGCCCAGTTCCCGCGCCGAGGCAAAACACACATCTTCAATATTTCTAGGCACGCCACGCGCCGCGATCGCAGATGCGCCCGAAATTTTCATCGCTTTCTTTTCCGTCTCCAATTTCGTTCCCGGCAGGACCGGATCAAAGACCAGCGCCGGAGCCACGCTGTTCGGAATGCGTAGCTTGTAAATGGCCTCAAAACTCTTCGCGTGGTCGTTCAAGTTCTCCAGCATGGTCTTGCGATATTCCGCCGGAATCGCCACTCCCGCGAGCACCGCCGCTTGCTCGATCATGCCCTCGGTAATTTCCGTCTCGCCGTCCGCCAACGCCCACAGCACGCCCGGCAGCAGCGTCGAACCGAATCCCATCCCCGAAAAAGTCGAAAGAAACCGTCGCCGCTCCAGCATTCCCCTCACCTCGCAAACCGAATTTGTTGACGGCGGCCTTCTGCGGCGGGCGCTTGTGCACACCCGAAATACTTCGCCGGTTTCTTAGCCGCGCTTGGCCGCCGCAAAACCCTCCGTCCGCGTAATTCCCTTCCCCTCTGTCACGTAGTAAAGCTGGTTCACCTTCAAATCCTTCAGCGTCTCCAGCAGCCCGCTCGGCCAGCGAATCTCCAGCAGTTCCACCTTCTCCGCTGCGCCAACGCCAAAGTGCACGCGCAAATCATTCTGCGAAAAATACCCGCCACCGCTCCTCACTTCGTCAATCTGAGAATGCGGCTTCGCTTCTCCAGCCACCCGCGTCACGCAGCGCAGCCGCGCCCCAATCCCGCTGCGGTTGGACTTCACGCCAATAATCCGCACCTTGATCCAGTTATTTTTCAGCGTGGTATCGCAGCGCAGCAGCTGCGGAAAATCGTTCACGCAGTTCACCACCACGTCCAGGTCGCCGTCATTATCAAAATCTCCAAAGGCGCACCCGCGCGAAGCCGACGGCGTGGAAATTCCCGCGCCAGCATTCAACGAAACATCCTCAAACTTCCCGTTGCGCAAATTCCGATACAGCAGTTTCCGCTGCGCGTACCCTGCCTCTGTTGTAAGTTGCCCCACCTCCGGATAAACATGGCCATTGCAAATCAGAATGTCCGCCCATCCATCATTGTCAAGATCAAAAAATCCGCAGCCCCAACCCAGGTATTGCGTGTGCAGACCCAGCCCCGCCGTGAACGTCGTATCCTCAAAGTTCGCTCCGCCCAGATTGCGGTATAGCGAAGGCGTGTCTCCCGCAAAATTGGTTTTCACGATGTCCAGATTGCCATCCAGATCATAATCCGCCGCCGAAACGCCCATCCCCGCCTGCGGCTTCCCGTCCGCGCTCAGCGCGCAGCCCGCCTCCATAGCGATGTCCGAAAATCTTCCGTTCTTCTTGTTCTGATACAACGCGCTGGCAGTCGAATCATTCGCCACATAAATGTCTGGCCAGCCATCGTTATCAAAATCCGCGGTCAGCACGCCCAGCCCATACGTTCCGTTCGCGCCCAAAACCCCGCTGGTCTCCGAAACATCGGTGAACGTCCCGTCCCCGTTGTTGTGAAACAATATATTCTTCCCGCCGATCAGTCCCGGCGGTCCGCACGCCACCATCACTCCCTTGTACAAACACGGCCCGGACTCCGGTACCGGCGCCGTCGCTAGATCCATATCAATATAGTTCGCTACGAACAGATCCAGCTTCCCGTCGCGGTCATAATCCACAAACGCGCAGCCCGAATTCCACCGCTTCCCGTTCCCGCCGACGCCAGCTTTGTCCGTCACATCCGTAAACGTCCCGTTGCCATTGTTGTGATACAGAACATTTTTCCCGAAATACGCCACAAATAAATCGTCGTATCCGTCGTTATCATAATCTCCCACGCAAACGCCCTGTCCCCACCCCGTGTGCGCCAGACCCGCCTGCTCGGTCACATCCGTAAACGTCCCATCCCGGTTGTTCTTGAAAAGATGCGAATGCGGCTCCTGCCCTTTCGGAAATCCCTCCAGCCGCCACCCGTTCACCAGAAAAATGTCCAGCCAGCCGTCGTTGTCGTAGTCATAAAACGCCACGCCGCATCCGGTCGTCTCCAGCAAGTACTTGTTCTTGTGTTCGCCGCCGAAAATCGTCTTCGCGTTCAGCCCGGCTTCTTGGCCTGTGTTCAGAAAACTCACACCCAGCGGCGCCGTCTTCGCTGCTTGCCCGGCCGCCGCTGCCTGTTGCGGCGCACGCTGCAACGCCCGCGCTCCTGCTGCAAACGCCGCCCACGCCGCCGCCAGCAAATTCTCGAGCGACACCACCACCGCGGTCCTGCTCAGGGATCTCAGAAAATCTCGGCGTGGAAAATGCAATCGCGGTGTACCCTTCCCTTTGGCCCCGCTAAAACGCGTGCTACACTCTGCCCGTTTCTTTCCGGGTTTCTGGGTTCGTACTTACAAACTCAGAGTAAAGAAGTTGTCTCGCAAACCCTGATTAACATAGACAGTGCGGCGGCCCTTTGCAAGTACACGTACTGCCCACAATTCTGCCATGCAAAACTCTTTGCGCGTTTTCCTGATCGCTCTGCTTCTCGCCGTTCCCGCTGACATTTCCTCCCGTCAAGCGCAGCCGCAAAGCCCTTCGCCGCTGGCGCCTGCTGCCGCTGCAAATCCTCAGGCACTCGAACTTTCCCGCCCCGCCCGTCCCTGGGAATTCCTCGCCGCGGTCGGCAAAAAAGCCAGCCTGCTCGGCAACGAATCCGGCGTCGTCGAAGCCTGGGTCTATCCTCTCAAAATCTTCCGTGACCTCCGTCTCACCATCCTCACCGCAGGACGCGAAATCCCCGCCGAATCCCTCGTCCGCACCGTCATTGCCCGCCCCGAATCCACTACGCTTCTCTACAGCAGCGACACTTTCTCCATCCGCGAAACCTTTTTCGCTCCCGTGGATCTGCCCGGCGCCGCCATCGAATTCCAAATTGATGCCGAGCAGCCTCTCGAACTCGAAGCCAGCTTCATCCGCGATTTCCAGCTCGAGTGGCCCGCCTCTATGGGCGGCAGCTACATCAGTTGGAACGATCAGTCCCGCACCTTCGTCTTCGGCGAAGACACCCGCAGATTCTCCGCCATCGTTGGCTCACCCACCGCTTCCAACCCGCGCCTGGAATACGAAACCAACTACGGCGGCACTCACCGCAGCTCGATGCGCCTCGGCGTCACTCCGAAGGGCCACAACACCAGACTCATGGTCTTCTCCGGCTCCGTCCACAATCTCGTCGAATCCCAAAAAGTTTACGCCGACATTTCCGCACGCTATCAAGAACTCCTCGCGGAATCCGCGCAGTTCTACCGACACTACCTGGCCAACACCCTCAGCGTTGACCTCCCTGACGCCGACCTCCAGCAGGCTTACGATTGGTCGCGTGTCAGCCTCATCCAGGGCCTGGTCTCCAATCCCACCATGGGCGACGGACTCATTGCCGGCTACCGCGCGTCCGGCGAGAGTTACCGCCCCGGCTTCGCTTGGTTTTTCGGGCGCGACTCGCTCTGGTGCGGCCTGGCGCTCAACAGCGAAGGCGATTTCACTACCACCAAAGCCGCTCTCTCCTTCATCGCCAAATTCCAGCGTGAAGACGGCAAAATCCCCCACGAGATCGCGCAAGGCGCGAGCTTCGTGGATTGGTTCAAAGCCTATCCCTACGCTTTTGCTTCCGCCGATGCCACTCCGCTCTTCATCATCGGCATGGATGACTACGTCACCGCCAGCGGCGACATCGAATTCGCCAAAACCGATTGGCCGCACATCGCCAAGGCCTACGAATTTCTCCGCTCCACCTACGACGCCAACGGCTTCCCGCGCAATTTCGGCGTCGGCCACGGCTGGGTCGAAGGCGGCCCGCTCCTGCCCATCGAATCCGAGTTTTACCAGAGCGGTCTCGCTGCTGCCGCCGTCCACTCCCTGGCACATCTTTCACAGCTCACCGGAAAAGACGACGACGCCAAAACACTCTCCACCCAATTCGAAAAGGAACGCGCGCACCTTAACGAAGTATTCTGGGCCCCTGAAAAAAAGATTTTTGCCTTTGCCCAGGGCAACGACAACAAACGAGTGGACGAGCCGAGCGTTCTCGCCACCGTCCCCATGTGGTTCGGCCTCACCGAGGAGGACAAATCCCAGCAAATGATCGCCACCCTCGCCGCCTACGACCACCAGACCGATTGGGGCATGCGCATTATTTCTAATCGCGCCGAAGAATACAGCGGCGGCGGCTATCACTACGGCTCGGTCTGGCCGCTCTTCACCGGATGGGCCTCGGTCGCCGAATACCGTTACCACCGATCCCAACCTGCCTACGACAACCTCCGCGCCAACTCTCTGCTTGCGCTCGATGGCTCACCCGGCCACGTTACCGAAGTCCTCTCCGGCGACTACTACCAGCCGCTTTCCACCAGCTCCCCGCATCAGATCTGGTCCGCCGCCATGGTCATCAGCCCGCTCCTCCGCGGCCTCTTCGGTCTGCAATTCGATGCGCCGACCCGCATGCTCACTTTCGCACCGCACATTCCCGCTGACTGGAAACAGTTTTCGCTTCATCAAATCGCCGCCAGCAACGACACCCTCGATCTGAATTTCTCCCGCACGCCCGACTCCATCACTCTCGTTGCCGACCGCCAAGGCGGCTCCGACATACGCATCCACTTTTCGCCCTCGCTTAGTACACGCGCGGACGTGCTCGGCGTCACGCTAAACGGCAAGCCATTGGCCTTTCACCTGGAACCGCACAACGCGGATCAGCACGTAATCGTCGAGGCCGCTCTGACGGCCGGTTCGAACACCCTCAAAATTCGCCTTCGTAACGATTTCTCTGTCGGCGTTGCCAACACTCTTCCTGCGCTCGGCTCTGCCACGCAGGGCCTGCACATCCTCTCCGAATCCTGGAACACCGCACACGACACCCTCACCCTCGAAACCCAGGGTCTCGCCGGAAAAACTTACAAGTTGTCAGTTTGGGGTAAAGACCAGCTCAAATCCGCCGAAGGTGCGCGTCTCTCCTCCGCTGACGCGCTCGAGGAAACGTTTCCGCCTGGCAGCGCCACGGGCGAACCCGCAAAACAAACCGTCACGCTGCATTTAGCAGCAACGAAAAACAGCAAGCCAGAAAAAGCGCCGCGCAACGAATAGTTTTCTTTGGCAACAGGAGCAACCATGTTCACAGGGGCAAAACTTCTTGCGGTCCTCACCCTCACTGCTCTTTTGGTTCCCGCTGCGCGCTCACAAAAGACCGAACTCGACGCCGAAGGCCATCCTTGGTGGCGGCATGCCGTATTCTACGAAGTCTACCCGCGCAGTTTCGCGGATTCGAACAACGACGGCATCGGCGACCTCAACGGCATCACCTCCAAACTCGACTATTTGCAAAAACTCGGAGTGGACGCCATCTGGATCACTCCCTGCTTCCCTTCTCCCAACGTGGACTTCGGCTATGACGTTTCCGATTACGAAGCCATCGACCCCATGTACGGCACCCTCGCTGACTTCGACCATCTCTCTTCAGGAGCCAAGCAACACCATATCCGCCTCATTCTCGATTTCGTCGTCAACCACAGTTCCGATCAGCACAAGTGGTTTCTCGATTCCAAATCCTCGAAAACTTCCGCGCGCCGCGATTGGTACATCTGGCGCGATGGCAAAGGTCCCAATCAGCCGCCCAACAACTGGACATCCACCTTCGGCACGCCCGCCTGGACTTACGACCCAACCACAAAGCAGTATTACTACCACTACTTTTATCCCCAGCAGCCCGACCTCAACTGGCGTAATCCCGCCGTAGAAAAAGCCATGTTCGACGTCACCCGCTTCTGGTATCAGCGCGGCGTCTCGGGATTCCGCCTCGACGCCGTGGACACCCTCTTCGAAGATCCCGCTCTGAAAGACAATCCGCCCGCACCCGGCACCGACAAATTCGGCCGCCCCAACACCAACGAAATCTACAACAAGAAACTTCCCGAGGTTCACACCGCCCTCAAAGGCCTGCGCAAAGTCGCCGATGAATACAATGCCGTCCTCATCGGCGAAACCTGGACCTCCGATGTCTCGCAACTCGCCGAATACTACGGCAAAAACAACGACGAGTTGCAGCTCCCCATGGATCTTCTCCTCAACGGCCTGCCCTTTTCCGCCGACGATTACCGCAAACACGTCGCCGCTCTCGATTCTTCCGGACGCTGGCCGGTTTACGTCATCACCAACCACGACATCACGCGTTCCTACACCCGCTACGCCGATGGCCAACACAACGATGAAATCGCTAAGCTCATGGCCGCTTTTTACCTCACGCTGCGCGGCACCGCCATCATGTATTACGGCGAAGAAATCGGAATGGAAAACAACGATCCCAAATCAAAGGAAGAAGTTCAGGACCCGGAAGGAAAACTTGGCTGGCCAAAAGAAAAAGGCCGCGACGGCGAACGCACTCCCATGCAGTGGACCGACGGCCGCAACGCCGGTTTCAGCGCTGGCAAGCCCTGGCTCCCCGTTCCCGTGAGCGCTAAAACCCACAACGTCGCCACTGAAGAAAAAGACCCGCACTCCATTCTCGAAACCTATCGCAGCCTGCTCGCCCTGCGCCATCATCAACTCGCGCTTCTCGAAGGCGACTATTTCTCCATCAACAATGACGACCGCAACGTTCTAACCTATCTCCGCCGCTACAAAAACGAATCCGTTCTCGTCGTCCTCAATTTCTCGAGCCAACCCCAGCAAGCCAAAATCGATGTTCCCTCCACGGGCTACATCTCTCTGCTAAGTAGTGGCGCCACGCTCGCCGACGGCTATAAATCCGTCCACCTCGAACCCTTCGCCTTCTACATCGCCCGTCTGCAAAAATGACGTCAGGCGATGCCTAGTTTTTTCTGCATGTCTTCCAGCGTGATTCCCTTGGTCTCGGGATACCAGAACAACACCACAAAAAACTGCAAGGCCATCATCGCTGAGAAAAAAACAAACGGATAACCGCCCGACTTGGCCGCCACCGCCGGAAATCCCAGCGAAATAATTCCCGCCATCACCCAGTGCGTAAAACTCCCCAGGCTCTGCCCCGCCGCGCGCACGCGGTTCGGAAACACTTCCCCGATGTACACCCAGATCACCGCGCCTTGCGAGAACGCAAAGAACGCGATGTACGCGACCAGCAGCCACACCAGCACCGACTGGTGGCTGTGCGACAAAAACACATAGGAAACTCCCGCCAGGCATACCGTGGTTCCCACGGCTCCAGTCAGCAGCAGCTTTTTCCGCCCTACTTTGTCAATCAGCGACATGGCAATCATAGTGAACAACAGGTTTGTCGCGCCAATCGCCACCGCCTGCAAGTCTGAAGACACTTTGCTGAATCCAGCTTGCGCGAAAATCTGGTTCAGGTAGTACAAAATCGCGTTGATCCCCGAAAGCTGGTTGAACATCGCAATCGACACCGCCAGAAAAATCGGCAGCCCGTACTTCCCATTGAACAAGGTGTCTCCGGCGTGGTGCTCCGCGTCAATCGAAGTCACGATGTCCTGTAGTTCCCGCTCGTAATCCTCTTCCCCGGTAATTCGCAGCACTTCGCGCGCTTCCTCAATCCGCTTCTTTTTCACCAGCCAGCGCGGGCTGCGCGGAATTCCAAACAGCATCGCCAGAAAAATCGCCGCAGGCAGCGCCGCGATCCCCAGCTTCCACCGCCACTCCAGATCGCCCAGCTTCAGTGTCCCGATCAGATAGTTGGAGAAGTACGCCAGCAAAATCCCAAACACCACATTGAACTGAAATAGCCCCACCAGCCGGCCGCGATATTTCGCCGGAGCAATCTCCGCGATATACATCGGCCCCAGCACCGACGACCCGCCGATCGCCAGCCCGCCAATCACGCGAAACGTCACCAGCGCCGTCCAGTTCCAAGCCAGCCCGCATCCAATGGCCGAAATCAGGTACAGCACCGCGAGAATGCGCAAACTGTCGCGCCGCCCCCACGCATCGCCCGGAATCCCCGCCAGCATCGAGCCGATGATGGTTCCGGCCAGCGCGCTCGATACCGTCACGCCGAGCGACAGCGGCGTCAGATGAAACAGTTCCGTCAGCGACTGCGTGGTCCCCGAAATCACCACTGTATCGAACCCGAACAGCAGACCGCCCAGCGCTGCCACTACCGTGCTTCGCAGCAGTACCAGATTCAATGCCATGGCGCGCACCTTCTTCCCACCAGCCGCGCGGCATTCTACTCAATTCATTCCCCGTATCACAGGCTTCTCTGCCTCATCTCCCTCCTTTCGCGCGATGA
>Ga0307475_10002099_pt1 | contig 11960 bp, 13 predicted proteins | sample atmos_gasesECM1C_FD_203317 | JGI IMG/M metagenome (GOLD analysis project Ga0307475, IMG submission 203317) | Hardwood forest soil microbial communities from Morgan-Monroe State Forest, Indiana, United States - atmos_gasesECM1C_515 | ecosystem: Environmental > Terrestrial > Soil > Temperate...
GGCCCCGGGGGTCGCGACCTGGATAAAGGCTGTCGGGCCCGTGTCCCAGGCCGAAATGGTTCCGTTCAAATTGGCGAAGATGAAATGTGCTGGACCACCGTCTCCGCCATTTTTCACGAGGAAAGATGAAGCGTTGGAGTTGCTGACTTGGCCAGTGGGTCCTTGAGGTCCCTGCGCTGTTGCCGGAATTAGAACGAAGCCAGCTGGCGGGTTAATGATCACCTTGCTGACCTTCGTCGCGTCAGTAACGGCATAGAGGGTAGTCGTGTTATTCCCCTGGTTCGAGACCCAGAAAGGGCTCGTAGGGCTGTGCGAAACACCCCACGGGTTGACAAGTTCGGAGTCGGTGATCGCGGCCAGTCCAGGGATGTCCGAAACCAGATTGGTTTGGACAAATTCATGTTCATGGCCTTCATGTTCACGGCCGCCGTCAGAACGAGCAGTCATGGTCACCATTACTACAAAAGCCGAGCCCAATAAGAGACGACCCAACCATCGTGGATTCATTGGAATTCTCCTTTCCGTAAGCCTTTTTTCTGAACTAAGAGGCGATGTTCTTGCGCGTAACTAGGATTTTCCCTAGCTGTCCGCGGGCCTGCAGATGCTTATCGATTTCGCTTGAAGAACATCGTGCAATTTTCCTTTCATCTTCTGTATACGTCCTCGGCAAGACATTACTTAACGCTTCGCGCACGCTCGTTGAAGGGATGGCGTCTAGCACCTCCTCGTTCGCGGTGAAACGCAGCAGTTGTGTATGCAGAACCTCTTGCGCCGATGTACCCCATCTCGATCTCCAGGCGTCCGAACTGAACGCTCGGATGTATACGCTCTCGGCTATTGTGTAGTGAAAGTTTTTATCGGACTGGTGACTCCGTCGCTCTTGCCGCTAGAATCCGTCGACTCCACGGTATAGTAGTAGGTCGTCTTCGGAGGCAGGTCGTACAGGTTCACGCGGAACACCGTCTCCGAATGGGTAGGGTTCAATCTGATGGGATTTTTGGCCGTTTGGTTCAGGTCTTTTGGATCCCTACCATAGTGGACAACGCCGTAGTGAACGGGCACGCCACCGGGATTGTTTACCGTCCATCGGATAACCGTCAAATACCCGCCCACCAGCGGGATCTCTGGCCCCTGGATGATCTGGACGTGCTCAGCTCTTGCAGTCGTTGGGCTTTCTTGAGCGAGAAGGTTGCCGCTCATCACTATAATCGACAATGCCAGAAGAGCTTTATTCATGTTCACACCTCCACTAACTCAAGATGATGAAAAGCGAAGAAACTATGGTCAACAGCCATCGACCGTCCTTAGCTCCGGCTCTTCCGTCTCGCATATCAGCAGAGAATGCTTTTATGCAGTATTCACAACGATGGTCCGGAGCCAGGTCTCCACGCGAGACTCCCCGCGAAACTGATGCAGACAAATGAATGCATTCATGAAGGCTTCCTGCACAACGTCCTCAGCCTCGTCCATGTTTCTCGTTGTCCGGTACGCAACTCGTATCAGCTCGAGTTAACCAGGGGGAAAACTGGGCGCGGCCTTCGAACGTCTTTAATTTTCTGGTCGCGGCTAGCAGGCCGTCCTGCACCGCGTCTTCAGCTTCTCCATGAGAGTTCGAGCACTCTGAACGCAGCGTAATAGAGCTGGTCTGTGAGACGTGATAAGAGCCGCCCGAGTGCTTCCGGGTCACCCGCGACGGCGGACCTAACTAGTGTGCTCCCACCACTGTGATTCCCTGGGCTTGCACCGGTCCGCTCAGAATGACAACTTGGTTCTGCCGAACTATACGACGTTCAGCGTATCGCCCAGCGATGGAGCCTCTTGAGTTGTCGCCCAGGGGCTCCTTCGCGGGCCAACACTAGGGCTAGCGCGCAGCCAATCCCTGACCACCCGTTGGGACTCCCTTAGTCGTGCCAAGCGGGGTGAGACTGCCGTTCGCTTCTACACGAAAGGCGTCCACCGTGTTCAGCAACGGATCGCGGACATAAAGGAATCTACCGTCATTGCTCAGTGCGGGATCGGTCGGTGTACTTCCGGAGCCGGGCGACGCCGCAGTCGGATCAAGTAGAGTTAGATGGCCTTCCGGCGAAACCTCGTAGCTTGAAATAGTGCCACTGCCGGTGTTCATGCTATATGCGTAGCGGCCATCGCTGGTCACGATGGCCCAGCAGGTAGCCGCCTGGCCATTGTTGAGCGAACCCGTGATCAACTCCAACTTCCCGTTCTCGTCAACCCTGTAAGAGGACAGCGCATTTGGCCCCACCGGGCTCAGCGGGGGCCCCGCTTCGGAAACTATCGCCAAGCCCCTGTGGGTAAACTCGAAACCGAAAGGAGTGGACCCGCTGGAGTGGTTAGAGATGGGCCCTGAGACAGTTCCGTTCCGATTCACCGTGTAGGTGTCTATCGTGTGCGTTAGGCCCAGCAGAAACCCAGGCACCGGTGCGGCGGGACCTTTTTCGGTGACCATCAGAACGCTTCCGTCCAAGCTAAAGCTCACCTCGGCTGGATTCGCGGCGCTGCCTCCGGCGAGGGGGCGCGCGGATCCTGCCAGCGGGACGAGCTTGTTTGTGCGAGGGTCGATGGTAAAGCCTGTGATATTGGGAGTGCCGCCGGCATTCAGGACATAAACCAAGTTGCCATAGACGGCGACGCTGACGGGCATCGTGCCGCCCGAACTGATCGTGTTCAGGAGGTCGAGGCGGTCGCCATCTACCGCAAAGGCGGAGACCTGATTACTTGCGGCGCTGACGGCGAATAGCAGCCGGTTGCTCCGGCTCAGTACGACCGCTCCCTGCCCTCCCAACGGATCCACCATTGTGGGAAATGTTGATCCCGCGCCGGTGCCGGTTCCCCCGGTCGGATAACTTCCGGCAAGCGTTAGCGTTCCATCCGCAGCGCGATCAAAAACAATTACGGAATTCCCTGAGGGCTGATTGGTAAGCGTGTAAACTGCTCCGGGATGACCCTCAGAAGGGCTCTCCCCCTGTGCCCAGTTCTTTTGCGCAGAGACGCCCAACAGCAAGGGAAGCAGAGCGAAAGCAAACGTGCTGCGTAATGATAGGCGACGAATTCGATTCGTGGTCATTTTGTGATCTCCTTTTAAGTTTGAATTAAGAGTAGTTCGTTAGCTTTTCACACCGGAACCTTCGTTGGCGCCGCATTGGCAACGTTGTGCACCACCGCTTGTGTCGAGCTTGGGTGTCATCTCCGTAGGAGGCGTGCTTAGCGACAGCTAATATTTGTCGCAATGCCCAATTCGCGACGGTCTTCAGCACGCTTCTAGAGACGGTGTTTGTGACTTTATAGCTTTTCTCCTTTTTGCTGGATTGAGGTTATGGGTCAATGCACGCCGGATGTGCAGGGCCGCCCGCGTGCTTCCGGGTCACCGGCGACGGCGGACCTAAGCATCCCTCCGTATTCATCCGCCATTCGCGATCACTGGTTCCGGCTCGTCCGCTCGCATCTCGGGTTTCGCGAGACGGACGAGCCAGAGAAGATGCGTCATTGGTTTCGAGCTTTCGCCGTTTAGCGCCTTGCGTTACGGAATCGGCGGGCTCGGGGCAGGCGGAACGTCGCAGATCGCCGATGCGCAGGGCGGCAGTGGCGGAGTCGGGATAAGTTCGCCATTCCCTTGCCTCGACGGCGAACAATTGGGATCAGTGGCTGGATTGCACGTCATGCAACTACCCGTAAATGTATCGCTATTGGGGTAAGGGCTCGTGAAGCCGTCGGATAGCGTTTGGAGAAAGGCCACGATCTGGTTCTCCTCCGTATCCGTCAAGCCGAGCATACCCGTCGTCGTGTCGAGATTGTTCGGGACCTCCTTCATCGGCCAGCAGGTCACCCTCTCAATCGTTCCCGGTGGGCAGTGCCCGGAAGTGACCGGGTAGGCAAAGCTGGTGTCGCGCGTGTTGTAGAAATGTACAAGCTGCTTCAGGCTCTTGATGTAGCCGTTATGAAAGAACCCCTTCTGGAAGTAAGGCTGCCCCGTGCCGGCTTCGGTGGTGGAACACTGCGGCGGTGTCATTGCCACATTGCGAACCGTGGCCACCTGGAATTGGCCGTCAACCATTGGTGCAAATTGCGTCCAGTTTCGGTTTGGGTTGGGGCCGGAGCCGAAACCACTTCGGAGGAAAGTTCCCATTCCCAAATCTCTGTAGCCGAAACCGTAAGGATTCCCGATGAATCCGAAGGAGTCCGGCGTGGTCTGATAATAGAAAGCATTTCGGGGATTCAGAGGCAGACCCTCATTGGCAGAGCCGAAGCACGTGAACACAGGAGGGTTCGCCGTCGCGGTTGTGCTGGTGTCCACCTGACCCGGGTTCAGGGTCGTCCCTCTTCCGTCGACGTGGCACGAGTTGCAGTTGCCTTTGCCGTTGAACAGCTGGAAACCGGCCATCTCGTCCGCAGTCATCGTGTAGTTGCCCTTCAGGGACGCGTCGAATTTCGACGTGAAATTGCTGACCTGCACGGACTGCTCGTATGCGTCAATAGACAATCCCCAGTCGTCATACACCGTGTTTGCCTTTGTGCGCTTTTCGGTTGTCAACTTGATCGGTTCGGGGTCTCCGCCGAACACCGCAGCCCCTCCAGGCGTTGCGCAGATCTTCTCAGTATCCTGTGGGAAGTTGATATCGAGCGAGTCTTTGCCCCACATCAGTTCGAAGAGAGGACGGTATACAGCCTGCGTAAGCCGAAAGGCTACGCAAGCAGTGTCAGGGAAGCCCATTTCTTGAGTATCAACGGGAGGACCCTGTGCCTGTTCGGCGTCGGGATTCCGTAGCCTGTATCCGGTCGCGCGTGAATCCCAGAAATTTCCACCAAAGAATAGGCCCTGTTCCTGGTTGTATTGCAGCACAGGGAAGAACGGTGCATACGTGTGTCGCTGCGGGGTACGCTTTCCGGCCCGATAGTGAACCGTTCCGGGGTAGGCGATTATCGTCAGGTTCACTGACGGAATGGGCCCGCTCCAGGCAGCATACGGCATGTGGCAAGACGTGCACGCCTGATTTTTGCCGGGCGACATATTCTTGTCGAAAAGCATAAGCTCGCCAAGTGTTTCGATTGATTCAGTTCCGGTGCCCTGAAGAACGGGCGGATTTGGTCCTGGGCGCTGCGGCAATCGTGTCGGCGGCGGCAGGGAGTGCCATCTTTGAATGGCTCTACCTTCGATGACATCGATCTCCCGCAGGACCCTGGCTATCTCCGAATTCAAATCAGCGGGAAGGATCCCAGGTGGGTACGGGTTGTAAACCGCTGGCGATGAGTTTTGTTGACCGTAAGTAATCACGGCGTATCCGAGGGGGATCAAGCAAACCGTGGAAGCTAGCGCGAGTGTTTTTTTCAGACGCATAAGTGTTCCTCCTCTGCTATGAGAGACCAGCGTGCACGCGGTGACAGCGCCATATTTCCGGCTTGAAGCATTTTGTGTGCCACTCTTCTAGGCTTTAAGAATCAATAAAAACGAGTGATAGCGTGAGCGCGGCCAAGCACCGTCCAGTCGAGATCCGGACACGTGTCCTCGGGCGGACGCCAAATGCTTCCGCACGCACCCACTTCTAGGCGAAAAGAATGGGAAGTCGCGTTTGTAACAATTTTCCCGACCCACAATCCAACCCACAACAGACGGCATCTTGTGCGATTCCCGACGATTTGCGCGGCGCTTGGCAGTCCCCGCGGTCTTGTAAGTTGTTGTAGAACCTATCAGCGGGCCGCTGTCACAGCAGCAGTCAGATTCGGCGAAGTGCGGAAGTGAGTTTCAGCCTTTTCTCGCGAGCTAGCGGTGCCACCCTCGAAGCTCGTTTTGCTCTTTAATGCCGCCTTTTGCCGCCGCGACCAACCGCTAAGTTATTAAGGGGAGACAAGGTAAGTGGAGCGGGCGATGGGAATCGAACCCATATCCGAAGATTGGGAAGTATGTAAAGGCGCAGCCCAACTACGGGTTCGCTGAAAGGCTGAAAGGCTTCGGGCTCGAACCACAGACCCGTCAAATAGCTTACGGAGTGCTCATCTGGAAACCGAACGGCAAATCATCTGCGTGAACCTATGGCGGAATCGACCAAATGAGTTTCAGTTTCAGAGGCGGTTCGGCTGAGTGGTGTCCCTCGCCAAAATCATCGCCGTAACAATGTTTACAGCAACGAAGCTAGCGTCGGCAAATTCGGTGAGCACGAAAATGGCCAGGTAAAGATTCAGCAAACCGCGTTCAGTCTCTCGGCCACCTAAATCCTTTATCACAATTTATCACAATAGGCTGCCATTCGTGCCCAAACCGCCCAGAGCGAGCCGAACGCTATCTAGTGTTATCATCAGCTTAGGCCGGAGCCGGAGCGCAATCACCCGTCTTGAAAGCCGTTAAACCCGCAAGGGTTTCGTGGGTTCGAATCCCACCTCCTCCGCCACTAAACTCAAAGCAACGTTAAAGTTACAGAGATTGCGCTTTCGCTCAAAGCGAGCGATTGCGCGGCTGTTTTATCCCGTTTTATCCCAACGGTGTCCAGAACCGTTAGACTCGAGAGGGTCCTGCTCCGTCATTCGAGTCGCTCCGACTCCAAACTTCCGCGAACCGGACTTATGGCTCGTAGGACGGATGATCTTATACGGTTTGAGCCGTCTATGGTCTATCGCATGCGAATTAATTCCAGAACACATGAAACGTTTCGATAGGCGGGTGCACTATTTTACTGAGCAAGTAAAGACCTTTGGTACCCCAAAAGAGCAACGTTAAGCGGCTAGGGTCGGCGGCTGCGCCGGCGCCAACTTAGCGAGATTTTGAACCGTCGGAGCTCGCCGCCGCTAGGAGGTGTTTTATGAAGAGGATCCTGGTCGGGTTCGCTCTCGGCTCCATCTTTCTCGGCGCGGGATGTTGCAATCCCGCCAACATCGGCTCGCAGCCTGTCACCCTCGATGCGCAACAAACCGGAATGTGGTGCTGGGCCGCGAGCGGAAAAATGACGATGGACTTCCTGCATCCCGCCTCGAATGTCCAGGAGTGCGACGAGGCCAATAAGCGCTTCGGGCGTACCGACTGCTGCAACTCCCCCGTTCCCGGCGCCTGCGTCAGCCGCTCTCGCGCCAAGTCTAAAATAATGCTTGACCCCGTACCGTAGTCCGGGGTTTAGACTTCAATTAGAAAGCGATAGCGGACATGAAGTCATTAACAATCGGTCGTCTCGCCAAGCAGGCCGGGGTCAACTTGGAAACCGTTCGTTTCTATGAGCGAAGAGGTTTGCTGCCAAGACCGCCCCGCAGTGCATCCGGTTATCGCTTGTTTCCGGCAGAGGCAGCGCGGCGATTGAAATTCATTCGACGTGCCCAGGAACTGGGTTTCTCACTTGCCGAGATCGCAGACCTACTGGCTCTCAGCGTGTCGCGACGCACAACCAGCGCGGAAATCCGAGCGCGAGCCAAAGCCAAGATCACCGACATAGAAGCAAAGATGAGAAGTCTTGAGTCCATGAGGAAGACACTGGTGAAACTCACAAAAGCATGCGATGGATGCACGCCAGTTGCTCATTGTCCCATTCTCGAAAGTCTTGATGGGGAGGGCGCGTGAGCACCAGGTGGAGACAGGGCATGCTCGCGCTGCCCAGCATCGGTGTCTCGATGCTCCCCAAATTAGCCTGTCCCGCTTGCTGGCCAGCCTACGCGGGTTTGCTGACCTCCATTGGTCTCGGTTTTTTGATCTCGACTGTTTATTTGCTTCCGCTGACTGCCGCTTTTCTTTTGCTGCCTTTGGGTGCGATGTTGTTCAGAGCAAAAGCTCGTCGCGGATACGGACCGTTCTTCCTTGGAGTCCTTGCTGGGATCGGTGTCTTAGTCGGCAAGTTTGGGTGGGAGTCCGGTCCCACCACGTACGGTGCAGTCGGGTTGCTGGTTATCGCTTCGCTCTGGAACACATGGCCGCGTCGTGACAAACGGGACGAGGCGAGAACCTGCTCCAGCTGCAACTCAGAAAAAGTCCAAAGGAGCATCTAGGAGAACATCATGGCCACAAAAAAGAAAATTGAGGTATTCAGTGCGGGTTGTTCAACGTGCAAGGAAACGATAGAGGTAGTCAAAAGACTAGCTGGTTCTTCCCATGAGCTAGTCGTCCACGACATGCACAAGTCTGAGGTAGCGTCCAAAGCGAAGCAGTACGGCGTCCGCAGCGTGCCAGCGGTCGTTATTGACGGCAAACTCGCAGGCTGCTGCGCCGGTCGCGGCCCGGACGAACACGTCTTGCGTTCGGCACTCTCGTAGCCATCCGTCCCGTCAGCAGTTCGAAGACATAGGGCCGTTCCAAAACACAGACGCCGTTACATCATTCCATCCGGAGCGCAATCACGGGATCGACCTTGGTGGCGCGCCGCGCCGGCAAATAGGCTGCCGCCAACGCAACCAGCAGAAGCATCACCGCGACGACTACGAATGTCAGGGGATCGGCGGGAGTGACTCCATACAATAGATGAACCGAAAAGCGGGTCACTACCGATGCGATGATCAGACCTCCCATCATCCCGACTACACACAACGTCAATCCCTGCCCGAGGACAAGTTTCAGGACGTTACCTTGCGTTGCCCCAACTGCGACGCGGATTCCCATCTCGCGAGTGCGCTGGCTGACCGCGTAGGACATCACACCATACAGCCCCAACGCGGCAAGAGAAAGCGCGAGCACACCGAAGATACTCAAAAGCGTTGCTGCCATACGCTGCACGAACAGGGAGACACCAATGTGCTCCTCTAAAGTTTTAACGTCGAACATAGGCATTTTCGGATCGAGTGCCGCGACTTCGGTCTGTATCCCGTGGAACATTGTTTCCGGATCGCCAGCTGTGCGTGCGACCAGAATCATGTTCGAGCGATAGTCCTGTAGCAAGGGTAGGTAAAGAAATGGCTGGGGGGCCTCGGTCAAGGTACGGTTCTTGACATCTTTTGCGATGCCGACGACTTGCAGCCAACCCTGGGCGAGTTTCAGACGCTTGCCAAGAGCATTGTGTCCGGGCCAGTAGCGTTGAGCCATTGTCTCGTTGACGATCACTACACCCGGAGCGCTCTCTTGATCGCGCTCATCGAAGTCCCGTCCCTTCAGGAGAGGAATACGCATAGTCTGAAAATATAGTGGCCCAACTGTTTCATAGTTAAGCCGCATGTCTTCGTCCTTAGCCGGTGCGTAACCATCGATCATCACATTTGCGAAAGCGATTCCGTCTCCGGTGAAGGGCAAGCGTCGCGCCAGCGTTGCCGACTCGATACCCGGTGTCGTACTGATGCGCTCGACCAGACGGCGGTAAAACTCGCGCCCGCGCGTTTCATCGTAGCCACTCAGAAATGGGTCGAATGCAACAAGCAAAACGTTATGCGGGTCAAATCCCGGATCAGCCTTGTAAGCGTCCCGGAGGCTGCGCACAAATAGCCCGGCGCTGATCAACGCCACCATCGAGAGTGCCACTTGAGTGACGACCAGGGCATGTCGCAACGAAATCTTGCGCCGGCCGCGACCGAGCGGGGCGGCAGTGTCCTTCAGCGCTGTGACCAGATCCTGCTTGGAGGCTTCCAACGTCGGAGCCAAGCCGAAAAGAAGCGTGGTAATAACTGTCAGCCCAAGCGTAAAGGCGAAGACGGTCGCGTCGGGTCGGGTATCAAAACTGGCCCTGTTGGCGTACGGCGGCAGGAATGCCGCCAATGAGCGGACCGTTAAGAACGAGACCGCAAACCCAAACGCGGCGCCCAGTGAGGCGAGCAGAAAACTCTCGGTCAGCATTTGTCGCGCCAGGCGCCACCGACTGCCTCCTAGAGCCAGACGCACTGCGATCTCCTTGCGTCGCGAGGCCGCACGAGCCAACAGCAAGTTGGCAACGTTGGCACAGGCGATCAAGAGCACAACGGCGACCGCGGCCATTAGAATCGCGAGAGCCGGTCGGATGTCCGCTTTCAAGCTGAATGGTGACTGCGTTACCGAGTACACCGCTACCCCCAACTGCTCATTGGTTTGCGGGTACTCGTGTTGCAGGTGGCTAGCGATCGCAACAATGTTCGCTTGCGCTTGGGGCAACGTGGCACCCGGTTTGAGGCGGCCCATAACCATGAGCCAGCGACTGCCGCGATCCGTGAGCGAAAAATGGGGACGCGCCACATAGTCCTTCATCATCACGGGCGTCCACACGTCGAGCGCGATGCCTGCAAAAGGGCTTCCGAAATCTTTCGGGGCCACGCCGATGATCGTGAAGTCGTGTTCGTTGAGCGTGATCTTTTGCCCGAGAACGTTTGGGTCGCCACCGAATCGCCGCTGCCACAACCCATAGGCGATCACAGCGACTGGATGCGTATTCGGTGTCTTGTCCTCCTCGGGAAGAAACGTCCGCCCGATCAGCGCTTTCACACCGAGCACGTCAAAGTAGTTGCCCGAAACAATACCGGCCCAGACCCGTTCTGGCTTCTCACCGCGGCCCAAATTGAGAGGCAGTATCTGGTGGGCCATCAAACCGGAGAGGACGTTGTTGCTGTCGCGGAAGTCCAAGTAGTCCAGGTAGGACGTCGAGAGGGCGGAGTTGTTGTGCGTCGCGCCCCAAATCTCGACCAGCTTTTCTGGTTGCTCAATCCCAGGCAGAGGCGCCAGGAGAATTGTCTTGATCCAAGCAAAGATCGTCGCGTTAGCGCCGATGGCCAGAGCCAAGGTAACTACGACCGTAATCGCGAAGCCGGGCCTACTGCGGAGCATCCGTAGGCTGTGTCGCAGGTCGTGCCAAAAGGTTTCCATAGCTTCGGCTCGCTCCCGGGCGTCTCAATCAAACTCCCGCCCTCGACCAATGCAGTTCGCTAGCTCTCAAGGCCACTCGAGTTGGGATTCATCTGCACTGTTCAGATAGACGTTCCGGCCCGGTTTAGGGTGAGCCGAGTTGCAGGACGCTTCGCAGCTTAGGAAGATCGAAACCAACCACAACTTCGCCATCGATCACCGTCACTGGTGTCGTCATATAGCCGAGCTTTTCCAATTCTTGAAGTGCTACCTCATCGGAGGCAATGTTTCGATCCGTGAACTCGATCATATTTTGTGAAAGAAACTCTTTCACCTTGCCGCAGAACATTCAACCGGGTTGGCTGTATACGACGACCTTCTTGCTCATTGACAATCTCCTGCTTCTACCGCAAGACCTCGTGGTACTGCGCTTCGTTCTTCAGACGCGCCAGAACGTGTGCCTCATGGATCGAAACCAGGAAGGTTCCCGCATGCTTTGCGGTCCAATTCTCTGCGGCTTGACGCGAAGGAAAGAAATGAACGAAATGACAGAATGAAGACACGATATCCTTCTGCATTTCTTGGGCATCCGGCAGGAGAATGGACATCTGCGCGCCGACGGGTTCGACTCGCTCCACTCGCGCAGGTGTCACCGTCAGTCGCACAATCTCATTCCCGGCAGCAGGACCGACAGATTCGATCTCTGCCGTGTGACCGACTAACTGCGGCAGAAACAGGGTATCCCATGCGCACCAAGCAGACAGCATTTGGCCATTCATTTTTATTGTGTGTGGGCTCCCGTAGGCCTTGGGGATGGACAGGCCCCAATACCCGACAATCCGCCGCTCCACGTCGGAGAAGACACCAGGCCAGTCGTCGAGGATGTGGTTAACGGCCTCAAGGGAAACACCCAGCCGCTCGGCCAGTACCGTGCGCGGAACCGGCTGTCCCTCAGCCAATAAGCGGTACAACTCCAAGGAAAGCCGTTGCTCAAGCAAGTTGAGAGCGGGGAAACATCTTACAACGCTGGCTGCCAAGTCGTCCAGATTCAGTTTGGGATGGAAGAGCCTACTCACATCGTATCCCCCTAGCGAGGTTGAAGTGTTTGAGCGAGAAGCGGTGGTTGGAGATGGCCGCCCGGCTGGGGGGGAGAGCCGGGCGGCGCGCGGCGGTTAGAATCGTCGCGTCATGGCTACTTCCGCCTGCTATTTCGATCTGGTGCGTGAGATGAAGGACGCTTACA